>Ga0315294_10008924_pt1 | contig 11008 bp, 3 predicted proteins | sample YL17G13_40_MG_FD_203626 | JGI IMG/M metagenome (GOLD analysis project Ga0315294, IMG submission 203626) | Sediment microbial communities from Yellowstone Lake, YNP, Wyoming, USA - YL17G13_40 | ecosystem: Environmental > Aquatic > Freshwater > Lake > Sediment | place: USA: Wyoming | collected... | reverse complement strand
TTGCGTATTCTTTACGGACTAGATCGATTTTCCGAGGATCTTGACTTCACCCTGCTCCGCCCTCACCCAAACTTCAAGCTTGCGACTTATTGCAGCGGGGTTCGCGAAGAGTTGGCCGCATACGGACTCGATGCCGAGGTGGAGCAGAAGGTCAAAAAAACTCAAACCACCACCGAGTCTGCATTTATAAAGGCGGATACGCTCATTCATCTGATTAAGATCGGCTCTCCGTTTCGGGCGACAAAAGGGGAGCTCTTGAAAGTGAAGTTTGAGGTTGATACATCGCCAGCCATCGGATTCGCGACTGAGGTTAAGCAGTTCTTCTGGCCGCAAGCATTTACCGTGACCAGTTGTGATCTTCCAAGTTTATTCGCAGGAAAAATCCATGCAACGTTTTGTCGCGACCGAATCGCCAACGTGAAGGGCCGCGACTTCTACGATCTACTTTGGTACGTCGGCCGCGGCATCAAGCCAAATTTCGTCTACCTGGAGGCGAAACTGCGCCAGTCGGGCAACTGGTCGGAGGGAGAGGCCTTTAGCACTGCCGTCTTTCGCGACTGGGCACTTGAGCGAATTACAAACCTCGATATCAATGCAGCCAAACGGGATGTCGCTCGCTTTTTACCAGATCAGCGTGCGCTAGAGGGTTGGTCGCGAGATATGTTCAAGGCGGCCATCGAGAGAATCACGGCCTAAATCGCAAGCCTTACAACTTTTTCCCGCCCACGTGTCAATCAAGATCGTTCGACACCATAGCCACCACCACCTGGGGTTTCGATCGTTAAGACATCTCCCGGGGCGACATCAAACTGGCTGATGGGATTCAGTATAGTTGCTGGCCCGATCGGCACACTCCCACCGCGCTGAAGTTTATTAATACCGGCCTCACCTGGCTCGCCGCCCTCTAGTCCATAAGGCCTGGTAAGGCGCCGGCTAGTAATCAATGATACCGACAAGGACTCAAGAAACTCTAGCTCGCGAATCACACCGTCGCCACCATGATAACGACCTTTACCGCCGGATCCACGCCTGATAGCAAAGCGTTTAACCCGCACCGGGAAGCGCTCCTCTAATACCTCTGGATCAGTAATCCTAGTGTTGGTCATGTGAGTATGGACGGCTGAGGCACCATCCGCATCGCGCGTTGCACCGGCTCCCCCACAAATAGTCTCGTAGTAGCCAAAGCCAGGCATAGACGCGTTGGATGAACGACCAAACAGAAGATTATTCATAGTACCCTGGCTGGCAGCGGCCGCGCCAAGTGCACCCAGCATCACATCAACTAGGCGCTGTGAGGTCTCCACGTTACCGGCAGTCACGGCAGCAAGCTGCTCCGGATCATTACCACCGCTTGGACTTAGAATAGATGGCGTTGGAATCTCAAAGGTCAATGGAACGATGATACCCTCGTTAAGTGGGACGTCGTAACCAAGTAGACAACGCACCACATAAAATGCAGCGGATTTAACAATCGAAGCATTCGCATTTAGATTACCTGCATGTACCGGACCAGAGCCGGTAAAGTCACAAATCATCTTGGCAAAATCCGGATCTGCAGGATCGTCGCTAGCTCCGTGGACGATCGTCATAGCAACTTTGATGGGCGTACCATCGTCCATACTGTCAGCAAATTTATATATGCCTGCAGGAAAACGCCGCAGCATTTGCCGCACAGCTTCAGCAGCACCGTCGCGGACAAAGCCCATATAGGCCTGCACCACGGTTAGACCAATTTGGTCAATGAGTTCTAGGAGACCTTGACGACCCGCCTCATTCGCCGCTACTTGTGCATAAATATCCGCGATATTGTCGTCAATCGAGCGGCTAGGATAAGGGCCCGAGGCAAGCTTGTGACGTAAATCCCCCTCACTTTCCGGATCATCAAGATCAAGACAAACACAGCGGAGTAAGACTCCCTCCTCCGCCAGATTTTTTGCCTGCGGCGGCATGGATCCCGGTGTCATTCCTCCAATTTCTGCATGGTGTGCACGGCTACCGGTAAAAAACATCAGCGTGCCGTCCTCAGCAAATACCGGGGTAATCACCGTGACGTCAGGAAGATGACTCCCACCCATATATGGGTCATTAGTAATATAAGCACATCCGGGCTTAAGTGATCCCCCCATCAGACTGATCACACCGCGCACGCTATCGCCCATGGCACCGAGATGAACAGGAATATGGGGAGCGTTAACCACAAGTCCGCCGTCAGGAGCAAAAATGGCGCAAGAGAAGTCTAAGCGTTCTTTAACGTTCACCGACAAAGCCGTCCGTTGCAGGACCTGCCCCATGTGTTCGGCAATTCCGGCACAACGATTATGAAACAATGCGAGATTCAGCGGATCGCGGACTATTGTTTCACCGACAGGCATCGCCTGAACTACATGAGTATCAAGCCGGAGCAACTCGATGTAACCAGCGCCACGCAAGATGGCCCTCCAACCCGACTCCACCACTACCACAGTCATCGGCTCAACTATTAAAGCAGGGCCAGCTATCTCAGCTCCGGCACTCAGGTTAGCGCGGAGGAATAAGGGTGCATCAACAAACGCACCGTGAAACCAAACACTGGCAGATGACGAGGGCTCAGGCTGGTAATTATGTTCACTTTCCAATACTAATTCAGTCTTGGCGTTTGCGGCGACTAAGTCCAAACGGGCACAGCGCACTTCAATAGCGCGATGCGGGAGCACGAAGCCAAAGCGTTTTTGATGCTCCTTGGCGAACTCAATCGCGGCATCGGCACCCGTCACCCTCATCGTAAGGATACTATCCTGACCGACGTAACGCAGATCTAAGCAGCGCTGCCAAGTGAGATCTTGCTGTTCGGAGACCGCCTCACCTTTTAACCTGTCTAATAGCTCAGAGGTTAATTCAGAGTACATCTGATCAAGGTCGGATTGAGTCTGCTCATTCCAAAGTTTACCAACATCACGAGCCTGACTTAACCGAACATCAGCGCAACCTATACCATAAGCGCTTAATACACTTGCCAGCGGATGTTGAACGATCCGCTTCATACCAAGTTCATCAGCGATTTGGCACGCGTGCTGCGCTCCAGCGCCTCCAAAGCTAATGAGTGTATAGTCGCGAACGTCATGACCACGTGCAAAAGTGATTTCTTTAACGGGGCGAGCCATGTTACTGGCAGCCACAGCAAGGTAGCCAGCAGCTAATGCAATCGGCGTCAGTGGCTCCTGATCGCGCAACTTCGCTTGGTTAATTTGATGACAAAGTTCAAGCATGCGAGCTTCGGCAGCATGGCGATCGAGCGCAAACGGAAAGAGTTCCGACTGCAATCTTCCGAGTAGCAAATTACAGTCAGTAATTGTCGCTGGCCCTCCCGCACCGTAGCAGGCAGGACCGGGACTAGCACCTGCCGACGCTGGGCCCACGGTCAGACGCAAACCGTCAAACCCCACAATAGAGCCACCACCTGCGGCGACTGTCTCTATAGCAAGCATTGGTGCGACGATACGCACGCTCGTTGTTTGATTCGGGTCTTTGACCTCCATTTCATAACGGCGCTCGCATTCACCGTGAATGTGGCAAATATCCGTGCTCGTGCCGCCCATGTCAAAACCAACAGCTTTGGTTGATTGTGACTCCTCGGCGACTCGCTGTACCCCAACCACTCCCCCAGCGGGCCCACTCAAAATGCTGTCTTTGCCGCGAAAGCTTAGGTAGTTCACTAGACCACCAGCGCTGGTCATTACCTTGAGCTGAGACTGAGGAAGTAGTGCCGCTATTTTTGACAAGTAATCCGCGATCACGGGAGTTAAGTAAGCATCCACCACCGTCGTGTCACCGCGGGGCACGATCTTTTGTAGCGGTGCGACAGATGAGGATAGCGAGATATGCTTGAAGCCAAGATTGAGAGAACGAACCACGTCGGCAACGGCATGCTCATGAACCGGGTTTACATGGGAATTAAGCAAGCAAACCGCCAGAGAATCAATGCCCTTGGATCGCAGCGTTCGCAGCCCATCGGCCAGGGCAGCTTGATCCAGAGATAAGAGCACCTCACCCTTGGAACTTATGCGCTCGCTAACTTCGAGCACAGCTTCGAATAGAGGCCGAGGCTTGCGAATAGCCAGATCAAACAACTTCGGCCGCGCCTGATAAGCAATGTCGAGCACATCGCCAAATCCCGCAGTCGTTACAAAAGCAGTAGACGCTCCGCGCCGCTCAAGCAGGGCATTCGTACCTATCGTTGTACCTAAACGAACGTCTACCTCTGGGACTACTTCTTTAAGTCGCAGCCCCATAAGATAGCGAATGCCTGTGACTGGAGCTGGATCGCCACTTAGCAGAGTAAAGAAAGTTGCCGGCGGTGGGACTTCGTCAAGGTCGCGATCCAGCGTTAGGTAGCCCGCAACTGGGTCGTAGCCTACGATCAAATATTCGTTCATAGTTGCGTTCAAAGTTGCGTTCAAAGATGCGGTGGAACACTCGGTAGGATGAACTGCCTCTAACCGGAGGGTGTAACCGGTAAAAAAATCTGCGACGAACGCCGACGATGGAACAAATTTAATCTGCCGGCAGTTACTCCCCACCGCAACCTGGCCGCGGTAAGCGCCGCTGCTCAAAAGTTTATGGCTGGCCAGAGTGCCATCTGGCTTTCTGCAGATGCAATCGGTGAAGGTACCACCGACATCAATCCAGAAAGACCAAAGCGCCTCATCGCCACCCTGCGCTAGAGCCGCACCACGCGTCTCAGGTAGGCGCCAAGCAAGCAGTGCTCCGAGCAAAAAGAACGCCGATGTAATAGCCAATGCCGGCCCCACCCCGATGGCAGAGGCTGCAGCACCGATCACAAGTGGAGCAGCAGCACCAAATATTTTGCCCATATTGTAGCAAACACCCTGTGCCGTAGCCCGCACATGGGTGGGGAAAACTTCGGCAATTAATGCACCAAACACACTAAAATAGCCGTGCCCGACAAATCCTAATACAGGTCCCAGCACCATCAGCATCCATGGGCTGCGTGCCATAGCGCCGTAGATGGGCACAATAATGGAGGTTACTAATAAAAAAGCAATGAGACTGGGTTTACGTCCGATATGATCGGAGATCCATCCAAAGCTTATGTAGCCGGCAAACGCGCCAAGCTGCATTGGTACAATCCAACCAACCGATTTTACCAGTCCAAGGCCTGCACCACCCTTCTCTAAGGGACTGGCAAGAAAATTTGGCAGCCAGGTGAACACGCCCCAATAACCGAACATCACCGCCGCAAGTAGGGCGATCGACAAAGCAGTGATCCTGCGAAATTGTGGCTCCCAAAGCACGGCAAACGTGTTTTTATCGCTCTTTTTCGCTGAGGCTCTGGAAGTTAACCAGATTGCTGGCTCTTCGATATGACGGCGCATCCAAAGAAGGAAGATTGCCGGAAGTGCAACCAAAGCAAATAACCACCTCCAGCCCAGCGTTGGCAATACGAGACCCGCAAGCACCGCCGCCAATATATAACCAAGCGCCCAACCACTTTGCATCAAACCGATGGCCTTACCACGGTGCGCCGCCGGCCAAGACTCGCTAACGAGCGTCGCACCAGTGGCCCACTCCCCTCCCAGCCCAATCCCCAGCAGTGCTCGCCACATCATCAGTTGGGGTAAAGTCTGAGCGGTTGCCGTACCCAGGGAGCAAAACGAAAATAGCACGATGCTGAGCAACATCGTGCGCGCACGCCCCCAACGGTCGGATAGATAGCCGAGTCCTATCCCTCCGATAGCGGACGTCACCAAAGTGATTGTTGCTAACAAGCCGGAAAGTTCTGCACCAAAACTAAAATGCTCTTGCAGAGAAGGAATCGCCATCAAATAGACGACAAAATCCAGCGAATCCAACGTCCATCCGGCCATCGCAGTTGCCAATATCAACCACTGCTGCCGACTGATATCGCGCATCCATGAACGGCTAATGGACATAAGTGGCTGCAAGATGAACCTCTAACTGATGGAGTCTCTGCGAATCTGGCCAGTGCCGATACAATCTAGTAAAGGACCTAAAATTTGAAGCACAACATGGACTGTACCCGGACAAATTGTTAACAGGCGTCACCTGACTAAACACTAGACCGCTACTTACCCGAGAGAAAAACCTTTAAAAGTTAGATATATAGACTCGAAATAGGAACGCCACCCCCTATGGCGCAAGATTTGCAGAGGGTATCCTACCTGGCTGACACAGATACCCTAGTAGAAACGGCAAGCTCCACACGAGGTCGCGACTCTATATGATAAACTTCACCCTTATCCTCAAGTTGGAGTTGATCGGTATAGTTACAGTCACCACGCTGTCCCTGAGTTGCACTAACGCGCGCAAAGATAGCCAGACTGCTTCAATCACAGGTAGCCAATCCAAACCAAACCTGCCTGCAACCCGGCATGCAGTTGCTAATCCCCTTCATTGGATTCAGCTAAACAATAATGAGGCAAAATCAGTTTTGGGAGAGGAAGAAATATTACCATTAGATCATCCCACCGTCCTAAAGCTGCAAAGTTGGGCTGACAGACTCTACGATCATTTAGAAGCAAAAGATCCGGCGCGCTTTAGAAACAGCGTCGGAGAGGTCTCGCTGCCTCGGCCACACGTTCGCGTCGTTATTAGCGAAAAGCCGGAGGCACACACAACGGCAGCAACCGCGTGTTATAAGGTACCAGTCATTTTTTCTAAGCCACCAGCTGACGCCACTCCCCCAACGGAGGATGATTTAATACTGGTCGGCAACCGAGGAATCATAGGCTTATTTTCCAGGTCTAAAGTGGCTTGCGTCGATCGGATGCCCAATACTGTCAGACCCCAGGATGTGATCGACCTACTCGCAGGAAGTGGTTGTCGCTTTGATTTCAAGGGCGACTCTCTAGTGGTCGGAGAAGACTGCAAGCTTTCCGATAAGATTAAAACTAACGGGGCCAGTGGCATTGTACTTCGCTCTGTAGCCGACATCGTCAGCCTGTCGTCTGGTTTAGAGACTGTACTAAAACAAGATGGATCACTGCTCTACACACTGCTTCACGAACTGGCTCACTATTTCCGCTCGCATGCTGTCTTGGATAAGGACGAGTATCAATACTTCTACCAACGCGATGGTCAGAGCGAGAATTTAGCCCAACCTCTGCCAGCACCGGATCTAGTTGCGTTAGGAGCGGACCTACTTAAGCTACCACATTATCGCACGCAGCCAATTGCCGGTCAGTTTTGGCATTCCGAGATATTTTCCTACGGCGCCTATGCCCTAAATACACTGATTATACCCTCCTGCGCAGCCGCAGATAGTCCATGCCATCTGGCATGCGCGCCGTGGCAGCAACTCATGCAAAACAAAGAACGTATGGCGACGCTCGGACGATTTCCACAGGCAGTCATATCTGCGGAGGCCAGAACTATCTATGCAGACTGGGAACAAGGATTGAGTCAGTGCCTGGCAGCGATAGACTCAAGTCACGTCGACATTGCCGCCGCCAAGAAAGTTTTTTGGCGTGCTGACTTCCCTGAGACAGTGCCGTCTGATTGGCGCCTACTTGATGCAGCCGCATCGATGAACAAGAAAATGTTTGATCAAAGCAATGCTCAGACGCAACTACTGCAGCAAGCTTTGGATGCCAAAGTCGGATACTACACAACAGAAGAGGAAGCCGACAATATCGCTCTAAACTGGTTGGTTGAACTAGGCTTTTCTGCCTCGGACGCGATCGATCATTGGTGGAATTTTGCTGCGTATTTTGACGGCACGTCACTACAATCAGAACTTAACTTTAGCCGCTCACGCTGTTTAGAGCTCTACAACGCCACACCAAGGTGGACTGAAAACGGCAAGCCTGTGCAGGTCCCGATCGGAAGCTTTTCTGACCCGCATCATAGTGTCTGTTACCGGATTTGGAATATCGACCAGCGCATTCAGCACCTCGGACTGCTAAATTAGTTAAATACTATCAGAATTGCGCTAAGATTTTGTGCCAAATAAGTTGATGTAATCCACGAAGACTGTCACTTTTTTTGTCTTGGAGGTCCGCCACCTTGATTTCCTATCAAGCGCCCTACCTTTTCCGCTGTGGAATTCTCATATCGGCTCTGGCACTGCCGACCGGATGCAGAACTCTGCAGGATCGCACCCAAGTAAAAGAAGCTTCGCAGGGACCCGCCCAACCAATACTGGATCTGCCAACTCCGAGAGAGATGGCAAAGAAAACTGCTGACAAATTGACCGAAGGCTACAGCTTTGTCAGGGGCATTTGGAAAACCACAGGTTGGTGGAATTCAGCCAACGCCCTCGAGTCGGTGATTGACTACTCACGGATGACTGGCAATGCAGACCATACTGGACTGATCCCTACCACTTATACGCATCACATTGGCGGTAAATTCCTAAACGAGTTCAACGACGACGAAGCTTGGTGGGCTCTCACTTGGCTCAAAGCCTACGATCTGACTCATCAGGCCCATTACTTAGCTGTCGCCAAAACAATCTTTGCCGACATCGCCACACATTGGGATGAGCATTGCGGTGGTGGTGTTTGGTGGAAAAAAGACCACAAGTATAAAAATGCAATCACCAATGAACTATTCCTGACACTCGCCAGTAGACTGCATCTACGTACCCCCGGGGATAGCGGACCCGGTAGCTTTCGCGATTGGGCTGATCGAGAATGGCAATGGTTTCAAAAATCAGGAATGATCGGTTCCGACCACCTCATAGTTGACGGCCTGAATGAGCAGTGTCACCCGGTCGGCCAAACCTTTACCTACAATCAAGGAGTCATCCTCGGTGGCCTAGTCGACTATGCGAGCGTCAGCGGCAATAGGCAATTACTGCAAGATGCTCATAGTATCGCCACAGCTGCTATAACAAAACTAATTGATGCCTCGGGAATTCTCCGCGACTCAAATGAAGTAGCTAAAAGCGACAGTGCTGATCAGCCTCAGTTTAAGGGCATATTCATGCGCAACCTAGCCTACTTGTACGACCAAAGACGCGAGCCAGCGTACCGCGATTTCATTTTAAATAATCTCCGCCGCTTGTGGACCGACAATCGTAGTTCCGACAATCAATTTGGCTATCTCTGGGCCGGTCCTTTCGACATGAGCGACGGCGCCAGACAGACTTCCGCTTTGGATTTGATGAACGCTGCGATTTCAGTTAGTCAACCCAATGTCGCGCTCACAGCGAAAGCCACTGCTAATGTCCCATCGTGCAATGATCACGAGTCGCCTGCCATGGCCGTCGATGGATCGCTCATCAACGATAGTAAGTGGTGTGCACACGGCGACCCAAGCGCGATCCTCACACTCGATTTTGGCCGTGTTCTTACCATCGCAGCTTTCAACGTCAAACATGCAGAGGCAGGCGGTGAGGCTAACGATTTAAATACTGAGACTTTTACTATAGAGAGCAGCAGCGACGGGCAATATTGGCAGCCAGTCGTCACTACCACCGACAACAAAGACAAAACAACCGAACACCCGGTCACCGGACTTAAGGCACGTTATGCTCGCTTGAATATCTTGCGGTCACAGACCAGGCAATCAATATTCGCGACGAGAATCTTTGAGTTTGAGGCGATAGGCGACGGAAAATAACGGAACAAAGGGCCGACAGTACTTAGATGTCGGACCCTTAAAGATCTCATCCACTATGCACTGATCTGATCGCGAGTCTTAAGGGCAAAGTGCCCAATGAGGTCTTCGACCAGTTTAAATATCATGTCTCTTTGCTCTAGATTACGTCCATTCACACGCACTCCTTGCAGGAACCTGCCATCTCCGCGGACTGCCGACCATACGACCTCTACGCTAACCGAACTAACCCAAGCAGTGGCCGGGTGACTCGGCGGTAGGTCCAAAAATATCTCAAGGGGAACGCCCCGACCCAAATGTAAGCTCGATAACAAGCCAAATCCACCGACCGAAAAATTCACCAGCTGCATTGGTCCATAAGAGGTCCGGAGTACATAGCCCTCTTGCACCTGATGGCGAGCATGTTGAACCATAAATTGGTTTTGTTGCCGATAGCGCTCCAAAGCCTGGAAAGGCAGATCCCCTTGGTCCACTAATGGATCGTATTCATAGGCGGTATTGAGCGAAGTTTGGTGCTTAACGGGCACTAAGATACGACTAAAACCACTACTGTTTGTGATGTCTGGTGGCAAAGCGAAATAAGTCGCTTCGCCAAGGATAGTTTTGAATGGTTCGCAGCACCCTTCAAAGCGGCTCGCGAGCACTACGCCGCTGCCGGCTATGGTCAGGTCAAGACGGTTTTCATCGCCTAAATTTCCGATATTGACTTTAGCGCTATTGATGCCCACTCGGAGAGGAAAGACCGTACCACCGTCTCGCAATCCTGCGGCAACTGCGTGTTGTTGAAGATCACGCGCGCACAGTAATGCGGCCCCCTCGTGACCCTGTATCGTTTTACCTATAAGGTCGTACCCAAAAAAGGCGAGGATCCCATCACCAAGGCTTTTGTCGACGACGCCTCCATAGCGGTGCACAATTTGGGTCATCTCTGACATCACTTGTCTCAGAGAGTGAAAGGCCTCGGTGGAATTCATTCGTTCAAAAATGAGGGAGTAGCCAACTATGTCCACAAACAGGATAGTAACGTACTCGTCAATCGGTTCCCGCAATAAATTTGGACCCATCGTGGCTACATCATCGATCCGATCATCGGCGATGATACCTTTAAGATGCCTGCGGAGTATGGCTATATTTTGCCGCATCTCAGTCACTTTCATACCCATAGGTATGGTAATGAGAAGACACTGAAGTCCAATAAAAAAGAACTGCAAATCTACATATTTTGAATCATGGGGAATCAGGCCAGTAAACTCCGCCAATACTAGACAGTCAACGATAGTAATTGGCAGAAAGCTTATCGCATAGAAGACAGAATCCCGATCGTGTTCCATAATAGCTCGCTTGATAGCTACGAACTGGATCAAACCTAAAGCGAGTGCACTACCTATTAAATAAAGCAGAGAAGCAGTGAAGGATTCGTAGAAGTAAA
>Ga0315294_10008923_pt1 | contig 11012 bp, 10 predicted proteins | sample YL17G13_40_MG_FD_203626 | JGI IMG/M metagenome (GOLD analysis project Ga0315294, IMG submission 203626) | Sediment microbial communities from Yellowstone Lake, YNP, Wyoming, USA - YL17G13_40 | ecosystem: Environmental > Aquatic > Freshwater > Lake > Sediment | place: USA: Wyoming | collected... | reverse complement strand
CCGGAGAACGAGATTAAAGATTTCAAGGTTTATCAGGGTAAGGGTTGTCAGGAATGTAATAAAACCGGCTTTTCCGGCAGAACCGGTCTATTTGAGATTATGCCTATCACTCCGGATATCGAGAAGATGATCTTAGAGGGTAAATCCAGTCAGGAGATAAATGCGTATGCCGTTGCTAATGGGATGCTGACGCTCAGAATGGCTGCTATAGAGAAGCTCAAAAATGGTATAACTTCCATCGAAGAGGTAATAGCGGAAACCACAGTTTAGATTGATTTGTTCATAGCCACTTTAGTGGCGTAAAACTTGACTAAAGTCGGTTTGAACTGGAATAACGGTGTAAAACAAAAAGCCATGAGCTTTACACGTTGAGCGTGACCATTCCTGCTCTACGTTGGTCTCCTGACCAACGTCGAAAAAATATGGTAGCGTCCGGGTTTATCCCGGACGTTTTTTTGTATCGGTCCAATCTTTGGCGGGACCATTCTTGTTTCGGTAAGGTACAAGCTTTAGGTTGCGAACTCACCCTGAATCCCTCTCTTGTAAAAAGATGGATTTTTGCTCCCCTTCTCTTAGTAAGTCGAAGATCCCGCCAAAGGCGGGGAGAAGGGGCCAGGGGATGAGTTCGAGTGACTGAAGAAACTCACCCTGAATCTCTCTCTGGGAATGAGAGGGATTCGTAGCGCGACCCTTTCAGGGTCGCTGACGATTTTATGTAGGGGAAAACTTCAGCCTTCCATTTTTTCTGGTGGGGTCAGAGTTACCTCGTCACACCATAAAGGAAATTAGGATCGGGTGGTAATACCTTAACTTTTTTTTGTAGCGGAAGGCTTTAGCCTTCCATTTCCTTGTGGAAACCTGAAGGTTTCCGCTACATTAAATACCTAACCTTCTCCTCAGGAAGGAGAAGGAATCGTAGCGCGTCCCTTGCAGGGTTGCTAAAGATTTAAGGTAGAGGTCCCGCCTGTGGCGGGACCATTCTTGTTTTTAGAAAAAAAATAATCCCATCTTGCCCTCAAGGTGGGATTATGAGTAACCTCACCCTGACCCTCTCCTAAGAGGAGAGGGAGAAACTAATATGCCCTTAATCCTTTCTTTATCTCCTCCGCCTTTTGATATACCTCCTCAATTCCTCCAACCATATAGAATGCTTGTTCAGGCAGGTTGTCTAATTCTCCCTGAATTATCTTTTTGAACCCTTTGATGGTATCTTCTAATTTCACATATCTGCCTTCAGTTCCGGTAAATGCTTCTGCCACATAAAAAGGCTGGGATAAAAATTTCTGGATTCTCCTTGCCCGGGCTACAATCGTCTTATCTTCCTCTGAAAGCTCATCCATTCCTAAGATTGCGATAATATCCTGCAGGTCTTTATACCTCTGCAAAATCTTCTGCACTGTCCTGGCGGTCTCATAATGTTCTTTACCCACCACATTAGGGTCTAAAATACGTGAAGTAGAGGCTAAGGGATCAACCGCAGGATATAAACCTAATTCAGTAAGCTGTCTGGATAAAACCGTTGTGGCATCTAAATGAGAAAAAGCAGTTGCAGGTGCCGGATCAGTCAGGTCATCTGCAGGCACGTAGATTGCCTGAACCGAGGTTATGGAGCCTGATTTGGTGGAGGTGATTCTCTCCTGCAGGTCACCCATCTCAGTGCCCAGGGTAGGCTGGTAACCAACTGCAGAGGGCATTCTGCCCAGAAGGGCTGAAACTTCTGAGCCAGCCTGGACAAATCTGAAGATATTGTCGATGAATAACAGGATATCCCGGTTCTCTTCATCTCGGAAATATTCAGCCATTGTCACACCGGTCAAACCAACTCTTAATCTGGCACCAGGCGGCTCATTCATCTGTCCGAAGACCAGAACGGTCTTAGAAATAACACCGGACTCCTTCATAGAAAGCCATAAGTCGTTTCCTTCTCTGGTTCTCTCGCCTACTCCACAGAAAACCGAATAACCACCATGCTCTTTAGCTATATTTCTGATCAGTTCCATCACCACCACTGTCTTGCCCACTCCAGCGCCTCCAAAAAGCCCTACTTTCCCGCCTTTTACATAAGGCTCTAAAAGATCGATCACCTTGATCCCGGTCTCGAAAATGGAAACCTTTGTATCCAGATCTTCAAATGCAGGGGGGTGCCGGTGAATCGGATATTTCTTCCCTCCATCCTGCAGAGGGCCTAATTCATCAATAGGTTCTCCTAAGAGGTTGAAGAGCCTGCCTAACGTTTTTTCTCCGACCGGAACGGTGATAGGACCTCCGGTGTCAATTGCCTGCATCCCCCGGACCAAGCCATCAGTTGAGGCTAAGGCGATACAGCGGACCAGATCATTCCCGATGTGCATGGCTACCTCAACTGTCAAATTGATATTCCTTTTCTCGTCCACGATCTTAATTGCGTTCTGGATATTAGGCAGTTTGTCCGAAGGGAACTGAATATCCACTGTGGGCCCGATTATCTGCTTGATTATACCAATATTCATTTCTATTTTACTCCTTTACTAAGAATTTATCTTGATTGGAGTGTAAAGCCGTCAAGGTCTTGTCCGCAGGATCCTGGCGAAGACTTCAGCTTTACGAAGAATGGTAAACCTAAAGGTTTACACTCCAGTATATCCAGTTTGGTTCTAAGCGACTTTAGTCGCGACGCTTCCGCCACTAAAGTGGCTATGAACAATACAATTTCTTCAAACCGACTTCAGTCGGGTTCTTAATATCATTTTAAAGCCTCTACTCCGCTGGCGATTTCCACCATCTCCTTGGTGATCGCAGCCTGCCGGGCTTTATTCCTGAGCAAAGTCAGTTGGTCAATCATCTCATCGGCGTTTCTGGTAGCGGATCCCATTGCAATCATTCGGGAGCCCTGCTCCGAGGCAAATGCTTCAGATAAGGCTATCTGAACACGGGTCAGGCAATACCTGGGTAAAAGGTTATCAAAAAGCATCTCCGCTGAAGGCTCGAATATATATTCTATGTAACCTTTCTCTTCTTCCTCAGGCCTCTCGATATTCAGAAACTTATCCAGAGCTACCCGATAAGAGGTGACGGTCAGAAATTTAGTGTAGAGCAAAAAGATCTCATCCACCTCTCTGGATAAGAAAAGATTTACCAGGTTAGCGGTTATCTCTTTTGTTCTGGTAAGCTCTAACTTACCTCCCAAATCTATATATTTCAACCTTATCTCATAGGGTCTTCTGCGGTAATGGTAGAATCCCTTTTTGCCTATGAGTACTAACTTGATCTTGTTCTTACTCTCCTGACTTAAGAACTCCTCTGCCTTGCGAAAAACATTCACATTATAAGAACCGCAAAGTCCTCTATCCGAAGTTATTATAACCAGGCACTTGTGCTTGACCTCTCTTTTCTCAAATAGAGGATGGGTTATGGTGGTTGAAGCTGAGGAAAGGTTCTCCAGGATAACTTGCATTTTTGATGCATAAGGTCTGGAGGATACAAGCCTGGTCTGAGCTTTCCTAAGCTTGGCAGCAGAGACCAGCTCCATTGCCCTGGTAAGCTGCATAGTGCTGCTAACAGATCTTATCCTTCGCCTTAAGATTTTTAATGATTCCATATTTTAGTTACCGCGTCTGAGTGGGTTCGATAAATCGAACCCCTACATTACCGTGTAGTTGCTTGATTTATCAAGCTATTTTGCTCAATGAATCGAGCAACTAAATATTGTGCCTGCCACATCCCCTGACCTAGCAGGTTTCTCGTCGGGTCAGGGGACCCGACGAGCACAAGCTTTAGCTTTACTTTTTTGGTAAACCTGAAGGTTTACACTCCAAAGAATCTGGTTCGATGAATCGAACCCCTACTTTAGAAACTCCTGTTTGAATTTCTTTATGGCCTCATTCAATTTCTTTTCAGTTGCCTCGTCCAGATTCTTAGTCTGCGAAATTGAATGTCCTACATCCGGATACTGAGATTCCATGAATTTATGGAATTCGACCTCAAAGGGTTTGACCAGTTCCAGTTTAACATCATCTAAATATCCGTGAGTTGCCACGTATATAATCATCACCTGCTTTTCCAGAGGCATAGGCTCGAATTGAACCTGCTTCAAGATCTCCACCGTTTTTTCACCCCGATTCAACTGGGCTCTGGAAGCCTCATCCAATTCTGAGCCAAACTGGGCAAAAGCAGCCAACTCCCGGTATTGAGCTAAATCCAGCTTAAGTCTCCCCGCCACTTTTTTCATAGCTTTAGTCTGGGCATTGCCACCTACTCTGGAGACTGAGATTCCTACGTTGATAGCAGGTCTGACCCCGGCATAGAAAAGATCCGATTCCAGATAAATCTGACCATCAGTGATGGAGATCACGTTAGTAGGGATATAAGCAGTAACGTCACCAGCTTGGGTTTCGATTATCGGCAGAGCAGTTAATGAACCGCCTCCTAAGTCATCCCTTAATTTAGCAGCCCTTTCCAAAAGCCTGGAGTGCAAATAAAAGATGTCGCCGGGATAGGCTTCACGTCCGGGAGGCCTTCTCAAAAGCAAGGAAAGCTGCCTATACGCCTGAGCATGTTTGGAAAGGTCATCATATATCACCACCACATGTTTTTTATTATATAAAAACTCCTCCCCCATGGCGCAGCCGGCATAAGGGGCGATATATTGCAAAGGAGCTGGGTCTGCGGCTGATGAGGCAACAACCGTGGTATATTCCATTGCCTTATAATCCTCAAAGATCTTCACCACCTGAGCTATGGTTGAATCCTTCTGTCCGATAGCTACATAAATACAATAGATGTCAGAGTTTTTTTGATTGATTATAGTGTCTAAAGCCAGGGCAGTTTTCCCGGTCTGCCGGTCACCGATTATTAGTTCTCTTTGACCACGTCCGATCGGTATCATTGAGTCTATAGCCTTAAGTCCCGTTTGCACCGGCTCCTTGACCGGTTGTCTCTGCACCACGTTGGGCGCTCTTCCTTCGATCGGTCGGAATTTCTCAGTAACAACAGGACCTTTTCCATCCAGGGGCTGGCCCAGGGCATTAACTACTCTTCCGATTAAAGCTTCTCCCACCGGGACTGAGGCGATCCTGCCCGTTCTTTTGACTATATCCCCTTCCTTAATCTGCTGGTCTGAGCCGAAAATGGCAGCTCCTACGTTGTCCTCCTCTAAATTAAGTATGACCCCGATTACATCATTCGGGAACTGGATCAGCTCGCTCATCATCGCATCTTCCAGACCCCAGATTCGGGCAATCCCGTCCCCAACCTGCAGGACCACACCCACACTCTCCATCTCCAGCTTGGTTTTGTATTTTTCGATCTCTTTTTGAATTATCTGACTGACCTCTTCCGGCCTTAAAGGCATAAATACTCCTTCGATGTTCGCTGTTAGCTATTGGCTTTTCGATATTATAACTTAAGTTACATCATTGAAACAAGCCTAATGAATTCGGCAACTACTTCTAATATTTTCGTAGCGTCAGGGTTTACCCCTGACGTTGTTTTTGTTCGTCCCGTAAAGTAACGGGAAGTTATAACCTGTAGCGTCCTCACTCCCGTGAGGACGGTAATCCGTTGCCACAGGAGTGGCAACGCTACGGTCTTTTCAGACTTTCAAACTCAGAAGGCTTTCTCTCAATTTGTCGAGTTCGGTTCTGATGCTCTTATCGATGATCTGATTACCGACAATTACTCTTATGCCACCGATTATCCCAGGGTCGAGCTTGAAAATCAAGCTCACTTTTTTACCAGTCTTTTTCTCCATTTTTTCTTTTAGAGACACAGATAACCCTTCATCCAGAGGTGAAGCGGTGATTACCTGAGCCTCGACCAGGCCTTCCTTCTCTTTCAAAAGTTTGTCGTAATCGGTGTTTATTCCACAGATCTGTTCCATCCGACCTTTGCTTAAAATGAAAAGAAAAAATTGATATAGAAGCTCAGATATTTTACCTCTAAGAGTCAGCTGAAGCATTTTCTCTTTATCTTCCCCTGATATCTGAGGTGCTTCAAAAAAGGCTCTGAGTTCAGAGTTTTTCTCCCACAGGTCTGAGACAAAGCTCAACTCTTTCTGAGTCTGCTCAGTTAGTCCTTCTCCGGCAGATTCAGACGCATTGAAAAGGGCGAGCGCATATCTTTTGCTGACTATCTGGTCAATCATCTAAATCTTCTCCAGTCCCTGGATGAAATCGGAAATGTATTTTCTGTCCTTCTCCTTGTCCAGTCGCACCTGGATGATTTTCTCTGCGGCTTGCAGGCTGAGATTCACCAGATCGTTTTTGAGCTGGACTTTGGCTTTTTCCAGCTCCCTCTGGATTTCCTCCTTGGAACGGCCTAAAATCTCCAGCGCTTCTTTACGGGCATTCTCTTTGACCTGGTTTGCCATCTGCTGGCCTTCTTTGACCGATTCCAGGATCTTCTGCCGGGCTAAGCCCTCGATATCTTTCAGCTTGGCTTCATATTCTAAGGTGAGCCCCTTCACATTTTCCCTCTCATCTTCGATCTTGTCGAATTCCGATTTTATCTTAGTCCGGCGTTCCTCTAAAATTCCTAAAAGCGGTTTCCAAGCAAATCTCTTAAGGATAAATAACGCAATGAGAAAGCCTATTATCTGAGTGACAACCTGCCCGATTTCTAAATTCATATATCTACCTCATGGCTAAAGGGAAGATAAAAAATCAATACTTCCCTGAAAGAAGGTAATTTTCAGGCGATCCTGAAAGGGTCGCGCCACCAATTCGTCTCAACCAATCTTTCCGGATAATACGAAAACAGTTACCAGGGCATAAATGGTCAGAGCCTCCAGGAGCGCACAGCCGATGATCATTCCTACCTGGATTTTGCCGGCGGCTTCGGGCTGTCTTCCCATTGCCTCCATTGCCGCAGAAACCGCTCTGCCCAGCCCGATAGCTGAGCCGAAAGCGGCTATAGCTAACCCGAAGGGTAGAGCTAAAGCCAGCGCAGTTTGATAAGTCATAAAATCCTCCTTTTAACAAATAAGTTAAAGGTTATAAGTTAATGCTTTTCTTCCTCATGCGGAAACATAAGTAAAAAATATATAGTCGAAAGCAGGGTAAAAACTAAAGCCTGAATGGTACCGGTAAGCAAAGCCAGAAAGATAAAAGGAACCTGCAAAGGCAATCCCACCGGGAGATTCAAAAAGCTTAAAGCCATTACACCCAGGCTCACGAAGACAGCTATCAGGATATCCTCTCCGGTTATATTTCCAAAAAGTCGCAAAGAGAGACTCATCGGTTTTGCCAGCTCTCCTATAATATGAATAGGCAGGTTTATCGGGACTAAAGCCCAGGTCACAAAATCTCTGGGATTACCGGCTAAATGGTCTAAATAACCAATGATACCTAAATTTTTAATTCCTGTAAACTGGACATACAAAAATACGCAGATTGCCAGGGCAACTGTGGTATTTAAAGAAGAGGAGGGGGATTTCATCCCCGGTATCAACCCCAGGAAGTTCATACATAAGATATAAATGAAAAGCGTGCCCAGGAACGGGGTGAACTGTCTACCTCTTGGCCCTAAAATCCCACAGATGAAATTATCCAGGCTTTCAACTGCTATCTCCATAAAGTTCTGTAACTTCCCCGGTAACAGGGTTTTTCGTCTCGAAGAAAAATAGGCCACAAACCCCAGGATCAGAATGATTATCAGCGAGAAAACTACGTTCTGCCAGGTATGTAAGAACTGAACTAGTGCGGTCTTGCCATATCTCTCATAAAGTAAGGTTATGAAATTGGGAAGCTCCGGGGCACCTTGTTCGGCTGCCTTTTTGCCAGCTTCCTTTGCTCCAGTAGAGACTAAGAGGAGGAGAATATTTAGTATCCTGATCATCTTAAACTTTTATCAATGGAGTTGATTTTGTCCGGGTTCAACGGTGAGATCTTTTTGTCTTCTGTGGAAACAGAGGGGAGCACCACCTGTCCTAATGCCTTTAGAAAAGTGATAACAAAAATCAGGGTGAACCCTATAAGCAGGCTCTCCACTGGAAAATATTTGAATCTAAGAAGAATGTAGCCTGCAAAATAGAGCAATGGAAATTTGACCAGAAGTATTAAGGAAAGTTTTCCCTTGTTCGGTTTTTTCAGGCTGAAAGCCTCAACTATGGTCTGGGTTATAAAAAAAAGATTCAAGCAACCCCAGGCTGTGCCCAGAAACAATCCCAATCCAAAAGGGAAGTTCCGATAAACCGCCACGAACAGAAATGCCAGGGCTGAGACAATCAAAGAAGTGCGGATGATTCTATTTATGAATTCCAAACCCATAGGTCTTGCTTTTCAGTTATCCCCTTTATTTTCGTTATCCATCTCCTGCATTGCTCTTTTAACCAGATTATAGACCTCCTTGCCTGAGGCAACGAATCCAAATATAATAAAAAGTATCATCAGATAGGGGGAAGTGTGCAGTTTCTTGTCCAGAAAATTACCTATGAAATAACCGATTATCGGGCCTACTGCCAGGATCAAAGGTATAACCGTGTAAATCCCTGCCTGCCTCAGGTTGGAGTAAAACTTATCTTTGTTCTCCATTTCAATCCTTATATCTCGCATAAGCTTAAAACTTATTATTATATATTCAAAACAAAAAAAGTCAAGTATTTTTAAAAATATGTAGCGGAGGTCTTGAGACCTCGATATATTATGCTCCGAGAATTCCGGGTCGGAGTGCATCAGCTTGTCGACTTTGACCTTGAGGCTGATGCCTTCAAAGAGGACAGGAAAAAAAGCAAGAGTAAGCTCTTGTACTCCAGAGAAAAGCGGGATGTTTTATGTTTATCGTTGGTCTCCTGACCAACGGCTAAATCTTCGTTGGTGAGGACACCAACGAAGAGCAGACGACGATGTATAAGCTAGATAAGCATCTTCATTATCTTCTCATAGGTATAGCCGGCATTTTGATTTTCCTGCCCGGCATTTTCTCTTTTTTTAATTCGGATGATTTTGTCTGGCTGAGAAATTCTCAGAAGATAAGCTTGGAATCCGTCTCTCATTTCGCGGTGAATTATAACCCGGTTTTAAAGTTCAGGCCTTTTACTCATCTTCTTTTCCAGTTTCTTTATGCGATTTTCCAGCTAAACCCTCTGGGTTATCACATCGCCAGTCTCTTTATACACATAATAAATGCATTGATTTTCTATGCTCTTCTTTTGAAGTTCACCTCAGAAAGCAAACTCTCACTTTTTGCCTCCCTTATTTTCGTTTCCCATTTTGCCCAGGAGGAGACCGTCCTATGGATTTCAGCCCTTTCCAGTCCGCTGGTCACTTTCTTTTACCTTTGTTCCATCTGGTGCTTGTGGAAATATCTGGAAAAGCAAAAGCTAGGATTCTACTTGTTGTCGTTTATCTTGTCTACCCTGGCTTTGCTTTCCAAAGAGGATGGGACAACCATTTTCCTGGCAGTTTTTCTCCTGACAGTATTAAAATCATCCGGTGGTATCAAATCGAGGATCAAAAGCGGAGTTCTATTCTCGTCTCCGTTTTTCGGATTGACTCTGCTTTATTCGATTATCAGGTATTTTACTGTGCCTGAGGCTATAATGTCTAAGTTCTTGGCGCTTAATCCAGTGGTGATAATCAAAAACTTATGCTATTTCGGGATAAGCTTTCTTTTTCCGGTCAGGCTCTTCTTTGACCTGGTGGGTTTTAAGGTGCACTCTTATCTCAATAACATAGTCCAATTCAAATTGAATAATTTCTGGGCAATCTTGGTTATATTAGTTATAAGTTTGGCTTTTCTTCTACTGATTATTCACTTTCTGAGAAAGAAAATCCCTGGTTTCAAATTAGGCCTGGTCTTGATTCTCATCGGGATTTTGCCTTATCTTCTGGTTAATGGAAATGGACAGCGGTTTCTTTATTTTTCTTCCTTAGGATTTTCTATATCAATGGCAAGTCTGCTAATCTATTTCCTGGAAAGGGTGAATAAACTCAGGTTCTTGAATTTGTTTATCGCCGGCTTCCTCATCTTCAATGGATTGGTTCTTTATGAAAGAGCTGTCTGGTGGAGAAAAGCAGGGGAAGTCTGTCAGGAGGTTATCCATCAAGCAGGTAAGATAATCAGCCTCTCTCCTCAGGATTCAGAAATCTATTTTGCCAATCTTCCTCAAAGGATAAATGGAGCCTATACTTTCCACATCGGTTTTGAGGAAGCGATTTCTATTTTTTACCCTGAATCGAGAGTGAAAGTTTATGATCTGGGACTGCTTAAGGATGATGAGCTTGAGGCTTTGAGAGGCAAGTACAAGGGGGGAATCTATATTTTCAAAGCGAAAGGTTTTGAGAAATTATTTTAGTGGTAGGGGCGAGATTTCCTCGCCCTCCTCTATTTAAATAAAGAAAGCAAGGCTAAAAGCCCTGCCCAATATCTCCCTCTCCTTCCCAAGGAGAGGGTTGGGGTGAGGTTAATTCTGACTCATCCTGGTAAACCTGAAGGTTTACACTCCACCCCATCTTACATCTTTCGTCTTACTTCTTACCTTTTTTCATGTCTGTTATGAGACCTGGGCCACCTCTTTTTTCACTCCATGATACCTGTGCAGATAGACTATAAAGGCGGTTCCCTGGCCCAGTTTACTTTTGCATTCTATTCTTCCATTTAGATTGGCAACTATCCTCTGAACGATGGCTAAACCCAGGCCGGTTCCGGTTTTTTTGGTAGAATAAAAAGGTAAAAAGATTTTTCCCATCTGCTCTTCAGGTATACCATTCCCCTGATCTAGGACAGCCAGAGGCAGGAAGAGATCTTCCTTCAGCTTCTCTTTTCTATAATTTCGAATGATCTCCAGATCAGAAGGCATACAGGTGATTATCAGCTCATTTCCCTTTTCCTCCATTGCCTCCAGGGCGTTCACCAGGAGATTTAGCAGGAGCTGTTTGAGCTGATTTTCCTCTGCCAGAATATAGATCGGGAAGTCACCCAGCCTTTTTCTTAGGTCTATTCTTGCCTGATAGGAGGGATGTTTTTTCGCGATCTCGATAACCTCATCCACAATTCTCCCCAATTCGACTTTTCCTAAGGGGGTCTCTCCCAATTTG
>Ga0315294_10008922_pt1 | contig 11012 bp, 8 predicted proteins | sample YL17G13_40_MG_FD_203626 | JGI IMG/M metagenome (GOLD analysis project Ga0315294, IMG submission 203626) | Sediment microbial communities from Yellowstone Lake, YNP, Wyoming, USA - YL17G13_40 | ecosystem: Environmental > Aquatic > Freshwater > Lake > Sediment | place: USA: Wyoming | collected... | reverse complement strand
TAAAGAATCGTTATATCTGGTCTCTCCTCGGTAATAAGACCCGACTGTGAACTCAAAAGCAAATCCCTTTTTCAAACCGTTGGAAATAAAAAATTCTCCATAGGGAGCGGTAACTTTGGTCAATACCTCATAAGGGGGAGGAGTTTGGGCGTTTCTTGCATTCAATGCGCTCCAGAATCCCATGCGGATGCCAAGCATGTGAACAGAACTCAAGTCATTTGCCCAAGAAAAACCAACCCAGGATAAAATTATGAAGAATATCGCAGATCCCGCCAAAGGCGGGGTGAGAGAAGATAAAAACTTTCGCATGGTTATAAAGAAAACTGTCAACGGATGAAGCGGATTAAACGGATTCGTGTATGTTTATCGAACTGACACAAACGTATAAGATTTTTCTACATTCTACTTAATTTCCCCCTCACCCTTCCCTCTCCCCTCGGGGGAGAGGGTTAATCGGTTGACCGCTTTATCCGAAAAATACCTCTGCTATTTCGTAGAGTTCGTCATCTACGCTTTTTGTCTTGGAGGTAGCTTCTTTTAGATCCACTGGGACAATCTTGTTCCCTTGCAGGCTAACCATCTTTCCAAATTTACCTTCATGCACGAAATCCACTGCGGCTACGCCGAATCTCGTTCCTAACATTCGGTCAAAGGCGGTAGGCGAACCTCCCCGCTGAACGTATCCCAGGATCACAAAACGGGCCTCAAAGCCGGTTCTTTTTTCGATCTCGGAAGCTAAGACTTTTCCGATTCCTCCCAGTCTAACATGACCGAACGCATCAGACTTTTGATCCTGAACCACCTGGATTTCCTCTGCTTTCTGTTCTTCATCCAACTTTATCTTTGCCCCTTCTGCCACCACCACCACGCTGAAATCCCTTCCTCTTTGGTGTCGTTTGCATATAGATTCGCATACTTCATCTAAATCCACAGGTTTTTCGGGAATCAGGATAAAATCTGCGCCTCCTGCAATTCCTGCCTCTATGGCGATCCAGCCGGTATGTCTTCCCATCACCTCCACCACCATCACCCGATTATGTGACTCTGCAGTGGTATGGATGCGATCGATCGCATCCATAGCAATATTTATAGCGGTATCGAAGCCAAAGGTGTAATCAGTACCATATATATCGTTATCAATAGTTTTAGGTACTCCTACTATCTTTACCCCTTCATCATGAAGTTTCGCCGCCACCCCTAAAGTATCCTCGCCCCCCACAGCGATCAAAGCGGACATGCCCAGTCTCTTCATGTTTTCGATAATCTTTTTTACTCCATCTTTTTCCTTGAAGGGGTTAGTTCTGGAGGTTTTCAGAATGGTTCCACCTCGGTGTAATATTCCTCTAACCTTGTCCAAATTCAGCTCCTCAGTCAGCCCATATTCTAAAAGCCCCCTCCATCCCTCAAGTATTCCTATGACCTGATAGTTATACTTGTGAATCGACTTTCTAACCACTGCGCGGATTACCGCATTCAAACCAGGGCAATCCCCTCCGCCCGTTAGGATTCCAATTCGTCCGTTCATGTTTTTGCACCTACTTTCTCGTTATTCAATTAAAGTTATCTTTCCTTACCTCCGGATTAATCTTAAATCCGATGTTTCTCGTTCGCTATTGTCGTCAAGAAAGAATGGTTTCTTAACGTAGATACATTCTATTTGGTTTCCCCTCCTCCTTACCTTCCTCCCCGAGGGGAGAGCTACGGAGAAGGAGACAGTTTCATGCCACCAATAAATGCGTTCGTATTGATACGGAAAACCAGATCAATTGTTTAGGTCACAAAAGATTCCTTTATCCTCTCTAAAACGATTTTCAATTCAGTCAATTTTTTTATGCAGAAATCCGGATTGATTTCAGCATAACGGGTGTGATTGGGGTTAAAGTGAACAGAGACCATGCCCGCATTTTTTGCTCCCAGAACATCCAGCTCCACAATATCGCCCACATGCAAGGAGTTTTTAGGTTGGCTTTTCAGTTGATTCAGGGTGTAAAGAAAAATCCGAGGATCGGGTTTCCGAATCCTGAGTTCGTTAGAAAAGGTGGTAACGTCAAAATATTTGATCATTCCGAGTTGTTCTAAAAGAATTCTTATGGTTCTCCCCGGCGTTCTCCCGGTATTACATACAAGCCCAATTTTGTAGCTTTCTTTTTTAATCTCTTGTAATACTTCCTTTGCACCATCAATTAAAGCTGGTGGTTCATCCAAGATGGGGGAAACGAAGGCTTCTTTTAATTCGGACATCAGATTTTGGGGAATGTTCTTCAGCTTTTCATTCTCCAAAAAGTCAAACATAATTTTAAGTTGTCCCTCAGTGGAAAGGTCCAGATTCTTTCTCCAGGTCTCTTCACATTTTTCAAATCCTTTATCATAAGCTTCTGCTAAATCGTTAAATTCTATATTTAGCTCATTTTGTTGGAGTATCCCACGTATTTTTTCCACTCTTTTTTGCCTATATCTATGATTGTCCATAGGCGAATTGGAGACCAAGGTATTCCACAGGTCGAAAGTGATGGTATCAATCATATCCAAAATCTTTTTGAATTAGCTCTTTTGTCCTTCGAAAAGCAAGGGCCCGGTGGCTTATTGTATTTTTTTCTTTAAAGGAGAGCTGGGCAAAAGTTTTTTCCAACTCGGGCAGGTAAAATACCGGATCATACCCGAATCCATTCTCCCCTTTCTCCTTAAAGGCAATAATCCCTCTAACTTCGCCTCTTATGATCCTGATATTATCCAAATCCTTTGCGATTGCCACCACACAGACAAAAGTTGCCCCTCTTTTCTCCCAGGGGATATTTTTCATAAGAGAAAGCAACTTCAGATTATTATCTTTATAACTGCAATGCTCTCCTGCAAATCTGGAGGAGAAGACTCCGGGGGCACCATTCAAAGCATCCACCTCCAGACCGGAGTCATCTGCGAGGGAGATCAGCTTAGCGAACTGACTTGTAGTGAGCGAAGCGAACCTATAAATCTCTTTGGCTTTCAAGATAGCATTTTCTTCTAAGGTTTCTCCGGTCTCTTCAACTCTAGGAAAATCCGGAAAATCATTTAAAGTCAAAATTTCTAATTTGGGATCGGATAAGATGTCTTTTATCTCTTCGATCTTATATTGGTTATTCGTCGCCAATACTATCTTCATGAGTTATCCACTTGATATTGATTCCAGTATTTCATACAATCCAATTTAGGTAATCCGTCTAATCCGCTCAATCCGTTGACTCATTCAATACTTTTCGATATCTATCCTTTCCACTTCGGTTATTTTATCCTTTAAGAATCTCTCGCCTACCTCCACGAATCTATCCGGAATATCAGAAACATAAAATCTTCGAAAAGGCATTTTATTTGCTTTTTTGAGTAGACCCTTTTCCGTTAAAACCTTTTTTACTTCTCTTGCCGTCTCTTCCGCTGAATCAATCAATGTGACTTCTTTTCCCATGATTTTCGAGATGACCTTCTTCAGCAAAGGGTAGTGAGTGCATCCTAAAACTAATGTGTCCACCTTCTTTTTGATCAGAGGTTCAAGATACTCAAAAGCTATTAAATACGTGGCATCTTTATCTATATAACCTTCTTCAGCCAGTGCCACGAACAGAGGGCAAGCAACGGAATATACCTTTTTTAAGGGGTCAATTTCATGGATCGCTTTCTCGTAAGCACCGGAGGAAATTGTTCCCAGAGTTCCGATCACTCCTATTTTCCCATTCTTGGTGGCTTTAACTGATCCAAAGGCCCCTGGTCTTACTACACCAATCATAGGTGTTGAGCAATCCTTTTCAAGATCGTTTAGAGCCAAAGCGGAGGCGGTATTGCATGCCACCACCACGCATTTTACTTTTTGACTTAAAAGGAAATTTATATTCTGGGCAGAGAATTTTTTTACGATCTCCTTTGATCTTGGTCCATAGGGATATCTGGCAGTATCGCCAAAGTAGATCACATCCTCCTTAGGCAGAAGCTGGAAAACTTTTTTTGCCACGGTCAAGCCCCCCACCCCGGAATCAAAAATTCCAATGGGGGCTTGATAATTTTGGATTTGCAGATGTTTCATTGAAACCTGCAACAGTTCTTATGCTAAATCTATCATCCATTAGGAAGAAGAATTTGGAGTGTTCACCTTTAGGTGAACCATCTAAAGAGTTCTTCCTCTTTTCTCGCAGAGCTTTATCCTGAGAATAAACGGTTCAGGTCAAGCTAAAGCTTGACACTCCAGTTGATTTAATCCAACCTAACGCTGCCTATCTTTAAGTACTCGGCGTAACTCCCTTTGCACCTCCCTATCCTTGATGTCCTTTCTTCTATCGTAAATTTTCTTTCCCATGGCTAAAGCCAGCTCCACCTTAGCTACATTTCCCTTGAAATAAAGCTTGAGAGGAACTAAAGTCAATCCCCTTTCCACCGTCTTCCCCAAAAGCTTCTTGATCTCCCTTCGGTGCATAAGAAGTTTCCTGGTGCGGGTGGGATCATGGTTAAAATGGCCTGCCTGCTCATAAGGGCTGATGTGCATGTTGTGAAGATAAACTTCTCCGTTTTTTACCATGGCATAACTATCTTTCAGATTTGCCCTTCCTAACCGGAGCGACTTAACTTCAGTCCCCACTAACGCAATTCCTGTTTCGAAGTTTTCCAGAATATGATAAAGATGATGAGCCTTGCGATTAGTCGAAATTATCTTAACCTGCTGTTTATCTTTTTGCATAGTTATCAAATATATCAAAACTAACTCTCCAGGCAAGTAAATTTTAGGTGTTCAAGGTCAAGCTGAAGCTTGACACTCCAACATAGTTGTGTCACTCCAGGATTTTTTTGTCCCAATTTAAAATAATCCTTGCCCAAAAACTGTAATTAAGCTATATTTACATTAAAGCCGAAGTGGTGGAATTGGCAGACACGCTGTGTTCAGGGCGCAGTGCCCGTTGGGCATGCGGGTTCAAATCCCGCCTTCGGCAGAAATTCTTATCAAAGAAATTTACCTTCTACTTAACGCTCTTTAAAGAATTTACCTTTCTATGTAAGAATTCCTATTGCAAAAAGTGGATAATGGGTTATATTAAACTTGTAGTGAATTTGGGCTGGATTTATTAGTTTAAGACCACTAAAACAAATTGTCACTTTTAACCTTTTAGAAGGAGGTTTAGGATGAAAAAAGGCGCTCTATTTTTTACTATTTTCCTCTCTCTTGCACTCGGTGTGTCAGGTTCCTTTGAGTCCGGCGTCTGGGTTCCTTTTAGCTCGACCGGGCTTACTACCAATCAGCAGGCAGGCGCTTCCGCTTATCCAGAAGTTAGTCTTTTGACTTTGAAAACAAATGAACTGATCTTCGAAGTCAACTTCCCCGGCATGGTCACTGAAGATATTGTGAAGGATGGTATAACCTATCAAGCTCTTTCCATACCTGGTGGAGGGAAAACCTATAATTTAGGGTGGCCAGAGCTTCCCACTTTTGGGCGATTCATCGCAGTGCCTTTAGAAGGTCGCCCTCAAATTGAAGTGTTACAGTATACTGAGCAAACTCTATCTGGTTATAACGTTTATCCAGTGCAAGAACAACCAGTTGACAAGGTGGGAGCTCCTCAGCCGGAGTTTATCAAAGATGTGGATTTCTACAAGCTAAATGAATTGTACCCCGATAGAATGGCATTTGTGGAGGCGCCTAAGATTATTCGAGGCTGTCCCGTTTCCTTGTTTATTCTTTTCCCGGTGCAATATAATCCTGCCACCAAGGAGTTAAAGGTCTGCTCTTATATGAGAGTGAGAATCAGCTTTGCAGGGGGGAGCGGGGTCTTTATCGATCCATCTTTTCGATCCCCATATTTTGAGCCTTTGTATCAAGATCTTCTTTTGAATTATTCCTCTTTGGGCTCTTTTCCCCAATTAGGTGGAAAAACCGATACCGGCTGCGATTTTTTGATCATCACCCATCCCAATTTTCAGGCTTGGGCAGAATCGTTAGCCTTATGGAAGAATTCATGCGGAATCCGCACCTGGGTGAAAAGCACCACCCAAACTGGTTCTGATACTACCTCAATAAAAAACTACATTCAGACCGCTTACAATACTTGGAATCCGCGACCCTCCTTTGTTCTATTTGTCGGAGATGCCGAATTTATTCCAGTATTTTACCGAACCACACACCCTTATGACGGCTACAAGATCGGCACAGATTTGTATTACTCCACAGTGGATGGAAGTGATTGGTTCCCGGATATATATATGGGAAGAATATCGGTGGATTCCGCTTCTCAAGCTGGGGTGGTTTTCAGAAAAATTCTACAATATGAGCGTAATCCGATTTCCGCTCCCACCAGTTTTTACAATAAGGCCTTGGTTGCTGGCTATTTTCAGGATGATGATTCTGATAACTGGGAGGATAGATTTTTTATAAAAACCAGCGAGGTGGTAAGAGATTTTCTCGTTTCACAAGGTTATAACGTGGAGAGGTGTTACACCAAGACCGCAGGAAGCAATCCCTGTTGTTACTACTACGGCGATCCGCTCCCGCCGAGTTTGACCTGGAATGGCAATGCCACCCAGATCTCAAATGCCATAAACAATGGGGTCTTCATAGTGAATCATCGGGACCATGGCGATGTAAGTGGATGGGGCGACCCATATTACGTGGTATCGCATGTCAATGCTCTTACTAACGGGGATAAACTGCCGGTGGTGTTCAGCTTAAATTGTGAGACCGGTCACTTTGATAATGAAACCGATGCCAGTGGATCGGGAACGCCTGCCAGTGCAGTCTATTTCTGTGAAGCCTTTCAAAGGAAAGCAAGTGGAGGGGCAGTAGGCGTGTTTGGAGCTACCCGGGTAAGCTACAGCGGATATAACGATGAATTGTGCAAAGGACTCTATGATGGTATGTGGACCAATTTTGATCCATCTTATCCGAATGCTGGTTCCACGCATCCCATTTACAGCCCATTGTTCAGGATGGGGGCGGTGCTCAACTTCGGAAAGTTCTGGATGTATGACAAACATTATCTCACCAGTGGTTCCGGCTACCCTTGGGGTTCCGATTTGTCCACTACCAAACTGACCTTCGAGTTGTTCCATTATTTTGGTGATCCAACCATGGAGATGTGGACCAGTATCCCAGAGAGTTTGGAGGTGACCCATCCTGCCGTTGTGGTTTTGGGAGGTGCACCTTTCCCGGTTACGGTAAATCTCAACAGTCAACCGGTGAAGGATGCTTTAGTTTGTCTAATGAAGGATACGGAGGTTTATGAGGTTGGCCGAACCGATTCCACAGGTCAGGTGATCCTTTATCCTTCCCCCTTGACTCCGGGCAATGCACAGATAACCATTACCGCACACAATGCTTTGCCCTATGAATCCAACGTCCCCGTGGCTGGTGGAGCCTATATCCTCTTTGATAGGTGGTATGTGGATGATGATAGCTTAGGCGAGAGTCTGGGCAATAACGATGGGGATGTCGATCTTGGAGAGACCATTGAGCTTCCCATTGTTCTGAAAAACATTGGAGACTCCACTGCCCTTAACGTGGTTGCCACCGTGAGCACCACCAATCCCTGGATGACTTTAACTGACAACCAAGAGACCTATGGCAACATGCCGGCTCACGATACGGTGAGATGCCCAGATGATTTTGGTTTTACAGTTTCTCCGCAAATAGAGGACAGCACCCAGGTCGCTTTTCAGTTAGATATAACTGCGACCAATGGGAGCTGGACCTATCGTGATTTGAATCTTTTGGTTCATGCTCCGGCTCTGGTTTACGAGTCAAATGCTATTAACGAAATTGTGGGAAATGGGAATGGTGAACCTGATGCTGGTGAGACCTGCGACATGACGGTGGTGTTAGAGAACAAAGGAAGCCAAAAGGCGATTCAGGTCTCTGCAGATTTGATTTGCAGTGATCCTTATATCACTGTAACCTCTTCCAACTCCACATATCCCGACATTTCTCCGGGAGGCTCTGGTTCTTCCCTTTCTTCTTATCGGTTTGAGGTTAAACCCACTTGTCCTCCGGGCCATGCGGCTAATTTTGTCTTGGAGATGACCGGGACAGGACCTTATTCTGTCTCCGATACTTTTCATATTTCGATTGGCCGGAAGCCGGTTTTATTGGTGGATGACGATGCTGGGGCAAGCTTTGATACCTTCTTTGTCTCGGCTTTGAATTCTTCAAAGATTTTGTGTGATGTCTGGAGCTATAAATCTTTGGGTTCGCCTTCGGACTCGGCCCTTAGCTCATATCAGGCGGTGATCTGGACCACCGGAGAGGATTTTGGTGTCATAGGTAATCCTTCCACCTTGACCCTTCAAGATCAAGCTAATTTGAAGAACTATTTGGATAATGGAGGCAAGCTCTTTTTATCCAGCCAGGATCTTCTGTTTGACAACAATCCCAACGATTTCATCATCAATTACTTGCATGTGGCAGGGCATACGGATGATCAAGGGGTAAATGCAGTAGCGGGAGTCACAGATGACACTATCTCCGGTGGGATGGCAATCACTTTGAGCTATCCTTTCAGCAATCTTTCCGATTATATAGTTCCCGGTTCTGGTGTGGCTGGCATATTCTATCGGACTGGGAAGAGTTCGCCTTCGTCTCGCGGAGAAAAATTGGCTTTGCCCAATTTCCAAATGGAAAGTGCGGATCAGACCGATTATTGTGCTTTCCGTTATCCTGCTACGGGTTCAGCAGGGTATCAGGTGGTCTTCTTTGCCTTTGCTTTTGAGGCTATTCCCCAAAGTGGAGCAGAACCCAATAATGCCCAGACCGTGATGGGAAGGATCATGAATTGGTTCGGGATACAAAAGCCCTCCTTTGTAGTTGGGGATGCCAATGGAGATGGGCTAATCAATTCAGCGGACGTGGCGCATTTGATAAATTATCTCTTTGTGGGTGGACCTGCACCTGGACATTGGGAGGCTGGAGATGCTAATTGTGATGGGCTGGTCAATGGTGCGGATGTGGCTTATCTCATCAATTATCTGTTTATTGGAGGACCTCCACCTTCCTGTTGAAACTTAAACAATGTTAAATCCGCCGGGATGAGTTGATTTTAAAAGCCCCGCCTTTAATGGTGAGCGAAGTAGAACCATTGGCGGGGCTTTTTCATAAGCTCCCAAACATTAATACAAATGTATCTATGACACGATGTTTGCCTTCCTTGTCACAAGGAGAGGGACTTCGTATGAATATATATGCATCTCTTTATTCTTCTTATTCTTCACAAGCAATCTATCCCCCTCGTCGCTTCTTTAGCTCAAAGATTTGGGCAACAGCCCATAATTTACGCTATCCAACAAAATAACCGCTTGACTTTTCAGAGGAGACGATTAAATTAAAACAATGTGGTGTTTGAGGCGGATCATAAGCGAGTGTGGCGGGGCAGAATGCATTAGCTTGATTTTAGAGCTGATTTAGCTATTTAAAAACCAGGAGTAAATAGAGATGACCGATTGCCAACACATATGGGAGATGACAAATATACGGTTCGGGTTTTTGGTTTTCGAGAAGTGTTTTCATTGTAATGGGCTAAGAACGTATTTTTCGGTGGAAGATAGTCCTGTCCTTGGGGATAAATACCGGGAAGGTGACCATTATTGGAGCCGCATGGAAAACGCCCAAACATTCCAATTTGACCTGCGGTGCAAGAAGTGCAACCACCTGGAGAAATTTGAAGATCTTATGGGACTTTTGCACTGCACCGGATGTTTGCCGGATTGTGAGGTGGAAATTAAGCGGGAAAAATATGAAGCGCAAAAAACTTGGGTTCTGGTGGCATTTGGGTTTTTGCCTAAAGCAAAGACCGAACCAATCCCGCCTCAGAAACTAAAAATCCTTGAGGATTATTTTAATCAAAGAAGGGACACCTCCCGTTCAAGGATTGCAATTCTTTCTTTTAATCTGATTGAAGACCTTTCTCGATGTAAAGGGGATTTCATTCACGACGTGGGCATGCTCTCTTTACAGCCACCGGAAGAAAGGAAACCTCTATTTTGATTTGAATATACAATTTTTTCATTCCGCCGAAGGCGGATCCGCCTCTGGCGGAAAAAATCAAGTGGGAGAAGTTTGATGACTACTCAGGAATTAGTTGAAAAGATAGGGCTTAAGCCTTTAAGCAAGTTTGAGCCTCGGGACGTGGATGGGGTCTTCGTCTCGGATATGTTGAGCGATGTGATGGCACATGCTAAATCTGGGAATCTTTGGCTTACAGTTCAGACGCATAAAAGCATCGTCCCTGCGGCTAATCTGGTAGACGTTTCTGCCATTGTCATTACCAGCGGTAAACAGGTTCCCCAGGAGACCATTGATCTTGCCAGCAAATACAATATTGCCATCCTATCTACCGGACTACCCACCTTTGAGTTGGTGGGAAAACTTTATGGGTTGGGATTAGGAACCAAATAGCCGACTTGGATATTGGTTAGAAATACCCACCGACGGGTCTCTCCGAACAAAACCGCTTTATAATTTTTGTCGACACCAAAAGCAGGGCAACCATTGTGGAGATAAAAATGATAAAAGATGTGCTGGAGGCTTCGGTGATCGAGGGAGAAGATAGACTCGATACTGTAGTTGACCACGTCTATGCTTCTGACCTGATGAGCGACGTTTTAGCCTTTGGACGACCTAATTCAATTCTGCTTACCGGGCTGGCAACACAACAGGCGGTCATCTCTGCCCACATGGCAGAATTCAAAGGAGTGGTGTTCATTCGGGGCAAAAAACCAAAAGATGCTGCAGAAAAGTTCGCCCAAGATAATCATCTGGTTTTGCTCTCCACAGAGTTGGACATGTACGATTCTTGCATTAGGATAGATTCAGTCCAGAGAGGGAGATACCAGGAGTCAAACGCCAGCTTGGTTGAGGCCAAGATAGAACAAATCCTGCTCTCTAATGAGTTCTTCGTTCAGGGAAACGATTTTGCCAACGCAGGGATGGTATCCACACAGGTAAAGTCTATCCTGAAAAAAATAGGATTCGACCCCAAACTGGTGCGAAGAGTTGCCATCTCCACCTATGAGGG
>Ga0315294_10008918_pt1 | contig 11015 bp, 11 predicted proteins | sample YL17G13_40_MG_FD_203626 | JGI IMG/M metagenome (GOLD analysis project Ga0315294, IMG submission 203626) | Sediment microbial communities from Yellowstone Lake, YNP, Wyoming, USA - YL17G13_40 | ecosystem: Environmental > Aquatic > Freshwater > Lake > Sediment | place: USA: Wyoming | collected... | reverse complement strand
CTCCAGTGCTTTTCTCGTGGCAGCAACAGGCTCACCGGAGATGGCTACGAGGTCGTAATCTTCTTTAGCTTCCAAAAAAGAAGGCCTGCCAACAAGGCCCAAGGCCATTCCTGCGGCAGCGGTTTTAAGAAACTTACGTCGTGTAATCATTCGACCATGTTGATCCACAATTCACTCCTTTTCCCAATTTCATGTAATAAACTCAGACGGGACCTCTCGGATACGGATCACATCTCGAATCTTACCAGAGACATTGAATCCACTGGAACATTTCACTGAGCATTCAGAACAATCTCCACAAACTCTGGCAGGGAGGTTCAGGGACAATACGAGGTCTTGGGCAAGGGCAAGGTTTTGGTAGCCATAAGTATACATGTATGCTCGCATCAAATCAGGGATGGGAAGTTGCTCCGGGCATTTTCCTAAGCACTGCCTGCAACCTTGGCAGTATAATCCAGGGAGGGAAGCCTCTTTTTGCAGGTCTTTCTTTTCGGAATCGTTGAGAGTGAGATCTTCCATGACGGATAGGGCAATTTTCATCTCTTCAAAGGTTATATATCCCGGGACGATTGTATGAACATTAGGGTCCTGAAGAACCCATTTCAGCGCGGCAGCGGCATTTTTTACTGTGGGTGTCTGTCGAGAACCGCCTCTGATCGCTTTCATGCCGACAATTCCAATACCCGCTTGGGCTGCTCTGGCAATGGCGTTTCTAACCTCAGCGTAATGCTTCTGTTGAAAATTATAAGACGTCAGAATGACATCGTAAGATTTGGAATCAACGGCTGCATGAATGACCTCTGGTTCGTTCATATGGGTTGTAATGCCCGTAAATCGAATTTTTCCGTCTCTCTTTGCCTTTTGTAGCGCATTGAGTATGGGCTCAAAGAGGGCGGATTCTCTTTTCCATACGTTATGATGGTAATAAATGTCTACATACTCCAGCCCCAAATTTTTAAGGCTGGAGTCCACTTTTTTTAGAAAGGCATCTTCCGTTGCCTCTTCCGTATAAAGGCCTGTTGTTTGATTGGACGGGAGGCGCGCTTTGGTGGCCAGTACGTAGGAATCCCTGGGGCGTCCCTTGAGCACTTCTCCAATCATGCCTTCATTTTGGCCTCTTTGATATGTTTGAGCGGTATCCAGCATCACCACACCGGAATCAAGGGCTGCCCGGACAAGGTTAGGATTATCGGTATTCATCACTCCCATATTGATCACCGGGAGTTTTATTCCCGTCTTTCCAAGTGTGCGGTAAACAAATTTCTTCTCTGTCCCCTTTGCTTCAACAACTCTCACATCTTGCTTACCGTGATTCAAAGGAAGAAAAAAGAATCCCCCAAATCCAGCAAGTGTTGATTTCATAAAATCTCTTCTCCCAATCAATTTTTTCCCCATAGTCCCTCCTCTTTAAGCAGTATAGCGAATGGAGCATAGCGCTTTCTTCTGCTTGCCCTTCCGAAATTTGATTTAGCAGTTCCAAAAGGCCTTGTTTTGTCATTCCCGTGCTTGCGCGCCATAGCGCTCCAGCGCGCAGGCGTGGAAACGGGAATCCAGAGCCCTTGAATGGAAAAGCCTGGATTCCTGCTTTCGCAGGAATGACAAGCTCATTGAATTTCCAACATGTTGAGGTTTCTCAAAGAACTAAAATGTTACTTCTTTTTTTCTAAACCTTTTTCAAAAAGCTTAAGGTATTTTGAACGAAGAGACGCATCACTAACATTCAATATACCCCAAATGTTTTTCCCTTTCCAGTGTAGGTCAATTTCTCCATGGTAAGGATCCGCTATTGTATAACGGCCTTCTATGATATTCTTCTCTGGACTTCCGGTTTGTTGAAGATATTTCTGAATCATATCCTTACACTCACCCCTATCCGCGCCTTCGATGACAAAGAGTTTAAATTTCTTTCTGGAAAGTTCGTAATCCGCAGTAAAGGCAGAATGTAAAAACGCATAACCCAGAAATTTTATGGCAATAAACTTTTCGGAGTTTTTCTTTTTCCCCTCCTCGGGGAAAGAAGACAGAATGGAGGGAAGCGTTCCTTTCTCTCCTAAATTCTCTGCCACTTTTTTTGCAAAGTTGAGCAGAATCTCCTGGTCCTCGGGTCCAGTCTTAAAGCTATTCATTTTTACGTAGTAGTCTCCTGCCACAAAATTTAGAATATCCTTTTCACTGTAACCTTGAGCCCCGATATCGAGAAAGTTTGCGTTGCTGAGACGTTCCTGGCTATAGATTCCGAAGGCATGGGTAGGGGTTTTATGTCTATAAACTTCAATGATGACAGAGGCTTTCTTTTCGTTTTGGTATTCGGCCACCTTTAATTCCTGAAAATCGTACATCAAATAGAGATCTGCATCTCCATTGATGTATTCAAAAAGAGTTTTGGGCGAAAAAGTCTGGATTTCATCTGATTGCTTCCATCCAGTTATTCCAGGGAAAATGAAGGGTTTCGCCTCTGAACTGAAGGCCCATGAGGGAATCTTCATCCACAAGATGAAATAAACCAAGACAAGACAAACAAAGATGAATAAGTAAACTTTTTTCATCATCTCCCTTCCTTTCCTGTAATCAAACAAAAGGGATCAGGGTAGAGGAGGCTTTAGCCTCCCTATCTTAAGGGCGACTGAAGTTGCTCATACCCTATTTTAACACCTCCAAACCATCAAAAACTATGATCCCCCTTTAAAAAAGGAGATCTACCCTGTTGTTGCATTAATTTCGGCGCTCGAATTCATCAAACCTTTACCAATTGAGGAACGCCCCTTAAATCGATGTCATCTGCTGGATTTATTAAAAAAATTATAACACCCCATCTCCGAGAAATGAAGAAGAAACCGGAGCTTGAATCTTCAATAAAAATTATGTATTTTGTAAATTACCCCGTTAGAAAGCCCCGCTGCTTGCAGTGGGGGTGAAGATAAATTCCTTTTGAAGCGAACACGGGGTTTAATGCCCCGTGTGAGCCGTCCCGTTAGAAGGGCGAAGCTCTTCTAGCGGGGTTTACTTTTATCGCATATTTCAGAAACCTTTAACCATGAAGGAGGTTATCAAGGGATGAAAATGGAGAAACCCATTGGCTTCATCTTATTGATGAGCTTACTCATCATCGGTTGTGCCACCGATCGATCTGCAAATAGAGGGTCTGAGAAAATGATCGTTCAGGCAGAATCCTCAGAGAAGTATGATGCTTTAGTGAAAAGATTGAATGCATTAGAGCAATCCATTTCCAATCTCTGTTCAGAAGTGGCAGATTCGGGAGGCCGTTTAAGAAATATTCATGTTCGTCTTCCGCTCACCACTTATAAACTTCCTCAAGAGGTATATCTTTGCGGGGAGAGGGTTCCATTAGAAGATCGGAATGTGTGGGAGAATTTGGACCGGGAATTCCTCGTGGCATTGAACAATGAGGCTCAAATCCTCTTATGGATGAAGCGGGCCAGGCGATACTTTCCCCATATTGAAAAATGGCTAAAAGAGATGGGTCTTCCAGACGATTTGAAGTATCTCGCCATTACCGAAAGCAGCCTTCGGCCCTCTGCGATCTCCCCCACCGGAGCCTCCGGGATCTGGCAATTCATCCCTTCCACCGGAGAGAAATATGGGATGAGGAGAAACCGGACCATCGACGAGCGTTTCGATTTTTTTAAGGCCACTGAGGGCGCTTTGGCCTACCTGAGGAGCCTCTATGAGGAGTTTAAAAGCTGGACACTGGCAATGGCAGCTTATAATGCAGGAGAGAATAGGGTTCGAAAGGAGATCGAGCTCCAAAAGATAAAAAATTATTTCTACCTTGATCTTCCGATGGAAACAGAACGCTATGTCTATAAGATAGCAGTTGCCAAGATCATTCTGTCTGATCCAGAGAGATTCGGGTTTCGTTTGGAAGGAAAAGAATTTTATGATCCCCTTCAGGTGGAGAGAGTTCAGATTGAACTCACCCAACCTCTCCCTCTCGTGGATGTGGCGAGAGCCATCGGATCTTACTACAAAGAAGTGAAAGAGATGAACTTACACCTCTCCGAGGAGACCATCCCAACTGGGACCCACTTTCTCAATCTGCCCCCGGGGACTTCTGACCGGTTCTGGGCATTCTTCTCCACTTGGAAAAAAGGTTGGGAATATAAATAAACCCCGTTAGAAAGGACGGGACCCGTTAGAAATAAGTCTCTCTGAGTAGATTCGGGTACACCCTCAGTGAAATACATTTTTAATAGGGGTTACTTAAATTTCTAACCGGTCGGGGCTTTAACCCCGCCCTTTCTGTAAGGAATCGAAGCTTTATTGATATTATTCCCGCCGTAAATGGTGGGGCTTTCTAACGGGGTAAATGAGACAATTTTGTTGAAATTATTTGATAAAAGGAATATTCTTATCTCCAAGAAAGAGGTGTCGAGAATAGAAAAAAATAAGTCCGCAAAGGGATCGCAATGGCAGAAAAGGAACGAATTTTAATAGTCGATGATGATGAATCCGCAAGGGAGATGGTTTACAAAATTGTGAACCAAATTGGCTATGAAGCGGTGACGGCTAAGAACGGGAGAGAGGCTTTGGAGATTTTAAGGGATACCCCATCCAGCATTATGATCACTGACATCAAAATGCCAGAGATGGACGGATTAGAATTGATAAAGTCCACCCGGGCTGAGTTTCCGGACACACATATCATATGCATGACCAGCTATGGAACCTCTTATCCTTACACCGACTTGGTTGCTTTAGGAGCAGCGGATTACATCACCAAACCCTTTACCGTTGATGATATGATAGCGAAATTGAACCGGGTTATCCGGGAGCGGAATCTCGTTGGAGATCTGACTCAGAAATCGTTGGAATTGGAGAGGGCGAATGAAGAACTCCAACGGCTCAATCAATTGAAGTCGACCTTCATCTCCAGCATTTCACATGAGCTTCGAACCCCTCTCACTGTCATCAAGGAATTTATCTCCCTTATGCTCGAAGGCCATGCCGGACCTATCACAGAGGACCAAAAAGATTATTTGAGCATTGCCAATAAGAATATTCTAAGGTTGACGAATCTGATCGAAACACTCCTCGATTTTGCGAGGATCGAATCCGGAAAAGGGTTGAAACTGAAGTTTGAGCCAACCCCCCTGATTGAAGTCGTTGAAAATGTATCGATGACACTCTCCCAACAGTTGGAGGAGAAGCGGATTACCCTTGAAAATCGGATCGATCCGGATATGCCACTCGTCTTAATTGATCGTAATCGAATGGTAGAGGTCTTCCTCAATCTCATTAGCAACGGAATCAAGTTCACTCCTCCGGAAGGAAAGATTACAATCGATTCAAGGGGGCTGACAGAGAAGCGGGATTACTTGAAGGTGGTTGTGACTGACACAGGGGTCGGTATTTCGCCTAAAGACTTGCCAAAGATATTTGATCGTTTCTATCAAGGACAGAGGATCCAGACAGGGATCATCACTGGGACAGGTCTGGGCCTCGCCATCACCAAAGAGATCATCGAAGGTCATCAGGGTTCCATCCACGCAGAGAGTAGATTCGGAAGTGGTGCCTCTTTTGTCTTCACCATTCCCGTATTTGGGATCCATACCATCTTCAACCTTCTTCTCACTCCGATGTTGGAGGAAGCGGAGAGGGATAAGATGTCTTTTTCCCTGATTCGGGTGGATTTTTGGGACCCATGGACTAAGCGAGAAATTGTTCTCAGCCATGAGTCCTGGGAGGGGGTGAGGTATGCCCTTCAAAAGCTGGTCCGTGTTGTCGATACCGTCATTCCTTTTCAAAACAATATCGTTTATATTTTTTCCTTCAATGAATATAAGATGGCGAAAGAGATTGGGGAAAGGATTCAGGTAAAATTGACTCAGGGCGGCTATCTTCCAAGAGGGACGGAAGTGCAATTCAGAATCTATTCCTATCCGATTGAGGCCCGTACGAAGGAGGAATTTCTAAAAGGATGTCATCTGTTTTTAAAAGAGGATTAACCCTGTTGCATTGAGATCAGATTGATTTGACTGGATATGTTTATCAAGAAATGGTATTTACCCCGTTAGAAAGCGCGGTTGCTTGCCCCGTTAGAAATTTTTCATTATTAACCAGGAGTTCCCTCTGGTAACCTACTTCTAACGGGGCGAGCAGCGGGGATGAAGCCCGCCCCGCTTCGCGGAGCGAGGCCGGGGATAAATTCCTTTTGAAGCGAACCCCGTTAGAGATTTATCTCTAAACGGGGCGAACACTGGGTTTAATGCCCCGTGTGAGCCGTCCCGTTAGAAGGGCGAAGCTCTTCTAACGGGGTTTACCTCCTACACCATTGACAAATGCTTGAAGATTTCGAGGGGAACATTTAATGCAGCAACAGGGTTAATCTTTTCCAGTTAAAAAAGGAGTGTATCGATTGAGTCGAAATATATTCACCTGTTGCGCCTTGTTAGCCTTCATCATTATTGCCTGTGAGGGAAAGCCTCTTTCTACACAAGGGAAATCAGAAGTTCCATCGGTTCCAAAGGTTATCGTGGAGAAAGAGAAGATGGAGAGGACCCAACCTCCTCCAGAGGTGAAGATTAAGCTCAAGAAAGACGGCAAGGACAGTTATTCCTGGGAACTCAGTGGCTCGGATGTGGATCAAATCTTAAAGGTCAACGAAAAACTGAGGAAACAATTGGGTGGAGATCAATCCCGATAAGGGTTTTGCGAAAGGAGATCCGAGGTGGGAATGGAATGGTATATTGAGCAGATCTTTAAAGAACTTCCTTTTGGGGTCGCCATTGCAATCGTGATCTTTTTGGGAATCCTTCTGATCATTTGGCTTCTCCTTCCCCTCTGGGTTTTATTTATCCAGTGGAATACAGGTAAGATCAAGGATGAGGTTCAAAACCTTGTTGATCTGCTTGAAAAAAGGCGATCGGATGAAAAGGGAGGAAGTGTCTCTGAACCAAAGGATTGAGAAGATCACTTTCATCCTGTTCTTATTCCTATTGACTTCAGTCGCACATTCCCAAAGTCCCCTCAAAATCCCCATTTACATCAAGAGCAAAGAGGTCTGGGTGGAGGTGGCGAAGACACCCGAAGAGAGGACTCAAGGATTGATGGGCAGAAAGCATTTAGGTAAAGATGAGGGAATGCTCTTCGTCTTCGAAAAAGAAGACTATCACGGGTTCTGGATGCAAGATACTCAAATTCCACTGAGTATTGCCTTCATCGACAAAGAGGGTCGGATCGTAACCATCACAGATATGAAACCTCTGACCTTAGAAACCCACACCCCGCCTCACCCCATCCTCTATGCTCTGGAGATGAAGAAAGGTTGGTTTTCTGCCAATGGTATCAAGGTAGGGGATATTGTGAGGTTCTCGAAATGAGGACTCGTAGAATGATTCGAATGGGGAGTGCAGATTGCGGAATGTGGAATGAAACTCCGAAATCCGCCACGGTACGGGCGGTCGTACCGACCGCAATCCGAATTTCGAATTTTAATTATTCGTAGTCTCCCGTCCAGCAGTAGAGACAAAGTTTTTCTCTGGGGAGGCCGATGGCTTCCACCATATCTTCGATCTTTTGATACTTAAGTGTCGTGGTCCCCAATTCTTTCCCGATCCACTCCACCATCTGTTGGTACTTTTTTGAACGGTAATCGATGTACTCCCTGACATCTTCGATATGTTTCCCCTCAAGGGCATGGATGGCCTTTCGGGCTGCCAATTCTTCGATGGAACGGGTGGAGAGGGCGAATCGACACGGGAACATTAAAGGTGGACAGGCCGGTCGAATATGGACTTCTTTGGCTCCACACTCCCAAAGTTTCTTAATGGTATAGTTCTTCAATTGAGTTCCCCTGACGATGGAGTCCTCGCAGAGGATGACCCGGTTTCCACAGATCACCTCCTTGATGGGGATGAGTTTCATCGTCGCAACAAGGTCTCGAATCTCCTGGGATGGAGGCGTGTAACTTCGTCCATATCCGGGTGTATATTTGACAAGAGGTCTCCGATAAGGAAAACCTGATTCCATGGCATACCCAATGGCATGACCTACTCCAGAATCAGGGACACCCGCTACAAGATCTGCCCTCACATCATCATTCTTCGCCAGAAATCTACCACACCGCTCCCTGACCAATTCAACGCTGATGCCCTCATAGCTGGAGGCTGGATATCCGGTATAGATCCAGAGGAAAGCACAGATTTGATTTGTTTTTTTACCGACTGACTTCTCCTCGAACCCTGATCTTCTAATCAAAACGATCTCACCGGGGGTAAGGTATTTTTTAATTCGAAACCCCAAATTTAAGAAGGAACAGGTCTCCGTGGCAATGACATATTCTTCATCCTTTTCTCCGATGACGAGAGGGGTTCGTCCCAGTCGATCACGAGCCGCATAAATTCCATCTTTCATTAAGAGAAGAATAGAAGCAGAGCCCTTGATGCGGCCGTAGACCTCTTCGATCCCTTCGGTGAGCGTTCGACCCCGGGTAATGAGTTTCGCAATCAGTTCCACAGAATTGATTCCGCCGCTCGACATCTCACCAAAGGTCTCTCCATCCTTGAAAAGTTCTAAGGCCAATTGATCAACATTTTCGACCAGGCCTGCTACAGCAATAGCGAAATTGCCAAACTTGGATCCGATGATTAAGGGTTGAGGGTCTCGATCGCTGATCACTCCGATACCCAGATTTCCTTTCATTTCTTTATAGTCATCGAAGAATTTCGATTTGAATTGGGACTTAGTGATATCATGAATGGAACGGTAAAATTCCCTTCCTAAGACAGCCATGCCTCCATATTGTGTTCCCATATGGGAATGGTAATCGGTCCCATAAAATAAGATAGCCGCACAGTTTTTTTTCGAGACGATCCCAAAAATCCCGCTCATTCGTTTTTCCTTATTACGGCATTCACTCAATCAATAACAAAGGGGATTTCTCTTGTCAACCCTGTTGCATCGAGTGCTGCGCTCGAAATCTTCAGATCTTAATCATCTTTCGATCCGCTCAGAATAACTTCCTGAATCAATCTCATCGGATATTGATGGAGCAACAGGGTCAATAAGATATAGGAGAAGGAGTCCACTGAACGATTAAAGCATCTTCGTTCCCATAGTAATTTGGGACCACACCTGTGATCTGAAATCCCATATGGGAATAGAAGGTCTGTGCCCCTTGATTACTCCTTCTTACTTCTGCCCACACCTTTTTGAGATGGGGAGTGTCCATCGCCCTTTGAACGAGGTCTTTACCAATGCCTCTTCTTCGATGCTGGGGATGGATGGCGATTGAAATAATGTGTCCCTCTTGAGTGAAGACGATGTAACCTAAGATCTCGCCTTCCTTCCGGTCAGGCGTTGGACCGACATAAACCAAAAAAGTCTCCGGGTAAAGATAGTGGAGGTTGATGAAGGTGGCCCAATCGTATGGAGATTTTGGAAAAGATTGAAGTTCAATTTGGAGAATACGATCGAGATCGGATAAAGTGAAGGGCCGAATCATTAGCACTTTTTTATTCCTGTGATGATGGAGGCAATGCCACCGGTCAATGGACAGGAGCTCACATTTTTCAGTCCAGCTTTCCTCATGATCTCCTCATAATTCTCAGCATATTGAAAATGGTAAACTGATTCTGGGAGATAGGCATAGGCTTCTCTGTCACCCGAGATGAGACCTCCAATCCAAGGAAGAATTTTTTCAAAATAAATAGGATAGAGTCTTCGCAGCAACCTTTTTTTTGGAAAAGTGAACTCTAAAATGATCACCTTCCCACCCTCTTTGATGACTCGGACCATTTCAGCGAGAGCCTGCTCCTTCTTCATAATGTTCCTCAGACCAAAGACCATCATAGAAGCAGTGAAAGTATTCTCTCGAAAAGGGAGGGAGAGGGCGTCCCCAAGGCTTAAGGCAATCCTTTGGGAAAAGCCTTTCCTCAAAAGCTTTCGGTGGGCTTTCCTGATCATAGGTTCAGAGAAATCCAATCCGAAGACTTTTTTCTTATAACCATTCTGGTGAACAATTTCTATGGCCACATCTCCCGTCCCTGTAGCAATATCCAATATCCAGCCTTCGTACCCTTTAAGCTCTCGGACGGCCACCTTCCTCCAATAGAAATCCCTTCTCAGACTGAGAAGATGATTGAGGAAATCATATGTGGGTGCAATGGTGTCAAAGAGTTTTCGAATGGAATCCGGATGGAGAAAATAGGTCCCCATATTCAATCAAACTTAGGGAATAAAAGTCTTTTGTTTAACGGTTAGGGTAAAGATGCCGTTCGGCTGAGCTCACGACGTAGCCAGTTTTGTTAATGGGTTAAGTCATTCCTGCCTGCGGTAGGCAGGGGTCTTAAATACTTAGCCCTAACCCCCTGCCCCCAAACCAAACGGGCTTCCTAACCTTAACCTATAGACTATTTTCATTGATTGGTTGGATTGGGATTAAACGATTTTGACAAATTTCTTTCCTGGAGCACCGCAGATCGGGCACTTCTCAGGGGGAGACTTTTCCACTGTATTACCGCAGAAAGGACAGACATAGTAGTCCACGACTTCGTTTTTCCCTAAGCTCTCCAGAGCCTTGGAGTAAAGAGCAGCGTGGATCTTTTCCACTTCGTTTGCATAGTGGAATGTCTGAAGAGCCTCGTCGTTCTTTTCAGCCTTTGCCCCTTCCATCATCTCCGGATACATCTTCTTGAATTCATGGGTCTCACCAGTAATGGCTTCCTGGATATTCTCCTTTGTCGCCCTGATTCCTTTTAAAACCCGCAGATGATTGTGGGCGTGGACCGTTTCGGCTTCGGCAGCGGCCCTGAAGAGTTTAGCCACCTGCTGGTATCCTTCTTCCTCAGCCTTCTTTGCAAAGGCAAGGTATCTTCGATTGGCTTGAGATTCACCTGCAAATGCCTCCTTTAAATTTTCTTCTGTTTTCATCCCCATAAAGATCTCCTTTCTATTTGAATTTCAAAAATTATAACAGAAGAGGATGAGAACGGCAATTGACCCTCCGACCAAAGGATTGACATATCGATCTGTAATGGGTAGAATGTTGTGGACTT
>Ga0315294_10008916_pt1 | contig 11016 bp, 8 predicted proteins | sample YL17G13_40_MG_FD_203626 | JGI IMG/M metagenome (GOLD analysis project Ga0315294, IMG submission 203626) | Sediment microbial communities from Yellowstone Lake, YNP, Wyoming, USA - YL17G13_40 | ecosystem: Environmental > Aquatic > Freshwater > Lake > Sediment | place: USA: Wyoming | collected... | reverse complement strand
GCATTTTTAAACTACTTCTCTTTTAACCTCGCTTTCAGCTCATCTATTTCCTTCTTCAGTTCCAGCATCTTCAATTCACGGTCAATGGTTAACTTATGAAAATCTTCTAATTCCAGGATTTTCTTCTTTAAATCTTCCTCCGCCTGCTTGCGCTCGGTGATGTTGCGGGTGATTCCGAGAATCCCGATCGGCCGGCCTGATTTATCCCGCAAAGAAGACGTGGTGACTTCTGTCCAGATCGTAGAGCCGTCTTTGCACTTTTGTTCCAGCTCTAATGTCCGGGACCTTAAAGGATCCGCTCCCTCTTCTTCTTTTTTTAACTCTTCGGCAAAAACCTCCATGGCTACTTGAAAAGATTGAGGAGTAAGGATTTCTTCTAAACTCTGGTTCACAGCTTCTTCTGCAGTATACCCTCGCTGACGCTGACTAGAAGGACTGAAATAAGTAAAGCGTAGATTCATATCCGCGGTCCAGATGACATCTGTGACGTTTTCGGCAAGCAACCGGTATCTCTCCTCGTTTTTCCGCAGTGCCTCCTGCGCCCTTTTATATTTATCAATATTCTGAAATGTCCCTGCAAGTTTTACTATTTTACCGCCGCTGTAAACGGCTCCTCCAAGCGACCGCACCCAAATCTTATCTTTAGAGCCTGAAGGAATGAAAAGGGATTCAAGATCGTATGGTTCGCCCGTTTCCGCAGCTTTCTTCACTACTGCCTCTACGTCTGGCCTGGATTCGGACGCATAGAAATTCAAGGCTTCTTCCAGCGTCGGCTTATATCCCGGCTCGACTCCGTGGATCCGGCAGACCTCTTCCGACAACAAGACCTCCTTGGTCGCAAGGTCAAGCTCCCAACCTCCGACTTTGGCCATTTCTCCGGCATCCCTTAAACACTGTTCACTTTTCTTCAGCGCCTCTTCCGCCCGCTTGCGCTCGGTGATATCCATAACCATCTCGAGGATCATAGTCAAACCGTTCGGATCGGTGAAGGGGAAGTCGTAAATGTCGTAATAGCGGCCATCCGGAACGGCCCACTCCCAGTGATGGGGCGCATGGGTTTCGAGCGGCTTGAACGTCTGGCACTCGGGGCACGGCTCAGTCCGGTGAAAGATATACTCGAAGCAACGCTGGCCCTGGGATTCGCCGAAATTCTCGCGGAAGCGCTTGTTGGTAAATGGCACGTGATAATCCGGCGTCAGCAGGCATATCATCACCGGCAGCACTTCCAGCACGCCACTGAACCGCTGCCGTTCCGCTTGCAGCGCCTCCTCCGTCTTCTTGAGCTCACGCCTGTTCTCTGCCTCACGTATCTCATGTTCAACAGCGACAACCAGGCGTTTTAAATTATTTTTCATCAGGTAGTCATGCGCTCCTGCTTTTATTACCTCTACCGCAACATCCTCGCCTATCTTTCCGGATACAATAATAAAAGGCAGGTCAATGCCCTTTCTCTGCAGCAGCCTCAGGGCTTTAAGCCCGCTAAAATCAGGCATAACGTAATCTGAAATAATAACATCCCATTTTTCTTTACTGAGCGCGGCCTCCATAGCCGCTTCTGTCTGGACGCGCTCAAAGCTTACATCGTAGCCGGCCTGCTTGAACTCCCGCACAACAAGCAAGGTATCGTCTTCTGAATCCTCAACAATCAATACGCGCAGCAACCTATTCATTTAATCTCCTTGTCTACGAAGACAACACCCGCGCAATTCCTTTAAGCGCGGGGTGTCTTAATCTGGGGCGGCGCTTCATTTATCAACAGCCAATACAATCCTAACTTGCTTACCGCTTCAGCTAATTCATCAAATTCTATGGGTTTTCGCACATAACTGTTGCAACCGTATTTATAGCTATTAACCAAATCCTGTTCTTCTTTGGAAGAAGTAAGCATTACCACAGGAAGAAACTTTGTGCGCTCATCAGCGCGCAATCTGCGTAACACCTCTATGCCATCAATCTTGGGCATTTTTATATCCAGCAAAACCACCGCTGGCATGGTTTCTTTATCCAGATTCGCATACGCGCCGCCTGCAAATAAATAATCTAATGCTTCCTGACCGTCGCTTACTACTGTGACTTTATTGGAAATATTATATTTTTTTAGTGAACGCAGAATCAGCTCCACATCATCAGGGTCGTCTTCTACCAATAGGATAATCTTTACTTGCATAGTGCACTCTCCTTTTTGTTATTTTGGCAGCGCAAAATAAAAACACGCCCCCCTCTCTATCTCGCCTTCAGCCCAGACACGGCCACCGTGTCGATGGATTATTCGCTGCACCGTCGCTAATCCAACGCCTGTGCCGGGAAAATCTTTTGTGGAATGCACACGCTGGAACGGCGCGAAAAGTTTGCCTACATACGCCATATCAAAACCCGCTCCATCGTCTCGCACAAAATATACCTCTTCGCCATTTATTTTTTTGGTGCCGAATTCTATTTTAGCGCTGGGGTGTTTGCTGGTAAATTTCCAGGCATTATCCAAAAGGTTTTGCAATACAATAACCAATAAATGCGCATCGCCATTAACTACAATCCCTTCCTGAATAAAAAGTTCCACTTGGCGTTGGGGCTCGGCTTTCTGAAACCCAAGAGCAATCTTTCTTGCGGTTTTAGTTAAGTCAACCGGCTGATGCTCTATTTCCTTGCGGGCTATACTTGAAAGCTCCAAAAGGCCATCAATAAGTTCCGCCATATTTTTCACCCCTTGGCGTATACGTTGTAGATAATCTTTACTTTGACTATCCAGTTTATCCACACAGTCTTCCTGTAATGCCTGACTAAAGCCGTCTATTGCCCTTAGCGGCGCGCGTAAATCGTGCGAAACTGAAAAACTGAATGCCTCTAATTCCTTATTAACAATCACAAGTCCAGCAGTGCGCTGCTCGACGCGTTCTTCTAATTCAACATTCAGCCTGCGCAGATCCTCTTCCAACTTTTTGCGCTTGGTGATGTCGCGCTCTGTGGAGGCAATACCAACTGGTTTTCCGGTATCGTCCAGCAGTTTCGTCACCATCAGCCAGACATCGAGAATGCGGCCGTCTTTAGTCACCCGCTGGGTCTCAAATGCGGTGATCGCTTCACCCGCTATCAGCCGGCGGGTAAACTCCTTCTGCTCTGCCTCTCTGCCGGGGGGCGTGAGGAGCCCAATGTTTATCTGAAGCGCCTCTTCCTCGCTATAGCCATACATCAGTTCAGCGCCGTGGTTCCAGGCGATGATCTGCCCTTCAAAATCCTGAATCGTAATCGCATCGTTGGAGTCACGCACCACCGTCGCCAGGCATCTGATATCCTGCTCCTGCTTGCGCTCGCTATCCAATATCTGGAGTTCTGCTATGCGCTTTTGCAGGAGTTCTATCTGTTCAATGAGTTCTTCTTTGGTTTTGTCTGTCATTTTTTATACCTAAAAACAAAAAAACCAAGTATTTAAACTAGACACTTGGTTTAATCCTGAAAATTTATTAGAGGAAGCTATCTTGCCTACCTGCTCGCTTAAACAAAAGGTCATATCAGATTTTCCTTTAATACTTTTATTCTGTCTTTAGCTGTTATCTTTTGGGGATTCTTCCTTTTTATTAAGCTTTAGAATTGCTCCTTCAAGGGTATATTTTTCTTTATCTACCAAATTCTTCACCAGAATAGCCCGGTTAATATCTTCCTGAGAATATCTTTTAAATCTTCTCGTCCTGCACTGGACAAAATTTGGTTTGACTATACCTAAGTTTTCCCAGTAGCGCAATCTCTCTAAAGAAACCCCTATTTTCTTAGCTGCTATAAATGAACCAAATAATCCATCATTAAGATTATTCATCTACTTCCCTCCATACAAATTAAATATCTAATAAATTTTATATAAACTATTTTCTATGTTTTTGAGAAAAAAAATATTTCCCAAGGAGAATAGCCTAACAGTTGCGACATTATTCTAATTGATATTAAGCAAGTAGACAATCGGGAAGTTCCTGATTTCGGGGTTCGAAATACCTTAGGACTAAAGGGAGGTTAGGCCTTCACGGATAGCATATTTGGTAAGCTCAGCAATGCTGCGGATTTTTAGTTTTTCCATAATTTGTGAACGGTGGGTTTCTACTGTTTTCACACTTACTTTAAGAAGTAAGGCGATTTGCTTTGTGGTTCTGCCTTCGCTCAAAAGTTGAAGCACTTCGCGTTCCCTACCAGTCAAGTCAGAAAAGACCGTAAAATCATTCTTCAAGGATTGGTGGATAAAGTCTTTAACCACAGTATCTGCTATTTTAGGAGATACGTATATTTGATTTTTAGCTACAGTGCGGATAGCGCAGGCTAATTCCTCAAAAATACAATCTTTTAATAAATATCCTGATGCACCTGCTTTGAACATATGAAAAACAAACTTCCTATCAGAATGGGCTGATAAGGCAATCACTTTCACGCCAGGAACCTTAGCAATTATCTTACGCGTAGCCTCAATGCCATTTAAGCCAGGCATGGCGATATCCATAATCACCACATCAGGTTTTATTTCAGAGACTAACTGTAACGTAGTTTGCCCATCTGCTGTGTCCCCAACGACCTTCATATCAGATTCCTTATCAAGCAAAACACATAGAGCCTCACGTACGATATTATGATCATCAGCTATGACAATGTTTATAGTCGTGTTTAGCCTCCTGCTGCGGTATTACTTTTATGTTCAATAGGCAGTCTTATAGTAAAGGTTGTTCCTTGATCTATTTCGCTCTCTAGGTCGATATCTCCATTATGTTGTTCTACAATCTTACGACTTATAGAAAGTCCTAATCCCATGCCTCCATTTTTAGTAGTATGAAACGGCTCAAATAGTTTTTCTTGAGCCTCCTTTGATATGCCTTGACCTGTATCCTTAATTTTTACCTCTAAATGCGTGGGTCTGTTTAAAGTTTCGCTCTTCACCAAATCTATGGATACAGTAAGCGAACCGCCTTCAGGCATTGCATTTATAGAATTAATAATTAAATTCATAAAAACCTGCTTCAATCTCTCGGGGTCAGCTTCGATATGATGAAAGTTATTACCCTGTGAATTATATTTAATATCGATTTTCTTCTCAATGCATTCCTCCCGCATTATTTCCAATATGTCATCTATAATTTCCTTTATATTGGCCTTGATTATCCTTAATTCTAAATGGGATGAAAAATCGGACAGCTCTTTAAACATGCGCTCCAGGCGGTTAATCTCTTCAGGAAGCAACTTGCTAAATCTATGCACAAACTTCTCGTCTTTATGCCGTTGAGGAAATAGCTGGATAAATGATTTTATAGATACCAAAGAATTCTTAAGTTCATGGGTTATCCAGGCGACCGCCTCTCCAATTGCCGAAAGCCGCTCCCTCTCTTTGGCCTTCTTCAATTTTTTAGTCATCTCATTGAAAGACCTGATTAATTCTCCGATATCATCGCGCATTCTTATTTTAATTTTGTGATCTAAATCACCAGCAGCTACCATTTTAATTCTGGAGGCCAAGGTTTGAATCGGCCGGGTTAAGAACTTGCCCATAAAGATACTGACTAAAATAGTCACCAATTCACTTAAGATTATAATTATCCAGGATTGTATCTTCATCACTTTAGAAAATAAATATGCCTCATCCTGCCTTTGCCTTAAAACAATACCCCAGCCCAAACCAGAGATAGGCGCATACGCACTAATCCATTTTCCTTCTAATTTATCCTCCAGCTCAATCGCCTCGGTTCTGCCAGCTAAAACTGATTGCACCTCTTTTTGGTCTTTAAGATTCTCATTTCTTAAAACTCTCTTCTTATCCGGGTGTGCGATTAATGTGCCATCATGCGATACTAAAAAAGCGCTTCCAGTCTTGCCTATCCTGATATTATCCACAATCTCCCATATACCTCTTAAATTCACGTCACTAATCAATACTCCTATTGTCCTGCCCATTTTCTTAATAGGAACAGCCATAGTTACAAAAGGGGTATGGTTATCCAGAAGCTTAACTGCCGAGATATAAGTTTCTCCTCTCATCGCGCCTTCCCAAGCTTCTCTGGGATAATCCCAACTTAATCCCCTTCCTATTTCTGAGCTGGCTAACTCGTTGCCCGAGAAACCCACAGAAGTGGCGCGCATAACGATAGGCTGCTGGAGGACTAACTCTACCAGTATTGTCTCTTGCTTCCAGGGAGCAGGATAAACTACCCCTAACATTGCCGCAGTGCTATTCAGGATATCATGGGGCCCTTTGACGAATAAGTCTATCTCTTTAGCAGCTCTCCCTGCAATCTGTTTATAATTATTTAATACTGAATTTCTTACTGCTTCCTGAGAAGTATTGATGAGCAAAACTCCTAAAAGCACAACCGGGATAGTAACTATCGCCAGCAGTATAATCGCAATGCGCACCCACAGCTTACGGTAGAAAAATTTTAATAAAGCCCCTTTTATCTTCCTCTTTAGGCGTCTCATATTATCATGCCACCTACTTTATTTTAGCGCGTCAAATCTTCACTTTCAAAAGTATAATTTGCATTTTGCGTAGGGAATTCTGTAGCCTGGGTCTGTTCCAGCCACATTTTCCCATATCTTCCTTTTTTCTCCAGAAGCTGGTAATGATTGCCCATCTCAGCTATCCTGCCATTCTCAATAAAAACAATCTTGTCAGCGTAGGTTATCGTAGAAAGCCTATGGGCAATCACAAAGGTGGTGCGGCCCAGCATTAATTTCCTAAAAGCCTGCTCAATAATCAGGCGTTCGGTCTCTGAATCTACAGATGAAGTTGCCTCATCTAAAATTAAAATCGCCGGGTCTCTTAATATTGCCCGGGCAATAGAAATCCTCTGTCTCTGGCCATAAGACAATTTAACTCCCCGTTCACCAATCTGCGTATCGTAACCTTCGGGCAATTCCATAATAAATTGATGGGCATTGGCTAATTCTGCTACCTTTACCACGTCAGATTCAGGGGCCTGGGGCTTTCCATAGAGGATATTCTCTCTAATCGTCCCGCTAAATAGGTAATCGTCCTGGAGCACCATAGCAATTTGAGAGCGATAAGATTTTAAGGCCAGTTTTTTCAGATTATATCCGTCAATAAAAATTGCGCCCTCGGTTGGTTCATAGAATCTCAAGAGTAAATTTATCAAAGTAGTTTTTCCGGAGCCGCTCTTACCTACTAAGGCTACTACTTCTGTCGCATTTACTTCCAGGTTAATTCTAGATAAAACCTCCTTGCGATTATCATAACTGAAACTAACATCGCTAAATTTTATATTACCTTTAATCCTCTCCAGCCGAATGGGATACCTTGGTTCCTCAATTTTTGGCTCCTCAGCCAATATCTGATTAATACGCTCCAGAGAAACAGCTGCCTCCTGATAGTAATTATTGATAATCACCATTTTAATTACCGGATAAAAGAGCATACCTAAATAGGAATAGAAAGCCATTAATGTGCCTGCGCTGATGCGCCCGGAAAAAACTGCCCTCACCCCAAACCAGATTAGCGTAACTAACCCTAAGGAGCTAAAGAATTCAGACATCATCCATAATAAGATGCCTAACTTTTCACTCATCAGAGAAGCCTTAAATATCTCTTGCTGTTTGAATTGAAATTTGCCGGCCTCGTATTCATCTTTGGCGAACCCGGCAACAATGCGAATCCCATTAAATACCTCACTTAATCTGGCAGTTAGTTCTGCGTATTTGTCTCGCACAAACCCGTGCTTCTTTTTTAGGCGGGGCGCGAGTTTAAAAAAGGTAAGGCCGAATATGGGTAGATACAGAAGAGAGACTAAGGTGAGCCTCCAATCTAAAATAAATAAAATAATTAAGACAAAAAAGACATTAAAGAATGAATAAATAAAATCAATGGCTCCCCCAAATAAAAATTTTCTGATACTTTCCACATCTCCGATAATGCCGGAGATAATCTTTCCTACCGGGGTATTTTCAACATATCTGACGGATAACCTGTGCAAATGCCAGTAGAGCCTGTTGCGCAGGTCACAGACTACATTCTCTCCGATAAAAGAAAATAAATATTCCCGTATAAATCCAAAATAAAACTTCAGAATAAAGACAAACACTAAGCCTATCGCCAAAATATTCAGCAAAATGATATCTTTCTTAATCAATACCTCATCGATAATGACCTTTATCACCCACGGAAAGGCTAACCCTAAAAGGTTGGTAATGAGAGTGGCTAAGAAGGCAAAGAAAACCTGCTTCTTATATGGCTTTAAAAGAGATAAAAATTCCTTTATATTCTTCATTTAGCAGAAAATGATTGCACAGATTAAAATTCAGATTACACAGATTTAATCCGCAATCTTTCGTATTCTAACTTAATCAATTCCGGGGTAATGCGGTCAAAATATTCCTTCTTACAAGATAAATCCGAAAAATTATTATTCTCCACGTAGGAAAAAAACCGACATCCACCCTGACACATCGGAATATAAGGACAGTCCTTAGGACATTTATTCCAGGCGTCAATATCGAGAAAGTCCTGAAATCTCTCATTTAACTCGTCACCACGCACATTGCCAATGGAAAATTCAGGATAACCTACAAGAGAATTACATTTATAAATTACTCCTTCAGGGTCAATAGTTACTCCTGCCTCCTGCATAATTAAGGAGCAGGCATTGATAGCTAAACCTGTCTTAATCTTGATTCCCCGCCTCATTAATTCTTTCTTAATTGCAACTAATTCATTAAATAATCCGTCTTTACTCACAAAAGAAAGGCACTCGCCTAATTCGATTGCGCCAGGATTATTCTTTGGCCCTAATCTGGGAGCTAAAGGCGCAAAATCAATCCTGTTTAGTCTATAAAGAAGGCCTTCTTTCTCCAAATAATCTAAAAGCCTGGGAATGCTTGTAAAATTCTTCTGGTCAAAATTTCCCACCACCCCTAGATCAACTTTGTCAATTATGCTCTTAATATTATTAATAATCAGGTCAAAGGAAGGCCTTCCGTCTAAAAAAGGTCTTTTCTTATTATGCGCGTTTCTGTCTCCATCAATAGTAACACGGATTTCTTTTAACCCCACAGTTAAAAATTTATCCACTAAGTCTGAATTTATCAGACTGCCGTTAGTAATAATTCCAAAACCAAAATCAACTCCTCTCTTTTGCGCCCACTCTCTGATGTGCCAGGATATGTCGTAAATAGGCCGGATATTTAATAGCGGCTCACCTCCATAATAGACTAAGAAAATGCGTTTAAATTTTTTCTCTTCAGCCCTATTAATCAACCACTCAATGATTAAATCACCGGTCTCCTTATCTAAGAATATATCATCTTTGACTGATTCTTCAAAGCAATAAACGCAGCGAAAATTGCAAGCATAGGTAGTAAGAATGGTTGCCTCAAAAGGCAAAGAATTAGAGTCGTATTTTAGCTGTCGGAAAAAATCCTTTAATTTGGCTTCATCCTCAAATTCATCCTCCACAATAATCCCATTCTCTTTTAGCGCAAGAAGATTCTCTTTTAGTTGAGAGTTGAGAGTTGAGAGTTGAGAGTTTGAAAGACCGTCTAAATCTTCCTTTAATTCCTGATTCACTTTAATCAACGCCTGGGTGCGGGTATTAAACAACAAATACTCATCCTTGTTAGGATAATCCTTAACCCAAACATTAAATTTGGATAACTTCATCTTTATTTTATCTGTGTTTGGTGCCTTGCAGAACCCTGGTCGGCCGCCCAGAGATTTTACTGCAAGACGTCTCTTTAATTTACTCAGTGACTGCGAAAAGCCCAAGTCCCTACTGGAAAACAGCAGTTAAGCGGGCCTACATCAAATACTACGTCTGAACCTTTTCTAATTATCTCCATCTTATCACCTCCTTTCTTTAATGAGCGCGTGACTTATGGAACTCTTAAACTTTCGGATGAACATAAGTCACTGCGCGAATTAATCTGCGTTTTTAACAAACCAATCCTTCATTGTATAAGTAGGCATACTCAAAGTAAAAAATTCATCGGTGTTTTCGAACTTCTTAGATACAGCATGAAAAACAAAAGGATAGTATAAAAAACAAGCAGGTTGGTCTGCATAAATAATTTGATGAATTTTTTGATAAATCTTCTCTCTCCTTTTCTTATCATAGGTAACTTTTCCTAATTCAAATAACCTATCTGCTTCTTCATTTCTATAAATCCATAATTTATCAACTCCCTTAGGTTCTTTAGAACACCAATATTCTCTTGTTTGATCAGGGTCTATTCCAGCCAGAATAAATTTTAGATGAGCTTGAGGTTTGTTTTGCTCCAGGAAATTTTTGGTCAGTTCAGTATCGTCACTGTATAATATTACTTTTATTTTTATGCCAATTTCCTGAAGCTGCTGTCTGATAACCATAACTATTCTTTTAAATATATCGCTCCTTGCATCAACTAATACCCTAAGCTCTAATTCTTCTCCATCTTTTTCCAAAATTCCATCATTATCTATATCTTGCCAACCTGCTTCAGCTAAAAGCTGTTGGGACTTTTCTGGGTTATATTCAAATGGCTTAACTAAAGGATTGAATCCCAAAGACCCAGGATAAAAAGGTCCATTGCATTCTAATCCATAGCCAAAAGCTACTCTTTCAATTAAACTCTTTCTATCTATACCATAAGCAATTGCTTCTCTTATCTTTCTGTTAGTTAACAGGGAGTCATCTACGTTATAAAGAATAGCGCAATAAGCATCATTAGGAATAGTGTAGGCTTTAAATGCCGGGTCATCTTTTAAAACCTGGTAATCCTCTCTTTCCATAAAGCCCACAAAATCTACTTCATTGCGCATTAAAGCAGTCCAGAGGTCTCCGGAGGTAAGATAAGCCCTAACAATAATCTTATCTAAATAAGGCCTTCCTTCATAATAATCAGGATTATATTCTAATATAATTTGATTATCCTTTGTCCATTCCTTAAATCTAAAGGGTCCTGTGCCAATAGGATGGATATTAAAATCAGCCTTATTTAAATCTTTATCCTCTAAAATATGCTTAGGCATTATATATCTTATCATCCTATAGAGAAAGGGTGTGTATG
>Ga0315294_10008913_pt1 | contig 11018 bp, 11 predicted proteins | sample YL17G13_40_MG_FD_203626 | JGI IMG/M metagenome (GOLD analysis project Ga0315294, IMG submission 203626) | Sediment microbial communities from Yellowstone Lake, YNP, Wyoming, USA - YL17G13_40 | ecosystem: Environmental > Aquatic > Freshwater > Lake > Sediment | place: USA: Wyoming | collected... | reverse complement strand
AAAAAATAAATTTTCGTAAATTTTGCTTGACAGATGTCTATTAAACGTGTAATATGCAGCTAAATAACAATTTTTAAAGGTGACTTATGAAACAATTGCTTATCAACTTAACGGATAATGAATACGAACAGCTTGAATTTTTATCCAAACGATTAGAGATTGAAATAGTTGAGCTATTTAAGTCTTTCATTCCAAGGATTGTCGTTCATTCGGAAAAGAACGTGAAAACGTACACGGCTAATTCTGATAAGTTGGAAATAAGAAAAGATTTTGATATCGGTAAGCTCAAAGAGCTTATTGAGAAGTTAGAGCTAAAAAAAGTAGCCTTGATGCTTGCAAAAGAGTTAAGGCATCAGATTTTGGAAACCGGCAATTATAGAATGTCTCTTACCGGTATAACTGAAAGAAGGCTTCGAAGATGGGCAAATCCTGCGAGGATAGATGAACGCACTAAAATTGCATCACCTATTGCCAGGGAAATCTGCGTTGTTTTATTTGGGTTTAATCCCGGAAGGGGAGAACAATAATAACAAATTTTTTCACGAAAGGGAAAATTATGAAGTGTATTGAGAAGATTCTATTGGAAATTAAGCCTGGTTATTATTTTGACAGTCATTATGTGATTGATGCTTTGGTCGAAAATTATTCAGATGATTATCTGAATTTCTGTTCAAGTTATGGAGGTAATAATATAACACTTACCGCACATCAGCAAATTGGCCATCAGATAGCAAAATTTGAAGATATTCTTGTTGAACGACAGCAGGGTCAGTCGTGGTCTGTGAATATTCATAGAGGAGCAAGTGAATGCGCATTATGGAAACGGATTTCCCCTAAGAATTAGTTTAAACACTCTGTCGTTCGATTTTAGCGCCGACGGCGTTGAGTTTTTCTTCGATTTTTTCATAGCCTCTGTCGATGTGGTAGACACGGTTTACGATTGTTTGGCCGTGAGCGGCAAGTGCGGCAAGGACAAGGGCGGCCGACGCGCGCAAATCTGAAGCCATTACCGGAGCGGCAATAAGTTTTTCAACGCCGCTGACTATAATGTGAGGGCCTTCTTTTCTTAAGTTTGCAGCCATTCTGCTGAGTTCCGCAATGTGCATAAATCTGTCGGGGAAGATTTTTTCAGTTATTACACTGTTTCCTTTTGCAAGGCACAAACAGGCCATAAACTGGGCCTGCAGGTCGGTCGGAAAGCCCGGATAAGGAAGCGTTGTGATATCGGTCGGCTGGATGTGGCCATTCGATGAAACTTCGCAGCCGTCCTGGTTTTCTTCGACGGCAACGTTCATACTTCTGAGTTTATCGATTACTGCCATCAGATGTTCAGGTCTGCAGTTTTTTAATTTCAGTTTTCCCTTGGTTATCGCAGCAGCAGCCATAAAAGTACCGGCTTCGATTCTGTCCGGTATCACGGTATATTCAACCGGGTTTAAATATTTTACGCCGTGAATTATCAGTTGAGGCGAGCCGATGCCGGAAATTTTAGCACCCATTTTGACAAGACAGTTTGCAAGGTCGGTTATTTCCGGCTCGCAGGCAGCGGATTCGATGACAGTTTTTCCTTTTGCCAGAACGGCGGCCGACAGGACATTTGCAGTTGCAAGAACACTCGAACCGAACGGCCCGCCTAAAAATATATTTGCTCCTTTAAGACCGCTGTTTGCATGAGCGACTATGTATCCGTTTTTGAGTTCGATTTTTGCGCCCAGTTCCTGCAGACCCCGCAGGTGAATATCAACGGGCCTGTAGCCGATCGCGCATCCGCCGGGCATTGAAACCTCGGCATGGCCTTCGCGTGCAAGCAGAGGGCCGAGGACGCAGACGCCGGCCCGCATCTTACGGACAATTTCATAATCGCCGAACGGTCTGTCGATGGATGCAGAATCGATTGAAACAGTGTTGCTGTCAACAGCTGTTTTGCAGCCCATATTTTCTATAAGTTTGCACATTACTGATATATCGCTGAGGTTCGGAATGCCGAACAGGGTATTTTTGCCCGGTGCGAGGATTGTTGCGGCCATTGTGGGCAGGGCGGCATTTTTTGAGCCGCTGATTGTAACTGTGCCGTTCAAGCTGACAGGGCCTGTAATTTTAAATATATCAAGAGCCATATTAAAAATCCTTGAAAAGAAAGAGATAATCTAATACAAAAAAGCAGTTTATGCAACTGTAGGCGGAGGTGTTTTATGTTTTTTGTGGAAATTTTATTATCGGCCGATTCAGCGAACCGGCGTTTTGTTGCTGATTATGCGTCTATTTTTATGATTATTTCGGCCCTGGCCGGTTTGGCATTGTTTATTTACTGGGCGGTAAAAAACAGGTTTGGCAGAGGCACCCTCGAGCGGGCGATTTTTCGGCAGAATTTTATGCCTTATTATCTGCCTTTTGCGGTTATTTTCGGCTGGCTCGGCCTTTATCTGGTTACTTCGAATCTGGCCGAGAATCTTACGGCCCAGTTGCCTGACTGGCAGCAAAAACTTGCTGTTTATTCGAGTTTTGTCCTGATTGAAATTGTTGTTATTGTATTTATTTTCATCTCAGCCAAAAGATATTTTGAGGGCGGTTTGAGCGGTTTTGGTCTGAGTTTAAAGGGTATCTTTAAGGATATTGTTTCTGCTGCGGCGATGTTTGTTGCGGTCTGGCCGCTGGTTCTGGCGGCAATCTATCTGATTATTATAATCGGCAGGATTATTGAGGGGCCGGATTTTCAGATGCAGCAGAACGAAGGACTGGCCGTTATTCTTGAAAACAAGCAATGGAGTCTGCGGCTTTTGATGATTTTCTTTGCGACAATTTTAACGCCGATTTTTGAGGAGCTGATTTTCAGAGGTCTTTTGCAGACTTATTTGCGCGATCTTGATTACAGTCCCTGGCAGAGCATATTTATTGCTTCGATAATTTTTTCAATTCTTCATCCGCTGATGCACCTGCCGGCGTTGCTGATTTTGTCTGTCTGTATGGGCTATGCTTATGAAAGAAGCGGCTCGCTGCTGCGGCCGATTTTTATACACCTGTTTTTCAATGCTGCCACAATAGCATTTGCGTTATTAGGATGAAGTGCTATTTAAGGCCGAGGACATCAGCCATTGAGTATCGGGCTGGTTTTTTGCCGACAAGCCACTGTGCTGCTCTGATTGCTCCCGCAGCAAAGGTATCTCTGCTGTGTGCGCTGTGCGAAATGGTTACGGTTTCGCCGAGCGAGCCGAACATAATAGAATGTTCGCCTACGGTATCGCCCAGTCTAATTGCCTGTATGCCTATTGTGCCTTTTTTTCGCAGGGCCTCTTTACCTTTTCTGCCGATATTGAGACAGTCTGGAAATTTTTTATTAGTTTGCGCTGCTATTCTTTCAGCGAGCGTCATAGCAGAGCCGCTGGGCGAATCTTTTTTGAAGCGGTGATGAGCTTCGATGATTTCGATATCGTATTCATCGCCAAGTTTCGCTGCGACTTGTCCGACAAGTTCAAAAAGCAGATTCATACCAATGCTCATATTTGTTGCCTGGATGACGGGGATTTTTTTTGCAGCCTCATCAATTTTTTTAATTTGTTCGGCAGACAGGCCGGTAGTACCTGATACGAGGGCACAATTTTGTTTAAGACAGTATTCGACTGTGCTGTCAAAAGCGGCAGGTGCGGAAAAGTCAATTACCACATCCGCCTTTGGCGGAAAATCCGGGCTGATTTTGACATTGATTGAACCGATTCCGGCCGGAAGTCCTGCATCTTTGCCGATTTCGGGACAGTTTCTGTCTTCAACCGCTCCGATTATATCGAATTGTCTGGATTCACAGGCGAGAGCGATAATTCGTCTGCCCATTCTGCCGGCAGTGCCGATGATTATAAGTTTTGGTTTCATCTTTTATCCTTTCCAGATATTTTACGTAAGTATAGAATAAGAAGGGATTTTCGACAAGAGTTATTTAGCCCTTTGATTCATCAAGGGATTGATTTTATAAACTTCTTGCATAATTGAAAAAAGCCGATATAATATTGTGTTTTACATTTTAAGGTATTGAGAAATGAAAAAGGACATACATCCTAAATATCAGACGGTAAAGGTCAAATGCGGCTGCGGGAATACTTTTGAGACCCGCAGCACGGTAAAGGAAATCCACGCTGAAATATGCTCGATGTGCCATCCGTTTTATACCGGCAAACATAAATTTGTCGATACGGCCGGCCGAATCGAGCGGTTCCAGAAGAAATACGGCCAAAGCTATATGGAAAAGGGGACACAGAAGGACGAAAAGGCACAAAAAAAGGAAAAGTAGATTTTTTTGTTTACAAATTACGCTGTTGGACTTAATCAAACAGGTTATGCACCGGCGGCGTAATTTTTTTATATCTTTTGAGCAGACCTTATGAATGAAACAGATTCAGCAGTTGTAAAAAAACTTGAGGAACTTGAAGGCCGATTTACTGAACTTGAAAAGCAGCTTCACGACTCCGCTATAGCTACGAATTCGACAAAGCTTATTGCTATTGCTAAAGAGCAGGGCAAACTCAAACCTGTTGTAACGAAGTACCGCAGCTATAAAAAACTGCTTGCGGAAATCGAGCAGGCACAGGCGATTTTGAACGACGGCGGGGCGGAAGAGGAATTTAAACAGCTTGCCGCTGAGGATTTGGCGGGGCTTGAGGAGAAGAAGACACAGCTTTTTGAGCAGATAAAGGATTCTCTTATAATGTCTGACGATGCGGCGGTAGGCTCGGTCATAATGGAGATACGGGCCGGTACAGGCGGCGATGAAGCGGCGCTGTTTGCCCGCGATTTGTACGATATGTATACTCACTATGCGGACAAGCAGAAATGGAAGGTTGAGCTGCTTGATTTCAGCGCAAATGAGCTTGGCGGTTTTCGCGAGGTTATATTCAACGTAAAAGGCCCCGGCGTATGGGCTCATCTTGGCTATGAAGGCGGAGGGCATCGTGTTCAGCGGGTGCCGGAGACTGAAACGCAGGGCAGGATACATACATCTGCGGTTACGGTTGCCGTTCTGCCTGAGCCGGAGGAGCTGGCGATTGAAATAAATCCAGATGATGTTGTCGAACATGTCAGCCGCTCAGGCGGTCCCGGCGGCCAGGCTGTCAACAAGCTCAACAGCGCCGTCAGACTTGAGCATATACCCACTGGTATAACGGTAAATATGCGCGAGGATAGAAGCCAGCACAAAAACAGGTCAAAGGCCTGGCGGCTGCTGCGAAGCAGGGTTTATGAGCATTTTCAGAGCATCGAAAGTGCGCATCGCGACAAGACTCGAAAGACAATGATAGGCTCAGGCGACCGCTCCGAAAAAATAAGGACTTATAATTTTCCGCAGAACCGTGTTACCGACCATCGGATAAATCTGTCGCTTTACAATCTCGAGAGAATTATGGCCGGCGATATGGACGAGTTGATATCCGGCCTGATTGAACACGATAAAAAACTTCGGCTTGAAAGTTTGTAATGGTGCTTTCTGTTGCTGAATCTGTCTGTATAAAGCGATGCCGCTTGGTTCGTGAAAAAGTATCGGTGCAGGCTGGGCTGCAGAAGCTGGTGCAGTATTTTTCATCTCTTTCTAATTCATCTATTCTCGGCGGGGCTGATTTAAATCCTGTCAGGAATCGCTATAGTTATTTTGCTGCTGAACCTGTTGAAGTTTTTGAGTTCTTTGGAGATGAGGAAAGACCATTTGAAAAATTAAGGACTGTTCTAAAAAAATATTGTCTTGATGACAGTATAGAGGGACTGGAGGGTATTTTCACAGGCGGCTGGATTGGCTTTTTCAGTTATGACCTTAACAGGTTTATTGAGGATATACCTACCATCACTGCCGACGAGTTGAGATTGCCTTTAATCAGACTCCTGTTTTATGATAAGGTTATCTGTTTCGACCATCTGAGAAACTGTTTTTATCTTTTTGCAGTTGGACTGCCGGATGACGAAAAAAGCGGCGAAGAAAAAATTACACAGCTTATGGAAATCTTAAATCAGGCAGCAGACAGCGAAGATACGATACTTTTGAAACCTTGCGATGATTTTGACATCAGCCAGTTTCAGTCCAATATGACAAAGGATTATTATCTCGATGCGATTGCGAAGATAAAAAGATATATTTATGACGGCGAAGTTTATCAGATAAATTTCTCCCAGTGTTTCAAAGCTGAGTTTCATTCAGATGCTTTCAAACTTTTTCTATGGCAAAACAAATTCAATCCCAGCCCGTATTCAGCGTATATCGATGCGGGAGATTATAAAATCGTAAGCGCTTCGCCTGAACTTTTTATTAATATAACTGATGGTTTAATTAGAACCTGCCCCATTAAAGGCACAAGACCGCGAACGCACAACAAATCTATCGATGAAAAAAATTACAATGACCTTGTTGAAAGCGAAAAGGAAAAAGCGGAGCTGGATATGATAATCGACCTTGAGCGAAACGACCTCGGCAGGATTTGTTCTTACGGCACTATTAAAGTTGTAAAAAGACGTGATATAGAGGCCTTTGCGACGGTTTTTCACGCAGTTGCAACAATACAGGGCCGATTGCGGCAGAGGGTTGATTTTGCTGATTGTTTGGCGGCGATATTTCCGGGCGGGTCGATTACCGGCGCTCCGAAAATTAGTGCGATGAAGATAATTAATGAGCTTGAGCCGACTGCTCGCGGCATTTATACAGGCTCTGTCGGCTGGATAGATTTGAAGGGCAATGCGTGCTTGAATATAGCCATAAGAACAATTATCATACGCGACGGTTTTGCCTTTGCCCAGACCGGCGGCGGAATCGTTGCTGATTCCGCCCCCCAGGCCGAATGGAACGAAACGCTTGTAAAAGCAAAGGCCTTGCTTGGCGGCATAAAAGCAGTTGAAGGAAAATAATGGCACAGAAGGTTTTTTTAAATGACGGGATTGTTGATTCTTCGCGAGTCTTTATAAGTCATTCTGACGGCGGATTTTTGTATGGTGCGGGATTGTTCGAGACGATGCGAGCTTCAAACGGCGTGGTTTTTGTCCTCGATGAGCATTTAGACAGACTTTTTGCCAGTAGCGAAAAGTTTAAAATCAATGTTCGAGGCGATAAAAAATTTATTGCTGATGCGGTGTATCAGACGCTTAATGCCAACGGCCTTAAAGATGCCCGCCTGCGCCTGACCGCCACAAGCGGAGCGATGAATGCGGAAGAAAGCCAGCCGACTTTGCTTGTCACGGCCGTCAATTTCGAGCCTTATCCGAAAAATTATTACGATAAGGGCGTGATGGTTATCTTGAGTTCATACCGTCAAAATCCTGCCGATGTGCTGGCCGGCCATAAAACGACGAGTTATTTTTCCAGACTATTTGTTTTAGGTGCGGCACATCAAAAGCGTGCTGCTGAGGCGTTGTGGTTTACAACTGAAGGTCTTCTTGCCGAAGGATGCGTAAGCAATGTATTTCTCGTGAAGGATTCGGCCCTTTTTACGCCTTCGCTGGATACAGGCATACTGCCGGGTATTGCAAGAAAGAATATTCTCAGCCTTGCCGACAAAAATTCCATAAAAGTTGAGGAAAAGGAGCTTACTATTGACGATCTGCTCGGCGCTGATGAAGTTTTTATTACAAATGTTATAATGCAGGTTATGCCGGTGATAAAAATTGAGGCTCACGATGTTGCCGACGCCAGGCCGGGAGCAATGACAAAAAGAATATCCGCACTTTTTACGGAATCTTTCAATCAATATTGTTTAGGCAATAAAGGGAATAAAAAATAATGAAGGTTAGAGACGTTATAACTCAGATTGAAAGGATTGCTCCTCCGGCTCTTGCCCAGCAGTGGGATAACACGGGTTTGCTTGTCGGAGATGGTGGTTCAGCAGTGAAAAAAATCCTGCTGACAATTGATATAACGCACGAGGTGGTAAAAGAGGCCAGGCAGACCGGCTGTAATTTTATATTAAGTTATCATCCGGTTATCTGGGACGGCCTAAAGAAAATCACCCCCGAAGACTCTGGTTCAGTTGTTTATGAGCTTATCCGTTCGGGAATTTCTGTTTATTCGATGCATACTGCACTCGACGCGGTATCAGGCGGAATAAACGACGGGCTTGCAGAAATTGTCGGGATAAAGAATCCTGAGCCGATAGGCGATTTTGTAGAGAGTCCACAAAATCAGAATTACAAACTCGTTGTTTTTGTTCCTGCCGATTCACTTGAAAAAGTTGCCGAGGCAGTTTTCAGAGCCGGTGCCGGCTGGATAGGCAATTACAGCCATTGCAGTTTCCGTACAGCCGGAGAGGGGACTTTCCTGCCTCTTGAAGGTTCAAGGCCTGCAATCGGACGAAGAGGCAGACTTGAAAAGGTCGACGAGGTAAGATTTGAGTCGATAGTACGTGGTGAAAAAGTTGCAGACGTTGTAAGAGCGATGAGAAGTGCACATCCGTATGAGATGCCTGCCTTTGATATTATAAAATTGTATGATTTCGAGGACAAAATCGGTCTTGGCAGGATAGGTCTCCTCGAAAGAAAAGTGCAGTTAAGTACAATACTTAAGAAGATAAAATCTGCTACCGGCGCCAGAGTTGCAGGAATTGTTGGAAACAGAAATCGGAAGGTGGAAAAGGCTGCTGTTTGTGCCGGCTCATGCGGCAAACTTATATTAAATGTTATTTCTGAAAAGTGCGACCTCTACGTAACAGGTGAGATAAAGCATCATCAGGCTCTTGCAGCTCAGGAGGCGTCAGTTACGGTTGTGTGCCTGGGCCATACGGTCTCGGAAAGGTTCGTACTTAAAAAAGTTGCAAAAGAACTACAAAAAAACTTAAAAGATGTTAAAATCATCATCAGCAAAAAAGACAAAGACCCCTTTGAATGGACGAAGGTATGAGCGAAGAATTTCAGCGTGAAACGGATTTGACGAATGTTCATGACGAGCAGCAGCCGGAGCAGGGCATTGAAGAGGCTGCCGTTGTCGAAGAGACCGACACAAAGCAGATAACTGCCGAGTCTGTGATTGAAGCGATACTTTTTGCTTCTGACGAGCCGTTGTCTGCTGAACGGCTCATCGGCATTGCCGAACTTGCCGGCGGTGTAAAGCAAATTCAAAAATGTATTGAGACGCTCAATGAGCAGTACCGCCAAAGCAGCCGGGCGTTCAGAATAGAGGAGATTGCCGGCGGCTATCAGATGATGACGCTGCCCGAATATAATAGCTGGCTCAAAAAACTTTTGCGCGAGCGTAGCGACAACAAATTAAGTCCTGCCGCATTAGAGGCTCTTGCCGTCATTGCCTACAAACAGCCTGTAATAAGGGCTGATGTCGAGGCGATTCGCGGTGTTGTCTGCGGCGAGCTGATTCGCTCGCTGATGTATAAAGGCCTTGTCAAGATTGTCGGCAAAGCCGAAATCCTCGGCAGACCGCTTCTTTACGGCACAACAAGAAAATTTCTCGAAGTATTCGGGTTAAATGACTTAAAAGACCTTCCAAAAGCAGAGGAACTCAAACAGCCGGGGCAATAGGGCAGGAGAATTCGAAGTTCAAAATTTAAAATGCAAAATTGAGGAATGCCTTCGGCGTAAAATCTTTTATCCGCCAAAGGCGGATTCCACAAATTTTTAATTTTCAGTTTTTCATTTTTAGTTTTTTTATCCCCTGTCTGTTGATTTTTGTGGTGTTTTTTGCTATAATTTTTCGCATAGGAGTGAGGTGGTGAAGAAAGTGTCTGTGTATAGGTATTGTCTGATAACATCGCTGTTATCGGCGGTTATTTGTGGCAATGTATATGCCCTGCAGGGTTCGACGGCAGAGGGCGGCTCAAATGCTCAGGCAGTTCATCAACTCGGCATCACCGGCGAGGGGGTAAAAATTGGACTTATTACCGCAAAAAATGTGCAGGCTGACCATCTTGCATTTCTTGACCCCAACGGACAAACGGACGTTTATAATCATGATTATACCGGTGATGGTTTCGCTTATGATTTTCACGATACGCCTTTTGCGGGAATAATCAAGAGCAGAGGGACTTACAACCATCCCAACGATATTGGTGTTGCCCCCGATGCCGAGATTCATTGCGGCAGGGTTGTCGATAATAATTGGACAATCAGCTTTAGCTTTCTTCAAGATGCTCTGGATGACCTTGATGCGAATCTGGGCTGTAAAGTTATCGTAACCGGCATTGCGTTTGGACCCAATGATATACCTCCAAATGGCCAGAGCCAATGGACATTGATGTATGATTATTTTGCAGATGTATGTGATGTTATTTTTGCAAATGCTGCGGGTAATTACTTTTCCAGTATTACTGTTATTACTGTTTTTGGTGATTGTTACAACGGCATAACCACCGGCGGTCTTGAAGAACCGAATGTCGATAATTATTGCAGAGTAGGCAACGTTACCAATTTCGGTCCGACAGTTGACGGCAGGAGAAAACCTGACGTGACGGCTCCTTCAACCAATCAGGTTGCACCAGGCTACAGCGGCAGTTCGAATAATTACTGGAATCCCGGCTATGGTGATGGTGCTACAAGCTGGGCGGTGCCTCATACGGCTGGTGTAGCTGCATTGCTGCTTGAGTATGCAAATCAGACCGCAGATGCCAATGACAGCCATAACGAGGTTATAAAAGCTGTAATTGTCAATTCGACTTTTCCCAATATCCAAAACAAGGCGGGCAATCCAACTAATCCTGCCGAGCCTAATAACGTCTGGCACAGGGAAAGAGGCTATGGCAGAATCGATGCTTTAAGAGCATACCAGACTCTTTCTGCCGGCAGAATAAGCCGGGATGCAACGGTTACAGCACCTGCCGGCTGGGCGTATGATACAATAGGCAGCCATGCGACACATAATTATTTTCTTGCGGGCAGAAAAAATGAAAGACTTGTTTTGACGGTTACCTGGAATCGTGTAATTAATAAAGTCGACTCAACCTATAATGTAGACTTGCCGAGATTCAATCTCGATGTAACAATCAAAAATTCTTCAGGGGGTGCTATTTTTTCTGAAACTGACGATGTGAATAATCTTGAGAAAATAGATTTACTTCTGC
>Ga0315294_10008912_pt1 | contig 11020 bp, 11 predicted proteins | sample YL17G13_40_MG_FD_203626 | JGI IMG/M metagenome (GOLD analysis project Ga0315294, IMG submission 203626) | Sediment microbial communities from Yellowstone Lake, YNP, Wyoming, USA - YL17G13_40 | ecosystem: Environmental > Aquatic > Freshwater > Lake > Sediment | place: USA: Wyoming | collected... | reverse complement strand
CCCACTGAGGGTGAGTGACGAGACGGGGGGTTGAGCGGGGGATGCCCCGTACCGGAGAGGGTGCTCAGGAAGGGATCCGGGGACCGGCCGGAGATGTGGACCTGGATGACCCGAAGCTTTTCATCAACCGGGAGATCGGGTGGCTGCAGTTCAACGAGCGGGTGGTGGAGGAGGCGGAGGACACCACCCACCCGCTGCTGGAACGGGTGAAGTTCTTTGCCATCTGCGGGTCCAACCTGGACGAGTTCTTCATGGTCCGGGTCTCGGGCCTCCGCCGGCAGCTGATCGGCGGGGTGGCGAAGGCCCCTCCCGACGGCATGACCCCGGGGGAGCAGCTGGACGCGATCCAGCGGCAGCTGGAGCCGCTCCTGGCCCGGTATGCCCGGTGCTGGGAGCAGGATCTCCTCCCCGCCCTCCACAGGGCCGGGGTCCGGATCCACCGGTGTGCCGATCTCCCCAAGGAGACCCGGGAAGAGATGCGGCGCCACTTTCGGGAAGAGATCTTCCCGGTGCTCACACCCCTCGCCTTTGACGCCACCCATCCCTTCCCCTTCATCTCGGGGCTCTCCCTGAACCTGGCCGTCGTGATCCGGCACCCGAAGCGGGGGCAGTTCTTTGCCCGGGTGAAGTTCCCCCGTGCCCAGTTCCCGCGCCTGGTCCGCATCCCGTCCCGGACGTCCGGCCATGAACAGGAGTTTCCGGCAGCCGACGCAGGAGGGGCGGACTATGTCTTCATCGAGGACCTGGTGGCCTCCCATCTGGACCTGCTCTTCCCGGGCATGGAGATACTGGCGGCGTACCCATTCCGGGTGACCCGGGACGCCGATATCGAGATCCGGGAGGACGAGGCCTCAGACCTGATGACCGCCATCGAAGAGTCCATGGAGATGCGCCGGACCGGTTCCCCGGTCCGGCTGGAGGTGGGACGGGCAGTCCCTGACGGCATCTGTGACATGCTGGCCGGGAAGCTCGCCCTCCCCCTCTACCTGGTGACCCGGGCCGACTGCCCCATCGGCATGGCGGATCTCATGGAGCTCACCTCCCTTCCCCGGCCTGACCTGAAGGACCGGCCCTTCCTCCCCGCCGTCCCGCCATTCCTGGCCGGCCGCCAGGACATCTTCCCGGTGATCCGGGACCGGGACGTGATGCTCTACCACCCCTACGACAGCTTCGTCCCCTTCATCGACTTCCTGCAGCAGGCCGCCCGGGACCCCCGGGTGCTGGCCATCAAGATCACCCTGTACCGGATCGACAACGACTCCCCCATCGTGGCTGCCCTCATCGACGCCCGGGAGCATGGCAAGCAGGTGGCCGCGGTGATCGAGCTGAAGGCGCGGTTCGATGAGCAGCGCAACATCCAGTGGGCGAAGGCCCTGGAGCGGGCCGGGGTCCACGTCGTGTACGGCGTCTCGGGGCTCAAGGTCCATGCGAAGGTCTGCATGGTGGTGCGGCGGGAGGAGGATGGGATCCGCCGCTACGTGCACCTGAGCACCGGCAACTACAATGCCGTGACGGCCCGGATCTACGGCGACATCGGCTACTTCACGGCCGATCCCCTGATCGGCGAGGATGCCTCGGACCTCTTCAATGCCCTCACCGGTTTCTCTCTCCAGGAGGAGTACCGGAAGCTGATGGTTGCGCCGGTCAACCTGCGGCGTGAAGTGCTCTCCCGCATCGACCGGGAGATCGCCCGCCAACGGACCCATGGGGACGGTTCCATTGCCATCAAGGTCAATGCCCTGGAGGATCAGGAGTGCATCCAGGCCCTGTACCGGGCCTCCATGGCAGGCGTGCGGGTGGACCTGAACGTGCGGGGCTTCTGCTGCCTTCGGCCGGGGATTCCCGGGGTCAGCGACCGGATCCGGGTCACCTCTACCGTGGACCGGTTCCTGGAGCACGCCCGGATCTATGCGTTTCACAACGGTGGCAACCCCGAGGTGCTGCTGGGATCCGCGGACATGCGGCCCCGGAACTTTGACCGCCGGGTGGAGACCCTCTTCTCGGTGCAGGACCCCGCCATCCGGGATGCCCTGGTCCGGCACATCCTGCAGGTCCACCTGCGGGACACGGTGAAGGCGCGGGAGCTGCAGCCGGACGGGAGCTATCGCCGGGTGGTGCCGGAAAGCGGGGGAGAACGGATCCGGTCCCAGCAGTGGCTGATCGACCACCGGGGCTGCTGGCAGCGGGGGAGCTGAGGGGGGACCGGGAGATGGGGAGGTGGGTGGAGGACCCGGCATTCTGCAGGTACGGTGCAGGGAAGATCCTCGCCCTCACCGGGGACCTGACCGCCGAATTCTCGGGTGTGCGGGAAGGGAAGGACCTGGAGCATATCCACCGGCTGAGGGTTGCCACCCGCAGGCTCCGGGCAGGGCTCCGGACCTTCCGCGGGTGTGCGGGGAAAGAACGGGTCCGCCGCGTGCGGCGGACCCTTCTGCGGGCAGCGGCGGCGCTGGGGGCGGCCCGGGACCTGGACGTGCAGATCGGTGTGCTGGAGGAGATCCTCTCCGGGCTGAAGGAGGGCAGGAACGGGGATGGGCACTCCGGGACCCTCTTTGCCCCCACTCCCCCTGCTGATGGGGACCGGGAGGACCGGGGTGCGGTCACCAATGCCGCGACGCTCCTCCGGAGGATAGGGGACAGGATCCTGGCCCTGATACAGGCATACCGTCGTACCGGAAGCCCCCCCACCCCGTCCCGTGAGGGGCATGGAACGTATCTTCCGGCCGATCCCCGGCGTCTCCCGACCGGCTCCCCCCGGGTTGCTGCGGTGGAATGCCTGCTGCTCCGGGCCCGCCAGCAGCGTGCTGCCCTGCAGTCCCGGGTGGAAAGGGCCGTGGACCGGCTTGACAACAGGGGCGTCGCGCGGGAGGTCCGGGAGATATTCCAGCTCCTTGCCCGTGGCAGTGAAGGGGAGAATGGGCCGGGTGCCTGGCAGAAGTACCTGGCAGCCCTCCTCGCCATCAACCCGAAGCAGGAGGCGCTCCTTGCATACGGGGATTCCCTTCAGGATCCCGGGGCGATCCGGGAACACCACGCGATGCGGATCGCCGCCAAGCGCTACCGCTACACCCTGGAGATCCTGAACGGGCTCTACGGGGACATATTTGATCCCGTTATCCGTGACCTGAAGGGGCTGCAGGACCTGCTGGGGGAGGTGCATGACTGTGACGTGTGGGTGCAGTCCCTCCCCGGTTTCATCGAGGAGGAGCAGGCGCGGTCCCTGGAGTACTTCGGCCATGACGGGTTCTTCCGGTTCATGGAACCGGGCTTCCGGTGGTTCGGGGAGTCCCGGGCGGCAATGCGGGCAGATCTCCATGCGGCAGCGTGCCGGTTCTGGCAGGGGATGAACGAGCGGAACGTCTGGGAGACGGTGATTACCGCGGTGAGCCGCCCGCTCCTTGATGCACCTTCAGCAGAGGGCATCGTCCACACCACCCGTGCGGGGGACGCTTTGGGGAACGGGGCCGTGGAGCGGGTGATGGCGGAGGTGACACCAGGAGAGGTGATCCTCACCGTCCTTGCCCGGGAACCGGTGGAAGACGAGGTGGCGGAGGCGCGGCAGAGGAGCAGGCTCTGTGAGGAGGTGTTCAGGAGACAGGTGGTGATCCGGTGGAACCTGCAGCGCTGAGCGGCCCCGCCCGGGTGGTGGCATTCCTGGACATCGGCACCAACTCGGTCCGGCTCTACGTGGTGAAGATCAGCCCGAACCTCTCCTGGACGGTGCTCACCCGGCAGAAGCAGGTGGTCCGGCTCGGTGAAGGGGAATTTGGCGATGATTCTGTGATCCAGCCGGCAGCCATGGACCGGGCGGTGCGGGTCTGCCACCGGTTCCATGACCTGGCCCGGGCGCACGGGGCTACGGAGTTCGTGGCCGTGGCAACGTCCGCCATCCGGGAAGCGGTGAACCGGGGGGAGATCCTGGACCGGCTGAGGGCAGAGGCGGATCTGGAGGTCCACCCCATCTCCGGCAAGGAGGAGGCCCGGCTCACGTACCTGGGCGTGGCCAGCGGCATGGAAGTGGGGGAGGGGAAGACGCTCTTCATCGATATCGGGGGCGGTTCCACGGAAATGGTGGTGGGGGACCGGGAGAGGCACCACCTGCTGGAGAGCCTGAAGATGGGGGCGATCCGGATGACAGCCCTCTTCTTCTCGGACCATGACGAGCCCATTCCCAGGACCACCTATGCCCGGGCCCGGAGGTTTGTCCGGAACGACATGGTCCGGGCCCTGCAGGAGGTGAAGGGGTTCCGGGTGGAGCAGGCCATTGGGTCGTCGGGGACCATCATGAACCTGGCCGAGATCGCGGACCGCCAGGAGGGGAGGAAGGAGGGGGATCAGAGCGGGAGGCTCACCTACGCGGCGCTGCGGGCGGTGGTCCGGGACCTCTGCAACCTGCCCCTTGCCGAGCGGAAGAAGGTGCCGGGGATCAATCCCGAGCGGGCGGACATCATCGTTGGTGGTGCCGTCATCCTGGAGACCCTGATGGCAGAGCTGGATCTTCCGGAAATCCGTGTCAGCAGCCGGGGGCTTCAGGACGGCCTCTTGACCGGTTACCTCTCCCGCCTGGAGGAGTTCCGGGCGGTCCGGGAGATGGGGGTGCGGGAGCGGTCTGTGCTGCAGCTGGGACGGTCCTGCAGCATCGACGAGGCACATGCTGTCACCACGCAGTCCCTGGCACTGGACCTCTTCGACAGCGCACGGAAGATCGGCCTCCATCCGTACGGGGAGCGGGAACGGGAGCTCCTGGCCCATGCCGCCTATCTCCATGACATCGGGAAGTTCATTTCGTACGCGAACCACCATTCCCATTCCTACTACATTGTCCGGAACGCGGACCTGCTGGGGTTCGACGACACCGAGATCGCTGTCATGGCCCATGTGGTGCGGTACCACCGGAAGAAGTTCCCGGGCGGGAAAAGCCAGGCCTTCGGGGAACTGGACCCGACCTCTGGGAAGGTGGCCCGCACCCTGGCGTTCTTCCTCAGGGTGGCAGAGAGCCTGGACCGCACCCACCTGGGGCTGGTCCGGAACCCCGGGTTCCTCCTCTCCAGGGATGGCGACGTGATTTTACGGCTCCGTCCGGCCGGCGACTGCCAGCTGGAGCTATGGGCCCTGGAGCCCCACCGGAAGGCGTTTGCCTCCCTCTTTGACCGCGACCTGGTGGTTGTCGTGGACCGGACCGAACGGGGAGACCTGGCGGTGCGGTGAGACGGGGTCACGTTGATTATGCTCGGGGTATGGAGAAAAAGTGGGTACCAACCGATTGTTCAGATTATCCTCACCAAGGGAGGGCGACGGGAGGGGGCGGAGCCCCCTCCCGATCCCACCCCCAGTGAGGATTGGCAGGTCTGACTGTGTTCTCTGGACCGGGCGTTATCCCTCTCCGGAACCCAGCAGGTCCAGGGCCGCGGCCGCCATGGCGGTGACGCCGGTCCGGATGGCGGGTCCCGCCACCGGTGCAAACCGGCTGCTGTGCAGGTACGGGGGCTCGCGGCTGCCGGTACCGGCAGGGCGGGCCCGGGCTGGGTCCGCCACCCCGAGCCGGAAGGTGCAGAGCCGGAGGGACGGCAGCGCCTCCCGGTAGACCCCGAAGTCTTCGCTGCCGGTCAGCTGGCCGATCTCCACGACGTTTGTCTTCCCAAGTTCCCGGGCGATGGCCTGCATCACCCTCGCGGTGAGGTGCGGGTCGTTCACCAGCGGGGGAAGGGGATCCGTAACGGGGGTCACGACCGGTGCCAGGTCCTCCGGAACGCCTGCAGCCTGTGCGATACCCGCAAGGATCCGCCGGACTGCGGCCTCCATGGCATCCCGCACCTCCGCGGAATTGAACCTGAGGTTGATGCTCATCCGCACCTCCGGCGGGATGATATTGTTGCGGGAGCCCCCGTGGATGGCGCCGATGGTCAGCACCGCTACCTCCCGGGGGGTCGATTTCCCGGGAGACCACGGTCTGGAGGGCCAGCACTGCCTGGGCTGCGATGACCACCGGGTCCCGGGCCCGGTGGGGGTGTGCCCCGTGGCCGGAGACCCCCCGGATCACCGCCTCAAGCGAGTGGGAACCTGCGGAGAGGATCCCGGGCCGGGAGCCGACGGTCCCGGCAGGGAGGACCGGGTCCGCGTGGAGGGTGAGGGCGGACTGCGGGACCGGGAACCGGCTGAACAGACCGTCGTGGATCATGGCCCGGGCCCCCTCCCCGGTCTCCTCGGCGGGCTGGGCCACGAAGAGGAGCGTCCCGGACCAGGTGCAGTCCTCCCGTGCCAGCAGGCGGGCGGTCCCGGCAAAGTCCGCCATGTGCAGGTCATGGCCGCAGGCATGCATCACCGGCACAGTCGTCCCGCCAGAGAGAGCCATATCCGTGGAAGCGTAGGGGAGGCCGGTCTCCTCCCGGATGGGGAGCCCGTCCATGTCGGTCCGGACCATCACCACCGGCCCGTTGCCACGGGAGAGGAACCCCACCACCCCGGGCCCTCCCCCGGAAGTGGCAACCCGGTAACCCGATCCGTCCAGCTGTGCGGCGAGGATCCCTGCCGTCCGCACCTCGGCCCCGGAGAGCTCGGGATGCCGGTGCAGGTCCCGGTAGAGCGCATCCAGGTCCGGGAGGATCCGGTCGCTCCATTTCCCGAGGGGCACGGGGACAGCAGAGTCAGGCATCACCGGTCCCGCCCTCCCGGAATGGCTGCAACCGGTGGTATCCGGATCAGGGTTCCGTTGATCCTGCACAGGACCGGATGACGGGAGAGCGCCTGCATAGGTGGCGGAATAGTGCGGGGAGAGAAAAGGGGGCAGGAGCCCGTTCAGGGCTCTTTGGTTATGACACCCTGGGCAAGGACGATCTCGATGGACGAGACATTGGTCTTGCCGCTGTCGGTGTCGATCACCTCGGTCGAGATGACGATCTCCTTCTTCGTGATATTGTCAAGGAACCGGTTCACGGCGATCTCGGCAGTGTCCACGGCACGCGAGATGGCCTTTCCCCGGGCCTTGATGGCTACCTCCTGCGCTCCGTTGTTGAACTGGGTGATCACTGCAAGTACGTAGTTCATGACTGGCTTGTTGCCGACGAATACTGTGTTGTCTTTGAGCATGGCTCTTCCTCCCTAGAGATACTTCCGGGTGTGGATCAGTTCGGCGTTGAGCACAGATGCCCCTGCGGCGCCACGGATGGTGTTGTGGCCGAGGGCAATGAACCGGAGCCCGGGCCTCACCCTCCCCACCGAGACAGTCATGCCGTTCCCGCGGTTCCGGTCAAGCCGGGGCTGCGGCCGGTCCGGTGCATCGAAGTACTGGATAGACCGCTCCGGCTGCGTGGGCAGGCCGGAGAAGGGCGGCGAGTAGGAAGAGAAGGCCTTCTTCACCTTCTCCACGTCCTCCCGGCAGTCCATCCACACCGCCAGGGTATGCCCGTCCACGACGGGGACCCGGTGGCAGCTGGCACTCACCTGGAAGGGGGCGTCCTTCACTTCGGCACCGTCGAACTTCCCCATGATCTTCAGGGTCTCGGTCTCCATCTTCTCCTCCTCCTGGCCGATGTACGGGACCACGTTGTCGTAGATGTCCATGGCCGCAACACCGGAGAAACCGGCACCGGAGATGGCCTGCATGGTGGCCACCCGCACGTCCGTCCATGCCATCTTCCGCAGCGGTTCCAGGCCCATGCAGAGCATGATGGTGGAGCAGTTGGGGTTCGTCACAATGAATCCTTCCCGGCCCCGGTCCCTCTGGACGTCAATGAGCCCCAGGTGATCCGGGTTTACCTCGGGGATCACCAGCGGGATGTCCGGCTCCATCCGGTGGGAGCGGGCGTTGCTGCAGACGGCAACTCCCGCCCGGGCGATCGCGTCCTCCGTTTCCGTGGCCACTTCCGCGGGAAGCGCCGAGAAGACGAGGTCCAGGTGCTTCACCGCAGCAGGGGTGGTGGGGCTCACCCTGATGTCCTTCACCGAATCCGGGAAGGGCACGTCCAGCTTCCAGTTCACAACCTCCCCGTACCGCTTGCCGGCACTCCGATCCGATGCGCAGAGGGTGACGAGGTCAAACCATGGGTGCCGGGCCAGCAGCTGCACAAACCGCTGTCCCACGGCGCCCGTCGCACCGAGCACTCCGACCTTGATCATGGCTGAAGTGTGTTAGCGCCTCGCAGGTATTAAAAGGTACGTTTTAAGGATCAAATGAGTTCTAACGCCCCTGGCAGGCATTCATCCACGCATGCTCCGCAATCCACGCATGCTCCGTCATCAACCACCACCTCATCGTCAACAATGCTGATGGCTTCGCTGGGGCATGCAGCGAGGCAGACCGGGCCCTGGTAGATCAGAAGGGTACCATCACTCTGCGGGATCACCACATCAGCCCATGATACGAATTCCTTCCGTGGATCGATGGTGAATTTTTTAAAACACTTTACGCATGCCGTTCTGTCAATCCTGACGGGCATAGAGATGCGTTTTGTCGCCAGGGTTATATGTACCTGATGAAATGGACCCGGATTGGGGAAATCTCAGATTCTCCACCGGTTTCCGAACACTTGGTTGATGTACTCCGGGCAGGGGAAGGGACGAGGTTCTGGGTATTCAGACCGGAACGGCAGGTATCCGATGAGACGGGGAAGCTCCGCGATGAGGGAAAAAGAGGCGGTTGAAAAAAACGAGGGAATTATTTCTCTTCGATCGTGATCGCTGCGGAAGGGCATGCCTCCTGGCAGAGCTTGCATTCCTCGCATTTCGAGTTGTCAACCACTGCGATCTCATCCTCCATGGTGATTGCTTCCTGGGTGCAGACATCCACGCAGGATTCGCAGCCCACGCACAATTCTCGATCTACTTTTGCAGGCACAAAATACCCTCCAAACTGCCATGAATGTGGGTGAGCGGGACAATTAAAAATTGCGATGTCCGCCGGGGTCTCCCCGGATCATTTCAGGTTCAGGATGTCTGCCATCGCATAGAGGCCCGGTTTCCTGCCCGGTACCCACCGGACCGCCCGCAGGGCTCCCATTGCAAAGACGGACCGGTCGTAGGCCCGGTGGGAGAGCTCGATGCACTCGTAGTTGCCGGAGAAGAGCACCGCGTGTTCGCCCACGATGTCCCCGCCCCGGATCACGTGCACGCCGATCTCCTTCCCCCGCTCCATCATCCCTTCCCTTCCGTAGAGCTTCGGCCGGGACCCCACTTCCTGGTCCAGGATCTCCAGGATTGTCTTGGCCGTCCCGCTGGGGGCATCCTTCTTGTTCCGGTGGTGGGCTTCTGTCACCTCGATGTCGTAGTCACCCAGCTTCTTCGCTGCCTCCCGTACCAGGAACCAGAAGATGTTCACCCCCACCGAGAAGTTGCTGGAGAGGACCATGGGAACCTTGCCCTCGATGGCCCGCTTCATCTCCTCCTTCTGCGCCGCGGAGAACCCCGTGGTGCCCACCACCGGCGCCACCCCGTGGCGGGCGGCGGCCTTCACGTTCTCCACGGCAGCGCCGGGGGCCGTGAAGTCCACCAGCACGTTCGGCTTCATGGAGGAGAGCAGGGCGTCGATCCGTGCTGCCGCAAAGACCGGCGCCCCGAAGATCTCCCCGTCTTTCAGGTCCACCCCGCCTGCCAGTTCCATGTCCGGCGCATCGTGGATCAGCCGGGCCACGGTGCCGCCCATCCGGCCCAGAGCCCCGCAGACAACGACCTTAATCATCTGATGTCACCACCCTGTAGCACCTATCTCTTTCTTTTTCTTGTTTTCTCTGTGCTCTTCTTTGCCGCCACTTTGTTGGTGAGGGGCATCAAGGAATTGAGAGTCTTTGTGAGCTTCTCTACCTTCTGATTGTCCAGGTCATCCAACGGCAGCCTGACCGAACCCGCAGGCATCCCTCGAATTGCTACCGCTTTTTTCACGGGGATTGGATTTGTGTCAATGAACAGATCCTTGAAGAGCGGGGAGAGTTCGAAGTGCAGCTTCCGGGCCGTCGAGAGATCCCCTTTCATGAAGGCCTCGTGCATCTGCACCATCCGCTTCGGCTCTACATTGGCGGCTACAGAAATAACCCCCTTCCCACCGAGAGCAAGAATCGGGAGAGTCATCTCATCATCACCCGAGATCACATTGAAATCGAATTCTCTTGTATCCTTGATGATCCGGGAGATCTGGGTGATGTTGCCGCTCGCCTCTTTGATGCCGACGATCATCGGATTCTTTGCCAGTTCGATTACCAGATCTGGTTCGAGGTTCTGCCCGGTCCTGCCAGGGACATTGTACATGATGACAGGAATGTCCAGGTCTGCGATTTTCGTGTAATGTTTTACGAGACCCGCACGATTCGGTTTGTTGTAATAGGGACTGATCACGAGAACCCCATCAGCACCGAGATTCTTGGCCGCTGTTGTGAGAAGAAGTGCTTCGCTCGTGTTGTTCGATCCCGTGCCGGCAAGGACGGGTACTTTCCCGTTCACCTCATCGACAGTAGTCTCGATAACCTTTTCATGTTCAAAGTGGCTCATGGTGGCGGACTCACCCGTGGAACCGCAGGGGACAATGCCATGGACACCCTGGGTGAGGAGCCATCGTACATTCGACCGCAATCCTTCCAGGTCCAGCCTGGACGGGTCGTTCCTCAGAAAAGGAGTGACGATTGCGGGGAAGACACCTTCAAATACCCTGACCATGAAAGGTATTATGATCTCTTCCCACTATTTATTTTTCTTGTAATGTACCCGGCGATCCGGTTGCGTACGCCCTTGCTGTCAATAACCGTTCCTACGGCAACGGCCTGCTTGTTCTGGGAGAATTCCCGGCTGAACCGCTCCGGGTGCCGGAGGAGGAGCTCCTGGCCTATTCTCTTGATGTATGACGGTTTGATTCCCATTCCCACCGTTCCTTTCAGGTCTGTGGATCACTCATGCGCCGGGAGAGGTGATGAAGGTTATGGAGGGAGGCGGGGAGGAATCCAGGGACGGGACCGGTCATTTCCCGTCCTTTCCGATACAGGTGATCCATCGCCGGCCCCCTCATCCCGCAGCAGGAACAGGATCACGATGGATGGGA
>Ga0315294_10008911_pt1 | contig 11020 bp, 5 predicted proteins | sample YL17G13_40_MG_FD_203626 | JGI IMG/M metagenome (GOLD analysis project Ga0315294, IMG submission 203626) | Sediment microbial communities from Yellowstone Lake, YNP, Wyoming, USA - YL17G13_40 | ecosystem: Environmental > Aquatic > Freshwater > Lake > Sediment | place: USA: Wyoming | collected... | reverse complement strand
CACCCATGCCGTATCGCCATTTAAGTCGTATTTTATCGTTGTATAATCAAGATTTTCTCCGATTAAACTCTGTCCACTTCCCGTAACAAATACATAACCTGAACTATCGACCTCTATGGCATATGCACCATCGTTAACTGATTCAGTATATCTTTTCACCCATGTGCGGGTACCGCCCGAATTATATTTAATCGTTGTATATTCACTGTAAGTATACGAATTACTTTTACCAGTAACATACACGTTACCTAAATCATCGACGGTTAAGGCTCGCGCTAAATCCCCAGTATTACCTGGTCCATTGTAAGCATCATACCAGGCTCCTACCCCATTCGTATAGTATTTTACCGTTACATAATCTAACCCAGTATAATTAACCACCGTACCGCCGGTAACATATACATTGCCTGCATTGTCAATCGCCATGTCGGAAACGATACCATTACTTATAGTCCATGGTTCTATTATGATCCAGGCCGTATCGATCTGCGCTGATAAAATGGCTGGAGAAAAAACAATCAGAGTGATTGAGAATGTTGATAAAAACTTTATATTGGACATAGACATTAGTAACAAAATATAACTAACTGATCCAATTATAATAAATACGAAGATATCCTCCATTATCGCCTCTATTCAAATATATTCGTTTTAATCTTACAGTCAAGATGCCAGGATCTTTATCGGCAACAGAAAACAGGTTACAAGCAACAGAAGGAGGACAGTCCCTCTGAAGTCGTTACAGGGACTGTCCCCGATGTTTCTATTGGCTTAGGGGCGGTCTCGCCCCGTTCATCCATCTTGACGGAAATCCGCAACGAATTTATTCGGTCAGGATGACTTTCTCGATGAGATCGTAACCGGGCGTCGATAACCGGCAGAAATAAATTCCGGCCGGCAACCGCGCGCCTTTTCCGTCCCGGGCCTGCCATGTCACCTTATGCGGTCCTGCCGATTTTCCTTCTTCGACCAGCGTGGTCAAGAGTCGACCCTGCAAGTCGTACATGGCTATCCTTACCGGCAGGGCTTGGGTCAGCGTATAGCCTATGACCGTACGGCCGCGCGCCGGGTTCGGCTGCGCGAGGAGAAGAGGACCCGTGTTCGTCTCGTTGCGTTCATCGGCTCCCACGAGGAGGCTATAGCGGTACATGCCCGCGCCCTTGGTCCCGCAGAACAACCAGTTGTTCGGGTATATGTTCAGGGACGTGACGTAGATGTCCTGAAGGCCGGTGTTCATCACCGTCCATCCGCCGCCGCCGGTCGTGCTTTTATAGACGCCGGTGTAGGTGCCCGCGTATATCGTGTTGGGGTTCACGGGATCGATCAGCACCGCGTAGACGTTGGTGCAGCCCGTGTTAGACCAGGTCGCGCCGGCGTCCGTGCTCTTGAATACGCCGCTGCCCGAGGCCGCGTACACCACGTTCGCCTGTGTGCCGTGCACGGCGATATCGTACACCTGGCCCGTGAGGCCGGTGTTGGCCGGGTTCCAGGTGAGCCCCGCGTCCATGCTTTTGTACATACCTGTGTAGCCACCCGCGTAAACGACGTTGGAATTCATGGGATTGACGCGTATCGCGTCGCAGGTGCTATAGACCGTGTTCAGGGTGTCCCTGATTAACCAGGTGGCGCCGGCATCCGTGGATTTTGAAACCACCATTAAATAAGTGGTGGTGTAGACATAGCCGCCGCTGTAGAGGATGCTGCTGTTATTGGGATCGATGACCAACGCCCCGCCGTCCGCGTAATAGCTGTCCAGGGCGATTGACCAGACGGACCCGCCGTCTGTGCTCTTGTAGAGCTCGGCGTTTCCTCAGCCGCTTCCTTCCAGGGCGTAGACGATATTGGGATTGGTGTTGTTTACCGCGAATTCACAAATGTTGCCGCAGCCTACCGGCGTCGGCAGCAAGGCCCAGTTGGTGCCGTAATTCGTGGTCTTGAAGACGCCGATCGCCTCAAAGGATGTGTACATCACGGTCGGATTCGAAGGCGCGGCCGCGAAACTGCAGATCGAGCCGAGGTTCAGGTTGCTGTTGATGCTGGTCCAGGTGGTCCCGCCCGAGGTGGTCTTGAACATGCCGTTGTTGTCCCCGGCGTACACGAGCGCACCGTTCGTGGCGCTCGTCGCCAGTCCGTAGATGCTGTAGCCGGCCATGCCGGTGCTGGCGGAAACCCAGGTTGCACCCGCGTCGGTCGTTTTGTAGACCTCGTTGTACCCTCCGGCATAAGCGATGTCGGGTAAGGCCGGGCTGGTCGCCATGGAATAGTTGTAGTAATTGGTGCTGGTTTGGGTCCAGGTACCACCGCCGTCCGTGGAACGGTAGATGCCGGAAAGGTAGGATCCGGCGTAGACGTAATTGGAATTGGTCGGGTGCACGGCCAGGGAATAAATATAGTAAGCCCCGGACGGGATCGCGCCGGTGATATTGGTCCAGCTGGTCCCGCCGTTCGTTGATTTATAGACCAAAGGGTTATACGTGCCGGCGATGGCATCGTACCAGTAACCTCCGACGTACACCGTGTTCGGATTGACCCGGTCGACCGCGACGCAGTTCGCCTGGCCGTTGTTCGTATCCACGACGACGGTGCTCCAGTTGACCCCGGAATTAGTAGTCTTGAAGAAAGCCGTGGTCCATTTGGTGCCGCTCCAGCTCATGCCCGAAGCGTACACCGTGGCCGGGACCGAAGGGTTGACAATGATGCCGTAGACGTAGGTGTTCGTCAGGTTCGTGCTGGTCCAGGCCACGCCGCCGTTCGTGGAACGGTACATGACATGGCCGCAGCCCGCGTAAAGTTTATTGTCGTTGGCCGGGTCGATGGCCAGGCAATAGGCCTGGCTGGCGATCGAGCCCACCGTGGTCCAGGACGTGCCGCCGTTGGTCGATTTCGCAACGCCGGTCGGGCTCGTATAGGACGTGGCGTAAACGATGTTATCGTTGGTGTAAGACGCGACCACCGAACGGACGTTTCCGCCGTATGGCCCGATCTGCTCCCAGGCGCCGAAAACAACCGCGCTGAGGACGATCAGGCCGATCATTATTCTTTTCATGCCCATATTGAACCTCCTCCTTTTATAACGCATATTTACCGAATACTTTTTTGTCACGACTTATACCTCCTTGTATATAAAAAACTAGACTTAAGTCTAGTTTTAACCCTTATAACCTAACTAATTATAATTATTCATAAATAAACTCGTTTGTCAAGAGGGGTCTTGATAATGTCAAACGTCAAATTATAAATGCCAAGTCAATGGCAAATGGAAAATGGCAAAAGGGATTCAATAAATTAATAATTTGAATGTTGGGTTTGTGATTAGCGATTTTGATTTTGTCATTAAAAACGTAAGGGGACAGTCCCTCTAAGGTCGTTAAAGGGACTGTCCCCCGGTAACAAGGTGAGTCAATTACGGATCCGGCTTAGCGCGTGTGGACGATCTTCTGCACGCGGATGCCGTACTCGGTCTCCAGCCAGCAGAAGTAAACGCCGCTGGCGACCGTGGATCCGTCCGCATCCTGTCCTTTCCACGTCACGGTCTTCAGGCCGGGTTTCTCGGCTCCTTCGACCAGCGTGACTATCAGCCGGCCGCTCACGTCGTAGAGGCTAAGCCTGACCTTGGTCGGCTGCGGCAGGGTGTAGGCGATGACCAGGCCGTTGCGGAAGGGGTTCGGATACGCAGGCGCCAGGACCAGCCCTTGCTGCAGGGCCGAGTACCCGCCTTCGGCGATGCCGATGGGTATGCCGCGGAATCCCGCGATCTTGCCGATCGAGCGGTCCGGGTTCTGGCAGAGCGAGATCCAGTAATTTCCGTCGCGGGGATCGTACTCGCAGCCGCGCGCGTTCCACCCGGGCAGAGCCGCCGAATTCTGCACGGCCAGGTCGCTGCGCCTTAATTCCATGATGCTTACGGAATCGAGGTTGGTCGCGCCCGCGTTGAAGAACGTGTAGATCATGAGCAGGGTGGTGTCGGGCCCGTAGGGTTCGATGGCCAGGCCCCGGGCGCCCACGTTGCCGGTCCAGGGGATCGTCATCTGGGTTCCGGCGCCGAGCGTGTCCGAACGGTAGACGTACTCGGGCGGGCTGGTCGTCGCCGTGCGGCGGTCGGATAGATACAGGAGGCGTGACGACGGCAGCCAGGCCAGACCGGTCGGGTAGTCATTGGCCGGGTTCGCGAACTGGCGGAGCACGGTGCCGGACGAATTGATCTTGTAGACGATCCGGGTCGTCGGGTTTGACGCGACCCAGAAGGTGTTGTCGTAAGAGCAGTATTTCAGGTCCGTGGTCATGGAGTCCGGCGCCGGAATGTTGCCCTGCAGCGTCGGCATGGTGTCGCTCGTGTAATAGGGGATGTGGCGGGAGTAGGCGTTGGCCACGTACAGGCGGTTGTCGCTCGGTTTGTAAGACATTCCATAAAGGAAATGGCTGTCACCGGCCGGTACCGTGACCTGTTTCGGTCCCCAGATGACCTGGATCCCGCTAAAGCCAACCATCAACCCGAATTCAAGGTCCTGACTGTACCCGGTGTCGCCGGTCAGGTGCAGGATGAACGGCACGAACGTTCCCTTGGGCGTGGACGCGGAAGCCGTGAACCGGAACCGGCTCGCGCCATTATTGGCCGAGCCGCCGACCGGCACGGAGCCGAACGCGGCGACCGTGTCGAGCAGGGTGATGTACGAACTCGCGGTCCGAAGACGGCCCGTGCAGTTCGTGACTCCCACATTCGACAGGTTCTTGACCGTGTCGGTCAGATAAACGGTCTCGCCCGGATCGACCCGGCCATTCGACGGGGATGGATCCTGGATCAGCTTGCCGGCCAGGGAGAGGATCGGGGTACCGGCCGCGCCCAGGCCGCCTGATACGACCAGAGCGAAGGCCTGCCGAGTCCCCTGGGGCACGGAAGTGCCGGTGACCCGGATCGTCCAGGTGCCGAACTCCGGGACATTGCGCCGGACGTTCTCCTCGACGTTGCGGTTGTCGTAGGCGGCAGGGTTGGGCGTGGACTGGCCGCTCGTGTACTGGTTGCCGTGATAGGTGACGCTGTTCGGGCCCGTGACCAGGAGATCGAGGTTGTTGACGATCGTCGGGTTCGCGCCGGCGGTCGCGGGATAGTCGGTCCAGACCACCGTGATCTTGAGCGGTTCGGACTGGTTATTGACCACAACCTGGTATTCCCGGTACTGGCCCGTAGATACGCCGGTCGTGTCGTCCCAGACCGCGAGCTTGCGCACGTCGTTCGCGAAATAGAGGACGTCGTCGAGCAGGACCCGGCCCCAGCCCGTGTTGTTGTCCGGGATGGTCGAGCTCTGGATGTCCGGCGCCGCGCCGTTCACGAGGCAGGCTTTGACCAGGGCGGCGCTGATGTAAGCCCAGACGTTGCCCGCGACCGAGTCGCCGGTCGGGTAAAAGCCCTTGGCGAAGTAATTGCGGACCAGGGCGGCGTTGCCCGCGATGCAGGGCGTGGCCATGGACGTGCCCGCCATGTACGAATAGGCCGTGTTGGCGGCGCCGACCGAGGACTTTAGGGACGCGCCCGGTGCCGTGACCGTGGGTTTCAAGCGGGTATCCGCGCAGGGGCCGCGGCTGGAAAAGGCCGCCACGATCGTCGCGCCCGAGGCGTTGCCGACCGCGCCGCAGGTCACGATGTCCTTGGACGTGCCCGGCGGCATGACGGTCTGGGCTCCGGGCCCGCTGTTACCGGCCGCGTAGCAGATCAGGAAATCCTTGTTGTTCCACATGAACTGGTCCGTGTTCACGCAGTACGACGTGTAGGAACCGCCGCCCGAGGTGTTACCCCAGGAATGGGACGAGACCCGGGCTCGGCCGCCGGTGTTGCCGGCGTAGGGCACGTTGTACAGGTTGGTCAAGTCCGTGGGTACGGACAGACCGCCCGCCGTCGTGCCGATGTCCATGAAGTACATTTTTGCCTTGAGCGGCATGCCGTCGCAGGTCGCGGTGGTTCCCACGTAGGAATCGTCGCCGCTGATGGTCCCGGCCGTGTGCGTGCCGTGCCAGGAACCGGCCGCGTTGTCACCGAAGTTAGCGGCGGAGCCCGTGGGCAGACGGTAGCCGATGATCTTCCGGTGAGTCGGAAAATCGCCCCAGGTCGTGACCGCCACGGCCGGATCGCGGAACATGTTGTGCGACGTGAGAATGCCCGTGTCCGCCGTGCTGACCACCTGGCCCTGGCCGGTCAGGCCCTTGGTCCAGATTCTTCGGTTCTCCTGCTGCCAGGTCTGGGTCACCCATTGGGCGTCCATGTTGTAGGCGACCGCGTCCAGCCAGGGTTCGATTGACCAGACCGCGGGGATACCGGCGATGCGGGGCAGGTCGGCGCGGCCGCAGCGGATCCGGACGTACTTGTTGAATTCGTTCACCGAGACGTCCAGGATCTCCGCGCCCGCGCTCTGCAGCAGTTCGACGGCCCGGTCGATGTCCTCCGCGTAGAAAATGCGGACCAGCATGCGCGTTTCGTCCTTCAATTCGTCGCAGAGCGGGCTGATCTTGTAGGCCGGTTCATAGTCGCCGATCCATTTGACGAACGGCAGTCCGGCGACCTGCGGCCGCGAGACCCGGTTCAACCGGCAGATATAGGCGTTGAAGGGTACGTACTGGATGACAGTCACGCCGCGCTCTTCCAACTGCCGGAGCATGTCTTCGTACACCGGGCCCCGAAATTGGACCAGGTAATAATTGGATACCGCTTTCATGGTCGCCGGGAGCGCGGGGGTTCCTTGGTCGGGATTGAAATAATACTTCCCGATGGAAACAAAATCGTATTCGGCGTAGGTGATGGGAGTCTGGGAACCCTGCGCGGTGAGCCGGATGTCCGGGCTCAGTTCCTGGGGATGAAACCCGATGAGCAGGGATGTGAAGATAAGAAATAATTGCATAACTCCTCCTTTTTACTTTTTTATCGTGTTACAGAAGTACTTATGTTTTTTGTGCCAGATTCCTCCTTCATTGAATATCGATTACGGTTCTTCATATTTTAATCTAAATTATTTTTTTGTAAAGGGGGCGGGTTGATGCCCGCCCCCTTCGGGAGGTGTATGCGTAGGGTGTAACTATTTAACGAGCACAAGCTTTTCGATGCGCTGAAACTCGTCGTTCCGGCCCGCGCGGAAATCAAGGAAATAAACGCCCGCCGCCGAGGAGCGTCCGGTGTCGTCCTTCAGGTTCCACGCGATCTCGTAAGCGCCGGCTTTCATGGGGGCGTCGACCAAGGTCCGGACGCTCCGGCCGGCCAGGTCGTAGACGGTGATCCGAACCCGGGTGTCGCGGTCGATCCCGAAATTCACGCGGGCCCGTTCCTGGACCGGGTTCGCGAACGCGCAGGCGAAGCTGACTTTAGCCGACCTTTCCTCCGCGATGCCGATCGTACGGACGCGGAAGGAATAATAGGCGGAGCCGGACGGCGCGCCGACCGGGTCGCACCCGGAGTTCGGGGTCATCCAGCGGTCCTTGGCCCAGAGATAGTAATCGATCTGGGTGTTGAGCGGCTGGCTCGGGATCGTGGCCTGGTACAGGCTGCCGCCCTGCAGGGTCATGCTGAGCTGCTGCCAGGAACTGGAATTGACCCGGTAATAGAGGCGGACCGAGTCCACCCCGCTGCGGTCCGTGACCGTCGATTGCACCGGGAAGGGCCCGCCAAAACTCGTGTCGTGCCAGACCGTGGTGTTCGTGAAATAAGGCGGTTCGTTATCGGACGGGACCGTGATCTTGAAGTCGTCGATCCACCAGTCCGCATAGTCATTAAAGAAGGTGTAAGCATCCACCAGAAAACGGATTTTAACATTGTTGCTGATATACGAATTAAGCGGGTACACCTCTTCTTTCCAGGGAATCGTATCGCCGTTCTGCCAGGTATATTGCCATAATCCCGCCCAGCTTGCTCCGCCATTAGTGGAGACGAGAATCCGGGCGCTATCCAGAAAGAGGCCTTGTTCAAATCGATATTTGTGCCAGATTTTTAATTCGGGACGGGTAAACTGGGCCAAATTGATGCTGTTCTTGAGCGTGAGCGTCATCACCGAATCGTTAGCCGTGCCGCTGTATGCCGAATGGGTTGGGGAGTGGTATTGATTCGTTGCCCGGTTCCAGTTTCTGGTTTTATCCCAGTAGTTGAGGAAACTGTCGATGCCGGAGCCGTACTCGAAATCGTCCTCGTAGATCACATAGGGAACCGGCTGCGTGCCGATCGTCAGGTTATAGAACGCGGTATCGCAGAAATCGAGGCTGTCATGCGCGCCGTCGCAGCGCAGGATCAGGCCGATCCGGGATACATGACCCTGGGGCGTCAGGGAGTGGATGGTGAAGGAAAAGGGAGTGCCGGAATTCGACGCGGTATCGCCCGGCGCCAGGTTGCCGAAATCATATGTGCTGGTGCCGATCGTGATGAAATTGTCGAATGATCTTAGAACGCCGACGGTATTATCCGCCGTCGCGCCGCCCGTGTTTTTGATGTCCACGGTCATCCGGCAGGTCTCGCCGGGTTCGAGGACGCCGTTGCCGTTGCCGCCCGGCGCCGGGTCCGTGATCGACTTGGAGAGGATCGAAATCCAGGGTTGGTTCATGGAGGGAGTGCCGTTTAATGACCGCCAGACATTCAGCCGGCCCCAGCCGTAGTCATTGTTGGGGTATGGCGCGCCCGCCGAGGGCTCGTCAACGTTGTCGAGCAGGATACTGTACAACTCGGTGGTCGAAAGGTTCGGATTTTTTTGGCAGATGATGCCGACCGAACCGGTCACGTGCGGTGTCGCCATGGACGTACCGTTCCAGGATGCGTAGGTGCCGCCGGGTATGCACGACCGGACGCCGACACCCGGCGCGGAGATCTGCGGTTTGATCAGGTTCCAGTCGTCGCGGAACCAGGTCAAGGGATCGTTGAAAGGCGTCTGGTTGGGCGCCGGGCCGCGCGACGAAAAATTGGCGATGGCGTCGGCGTTATCCGTGGCGCCGACGCCGATCACGTTCGAATTAGCGCCGGGACAGCCGACAGTCGACGGATTTGGACCGCTGTTGCCGTTGGCGAACACGGGCAGGATGCCGAGCGACTTGTAGGTCCGGGCCACCGGGTAGAAGAAGGTGTCGGCGGCGTTGGACCCGCACCATGAGTTCGAGACCGCCTTGACGTCGACCGAATCCTTGATGTCGGCCATAAACTGGAGACCGGCCGCGCACTGTACGTAAGTACCGGAGCCGCCGGAATTGAGGACCTTGGCCGCCACAAAGGTCGCGCCGGGCGCGACGCCGATATCGTCCACGAACGAACCGAAGCCGTCACCGCCCATGATCGTGCCCATGCAGTGGGTGCCGTGGTTGTGGTCGTCATAAGGCGTGGACTGGCCGTTGATCGCGTCGTACCAGTAGCCGGCCCACTTGCCGGCCAAGGCGGGGTGGGTATAATCGACCCCGGTGTCGGTTTCGCCCAGGATCACGCCCTGGCCCGTGAATCCCGCGGTCCAGCAGGAGTCGGCCATGATCTTCTGGATGTTCCATTCGATCGCGCGGGTGGAAAGCGGGGCTTCGGTCGACGGTTCGGCGATGATGCGCACCTCGCCGTCATGGCTGATCCACCCTACGTCGGTCCGCTTGGCCAGTTCCAGGATCACGCCGGTCGTGGCCTCAATATGAATTCCGTTTAACACCCAGAAAGATCGCCGGATAAGCGCATCATCCGATATGGTCCGGAGCCACTCGATGATCGCGGCCTGGCTTTCCCGCGCGATGCGGCGATAAGCGGTGATCTTTTCGTGAACGGAGGAATTCTCCATGACGTCGTAAGGGTAATCTTCTTTCATTATCACTATGCAGGAAATGAGCGCGCGGGGCGATGTTTCCCGCATTTGCTGTTCCAGTTCGTCGGTCAGCTTGGGATTGAGGCTCGTGCTCAGCAGCAGGCTTAAACCCAAAACGAAAAGTGGCATACGACCTCCTTTGCTAATGATTATTTATGCACAATAATTTTATAATAATACAAAAAGGTATTGCCGCTAACCTTGATTTTCAATACCATTATAATATACTGCAAATTATGTATAACCCGAAGATCGGAACCGGCGAAAAACTCATTATTTTTCGGCAGTTTTCCGGTATAATTATTCAGCATTGACAAATCGCGAAATTTTTGGTAATATGTTTTCGCGAATTGTTAAAAATGAAAAGAAATTATAAAACGCGCGTCACCGCGGTCCGGGAATACCTGAAGGGCGGAACCATGAAGGAAGTAGCAGCCCGTTACCGGATTCATCTCGTCACCCTGGCCCGCTGGCTCCGGCAATACCGGCACGGCGGAGCGCGCAATCTGGGCAATGAATCGTACGTCAAACCCTGGAACCGGAGTTCCCGTGACCGGGAGGAATCCGTAATGATGATGAAGGAGAAACGGCCGGGATTGACCGTGCGCCAGGCCCGGCGGATCCTGAAGCGGAAGGACTTTTTGATTTCAATTAGCGGCGTTTATGGCATTTGGCGCCGGTATAACCTGATCCGCCGGTCCATAACCGATCCGCTCACGCCTTTTGGACCCCTGACCCCGGAATTGAAAAAATCTTTGACCGAAATCCGCAGCCGGCTCCGCCACGGCCAGGATCACTGTTCGTTGCAATGTGCCGCCGAGATTCTCAACCGGATGGCGTACTTTCCCAAGGGCGGGGAAGAAATCCTCCGGCAAATACCGGAAAAATATCTCAACGCCCGGCGCCGTCTCGACCAGCTTTACCCGCAATTCATGAAGATCCCCATGCCCGAGTTCCGGGTGCGGATGCGCCGTATAAAAACGGCGCTCGAGAAAAGCGGGCTCTTTTATTCGTCCCTGATCGCCGGGCTCAACGAGCTGAACGCACTGCAGTGGATGCGGACGCCCCGTGAGGAGATCCGGCTTTATCGGGAGCTTACCCGGCGAAAAGGCGGATTGCGGGATCCGGTGATCAATTTCCAGCTGACCCTTTTGTGCGCGACCGCGAACGTGGAACTGGGCCGGATGAAGGAATCCCGGGAGCTCATCCGGAAATCCCGCCGGCTG
>Ga0315294_10008910_pt1 | contig 11020 bp, 11 predicted proteins | sample YL17G13_40_MG_FD_203626 | JGI IMG/M metagenome (GOLD analysis project Ga0315294, IMG submission 203626) | Sediment microbial communities from Yellowstone Lake, YNP, Wyoming, USA - YL17G13_40 | ecosystem: Environmental > Aquatic > Freshwater > Lake > Sediment | place: USA: Wyoming | collected... | reverse complement strand
AACCATCCAGCTATCTTGAGTATATGCGCCGTCGTTCCAGCCTCTATGGAAATGGCCGTTGTTATCGTCCGTATATAGTGAAAAGTAAAGGGCCCACTGCCGCAGGTTCGATTGGCAGGCAACCGTTTTAGCCTGTTTCTTAACCCTCTGCAGCGCCGGCATCAATATCGCCATCAGCAATGCAATGATAGCAATCACAACCAAAAGCTCTATTAATGTAAAGCCTTTTGGTTTGCGCATTTTGCTAAATCCTACCAGTCTGGTATTGGAGATCCGCCTGGCCAGCTTAATATAAAAGTATTACCAGCCGGATATGACGAGACCCGTTCGACATGATCATCCACAAACACAGCATTGGCATAACCACTATTCATGTCTCCGCTCGAAGTATCATGGAATGTAGCGAAGCAATCTGTGTTACAAGGAGGTGTGGAACGTAAATTGTTGTCATTGATTCCAGCGCCGCTAAGACCCGGAATAGTCCACGAATTCTCCTCGGAGAAGAACATCACACGCGAGGGATTCTTTACCTCGGATTCTTGACGGATTCTTTCTATATTAGTGGTGCGAAATTGTGAGGGCACCGCCCCCCATGCGTCTCCATTAAGGTAGGAATTCATAGTGTAACCATATTGAGGATCGAGGGGAATTGAACAATTTTTATGGGTGCCAATCGATCTGGCAACAACGTCGAAGTCGGGACACAGGTGAATATCTTGATTCTTCAGATAAGGCCACAGTCCGCCGGCAAGATCCGGATTCTGGTTGAGATTCTTGCTGGCATCGTGCCATCGGCACCCTGTACCCCCATCTTTGTATAGCCAGGTGAATGAATAAGGAAATTTGCCCTCCCAATCACCTAAGTACATCTTCGACGCCAAGCCATACTGACCCAGGTTGTTTTTACAAATGATCGCTCTTGCTTGCTTCTTAACCCGCTGCAGCGCCGGCATCAATATCGCCATCAGTATCGCTATTATTGCGATCACTACCAGAAGCTCAATTAATGTAAAACCTTTTTTGTTCCGCATGCTACTGCTCCTTTCTTATCCGGTCGTCTTAGTATTGTTTATAACTTCAAATCCACAGGTCCCGGTTGATATATTTATGACGTTTTGCCGCCATCACATTAAAAAGGTTTGTCACCATCTTTAATCAAAACCTCATGTACTCCTCATTTTCATTTGCCTTAACACATTATAACACAATCGGTAGCGGCAATGCAATCCCAGCAATAAATTTTTCTTATGGCACGAAAATAAATCGATCCGGATTTACTCCCTCTGCAAAGCCTAAAATGCCTCCAAACGTAAAAATCCGCCTATTTATCTGATTTCAGGCAAAATTTAGCCCCATACTCTGTGTAGTTGTCGGATACTTAATTTGACCTGAGAGGAAATGTTTTTAGAATTTAACGAAGGCTTTTTAACAAGTTACCATACAAATAATGGGAGGGATTAAGGTAGATACAACTCGTTCTTCCGTGATGATACTCCACTATATCTATCACGTTTTACCTGCGAAATCCGAGTTATCGAAGCGGTCGTCCGTTATATCCTCGAGCAGGGTGCCGCCCTGGATATTCCGGAATCACATATCAAAAACCACTCTCCGGTATCGGTAGTCCGCTCGGCCAGCTTAATACAAAGGTATTGCCGGCCGGATGTGCCGAGACCTGCTCGACATGCGCATCCACAAACACTGCGTTGGCGTAGCCATTATCCAGGTTCCCGCTCGAAGTGTTATGGTAGGTAGCGAAGCAGTCAGTAGTACAGTTAGGTGTGGAACGTAAATTGTTGTCATTGATTCCAGCACCGCTGAGACCCGGAATGGCCCATGTATTTTCCTCAGAGAAGAAAAATATGCGCGCCGGATTCTTGACCTCGGATTCCTTCTTGAGCCTTTCCATATTAGTTTTGTATTGCGCTGGCACGTAATTCCATGCATCGCCGTTCAGATAGGAATTCATACAGTAACTGTATTGAGGCTCGATGGGAATGGTCCTGCCGTCACAAGAACGGCAGCCCGTCATTTTGGCAATAGTGTAAAAGTCGGGACAAATATGAATATCCTTATCCTTCAGATAAGGCCATAGCGAGCCGCCCCCTTCGGGTCTATTGGTGAGATTTAAAGCTTCATTGTGCCATCGGCATCCACTGTAATTGTCTTTGTAAAGCCAACTGAATGAATAAGGGAAAGTGCCATCGAAGTCATCCAGGTACATTCTCGATGCCAGGCCGTACTGACTGAGGTTTTTTCTGCAAACGACAGTCCTGGCCTGTCTCTTTACCCGCTGCAGTGCCGGCATCAAAATCGACATTAGTATTGCTATTATGGCGATCACCACCAGAAGCTCAATTAACGTAAAGCCCTTTTTTTTCTGCATGCTACCGCTCCTTTCTTATCCGATCGTCTTAGTACTGTTTATAGTTTCAAATCCACAGGATTCGGTTGATATAGTTATGATGTTTTGCCACCGCCACATTAAAAAGGTTTGTCACCATCTTTAATCAAAACCTCATGTACTCCTCTTTTCAATTTGCCTTGACACATTATACACAATTAATTACGGCAATTCAATCCATCAATAATAAATTTTTCTTATGGCATGAAAATTAATAAAATCAGATTTTTAGCCTCTCTGCAAGGCCTAAAATGCCTCCGACCGTAAAAATCCGGGCTATATAACCGATTTCCGGCAAAATTTAGCTTTATCATCTGCGTAGTTGTCGGATACGTAATTTGACCTGAGAGGAAATATTTCTTAGGCTTTAATGAGGGCTTATTATCATGATGGTTATTTTTACCGTCTTCGCGGCGGCTTATGGGAATTGAGTCTAAAGCCCGATGGCGACTGGAAGGTCGTATCTGAAAAGTCGCTGCCTCCGGGGCTTCAGGTAAGGGTCAAAGCCAATGGTAATGACAACGGCAACGGTAAGGGAAAAGTCAAACATAAAAAGGATAGCGTAACGATTGGCAGGCTGTTCTAAAAGGAGTTTTGTCTCCCTAAGATTGTCAAATTCGGACCAACAGGTATCAGGGGGCAGGATTATTTATCCGATTCGGCCCTTTTTTACTGATTCTGTTTGGATTTGGCGATTGTTCTACTATACTTTATTTAGAGGGCCGATTGTATAAAAGGCGATTCCGATGATAAGCATGAATCCGGCTCAGGCAGCTCCATATAAGACTGGGGGGAGAAGTAATGGGAATCCAGAATTTTTCAGAAGATGTCCTTCTAATCACTTTGCCTGAACAGCCACAGCACGGGCAGGAGATTGAAATTGTCCACAAATTGCTCAGTGACTCAGTGGACTTTGACGTGCTGGTCGACTTCTCCAAAGTGGAAATCCTGACTTCAGAAAGTGTCTGCGGCCTGATGATACTGGATAAACTGCTCAGAGGATCCGGGCGAAAGCTTGTCTTTTTTAATCTTCCTTCAGCAATAAAACAAATCTTCGTGCGGACGGGCCTTCTATCAGTTTTCGACTTAGCAGACGACGAGTTTGACGCCCTACAGCATATTCAAGACAAGAATTCATCAATGGCGGAGTTTTAATCACGAACTAAAGGCAGGGCCTATTGCTTAGGAGCATTGCTTTCTTTACACACACATCTTCCAGTTGCAAATCTCAAAATCCGGCATCTTTCTCGTTCAGTTTCGATTACGTCTCGCCGCCCTTTCTATCAAGCAGCTTCTACTCTTTTGAAAGCTCCGATTTCAGCATTCCCGGCGGATTCCAAACAGAGCGCGGGATTTTGCCGGGGATGGATCCGGCTCGATTCATCTTTACAAAAACAGCATCCGGCAAATTGCTTTTCTTGACGGCAGACGGTCAATAGCTTATAGTGTGTCGTTTTGAGCGGACAGCTTATTAGTGTCGTGATATAGGAGTTTGCTGGAATGGCAAAAAAGAGCCAATGTGTTAAATGTAACGGGCTGTGCTGCAGGTACTTTGCGCTGCCGATCGAAACACCGGAAGATAAGGAAGATTATGACGATATACGATGGTATCTGTGTCATAAAGATATCACGGTATTCGTAGAGGACGGTGACTGGTATATCAACATGAAGAACAAGTGCAAACACCTCTCCGAAAAGGACTATCACTGCAGGATTTACGACAAAAGGCCGAATATCTGCAGAAAATACCGTCATTCGGATTGCGATTTCGTCGAGGGCGAATACGATTACGAGATGCACTTCACCGACGATAAGCAGATGGAAGAGTATATAAAGATAAAATTCGACAACAACGTCATCGAAAAGCAGAAAGGCAAAAGCCCCAGGCGTAAGCACAAGGCGAAGAAGAAATGAAAATACCACCGGTAAAGGGAACGAGGGATTTTTATCCGCCGGACATGGCAATTCGCAATTTTATCATGGACGGCTGGAAGAAAGTGTCCCTCCGGAACGGCTTCGAAGAATATGACGGGCCGATTTTCGAGTATCTGAAAATGTACCAGATCAAAAGCGGCGACGAAATCGTCGAGCAGCTTTTCTCGCTGACGGACCGCGGCGGCAGAGATCTGGCCCTGAGACCCGAAATCACGCCGACGCTGGCGCGAATGGTCAACCAGCAGATCAATGCACTGCCGAAACCGATAAAATGGTTCTCGGTCCCCAGACTCTTCCGGGCCGAACGTCCCCAGAAAGGCCGGCTCCGCGAATTCTTCCAGTGGAACATCGACATCATCGGCGAAGATAGCGTCCTGGCCGATGCTGAAGTCATATTCACGACGATTGACTATTTGCGAGACGTGGGTTTATCACCTGATGATATCGTTGTGAAAGTGTCCAGCAGGAAAATGCTTAAAGGCATTATGAAGGATATTGGCATTCCTGATGAGAAGATAGAACCATTATATACTCTGTTAGATAAGAAGAATAAACTGCCAATCGATACCTTTGAAAAAATGCTCGATGATCTACTTCCTGACTCGAAAACGGCGAATGAAGTCAAAGAATTTATGGGATGTGATAACATTCAACAGATTGAAAATAAATATGGACGCCAGGGAACATCTGAAATTATAGAATTGATGACATTGCTTTATGATATGGGAGTAGGTGATTATTATTTATTTGATCCGGGCGTAGTGCGAGGATTGGCATATTACACCGGCATCGTATTTGAGATTTACGATAGGGCGGACGAGCTTCGAGCGATTTGCGGCGGCGGCAGATACGATAATCTCCTTCGCGATTTCGGCGGCCCCGCAATTTCGGCCACTGGGATGGGGATGGGCGATTGTGTGCTGGAGATTCTACTTGAGGAAAAGGGACTGCTTGATAAACAGGTGCCGAAGCGACAGATCGACTATTTTGTTGCCTGCATTGGTGACATCGGCAACAATGCGTGGCGGATTATCGCAAAGCTGCGTTCGATGGGATACTCGGCCAATTTCAGCTATAAGATGGGAGGTCTTTCGAAGCAGTTGAAAGAAGCTTCGGCGCAAAACGCAAAGAAATGTATAATCATAGGCGAAGAGGAACTCAAAGAAGGTAAAATCGGCATCAAGGATATGGCTGCCGGCGAGCAGGAGCTTATGAGCCGCGATGAGTTCTTCTCCGGGTTGAACTCCGCTTAAATGCACGTAATTTAGCGGGTGATTCAGAGCACATATAAACTGTATTTGGAAGGAAGAAAAAATGAAATTTTTCAGATTCGGCTTAGTGGTTCTGTTGCTGTCAATTTTGTGCCTGCCCGCTTCGCACCTCCGGGCCCAGCAATTCCAGAGCATCATATCCCCGGACATTAACTCTCAACATTGTGTGACGTTTCGTCTGCTTGCACCCACCGCTACACAAGTCGGATTACAGGGGCAGTTCTTACAGGGCATTCTGCCGATGACCAAAGACAGCAAAGGTATATGGAATGTGACTTTAGAGTCGGTCAAGCCGGACATCTACGAATATACTTTCATCGTGGACGGCCTGCAGGTCGTCGATCCATCCAATTCCTGGCTCAAGGTCTGGCTTCGGAACGCAAAGAATCTCGTGGAGATACCCGGCGACGAACCGATGTTCTACGAAGAGCAGCAGGTCCCTCACGGCACCGTCCACATACACAAATACCAGTCAAAATCACTCGGTGTCCCGCGCCAGCTTTATTTATACACACCACCCGGCTATGAGACAAACCAGGAAACCAGGTATCCCGTGCTGTATCTGTTCCACGGATTTGGCGACACAGAGGACGCATGGACCGTGATTGGGCGAGCCAATCTTATAATGGACAATCTAATGGCCAGTAACAAGGCAAAGCCTTTCATAATTGTAATGCCTTACGGCCATACGCCATCGTCGCTCCCGGTTATGCGAAGCATTGGCAAGTATGAGGCGTTTGAGAAGGACTTGATTGAGGATGTCATCCCATACGTCCAGAAGTGTTATCGTGTCAGCTCAGAGCAGAAAGACCGGGCCATAACCGGCCTGTCCATGGGCGGCGGCCAGTCGCTGACGATAGGCCTGGGTAATCTCGATTTGTTCGGCTGGGTCGGGGCATTTAGCTCGGCTATCCCAGAGGAACCGAAGCTTGGCAAGCTGCTGGCTGAGCCTGAATCGATAAACGAAAAACTTCAGTTGTTGTGGATAGGCTGCGGCAGACAGGACTTTTTGTTCGAGGCAAATCAAAAATTTATCGAACGGCTTGAAACCGACAAAATCGAACATATAGGCCACATTACTGAAGGCGCACACGAGTGGCGAATATGGCGGATTTATCTGAATGAACTTGCCCCGCTGTTGTTCACGCCGGATAAGTAACAGCCGATGCGAGTAAAAATGAAGGACTCTTCTGAAAATCATTATGAGCGGGCTTTCGAGAACTGGCTTATAGACAATCGAATTGAATACGAATCGGTAGATGAGCACAAAAGAACGACATTCGGACATTCCGACGTCAAGAGCTTCGATTTCTTATTATACCCGCCCAACCGGCCAACCGTCATCGCCGAAGTAAAAGGCAGAAAGTTCAAGGGAACCAGCCTGGAAAAATTAGCAGGTTTCGAATGCTGGGTCACAATTGGAGATATCGAGGGTCTGACAAGGTGGCAGCTGGTCTTTGGCGAGGGCCACCAGGCAACATTTGTTTTTGCCTACAAAACCGAGAACATCGACGTCGATTTTGACGGCAGAGATTATTTCGATTTCGACTCGAATAAGTATCTGTTCTTTTGCGTCAAGCTGGACGATTACCGCAAGTTCATGAAACGCCGCAGCCCGAAATGGCAGACTGTAACATTACCGGCTGACAAGTTCCGGCAATGCGCTATACAACTTGGCAAGTTTCTCCTTTGAAGCCGGCCGTTCTTCATCCTCCAAGGAACGTCCAGAGGATGTTGGCGAGTCTCACATAAGCATTACCCCATGCATCCTGGCGAAAAAATTGTGTCGGCGCATCAGGATAACCGATAAACGGGCGAAGAACCCAGGCCATTTGAATTCCCACGAATGCGTAAATGACCAGCCATGCCCGCAAAAGCATGCGATGCCGCGGATTACGCCGGATCAACGGCTCGTAGAATCGCCGAAGCAGCCACTGAGCCGTGAGACTGGCGCTGCCGAACATCAGCGTGTTGAACAGAATCGCCCCACGGTAGTTCGAAAAAGATACGTACCATAACACAGTGAAAGGAGCGAAAGATGCCAGGACAATCGTCAGCCCCGCCTGTGTTGCCAGCAAAGCCCGCAAAGAGTACGAAAAGTCTGACCGCAGCCCAAATAGTGTATTAACCACAAAAAAACTCGGCAGGCTCAGTGCAAACGTACCCATCAGGAGAAACGGTACCTTGACAGCCGAAAAGACAACCTGCCAGAAGCGCTCGCCGAACACTCCGCCGAAACTACCCATTACAGCTCCGTACATAATTCCAAACACAGCTATCAGCAGCCCTAATTGCGCTAATTTCTTTGCCGTGTGATCATCCTCGACAGCCCACGGTCTTGCCCTCAGCACATGTTCGGCTTGAAGTAACATCGTCCTTACGCTCCACTATAAAGGGCTTAATAGACACACAATTTCTTACAATGAAAACAGGTTAGCCAATGCCTGCAACACAGCAATAAAGAAATTGCTTTCACGTTCACGAAACCACTCAAACGGCGCTGTTGGGCATCCGATGAACGGACGAAGCACCCAACTCATTTGGGCTCCGACGAGTGCAAAGACAATCGTCCAGATCCTGAAAACACTTCTTGCTTTCTGGGTCGTAACCTTGCCCACACGGTCAAGAGCACCTGTTGGCTCGGCTTTCTTATCCTCTGCCTCTTTGCCCTGGCCGTTTTCCGGACTCACCTCACAACCGGACAATTCGATGTCTTCCTGCACGATGACCAATCGGTCTAACGTGCGCAACAGAAATCCAAGCCCTAAAACACCTGCCACAGTGCTTGTGCCCACATTCAACAATACCATGAACGGATAACTCTTCGTACTCAACGCGAAAAACACGACAATCGGTCCCAATGACGCCAGCACGGCCAGCATCACGCCTAACGCCGCAATCAGAAGGCGAAGAGCCGAGATTACAGACAGCCGCGTCCCAATGAGCGCGTTGAATACATAAAGGGAAGGAAATGTAACTGCCAGAGTAAGAAAGAACAGCATTGGCAGTTTAATGGCGCTGGCGATCATCTGCATGTACGCTTGCCCACCCGTTCGGATCATGGCGAACGAACCCGCGCACAAGCCGTATAGCACGCCAAGCAACACGATAGTGACCGACAGTCCGGCGACGGGTATACGGATCTGGCCTTCAGCCAGTAACGACATGCGCGTGGCATCGCCACGCAGAATCTTATCCAACTGCTTGAACCATTTGAGCATCTCAATCGTCTCCCATTTCACTTGTTACAGCCATATTAATACCGTGACTCAACGCCTTATTACAGAGCATACAACATATGTACGGCGACCGCTTCACCTCGATTTCTCCATTGTATTTCTTTTCGGATCAAATGCAAAAGCGTTTTTGCAGATTTTTTAGGACGCCCCAACGCCATGTTTGGAGGTGTTGTTTTCTGCCGGTAAGTTTGATATGGACGCTTGACGGTATTGCTGATAAAATCCCTTGTCTGGTAAAAAGTAGAAACAAGTTTATAAAGAAATTACCGGAGGTAATGAAACATGATCAGGATTTTTTTGTGTCTGGCTGCCGGGGCGATAATTCTGGCCGGTTGCATCAGTGTTCACGAAACCAAGCACGTTACCGAGGGCAAACCTGCCGCGGCGAGCCATGCTGAAGTGCCGGACCGAGTCCTGCGCCACGTTGTACTGTTCAAGTTCAAGGACGGCATCAGCGAAGAGCAGGTCGAGCAGATCGAGAGAGCTTTCTGTGCGCTGCCGGACAAGGTCGATACGATATATGACTTCGAATGGGGCACGGATGTGAGCGTGGAAAATCTTCAACAGGGATTTACCCATTGTTTCTTAGTGACTTTTCTCAGTGAAAACGACAGGGCAAAGTACATTCCGCATCCGGCCCACAAGGCGTTCGGCGAACTCCTGGGCCCACACATGGATAAGGTCCTTGTTATCGACTACTGGACAAGATAGCGGATTTTATCTGCTTATGCCTGATTGAGTACCCGCGATACGAAGGCCGGGACTGATATTGCATTTTACGCTTGCATTATTCCGGCTATTTTGGTACCCTATTTATATCGGAATAACAGTGTATTCAAGAAGAATTAGTCAGATATCTTTGGAAGGAGATATTGTGAAGATAACCATCATTCTGCTCGTCGTATCGGCGATTCTGTTCTTCGTGGCCGGCTGCGGTCCGGGCCAGCCGTTTGAGATAGAAGGTATGCATACGCCTCAATCCGAATCACCGGCGCATGTAGTGGCGGCCAGATAAGTTCCATTAGTCGAGCAGACATGACACGAGACAGCGGCAGCCGAAGCGATTGAGCGGTTTCTTTTTCGATTTAAGAAGTCACCGCCCAAAAAAACGAAATTGCCGACAGCAGGTGTGGACTTCTGCTGGCCGGCATCGGATTGCAATACAGTTCTGTCAGGTATTTCTCTGTGCCAAACAGTACTTATTCGGGAATTTTCTTCACAAAAAGCGCAATAAATCCGGTGGTTGGGCGTCTATATCTATATTGCTGACAAAGAAATACTATCTCATGACGGGTCTATAAACGAAAATTTTCAGGATTCATTTTTGCAATATACCGAAAAAAAAGCAAAAAAAGTACAAAATCGTAACAAAACGGTAACATTTAGTCTGCATAATCACACTTATAGGTGGTTACACAGAACTTATACCGACAGTTAATCTTTACAAGAAAGGTTTTAGGGTGAAGAAGTCTCGTATAATTATTATCGTGATTATTGTCCTCTTAGTGGTCGCTGCCGGGATTGGAGCGGTGGTTAGAGCCAAAATTAAAGGTGGCCGTAAGCCCACGATAGTTCGCATCGAAAACGCTAAGCATGGAGAATTGATAGAGTTTGTCAGCGCTCCCGGCGAGATCGAGCCAAAAACGAATGTGGAGATAAGCGCAAAGGTATCGGCACGAATTATCGAGCTTCCCTATGAGGAAGGGGATATTGTGACTTGCGGTGATCCAAATGCGAATCCCCCGGTCCCTGCTTCTGTGCTGGTGCGTCTGGATGCGAAAGATTTGGAAACCCGGCTGGTTTCGGCAGAGGCCAGCCGTGCCGCTCAGGTCGCCCAGGCAGAAGTCGATAAAGCAAGGATTGCCAGTCAGCGTGCAAGCCTTACCGGCCTTGACGCCTCGCTACAACAAGCCCAGCGTGATTTGGAACGTCAGAAAGGACTGCTCGAATCAAAGGACATCGCTCAGGCCACTTTCGACCAGGCCCAGACTAAATATGACGAGCTAAAGTCACAGTATGAGGCCGCCAAACACACGCTGGAATCGGTGAATCTGAATTTGGTGGTGTTACAACATAACCTTGAGGTCGCCGATGCCGGGATCGCACAGGCAAACGAGGCACTTAGTAACATGACAATCTCCTCCCCCATCGACGGCGTGATCACCCGGCTC
>Ga0315294_10008909_pt1 | contig 11021 bp, 9 predicted proteins | sample YL17G13_40_MG_FD_203626 | JGI IMG/M metagenome (GOLD analysis project Ga0315294, IMG submission 203626) | Sediment microbial communities from Yellowstone Lake, YNP, Wyoming, USA - YL17G13_40 | ecosystem: Environmental > Aquatic > Freshwater > Lake > Sediment | place: USA: Wyoming | collected... | reverse complement strand
CGAGAGAGAGAAGATACCGGTCCCGGAGGAGGTGCAGAAGGTCTGTGACCTTTTCGGCATAGACGCGTTCTCTTCCATCAGCGAGGGAACTCTCATCGTGGCCTGCAAGAAGCAGAAGACGGGCGAGGTTCTCTCACGGCTCGAGGGAAAGGGGATCGTGGCCGCCGCCATAGGCGAGACCTTACCCGAAGACCATGGAATCACACTCGTGGAAAGCGGGCGCGAGACTCCTCTCGAGCACCCGCGGGTGGACCCCTTCTGGAAGGCATTCGGACAGGCGATGGCAGCGGGGGAGTGAAGCACCTGACGCGACGATGCGTGCCTCTCCGGCCGACCGGGCACGGGAAGATGATCCGGTTTCGCCGGTCACTGCCTGGCAAGAGTTACTGGAGGACGCCTTCCCTGGGTTTCTCCATGAGACTGCCGGCAGAGTGACGCTACGGTCTGGTAAATGCCACCGCCGCGTAGCTCACCGCCGAATGCATCGCGTCCTCGTAGGCCACGTCGTACTCGAGGAAGTGGCCCCTCGCCGCTGGCAGCAGCTCCAGCATCGAAGCCATCGGCGCAAACCCGCAGACCTTGTAACTGTCTTTCACTCTTCTCGATTCCTGCCAGAAACCGGCCACGTCCCACGCGCACAGGCGGTCTATCAGTGCCTTATCGTGCTCGGTGGCGTCCGGCGCCAGGGTGCGGCCCGAGTACGGGTCGCCGAACTTGATCCCGATGTGGGAAAAATCGACCCCCGCGATGACGAGGCAGCGCCTCTTCTGTTGCTCGATTATCCCGCGCAGTCTGCCGAGGAAAGCGCCCACACCCGGAATCTCGGACGGCCCGTTGTACGAATCGAGCGAGCTGCGGAATGAGCCGCACAGAATCGGCACTATGCTGAGGTTCGGGTTGTCGAGAACGTACTGAAGGAACAGCACCTGAAACTCTATCGAGTGTTCGTGCCGATGGGAAAGATCGTTGTCGAGAACACAATCGCCCGGTGAACTCATCAGCTCTTCGACGATGTCCTTGTCCGTCGTCACAGTGCCCAGTGGTGTCTCGAAGTCCTTCTTCGTCAGAGCGAAGGACCCGCTCCTAACGCTGTGGCCGGTCCCCAGGATTATGGCCAGGTCCACCGCGGCTCCTCTGACGGTGCCGTAGGCGGCGGCGTAGCAGGCGGCAGCGGGCTTGAGGTCCATGTGAGGCGCCACAAGAGCAATCACCTCGCCGGGGTCAATCCCTTCAGGTATGGCACCTGCGCGGATTGCCATTATGTCCTCGAGCTCCAGCTTCAATTCCTCGGGGTCGCTGGGGTACGCAACTCCTGCGTGATACGCCGTCCTGGTGGGTTCCGTGGCGTAGGCGGCCACGATCTGCGATCTGGCCCTCTCATAGCGCTCGTCCTGAAGCAGATAGAACGCGCTCAACTGCTCCAGAATCTGCGTCACCTCGATGGTGGTCACGAGGACTCCGCCCTGGCGTCGCGCCAGGAAGAGCTTCAGGTCAGCCATCGTGTGCGAGCCGTCCAGCATCGTCAGTATCACCGCGGCCGCCTCGTTGAGCGCGACGGGTTCCTTTATCAGGCCAAGGGGGTCCCTCACAAGCACCATCTGCTGGCCCGCGTGCGACATGGGGATGAGTTCCACGTCATCGCGCATTTTCGGGAGCTGTTCGGTCATGTTTTTCCTCTTATCTGTTTGGAGAAGACACGCTTCTGTGTAGAGAAAGCACGCCGGGACCGCCGGGCCGGCCGCACGCAAACACGCGTGCCGGGATTGCTGTAATGTACTTGCAGATTTCCTTGAGCACGCCCGTCTTCGTCACGTCGACCTCAACACGTCGTGGCCAATCAGCTTACTCCGAGTCCGCGCTGCGCGCAAGGAGTCGTGGGAAATCGATGGGACGGGGCCCCGCGCTGCGCGCACAGCGTCCATGGGGAGCGCGTGCGGCGGGAACCTCGCACTCTGCGCACGGAGTCCATGATGAGACCATGCGCTGCTCCCTCCGCAGGGCCTTCCCGCAGCGGACGGGATCATGTTATCCTGTTGGTTCAGAGGCCATGGAACGCCGGCGCTGGGCCAGAGCGTGTTACCATGTCCAAGTAGCGGCCATGGGACGCCGGCAGGATGACATGCGGCTGGAGCCGCAGCCTCCGGCCCTTTTGGTTTTTGCAATCTGATGGTGACGTTCTCGCCAGCTGTGGGGTAAACATGTCTGATAGCTGTTGCTGCATCCGGCCACGTTTGCCCTCGACCACGAGTTCTCTCACCCTCGCAGACCGTTGGGAGCACGTCCTGGCGCGGTGGGGCGTTCGCAGGTGCTCTCACCGTGTCGACCCCGGGCTGTACACGCTGGGAAACCCCTCGCCCGAGTCTCCTGTTTTTGTGACGGCCAACTACACGCTCAGCTTCGATGCGCTCCGCTCGTCCCTTGCCGGCATCGACGGCTACATCATGGTGCTGGATACTCGGGGCATCAACGTGTGGTGCGCTGCGGGAAAGGGGACTTTCGGTACGGATGAGCTCACGCGCAGGATTGATGCGACTTTGCTGCCCGCTATCGTGAGTCAGCGGACTCTGATCCTGCCCCAGCTCGGCGCGACCGGTGTGGCAGGTCACGAGGTCAAGAAACGTTCGGGCTTTCGAGTGGAGTACGGCCCTGTCCGGGCGCGGGACCTTCCGGAGTATCTCAAGACTCACGAGGTGACTCCCGAAATGCGGCGAGTGCAGTTTGACCTGCTCGACCGGTTGAATCTTGTTCCTGTCGAGCTCGTTCACGTCCTGCTGCCGGTGCTCGTCGCCGCGGCCATGCTCCTCGCAGCCTTCGGTCCCCTCGCTTCGGGGGCGGCAGTGGCGTCCGTTCTCGCAGGCGCGGTGCTTTTCCCGCTGCTTCTTCCGTGGATTCCGACTCCTAACTTCAGTACAAAGGGGCTCGTTCTGGGTGCTGTTGTGGCACTGCCGTTTGCGGCCGCCGCCTTCTTGTCCGGGCAGAGCCCGGGGCTCGGACGTTACCTGGCAGAGTTTTTGGGGAACGGGACGGTCTCGGGTGCGGCTCAGAGAGCTCTCATAGTCGAAGGGCCTCGGGCCGCGGTGGCTGCGGGCGCACTCAACGCCGCGCTGCCGGTGTGGTGGCGAATCGGTTACGGCCTCGTCTACATGCTCTGCATGCCGCCGGTCACAGCCTATCTGGCGCTCAATTTTACCGGCTCCACCACGTTCACATCGAAGACGGGGGTGCACAAGGAAATCTACAAGTACATTCCGGTGATGGCATGGATGTTGGGGGTGGGGATTGCACTCGGGATTGTGCTGGCGATCACGAAGAGTTAGAATGAGCGACAGACAGAAGAGTGCAAAGGAGTGACGGATAAGATTGTCCGGAAGGGCGATGCATCGAAGAGCCGAATTGATTGAGAACTTGAAGAATCAGGACGGTTGATAGACCATGGTGAACCTTTACGCAACCAACACGCTTCAATACAATCGTGAGTTGTGCAGCAACTGCGGGATGTGCAGCATAGTCTGTCCGCACGAAGTGTTTGCGCCTGGCGATGACGCGGCGGAGCTCGCGAAACCAGCGGCCTGTATGGAGTGCGGCGCGTGCCAGAAGAACTGCCCGACAGGCGCCATTACAGTGGACAGCGGGGTCGGCTGCGCCGCCGCCATGATAATGGCTGCCCTGACGGGGCAGAAAGAAGCCTGCTGCGGCCCCAGAGATCCGTGTGGCCCGGAGCAGGTGGAATCACAAACATCGTACTGCTGCGGCCCCGGCGATGCGCGCGGCCCAGAGCCCGTGAAATCACAATCATCGCCTGGCTGCGGCTCCGATAGGCCCGCCAGCGCGGGTGTCGCGCCGCAGAAATGCGAGAAACAGCAGATTCCGCAGAAACAGAGAAGGCAGCAAAATTAGAACGGCTGTTGTTGTTAGAATCCCGGCGGGCCGCCGCACACACGCACTGTTCCTGTGCGCACGCTGCGGACGGAACGTCTCGGCAGGCAGACACGGCGAAAAAAGAGGCGAGTGCCATTGCGGCGACTCGCCCCTTGCTTTACGCTTGCTGAATCAGGCGTCTAGTTGTCCTCTTCCTCCACGTCTTCGTCCTCCTCATCATCCCCCATCTCCATCCCGCCTGCGCCCTTCATGATGGTTATGCACTTCTTGACCTGTGGCCCTGCTGCGCCGCAGGAACCCATGCACATCGCCCTGCACTGCTTCAGCTGATCTGCTGTCAGGACCTTCTGAGCCTTCTGGATGTTGTTCAGACGGTCAGTCTGAACGCTCGCCTTGAGGTCTGAGATCTCCGCGATCTTGGCCTTGGCCTTGGCGAAGTCCAGCACGTCGTCGCTCATGATCTCGTTCAGCTCGGTCTGTGCAACTCTGATGTCGGCGTGCTTGCGGATCATGGCCTTCTTGGCGGCAGAGCAGATCGCCTTGAGCTCGGCTTTCTGCTTCTCGGTCAGCTTGAGCGCCTCAGCGCAGTTCAAATAGCCGCTAGCACAGCCGTGCTTGCCCATCCCGCCGCCCATACCCTGACCCATCTGGCCACACATCATGCCACAGCCGGCTCCACCTCGATTGCCGCCCATCATGCCGCAGCCCATCCCGGGGCCGGCGCCCATCGAGCCCATGCCGCATCCCGGTCCGGAACCCTTCTGAATCCACGACATCCTGGGGCTTGAGCCGGCCATGCCGCATCCGCCCATCGCCGCACCGCGTCCAGCCATCCCGCCACCGCCGGAGCCCATGGCGCACCCGGCCATGCCCATGCCACGGCCGCCCATCCCGCAGCAACCAGCCAGGGACATCCCGCAGCACTGCATCTGGCCCATCATGCCGCATCCGGCCATCGGCCCCATCATCATGCATGCAGGCGACTGGCCCATCTGGCCCATCTGCCCCGCCTGCCCCATCATCTGGCAACCCGGCATCATCTTGTCCATGCCCTCGGGCAGCTTGATGACTATCTGTTTCTCGCTCTTAACAGATTTCTGCGTCTCGTATTCCTTTTCCTGCGCAAGAGCCAAACTGCTGCAGACGAGGACAGACAATGCTACAAGCGTGAGGAGCCAAGCGTACTTCTTCATTCCTTACCTCCGATTGTGCGGGAGCTCGCCCCGCGACTGTTGCCAGGGACCATTGACCGTGGAAAAAGTGACCTTCATTGTATCATACTTACACTCCAGCTGGTCAAGTGGTTCCAAACACTGTAAACTGTGTGGATGTAGACAGAGTGAACTGTGTGGATGCAGACAGAAGTGTGGCGGCGCGCGCAGCAGGGTGTCTGTCAGCAGATTATGCAGACCGCGCAAGAGGTTTTCTGTGAGGCGTGTCTCACGCATTGCACCCGGACTTCCGTGAAGTTGAAGCAATGACCACTAGCACTGACAAGACAAAGGCGCTTGAGGCGCAGCAGGCCCCTGCGACAAGACAGATCCCCAACACCGGAAAGGGGCGGAGGAATTCGAACATGCTTGTTCCCACGATAATCATGGCGGTTCTCGCCGTAATCCTGGTTCTGATCGGCCGTCAGAGGGGCGGGGGCTGTGAGATCCAGGGCCTGAAGTTCGCGATTAGTCTTCTGGCACAGATGCTGCCGCTGCTGGTGTTCGCCCTCATCGTCGCGGGAATGATACAAGTGCTGCTGCCCAAAGAGCTCCTGGCGAGGTGGGTTGGCACGGAATCTGGGATGCGGGGCATACTCATCGGAACCGTCGCCGGGGGGTTCTCACCCGGCGGCCCGTACGTGAACCTGCCGATAGTCGCCGGACTGATGCAGGCCGGCGCGAGCGTTGGAACTATGGTGGCCTTCCTGACGGGCTGGTCACTCTGGGCCGTGTCCAGGCTTCCCATGGAGGTCGGCCTTCTGGGCTGGAGGTTCACGGCAATACGTTTGGCGACAACGTGTTTCTTCCCGCCGATTGCGGGCCTGCTGGCTCAGCGGTTCTTCGCGAACGTGAGGTGGTTCTAACCGGCTGCCGGGTTGCAGATGGCCTGTCCGTGCTTTGAGCCGTGGGGCTCGCGGCTTTGGCGCCCAGAGAGTGGGAGAACTGGGAGCCGTCGAGAGGACAGCGGGCTGGCCTCTCTTGGACTCCAATTTGGTCGATTTAACTGAACACGGTTGCGTTTTGAATGTTGACATGAGCGAGACTCGTGCCTAGTCTGAGTTAGCTGCCAGAGGTCCTCATCCAGGAAGAATAGCAGGTGAACATGAGCACTGAATGGAAAGAGTACGCAACTCGCATAAAGGAAGTCCTGGGCCTGCAGGGAAGTCCCGTGGCCATCACGTATTCGCTGGACGCGCCAGGCGGAGCAGTCACAGGGAAATTCAGAGTATGCGACGCGTTCATCAAGGCCAGAGACGGCAAGGTGATCGACCTCACAGTTTCGACATCTTCATGCAGCGGCGGAAGCTGGCACCTGGGCCTTTGCCCGCCGCCGACGGGCCCGGCGGCTAGGGGGCTGAAGGAGTTCCTCGTCAACGGCGAGAAACTCTTCTGTTCTGTGGGCTCATTCCACAGAATACAGTCGCTCAGCACTGCGCCGCCGCTGGGCGTGGCAGACCACGTCGTGCTGGCGCCCATGGAAAAGACGGAGCTGCGGCCGGACATCGTGCTCTTCGTCTGCAACGCCGAGCAGGGCTGCCGGCTTGTGCAGCTGGACATGTACGACACCGGGATCCCTCCGAAGCTCGACATGTCGGGCTCCACGTGCCATCAGGTGGTCGGCTATCCGCTGGTGAGCGGGGAATTGAACGTGAGTCTCATGGACTACACCAGCCGCCGCATAAAGGGATATGGGCCGGGAGACCTGCTGGTAGCGATACCCTATCATCGCCTCCACGGTGTCATGCGGAGCATCGAGTACTGCACCGCCGGCACCGCCAAGATGGAGATTCCCGAATCCTTCAGGCGCCAGGCTGGCGGCGCCACGTTGGAAGGTTTAGAATAGACCAAAGAACAGGCGCAACATTCCCATCTCCGCGGGTCTGAACGAGGAGAGGAGGAAATCCCATGAATCCTCATCCTGTCCGAACCATCGGCGACCTGGGGCTCGGAGACCACGCCACATTTCTCTACCAGAACGAACCTGAGCACAGGAGCGTGATGACCAGATTTGTGCGCCAGGGGCTCGATAGGGGCGAGAAGGTGGTCTACATCGCCGACATGCACACCCCAGAGATGATCGCCAACTATCTCCGCAGCGACCGCGTAGACGTAGACACCTACCTCGACAGGCACCAGCTCGTCTTCCTGAGTCCCGAGGAAACCTACGCCAGGGGAGACGTATTTGACGCCGGCAGAATGGGGGCCACGATAATGCGCGAGGCGGAACGCACACTGGCCGAAGGCTTCGCAGGTCTGCGAGGCACGGGCGAGATGACTTGGACACTGCGCGGACCGGCTGGATCAGAACAGCTCATGGATTACGAACGCGCGCTCAATGACATTGCCGAGAGAAATCACATCCTCATGGTCTGCCAGTACGACAGAGGCCGTTTCGAACCGGAGTTTCTTCTCGACATCTTGCACACTCACCCGATCATCATCGTGGGCACCGAAGTCTGCGAGAACTTCTATTACATCGCGCCGGCCGAGCTCACAGACCACTACCTGCCCGCTGCCAGGTTCCGCGTCTGCCTCGACAACCTGCTCTTTCGCAAGCGCATGGAAGAAGCTCTACTGCGGAGCATGGAGCAACTGCGGCATTCGCAGAAACTGGAGGCGGTAGGGAAGCTGGCGGGCGGCGTCGCTCACGACTTTCGAAATCTGGTCACCACGATAATCCACTCAGCCGAACTTCTCGAAATGGAGTTCCCCGAAGGTGACCAGCGGCGGAAGGACGCAGAGGAGATCCTGGGTGCTGCTGAGAAGGCCGGGCAGCTCGTCACTCAACTGCTTGCCTTTGGCAGACGGCAGGAATTGAAGCCGCGGGTGCTTGACTTGAACTCCATCGTCGGCAACTTAGAGAACATGCTCAAGCGAGTGACAGGGGACAAGGTTGAGCTGGTGCTGCTGCTCGAGCCGGAGCTCGCGACGGTCAAAGCGGACCAGAGTCAGTTGGAGCAGGTGCTGATGAACATGGTGGTGAACGCCCGCGACGCCATGCCGGATGGCGGACGGCTCACCGTCAGGACCGAGAACGTTACGCTGCAGCCTGAACAGTGCAAAGGCGTGCCGGAGGCGAGGCCGGGCAGGTTTGTGCGGCTCTCAATAGTCGACACCGGCGTCGGTATGAACAAGGACACTCTGGACCAGATGTTCGAACCCTTCTTCACGACAAAACAGTCAGGCACCGGACTGGGATTGTCGGTCGCTCACGGAATCATAAAGCAACACGGCGGCTGGATAAGCGTCGACAGTGAACCCGGCAGAGGTACCAGGTTCAGGATATTTCTTCCGGCCGTCACCTCGAGCAGGGAAGCCGCCAGGGAGACCGCGCGACTCTGAGAAGCACCGGGGAAGCCGGATGGCTCAAGAACGAATGAAGAGCCTGGCATTCCAATCGGAGGTAGTACGATGAAAAAGTCTCTGGGCGCGAAGACACTGCTTTATCCTACGCCGGTCCTGCTTGTGGGAACATACGACAAGGACGGCAGACCCAACCTTGCAACGGTGGCCTGGGGCGGTATCTGCTGTTCGCAGCCGCCGTGCATTGCGATTTCTTTGCGGGAGGCAACGTACACGCACGGGAGCATCGTAGCGCGGCGGGCCTTCACAGTGAACGTGCCCTCCGAGACGCAGGTCAAGGAGGCCGACTTCTGCGGAATGGTGTCGGGCAGGAGCGTTGACAAGTTCGCAACCATCAAGTTCACGCCCGTGAAGAGCACGCTCGTGGACGCGCCCTACGGCGAGGAGTTTCCGCTAGTGCTCGAGTGCAAGCTGGCTCGAACCGTGGGCGTCGGGCTCCACACCGAGTTCATAGGTGAGATCGTGGACGTCAAAGTCGATGCGCACCTGGTGGGCTCAGACAACATTCCCGTGGTGGAGAAATTGAGGCCGATCATGTATGCGCCGGGAGAGCAAAGATACTACGGACTCGGAAAGTGCATCGGAAACGGTTTCACAGAGGGCGACGTCTTCGACGTAAAGGAAGAATAGGGACGGGGTGCCCGTCCCGCGTGTTTTGATCACGGACACTGCGGCCGCCCGTGTCTTGCCACCACCCGCGCCGGCCCACGGGCGTGGCAGACGTCCTTAGAAACGCCCTGGCACCCCTAGCCGGGCTCATCCGAGTGGCGTTTATCTACGGCTCCTTCGCGCGAAGCGACGAAAACGCAAGCCGCGACGTGGATCTCTTTCTCGTTGGGAATGCGAAATTCGGTGATGTTGTCTCTGCCCTCGGTCCTGCCCAAGAGGCCCTGGGTCGAGAGATCAACCCCACTGTGTATCCTGCCGCGGAATTCAGGACCAAGATGGCTGGCGGACACAGTTTCGTCAAGCAAGTGATAACCGGAAGCAAGGTATTCCTTATCGGAGACGAACGTGAGCTTGCGCGACTGGCTGGCAAATCGTTGGGTCACTGAGCACCAGACAAGCCGACAAGAGACACTAGATCTCCTGGCCGTGGCAGACAGAGATCTGACTGGCTGTAATGTCGCAGGTCTCAGTGCTGACGCGCGGGGCACCCTGAACTACTAGCAGACTGACTGCTCGCGGCACCAGCGACCGGCCAGTTCTCCTAAAGTTCTATGCGCTTTGGATCTTGTTGAATTGCTGGCACAGCCGCCTAATTTCCAGTGCCGCAGTGGATTGGACTGAGTCGGCAAGCTTGTTCTCCCCGAGCCCCCACGACGTGTCGAGCGACCCCTTCCCAGTCAATTCTCCCTGACGTCAATTTTCCTCAACGTTTCTGGACTTTGCCGGTGTCTAATTATAGAGTCCTGCTTCTTGTGCAGGGGCAGGTCTGTCCCGCGCGGCGCTGGTGCGAGACCAAAGGCGAGGGTCACGAGCTCCATTCTGGGGGCAGGTCTATCCCGCACAGCGAGTCTTTGCAACGGGGTCTTTCTTCGGCAAACCGGTCAAGGATTGCACGTGGACAGTAACAATGACACCCGGCGAGTCGCGGCCCAAGGCGACGGCGCCGGAGCACGCACTGACGCGAGTGACCAGGCCGACCCTGTTCAGCCGGTCCAGATGTCCGGCCTCGAAACGGACGAGCTCCTGCTCCGCGAAGTCGCCTCAGGTGACGAGACTGCCTTTTCACGCCTCGTCGACGCGCACTACGCCGCAGTGCTCAATACGTGCTACCGCGTTCTCGGTAGCCATGAGGACGCCGAGGACGTGACGCAGGATGTCTTCGTACAGGTCCATCGAAAGGTCCGTAGTTTTCGAGGTGAGTCAAAGCTCTCCACGTGGCTTTACCGCATATCGGTGAACCTCTCCCTCAACCACCTGCGCAAACGGAAGCGGGACCGCTACCTGAGCTTCTTGAGTCTCTCCGAACCCAGGGGAGAGCGAGCTGGCAGAGCCGTTGAGACGCCTGAGAGCCGGAGACCCGATAGAGAGTTCGAGGCTGACGAGCGACGCAACATCCTCAAGGAAGCTCTCGAGGCTCTGCCCGACAAGCAGCGGGTGGCGATAGTACTTCACAAGTACGAAGGCCTTTCGCAGCACGAGATTGCGGGGGTTCTGGAGGTCACGCCGGCCGCAGTGGAGTCGCTCGTTCACCGCGCAAAGCAGAGTCTGCAGAAGCGGCTGCTGCGCGCACTCGGGGAACGATGAAGCTCCAGCCGGACACTCCGGTCCGTCATTGCGGCTCTGCGCACACCAGGAAAGCGACGACAAGAAACAGACCGCAGGATTTCCCACTGACGGCGTGTCAAACAAGGTGAAACGCAAAACACAAGGCGCAGAAGCGAGGAAAGCATGAACTGCGAATTCATCAAGAAGAACATGACAGACATCGTTGATAGAACGCTCCCCCCGGATAGGATGAGCGAGGTCGAAGCCCACCTGAAGTCTTGCAACCACTGCGCAGATCTAGTGACGCAGTTTGCGCAGCTCTGGCAGGCATGGGAAAAGCAGGAGCGCATC
>Ga0315294_10008908_pt1 | contig 11021 bp, 6 predicted proteins | sample YL17G13_40_MG_FD_203626 | JGI IMG/M metagenome (GOLD analysis project Ga0315294, IMG submission 203626) | Sediment microbial communities from Yellowstone Lake, YNP, Wyoming, USA - YL17G13_40 | ecosystem: Environmental > Aquatic > Freshwater > Lake > Sediment | place: USA: Wyoming | collected... | reverse complement strand
AGATGAAGCCAACGAGAACCCTAGACTGCGTCCCGCAAATATAAAAATGGAGAGAGGCTTGAACTAAGCGTTTTCCGCCCGACGCCAATGCTGCCGTTTTTGGCTCCCTTTTGATTGCCGCCTACAGGTGGTGGTAAATATTCCCCGGGGCCGCATCTATCTTCCGGCAAGCGTGCATCAAGAGGCCGTAGCAAATTCGGTAGTGCCTTCTTTCTTTCCAGACACTGACCTTCCTGACGAAGCACTGGGCTTTCGCGTCCAGAACTATGGGATTCGGAAACACTGGCAGATGTTCACCCCCCGCCAACTTAACGCCATGGTCACGCTGAGCGAATTGGTTAGAGGAATCGACGGCGACGTGCGACACGATGCCGTTGCGGCCAAGTTGCCAATAGACGAAATCGAAGCGTATACGAATACATTGATGACGTTTCTCGCGCTGGCATTGGATCGTTGTGCAGCCTACAACAACTCGCTGTGCAGATGGAACGGAAATCAGACCGTCTCCATCTTCACTCGGCAGGCAATTTCAATGTTGTGGGACTTCTCGGAAGCCAACATCGCTGGTGATAGGGCTGTGTGCTGGCATACCGCTGTTAATATCTGTGCTGACGCAGTCGAGACGATCGCACCAAACCGCTTCGCTAAAGGGACAGCCCACCAGGTTGACGCGGCCAGCGGCGCGAACGACTTCAAAGGTCTACTTATCAGCACCGATCCGCCATACTACGACAACATCGGCTATGCCGCGCTTTCCGACTTCTTCTACATCTGGCTTCGGTGTACGATCCGTGATCTTTATCCTGATCTCTTCGGTACTTTGCTGGTTCCGAAGATGCAGGAGCTAACTGCGTCCCCCGAGCGGTTCGAGGGTGATAAGGATTTAGCTAAAGAGCACTTTGAATCGGGCTTCCGAAGGGCTTTTGCCTCCTTTCTCAATAAAATAGATCCGAGTTTTCCGCTCACTGTGTACTATGCCTTCAAGCAAGCCGATGAGGAGAGCGGCCTTGCCGAGGACGTGAAAGCCGAAGTTAGCGTGGATCTCACTACCGGCTGGGAGACGTTGCTAGAGGCGTTGATCTCGAGCGGGTTCCAGATTACGGCCACATGGCCCGTTCGCGCCTCATTTAAATGGCGAGTTCGCGCGCAGGGCGCAAACGCACTCGCCTCATACATCGTTCTCGCCTGTCGGCCGCGGAAAGCCGATGCCCCGAAGACTGACCGTCGTTCCTTTCTGGCTGAGCTCAAACGCAATTTGCCGGCGGCGCTACGGTGTCTGCAACAAGGCAACGTCGCGCCAGTAGATTTCGCGCAGGCGTCCATCGGCCCGGGCATGGCGATCTACTCCCGATACAACTGCATTCTCGAGAGCAGTGGCAAAGTGATGACAGTGCGCGCCGCTCTATCCCTCATCAACCAAACTCTTACCGAGGTCCTATCTGAGCAGGAAGACCAGTTCGACGCCGACACACGATGGGCCATCGCATGGTTCGAGCAACAGGGCTTTGGTGAGGGCGACTTCGGCGACGCCGAGATACTCAGCAAGGCGAAGGTTTCCTCAGTTGCCGGTCTTCATCAGGATGGGATCATCCACTCCAAGGGTGGGAGGGTTCGCCTATTACGTCCCGACGAGTTGCCCAAGGAATGGGATCCTGCAAGGGACAAGCGCCTCACCGTCTGGGAGATGACGCATCATCTGCTTCGCGTCTACTTTTACGAGAAGGCCGGCGACGCGGCAACGGCCGACCTTTTACGGAAGATCGGCGCACACGGCGATGTGGCCCGCGACCTTGCCTATCGCTTATTCAACCTCTGCGAAAAGAAGAAGCGACCTCACGAGGCGCAGGCGTACAATGCACTTGTGCTCGGCTGGCCCGAGATCGCTCGGCTTTCGCGCGAGGGTGGCAAGCCTCAAAGGCCACAAAAGCCACAAGGCGAACTGTTCTGATAGGAGCAAGCTATGGCAATTAGTAATTACGAACGCGTCAGTAAGGCGTTGGACTTGCTTAAACAGGGACTTCAACCCTTTGTCGAGCGCGAGCTGAAGGCCCAGCATGCGCAACTCTGGTTCGAGCAAGCGAAGGCCGCGGTCAGTGAGTCCCAGGCGAGCCTATTTGGCACGGAAGAGGAGCCACGCTGGGATGTCGCTACGCTCCTAGCCGTGATGTGGAACCAGTGGAATGTCGTCTTCCGAAAGACTCTAGGCCAAGCCGAACGCACGCTGGTCAGCGAGTTGCGCGACATCCGGAACCGTTGGGCACACCAGGAGCCCTTCTCGACAGATGATGCCTACCGCACCCTTGACTCTGCCGGACGACTTCTGGCCGCTATCTCTGCCCCACAGGCGGACGAAATCGAAAAGATAAAGATGGAGCTCTTGCGTGTCCGTTTCGATGAGCAGGTGCGGAGCGAAAAGCGCAAGAGTGCCGGTATTGCCATCGAGAGTCAGGCTTCGGGCAACCTTAAGCCTTGGCGTGAGGTCGTGAGTCCGCACAAAGATGTGGCCAGTGGCCGCTACCAGCAGGCAGAGTTTGCTGCGGACCTCTGGCAGGTTCACCTGGGCGAAGGGACGGACGAGTATAAAAAACCGGTCGAGTTTTTCCGACGCACTTTTCTCACCGATAGTCTACAGCGACTATTGGTCGGCGCGGTCCAGAGGCTTGCCGGCAATGGGGGTGACCCAGTGGTCCAGCTCCAGACCAACTTCGGCGGCGGCAAAACCCATTCGATGCTCGCGCTCTACCACCTATTCTCAGGAGCCGCCACAAGTCAGCTCCCCGGCATCGATGCGGTGCTGAAGGAGGCCGGAGTGGTGAAGCTAACCCCGGTGAAGCGTATCGTGCTGGTAGGCAACAGAATCTCGCCGGGCAATCCCGTAACTAAGCCCGACGGCACGGTGGTACGTACCCTCTGGGGCGAGTTGGCGTGGCAGCTCGGGTTCTCATCCGGCGGAGTTAAAGAGGCGAAGAAGGCCTTCAGCCGGCTCCAGGCGGACGATGAGAAGGCAACAAGCCCGGGCGATGTATTGCGCCAGCTGATGAACGAATATGGGCCGTGCCTCATCCTGATTGACGAGTGGGTTGCGTACGCAAGGCAGCTGCACGACCAGAGCGACCTGCCGGCAGGGAACTTCGAGACTCACTTTACTTTCGCCCAGGCGCTTACAGAATCGGCGAAGCTCGCTAAACAGTGCATGGTCGTAATTAGCCTTCCCGCCTCGGACACCACAGGATCGCCTCATGCAGTGGCCGATGACGTGGAGGTGGGCGGCGAGCGAGGGCGCGCGGCGCTTGATCGGCTTCGCAATGCAATCGGCCGAGTTGAGGCGTCATGGCGGCCAGCCAGCGCCGAGGAGGGATTCGAGATCGTGCGCCGGCGGTTGTTCGAACCGCTTGTCGAGAAGGCGCAATTTGTGGCACGGGACACGACAGCTCGGGCATTCTATGACTTGTACCGTACCCAACACCAGGAGTTCCCGGCAGAGTGCTGCGAATCGGACTACGAGAAGCGGCTTAAGGCTGCCTACCCGATTCACCCCGAGGTCTTCGACCGGCTCTACTCCGATTGGTCTACGCTGGTGAAGTTCCAGAGAACGCGCGGTGTGTTGCGGTTGATGGCGGCCGTTATCCACAGTCTTTGGGCCAAAGGTGATAAAAACCCGCTGATCCTGCCCGCAAGCATCACGATCGACGAACCGCGTGTGCAATTCGAGCTGACGCGTTACCTCTCGGACAACTGGGTGCCAGTGATCGAGAAGGACGTGGACGGCCCAAACGCGCTGCCGCTCCGGCTTGATGGTGAGGTACCTAACCTTGGCAAGTACTCTGCCTGCCGGCGCGTGGCGCGCACGATATACCTCGGCTCAGCACCCACTGCGACTGCTGCCCATCGCGGCATCGAGGACCGTCGGATCAAACTTGGCTGTGTAATGCCGGGCGAGTCGCCTGCAGTTTTCGGCGACGCGTTGCGTCGGCTCGCTGCTGCGGAAACATATCTTTATCAGGACGGCGCTCGCTACTGGTACTCAACCCAGCCGACAGTGACGAAGCTCGCCGAGGACCGCGCGGAACAACTCAGACGGGACCCCGATGCGGTGGCGCAGGAGCTTGAGAAACGTCTGCGGGCGGATCTTCGCATGACGGGCGACTTCCGGCGAGTTCACCCACTGCCGCACTCAGGGCAAGATGTTCCCGATGACATGGACGCACGCCTCGTGGTGCTCGGCATTGACCACCCATACAGCAAGGAGGCCGGCAACCCCGCGGAGGTGGAAGCGAAGGCGATATTCGAAATGCGCGGCAACACGCCTCGCTTGTTCCGTAACACGTTGGTCTTCCTTGCGGTGGATCAGACGCGACTGCAGGATCTCGAGGAGGCGACGCGTCGCTATCTTGCTTGGGAGTCTATCCTGGTGGAAAAGGAAATCCTCGACCTTTCGCAGCACCAGGTAAAGCAGGCCGAGAACCAGAAGACTTCCGCCGACAGTGCCGTGACGGCCCGCTTGCCGGAGGCTTACCAGTGGCTGATAGTTCCAGTGCAATCTTCCCCGCAGGCCCCCATAGAGTGGCAAGCCTTCCGGCTCTCCGGTCAGGATGCCCTAGCAGTGCGTGCCAGCAAGAAGCTGCGAAGCGATGAGCTGATGGTGACTGCGCTCGCCGGTACGCGGCTGCGGATGGAGCTCGATCGCGTGCCCCTCTGGAGGGGAAACCACGTCGCGATCAACCAACTTGTGGAGGACTTTGCACGCTACTTATATCTGCCGCGGGTTGTTCAGCCGGCCGTACTCCTCCAGGCCATCCGTGACGGTCTTGGACTCCTGACCTGGAATCCTGAGACCTTCGCCTACGCCGATGGATTCGACGACGCGGCCGGGCGCTACCGAGGTCTGCGGTGTGGCCAGGTCGTCGAGCTTTCGGAGGACAACCGGTCGGGCGTGCTGGTGCGCCCGGATGTTGCTGACCGGCAAAGGACTGCTGAGACGGCGCCTGCCGCTGGGGTGAGGCCAGGGGCACAGGCGGAAGGGGAAGTCGCACCTCCAACGGCGCAAGCAGAGACGGGTGCGGCAAGCGGAGTCTCAATTGCAGGAACGCCAGGGGCGGCGTTAGCTCCGAAGCGCTTTCATGGTAGTGTCGTGCTCGACGCGACGCGAGTTGGCCGCGACGCAGGGAGGGTTGCCGATGAAGTAATCGCTCACCTTGAGGGGCTTGTCGGCTCGAAAGTCACGGTGACCCTGGAAATAGAGGCTGAGATCCCTTCCGGAGCTCCGAATCACGTGGTTAGAACCGTAACCGAGAACAGCCGTACACTGAAGTTTACGAGTCACGGATTCGAGGATGAATAGGTCGGCATTGTTGTCATGGTGAACCAGCTCATTGAATAAGACGATTAGATTCACTTATATTTCTCACAATGTCCAGGATTAAATATCAGGAAGCCATCGGGCTGGAAGTGAAGCGGGGACGTCCAGCGGCCGGTCCGGCGCCCGCAAAAGATCAGCTGGTTAAGCTTTACGTCAGGGAAGGTCGATCAGTCCGGGATGTCGCCGCCGTCCTGGGGACTACGAAGGATGCAGTTCATCGGGCGTTGAAAAAATACAAAATCGCAGCCAGGTCAAACGTCAGCCGGTCGAAGCTTCGGACAATTCCGCTTCGGGACCTTAAAGCCGCCATCCGGGACAATGGAATCCGCGGGACGGCCAGGGCGCTGGGGGTCGATCATTCCACGCTTAGGCATCATCTGAAGGTCAGGTGTGGTCAATAATAGGTTGGTGGAAACGTGTCGCATAATATACATTATGTCTACAAATCTAAGTTGCTGATTATAAATAATTAACGATTATCACAAACCTGATTTTTATCCCATTTTAGGCCAAAAATAGGGGGTATTTTCCCATTTCTGTCAAAATTCCGCTATGCTCTCAAATTATTGATACTATTTAAGTTATGAGATACACTCGAAGCCCTTGTAAGACCCAATTGGTGCCTTAAAACTGTCATCAAAAGTGGACATCTATCTAAAATAGCCCTTTTTTCCTCCCTCGAGACATCTAGAAAGCTAGGAACCAAAGGCCTTTATAAAACCTCCAGATGCCAACCCCTTACATAACTTCAGAATCGTCAGGAACGTCAAAGCTTCTCTTCGACTCGGATAAATCCGGTATTTTTTATGTTTATGACCTTACTTCATCTAATAGAAACATTTTGTTGCTGCAGTTCTAAGGCATTTTAATTGCCGAAGGAAAAGCATTCTGGCCAGGCAAGATTGAGACCGCATCCAGAGTGGAAAAATAAGTATGATTATAAGGAACAGGGTATAATTCAAGGGCAACTATGAAAAAATCTTCGATTTTTAGATTGCAGGCTGGCAGTGATTGAGCTTGGAAAGCTATCCAATCTAGTATCCACGATTGTGGAAAATTCACAACAAAACCTTTAACGCCATTTATAAGGATAGTCTGCCAAGTCGAAGTGGCAAAACTACCTGCTCTCCAACATGGGCTCGGCCAGCTATTTATATTTTCAAAAGTAATATTAAATCCAAGACCTTGAATCTGAACATCTGGTGGGAAGAAAATGGTTACGGTGAACCCATCATTGAACTCGGAAAGTTTAATTGGCAGGATAAGCTCAAAAGTAGTATACCATCCTGCGTCCGCGGCATTTATAAAAACACCATCGCCAGGAATGCCAGGGTTACCTTCCTTGAAGGAAAGCCAACCAATCTGCGGCCTCCTCAACCATCCTAAAACTCCATAGGTCCCTCGACGACTTATTGTATAGGTTCCATTATTGTAACTAAGTCCAAGATTGGCGGTCCCTGTTCTTGACCAGTTTTGCTCAATGATACTGACAGTGTTTGAACTGACGGCTGTAACAATGGCAACGTGTCCGTAAACAGAGGTAGGAGAACTAAAAACGAGAATATCGTCAGGGGACGGTGGAATATTGCTTTCACCGTTCTTATACTTTACGAAGCCATATTTTTCTGCGTTGCTATAGTAATCAACGGCGTTTCCTCTCCACAGTTCACTCTCAACTCCAAACGCTACTCCATAGAATCTCTTAATGTATTCGACACATTGATATTGTAATCCATAAAATCCACGTCCCCCACATGAATCCCCAGACCCCATATCCTCCGCGTTCGACCGAGCGATAACTCCTCTATGGATTGCACTATCCAGCTGATCACCACATGCGGGCACTTGGGTTAATGATTGTATAGACCACACCAATAATGGTATAGCTAGACCAATTGTAAGTAGAAAAGCACTCCATATTCTTAATTTGTTATTTCTCATGATGTTATCCTTTTTAAAATTTCACGCTCGCGACCTTAAAACTGCATACTTTGCAGAATGGCCAGGAGCAAGGATTTTTGGGCCTCTGGATTATATCCATGAATATCAAATTCATTCTCCTGTGATTTCGACATGATTATTATCACAGCCCTATCCGGAGTTACTGCGTAAAAATCAGCGACCGGGCCATATTGGTCCAAATGCTCTCTAGGAATGGGTCCTGAATGAACCAAAACATCTAATCCATTGGGGAGGACTTGCAGCGAAAATGAGCCCATTGAAACCAGCATTCCGGTCAAATCTACGTTCTGTCGAAACCAGTCAATTAGACTTAAGTAGTTTTGATTTTGATAAAGTATGAAGCCGAACTGACTGACATAGTCTTCTCCTGTTGCCGATAGGAATCTTATGTCCACTTTTGTGTTTCCTGCCTCAACCTTAACCACTTCTTCTGAGGGTCTGCCAAATGTGGGGTATAAGAACGAAAAATTCTCATAGGCGAACTTTTTCCCAATTTGGAGAGTAATAGGCAAGGGTCTTGCATAAGTCTTAGTTGGCATCTTGATGCTTCTAAGTTGGATAGTCCCATCAATAATCCTGAGCGGAGCGTCAGCAGCGGCGGCGAGAGTAAGCTTAACGCTGATAGCAATCCCTGCTCTTACAGTCGGGATTATGCTAGGTTCAGTTTTTAGATAAGGCTCAAGCTCAGGAACAACTCGAATTAAAACATCGCTCAAATCCGTTGAGCTCGTAAATGAGACAAATAACGACTTTGTTTCTAGAGGCGATACGCTCTCCGAAAGCTTCCCCGGTGCCCAGGTGATTTTCGGCGTAGCCGCCGCAAGAGAGTGGTTGAATATAGAGGCCGTAAATGATACTACAATCCCTGCCAATACCAATAGGATTCCGAGAACAATACGCTTCATAAACCTCCTCCTTTGTATAAGTTGTAAGTTCCCGCTTTCTATCGTAGTAATATTCTCAGTAATCTGTCAATACCCAAAATTGGGAAGAAGATTCTTACTCCCTTAATCTGGAGCCCAATATTTCCTTTCTTTTGCGAAAAAACTGGAGTAAAGACAATTCCTCTAGTTTTCCTTTCTTTCCTTACCAAGCTAGAAGACGCACCTGGGGCCTCCCAGGACCAAATAAGGAGCCGAAAATCACTCTTTGATGCTACGCTTGCTCGGCAAAAGAATTTAATCAATATTTGGAGGCTTCAGGCATAGGTCCATCAAAGGCATAAATCTAACACATCTCGGAATATAGGGCACTCTGTTTGATTTTCGAATAGGGATATTCCCAAATCGATTTCAAATAGTTTAATGCTTCTGGGCTAATTTTCTAAGAATTTTTAAAAGGTTCGTAAAGAATAGAAAACAAAAGGATTGACAAGTATCATCTTTTGTCTCATCATTAATATCGAAAGTCCTTCATTCGGTTTGAAGGCGGCCTGAAAAGGCTTTCGGGTGGTTAAAAATCCCGTTCAAATTAATGTGGAGGACTTTTATGGATTCGAAATTATCAGTCAAGTTCAAACGAGGGGGGAGGCAGCCAAGGTCGCATGGCGGCTACTCCTACCTAACCACCGGAACTCTGCCTGAGCACCGTTCTAATATCCTGGGATACCTTATGGCTGTCCGCCAGGGACTAATCCGGGACCTTGGTCCCACTGAGGATGACTTATCGACGGCCCAGATAGTCCTGATAGACAGAGTCACCACCAAAATAGGCGTTATTCGATGCATAGAGGAGCATATAAGGGAGAATTCCGTCATGGCAGGGGATGACCTAGCCCCCAGCCTGAAAGCCTCGTATTTAGCCTATAACAACAGTCTCAGGCTGGATTTACAGACCCTTGGCCTCGATAAGAAGCAAGAAGCGATTCTGACCCCTTTCGAGATTGTAGAACGAGAAAAAAAGGAGAAAGCTGATGAACATAATTGAAGCAATCGGGGACTCACGTTTTTTTAGGCCTCTCTTCAAAGACCTTGATTCCTGGAAGTCTTGGTTCGTGTTCCTAAAAGCTTTGTTTGGAATTCCTATCACGAACGAAAACGATAAAAAGCTTCTAGAGCTATGCACAGGCCTTCAAGAGGTCCCGGAAACCCCTCCAAGAGAAGCCTTTGTCATTGCGGGAAGGCGCTCCGGCAAGAGCTATATTTCAGCGATTATTTCGGTCTATCTGGCCTGCTTCAAAGATTGGAGACAATATCTGAGTCCCGGGGAGAGGGGCTGGGTATTTATAATTGCGAATGACCGAAAGCAGGCCAAAATTATCAAGAATTATATTACCGAGATATTGAATTGCAGCCAGAGCTTTAGGCGCATGGTCAAGAAAGAGCTCGAATGGGAAATTGAGCTGTCTAATGGCGTGGTTATCGCGGTAAAGACCTGCGACTTCAGGACGGTCAGGGGGTATACTATTTTAACCGCTATCTGCGAGGAGATTGCTTATTGGAGAGACGAGAAAAGCGCGAATCCGGCCAAGGAAATCCTAACAGCCATCAGGCCTGCGATGGCCACAATTCCTGAAAGCCTCCTCATCGGGATTTCGACTCCGTATTCCAGGTCTGGTCTCCTCTGGGAGCAATATAAAGCCCATTATGGTCAAGCCCAAGGCTCTGCGGCCCTGATTTGGAGAGCTCCAACCAGAATCATGAATCCAACCATCGACGCGACAATTATCAACGACGCTCTCAGAAATGATTTCGCTGCCGCCAAGGCTGAGTGGGAAGCGGAATGGCGAGAGGACATCGAGGCTTTCCTTGGCGTTGAGATGATAGAGGCGGCCATGGTTCCGGGGCGGTTTGAGCTGCCCAAGATTAAGGACGCTCAATACTTCGGATTCATTGACCCTTCCGGCGGGCGCCAAGACTCCTTCGCGCTGGCGACATGCCATGAGGAAGAAAATGGAAAAATTGTCCTTGATTGCTTGAGAGAAGCGAGGCCCCCCTTCCAGCCTCAAAACGTGGTTTCTGAGTTTGCTGATATCTTAAAAGACTATGACATATCGTATGTCGAGTCGGACCGCTACGCTGGGGAATGGGTATCATCCGCTTTCGCTGAACAAGGGATTACTGTTGAGAATACTTCGCTTTCGTCGAGCGATATCTATCTTGAATTCCTTCCTTTGCTGATGAATGGCTCTGTCGAGCTCTTGGACAACAGGCGCCTTTTTGACCAACTAAGAGGGCTTGAAAGGAAGACGCGGACAGGGGGAAAGGACCTAATCAGCCATGGACCCTTCTTAGGCGCTCATGACGATTTGGCAATTGCCGTTGCCGGGGCAGTCGTTAGGGCAAGCAGGCATGAAGGGAGTTTCAGCCCAGAGTTTCTTGCGCATATTATGTTCCCTGAGCCAAAGCTATCGAGGCAAGAGAGATTTGACAAATATATAAAGAACTGGCTGCACAATATTCCTCAAAAATCATGGAAACCCGAAGACGATATGGATGATTAATGAAATATTGAGCTCAGCTGAGGTGATTGTGTGAACCACCTTCACAAAGGTCCGTATCGGTTAGTCAGGTCCCAGGAAGATTTCGGCGTAAATTGACTGTGCCATTTCTCCATAGACTTTTCTTTTGCTATTCGCGTTTTTGATATACCTTTCGAAATCACGTCTAATCGTATCAAGGCCAATATGTCCCAGTTGACCACAAGATTCTCTCAGCATTTCACTTCTCTTTTTTTTGAACCATGCCAACAAGGCTTTTGT
>Ga0315294_10008906_pt1 | contig 11026 bp, 6 predicted proteins | sample YL17G13_40_MG_FD_203626 | JGI IMG/M metagenome (GOLD analysis project Ga0315294, IMG submission 203626) | Sediment microbial communities from Yellowstone Lake, YNP, Wyoming, USA - YL17G13_40 | ecosystem: Environmental > Aquatic > Freshwater > Lake > Sediment | place: USA: Wyoming | collected... | reverse complement strand
GCTTTCTTTTTACCTGTCAGTTTACTGGTCTACTATCCCACTATTCCTAGAATCTTCTAGTGGGACACCGCCCATGATCTCTGTAAGTCTAGCAGCATACGGTGAATTCTGTCTAGCACGCATCTGTTCTATCACTGACACGTTTGCATCCTTCATCCAGCGTTGCATAGCAGCATTGTAGTTCTCAATCCTTCCACCGATACTAGTGTAATCTTTCAGGAATCCTTCGTACTCTTCCTGACTGGGAACTTGATTCCTAACAAGATGACTCTTGACTTTCTCACCAAGAACTGCAAGTCTGTCACGATCACTAGCCTCATACGCTTTCAACCGATACATATTATTCAGTGCTATCGCTTCATCCATTGGCTTGGCACCAACTACTCGCGACAGCGTAGCAATGGATTCCATATCTCCATGAGCAGAAATGATACCACCTTTGCTAGTAGTGCTTTGGCCTGCAAGTACCTGCGCCAGTCCTGCAAGTGGACGGTTCACACCATTATGCTCCAACCCTTGCAGCAAAGTTTCTGACACATCACCACCACTTACCAGTTTCTTTCCAGTGTCCATCAGATTACTAACTACTCGGATGGAAGCATCTATTGCTGGAATGTCCTTGAGACTCATTGGCAGAATTGTCATGTGCCGTGGGTTAATGTCACCACGACTATACAAGCCGGGCCACTTATCACCAAAGGCTGGGAACGCACTAACAGTTCCATACATCAGCCAATCACCATACTCCTTGCCAACTAGCTGCGGTGCAATACTGTAAGCATCGTAATGTCCATCATTAATTGCAGCAGTTCCAATGATGTGAGTATTGATGGCATCAAACATTGGTGTGCCATTAAGCCCGAACAGTCCTGCTTGCATACCAAACATGGTAGCAACAGCACGCTTGTCTTTATTCTCAACGTGACGTAGCAGTTGCTGCAACAGGTTAAAAGAATAAGTTTGGAACAGACCAATAGCTCCACCAATCACACCCTGGAATACTACTGGCCGCTGACTGGAAATGTAATTGCCTTGCACACGATTCACGAAGGTACTGATGTATGCATTCTGAGTAGCAAGATCAATAGCACCACGCTTCACCAGCGGCTCAGTAACCTGCCGCATCACATCAGCAGATACGAATCGTGTGAAATCTTCTGACCAGTTATTACCTGTCAGTGTTGCAACTTTCTCAGTAGCACGTTCCACCCCATCAGAGAAGATCTTGAAATTAGGGGACAACCCTAAATCCTTGATTGCTTCATGATACAGTGCAGCACCACGCTTCACATCACCGTTAGCAATGTAGCGTTCTATCAGTAGATCCTTGTCCTTGCCAAACCAGTTACCAATAGCATTGTTCATCAACCGCAGAGTAGATGGGACACTGGCTTCTTGGCCCGGCACCTTGACGCGAGTAAGCTGATTGAGTGCACCTGTCAGTTCGCTGTCCTTGGCAACAAGAGATCTAATAGAAGCCATCTCAGTAGACAGCAGCAATGGTGTACTTACTACGTTCATCAGTGACTGAGCAAAGTCAAATCGTAGAACCAAGTTTGCCAGCAGTGTGTTCGCCCGAGCAGTAAACTCCTTAATCACATTGCGATCACGCGGAGCATTAGCTGTAAAGTACGCTGCATCATCAGCATACATTCCCTTGATGCCATGCATTTCAGCAATACGATTAGCCTCCGTGTAAGGGATAAGTCCCTTCGATGCTTTGTTAGTTACCTCCGCTACAACTCTGTAAGCACGAGTACCGAGTGCATCCACAAACTCGTTAGCTTGGTGGAAGAATCCATACTCGCTTCGCTTGCTCACGTCCAGCATAGTCTTAACGTAGTCATCAAATGGATTGACAACCTCAGTCTTAGCAGAGCGAACAGTTCCAGCAAATTTACTCGTTGCATCTTCAATGTACGAGCGTCCAAGATTCCGCAGTTCGGCGACTTGCTGAGCGTAATAAGTTTCAACAGAGTTACGCACCGTCTTAGCTGCTTGATTCTGATGATACCTCATGTAATCTTCTACAATGCTTTCCGCCCGAGTTTCAGGAACGAAGTTCGCCAACGCACCAGAACGACGAAGCTCAGAATCAATATTCCGCTCGTTAATGGTTTGATCAAAGTCATAGCGACCCTTTGCTTTAAAGTATCTTTCAGTGCCCCCCTTGGTGATAACTTCAAACTGCGTACGATCCACAAGAGCAATACGCCTCTGGAGTTCAGCAGCATCGCGACCAAAGATCATAGCAGTCTCACTGGTACCAAATGCTTTACCTTCAATACCTTGCACGAATGCAAAGTGCTGGAAGTAATTAGTATCTACAGGCGGTGCGTAGAATACAGAACCATCTTTGTTGGTGCTCATGCCAGCAGCACGAATCAACACACCATTCTTATCTACGTGTCCAGCATTAATGGTGCGAGAGGCGCGCAAGAACTCTAGTGTTTCTGGGTTCTGGATCTCAATGCGAGTGCGGCGACCTTCCTTAATCAGAGCTGCTTCAATCTCAGCAAATGTCTGAGGGTCCGGCGCCCTTGCCAGTTCACGCACAAACAAAGTGTTAGGTTTGAAACTTGCTCCAGCAATTGCATTGTCTGCAAGCTCTATGAATTTACCGGTGTCACTGCGCAGAATGTTTGTGACAATGCCAAGCTCAGCAGCAGCCGCTTTATTATCAATGATCTTGCTGGCAGGGCTAGCCAGTGCTGACACTACTGCGTCACTGGCCTCACCAATCCACTTGTGCACATGCTTGCCAGTATCTTGCACTGCGAGCTTCAGAATTTCTCCGTAGGATGCATTGGAGGAGCCTAAGAAGCTCGCACCTGAGCCAAGACTGTTAGCAAGTTTCGCCACATCCTGATCTAGCTTTGGTAGCATTGCGATCTTATCAGCACCGAGCACTGCAGCCGATGCATTCTGAGATTGCTTGACAGCAGTCTGAACGCGGTAGCTCCAAGCCAGCTCGCCAGTTACAAACTGGCCACCATTGTTTTTAGCCTGCTCCATGATACCATCACGGCGAGCTTTCCAAGGAGTGCCTGCTGGGAAAGCATCAAGCATGGTGAACTGTTGAGGGCGCGTGAAGTTTGCTATCAGATTCTCGCGACCCATAAACTCAGCAAGTTCACGACTTGATCCTTCAATCAGTTCTGATGGATTCCGCAGAGCAGAGCCAAACTCTTTAGCAATGAGATCCTCGATCCACTTCTCACTGGTAGCATACTTGGCGGCCAACGCACGAATGTCTTTCTCACCTGTAAGAAACTCAGCTTTCAGTGCATCAATCTTATAGCTAACCAACGCATCTTCTGCAAACATCGCAGACGTAGTTTCTCCGTTGGGGTGAACAATCACCATTTCCAATTCTTCACGCTTGTCAGTAGATACTTTCTTCAGGCGCTCCATCAGAGAAATATCTGCGATATTCACAGAAGTAGGAACATCACCATCAGCAAGTTTACTAGCCCAAGCATGGCGAGCAGTGATGTAATCAAGAGAGCCGTCGCCTTTAAAATCATCCGTCATCTTGTAGCGTTTGACGCCATCAGCCATTTCAATCTCAACTGAATTGCTGGTGACACGGAGAGTCTTACCGGGAACTACTCTGTCGGCCGCAGTAAGAACTGCATCATCACCGAGAGCACCAGTCCGAGTATTAAGAAATCTACGAGAATCAGTAACAGGATCAATAACACGATGCCATAGCTTCGACCCTTGGTTGATCCGCAAACTGCCATCCGCCTGTTGCGCAAGATTATACCCCGAATCCCAAGCAGCTTTAAGTGTAGGAAAGCTGTTATCGCCTTCACGTCCAATGATAGCAACCTTCTCAAGAGCGAGTTGCGCTGGAGTACCCTTGAAAATATACGGCTGTGCATAGGCTTGATTCTCTTTACCAAATGGAGTCGTAGATACAACAGTCTCACGCAGATCATCAATGGTTTTAATCTTAGCTACTTCATCAGCAGTTAGTGCTTTCTTAAAGTAAAACAGATCAGATGCGCCATATTTAGCTTCTGCTGTAGCAGGTGCAACACTCTTGAGATTCCACAAGTAGTCACCCATCTGATCACGAATCTCAGAAGGAGAAGCGCCAGCCTTAGCAAGTTCCTCGTAGCGGCCAAGAACAAACTTAGCCATCGGCTCAGCAATATCTTGCGAGGTGCTAGCTTTTCCGGCGGCACCACCTGCTGCTAGTTTCCGCAGAGACAACTCAAATTCATCCATTGCAATCTTGGTAGATTGCTTAGCCACGTTAGTCAACGCAGTGCTGATATTCGCTGTAGTCTTCAGTGGTCCACTGCCAAGCTGAAATGTTAGATTCAGTAGCTTGTCATCTTCCAATACTTCTTTTGGCAGACGCAGGACAGAATCAATAAGACCAAAAGCCTTATCCCCTGCTTCCATTGCCAGCTCCTCGAAGCCAGGAATAGCCCTGTACTTCATGGATTTTTCATCCATCAGTTTCACTGCATCCTTAAATCCTTTGTTGATTCCAAGAGATACAAGACCGCCACCTATACCACCACCAAGCAATGCACCTGTAGCAATACCTTTACCAATTTCCCACCAGCTATCATCCGCCAGAAGTGGTGATTGTTTCATGGTAGCAGCTACCGCCATTTCAAAGACCGCAGCTTGCAGTGTCTGATCTGCAAACTCCCAGCCCATGGCTGCCATCTTGTTCTTGTTCAGGCGTGTGAATACGGAGCCACCCTCTTGACCCAGTTCCTTCATCGCCTCTGCAAGATACTTAGATTGCTGTGTGCGAGCAAAGCCAAGAGAGCGGCCAAAAGCACCAACACCTGCACCAGACCTGAGAGCATTAAGACCCTTGACGGCCAGAGTACCGGGCAGTAAACTAGTACCGATGAACCCAACTACATCAATTGCAGTCTGGTTCTCACGGTAATAGTTAGCCCAGTTGTCGTCAATGTCTCGCAGTGTGTTATAGGTATCTATTGTTTCCAAGTCTGCACCGAGTGCATTGGTTACAGCGACACCAGTGTTATAAATACTACCAAGTCCAGAGATAACAGCACCAGACACTGCAGCTCCTGCCTTAGTGCCAAAGGATAGATCACCTGTTTGAGCAGCAGTAGATTCCGCTGCGTACATAACACTCTCGTTATACAAGCCCATGATAGTCCTTAGTTTCTAATTATCAATTACCTAACTGATCTGGGAATCTTGGAGGAATTCCAAATACTCCAGACTTCTCACTACCAATCATTTTGGCCGCACTATTCTTTATCAGATATGTCTCAACAGCGGCCTGATTAGTAAGATCAACTGTAGCTGCATCACGACCTAGGATGCTAAAGATATTACTAACTCCGGGGAGCTTGACAACATAGTTCTTGTTTTCAGGTATGTCAAACACAGGATACTTACTGCGCAAGGCCTGCAAAGTATTGGCCATCTTATAAAAGGTAGCAACTTGCTGAGCAGCTTCACCAGAAGAAATTAACCCACCAGACACATCTGCAACAATCTTATCCATCAGCACTGCCTCATCTAACTGTGACCACGCAGGGGTTTTAGATTCCGGGCCAAACTCATTCACATACTTAGCCACAATGTTATTTTGGAATTCTGCTATACCCTTCTGTTTTGCCAAGAACGGGTATGCGAGACGGTAAGGATTATGCTCACTAGCCTTCCGCATATCATTAGTTTCCATTAGATACTGCTGCTTCTTGCTGCTCAGAATAGAGTCACGAACTTGCACCTCAGGCAGGGCTTTACCACCAGTAGTCAGGATACGGGCCTGCTCTTGAGCAACTCCTGCATCCGCTGCACGCAGACTACCGCGAAGCCAGTTAACAGCTGCGGAGTCGCCATCTTCTGCAATTTTATTCATGCTGCCCTCTGTGCTAATAATCCGCACAGCTTCTGCAAGATCTGTAGAAATGAATGGAGTACCGGCTCGCTCAAACATAGCCTCCACCTTAGATTTTGGCATTGCTCTAAGTCCTGCCATGTCATAAAGTAAACTAGATCCTATGCGTCGCTGGTACTCGTTAATCTTATCTAACCTGAATTGCTCTGCTGCCAGTGCTGCTTCTTTCTCGCTAGCATATTCACCAGTAGCAAAGTTCTCCTTGGTCAGCTGTGCCAGATTCAGGTTGATCGTAAACTTGTCCCGGTTCAGTGCCTGCATAGTAGCAATGTCGCGAGCCGTTGCATTAGCTGCATCCTTCTGCACTTCTGCAAGTTTAGCCTGTGCAGCACTAGCTTCAGTCGCAGCCTTAGCTTCACCGGCCTTACGGATAGCATCTGCATCCATGTTAGTAGACAGGGAAATCTGCGTGTTTGCAAGAGATTGCAGCGTACGCACTTCTTCCAGTTTACGATTCTGAGACTCAACGACTGAATTATATTGACCCACCATTCCGGGTAGTCGCACCTGATTGATCAGCCATTCTAGCGGATTATCAAACATACCAACAGCAGCGCGACTGTCAATCTCAGCACCAAGAGTTTCAAGCTCAGCGCTGGTTTGATGGATGCGCCCCATTGCCGCATGATATACGCTATCCACGCTATTAGGGTCGATGTTTGAAATAGTAAGAATGTTACTTCGCTGAGCTGCATTGATAGCATCCACTTCCGTAGACTGGCGAGTTGCCTCACCTGCCTTGTTTGCATAATCTTGGATCGATACCAGTTGTTCCTGCTCTGCAACTTTGCGCTGCACAGCTGCATCAGCTATTCCTTTGATGGCAACATCAAGCGATCCGCCATTCTGAGTCAGTTGGACACCACTATTCATAGCAGCTGCGAGAGACGCTGGGTCAAAGATAACACCGGAACGCCGAGTTCCAGAACTACTAGAGCTAGAGCTACTAGTCGCAGCAGGTGCAGGATTCGTAGTAAAGCCTACATCATTAACAGTAAGCGCATCAATTGCTTGCATACCCATGAGATTCTCCTGTTAACGACGCACTGGTGCGTGATACGAATTCAGCAAAGTCTCCAAATGCTGACGCATTCCGGGGACATTAACTACATCAGTAGGGATAACAAACTCACCTGCGCTGTAGTGAATGTTAGGACCGCCGGGCTGACGACTACGAACAGGTATGCTGTCAGAAGTGCCAGTACCGCGACCATGAACCATGCCACCATCTGCAAAGCCTCCCGCTTGTGAGTAGCTTGCAGTTGGAGAATAACTTGTAGAGCTGCTTGATTCACCCGATCCGCCAGAATCGCCTGAACTACTAAAATTACTGGAGCTACTGGAGCCCCAAGTCTCTTGTCCCAAGCCGGGGATACTTCTAATAAAGTCTCCCAAAGGATCATCACTTGTAGCAACTCCAGAACCTGAAGATCGCATTACCTGCATTGCATCAACAGCAGCTGCTTTGGCACTAGGAGAGAGTCCTGACATGTCGAAGGATTCGTTACCTACTTGAGACAATATTCCCATGAAAGATCCGAGCTGATCATCGCTCTGACTAAGCGCCTGTGTTACTCCGCGATCTTGCATGGCAGCATTAAATACACCTTTACCAAGACTAGCAGGTCCGCTACCACTTATACCGTTCCCAGTACCTAGAGATACCGCAATCCCGAGAGCAGGGTGGATGAATCCAGCCATGGTAGCCATTGCTTTATTCTGCAGATCCTTGGCGCGAGCACCACCACTAATGCGATCAATCTCCATACCAGTACTTGGCCGAGACGAAACCATAGCTTCACGACTATCGCTACTCATGACACCATTAAGACGCTGATCCAGCTTGTATGGATTCTCCAGATCACGCAGGATCATATCATTCAGCGATTGCGAATTCAGGCCAGAACTGCCGCCAGTACTACCGGCACCAGAGCTGAAATCATTGATTGCACCCATACCAAATCGCTGGCGAGGGCCGCCCATGTTATTGAAATTACGGATGCGACCACCATCAGCGTACATCATGTCTGGTTGACCCACTATACCACCGTCAGCATACTGATTACGCTGGATCCCAGGGCCGGTATTCAGGAGATACTGCAAGAAACCAAGGATGTTGGGATCAACAGCAGCAGGTTGAGCTGGACGAGGTGTCAGTGCCTGTGCAAGAATCATCTTTACTGCTGCATTCGGATCTTGTCCTTGCGTTGCTGCATCCGTAGCCCCATCAATAACAGCTTGACGCGAGCCCATAACTCCCGCACCTTGATGTGCTGGAATCATACCACCGTCTGCAAAGCCAAAGAAACTACCAATGCTGGAACCAATGTCACTCAGCCAAGAACCTGCATCCTCAATCCAAGGAGTAATGGTACTACCTAGATCGAAACCACTGCTACCACCACCGCCGGAGAAAAGACTGGTAAGATCAGGAGCTGTGAAACTGTCAAAGAATCCACTACCAGAAGCGGCTGCACCGCCACTGCCGCCACCAGTAAACATTCCAACTGCTTGATCAAGGCCAGTACCACCAAAGCCAGTAGCAGTGCTAGGTGCAATGTTGTTCAAGAAGCTGAGGTCAGGAGAACTGAAAGCAGAAGATACAGCTCCGCCAACAGAGCTGCCAATCTTATCAAAGACACCAGATTTATCCAGCTTGTTCAGCGCAAATCCGCCCAGCAATCCAGTCAGTGGATCTAGTGGGCCACCAGACTTTTCCTGAGTTCGCTGCTGAGTTCCACGTGTAGATTGTGCTATACCAGACGCAGCATTTCCAGCGATGGTGTTCTGGGCATTCTGCTGAGTAAGAATCGCCTGAGCAGCAGCTTGCGATGCTTGGTTATTCTGCTCATTAAGAGCAAGTGCTAGCGGGGAGTTGTTACTAGAGCGTGAACCTGTAGCATTTGCTAAGGCAGCAGTCATCTGCGGTACGTTCTTCTGAGCATTCTGGAAGATGCTAGCAATCAGGTTATCGTACAAACCCTGATCCATTGGTTGCGAGGCTGCATTAAAAACCTGCTGCAATGGACCAGTGTTTGCAGTACCTGTCTGTGTCTGGGATGTGCTGCCAGTCTGCTGCAACAACAGTGGTAGAAGCGCATCTAATCCAGTAGGTACTGCTTTAGGTGTAGCCATGAGATTCTCCTTGACTGAGTATGTCTAAATTGATAGCAGTGTCTCACAGTCAAGCAGAAACTGCAACACGGGAAGATTACGTCTTACGTTCGAAGTGAGGCACGTCAACGAACCTACTCTTACCAGAGTCCACTAGTCCACGCCAGTTTCCACCCCAGCGATTCTTGGGACTAAGAGATTCCCAGAAGTCTCCGATAGGTTTGGTTTCTGCACGATTCAGAATCTTCCCATCCGTAAGAATCACTAAATCCGCTGCACACTTTTTAATGTGCTCAGAGTTCATGGTCTTACTGCGGCCAGTCTTAACGTAGATTTCTTGCATTTCAAGTGGGCGCCAAACTTCTCCTAGTCGTATTTTGTAACCAAGAGACCGAATGTGTTGGATCAGCGTCACCAAATCTTCTGCGAATGCTTCCTGTTCCAGACCTAAGCTCATTTTGAACCTCCCGCAAGACTGGCAATTGTTGAATCCTTGGCACGATTTTGCTGAGTAGTGCCGTAGAAGAAGCCAAGAACAAGCGTGATGCAGGAGACTGCCGCCATGCGCACATCAGCTTCTTTACTTGTAACCAAGATGACACCGCCACCGATGATTACGATGAAGGCAATGATGTAAATTGCATTCTTAGCAAGCCAACTAGCATTGCCTGATTCTTGAATTCGCACATTGCTGTCTCGGGCATTCGTCACATTTGCTACATCCAGCTTGCGATTCTCCAAGGCATTCGTGAGTAGGAACTGCTCATGATTAACTTCCAGCTGACGCAGATTCTGCAAACCTTCTTCTGTCTGCACTGCTGCTTCCAAGTCAATACCGAGTTTCTCCTCGATAACATCTTTGCCTTTTGCCATAACAGCATTACCAAGAAGTCCTAGCCCTTGAGCTAGTAGAGTTGCAACGATTGGTAACATAAGATTCTCCTAGACAATTCGTGGGTTGAGGGGGATATTCATGATCATGGTGGATGCATTCAGTGCAATACCAATAGGTTGTACGATCTGACCAGCAGCACCGGGAGGCGCATTTTGCACAGTACCTGCAACAGATGGTGACAGGTAATAGATGGTTCCCGGTAGGAGGCCGCCAATAGAATCTAGCAGTCCTGTGAAAGTGTTAAGTTCCACTGGCTCACCGATGGCCGCAGCACTGTTGGCAACACCATGTCCCATATTTGCAAGACCTGTAGCAATAGCAAGACGGGCACCAACAGTTCCTGCATTATTAAATAGGTTAACTACTTGGCCGCGAGCTATTGCAACAGTTGCAATAGGATACAATCTTGTCAGATTTCCACTCAGTTGAGTTTCGCTGTAAGGGAGTTGTGCCCAAGTATCAGAAGATGGTGCATCAATGCCACAGTACTGCGAGACTCCACGAAGCAAGTTCTGGAGTGCTCGATGTACTGTAAAGAAGTCATCGTATAATTCCGGTGGAACTGTATCACTTGGAAGTGGTGACAGTCCCAACTGAATCTTGAAATTGTCTACACCTGTGATAGCCATTACCTGTCTCCGTCCGCTGTTACTTCCAGCAAGTAGGTTGAAAGTGCAAACGTGCCCTCAACTGCCACTGATATATTGATTCCAGTGATACGCTTAGCCCAACGCTGGATACCAGTATCAGCAGATAGTAGCTGCATTGGCTGGTTAACTGTGAGAGTATAGCCATCTTTAGCAGCGATAGCTGTAACTTCGCAACGTTGATCACCTGATAGTATTTCTTGGTACGTACCTTCCAGCACTAGCTGCTGCAAGGTCATCATGCGGGCGCGAATGAGTTGGAATTTACCAAAGATTGCAACACCTTGTTGATTCACCTGCTTATTGTAATCCATAAGCAGCAGGTCAACAGTACCATCAACTCCTAAGAGTCCAATGGCGCGCTTGCTTGGAGGATCAGAGAGAATACCGTTAGCTAGTCCAGCGTAAGATGTAGCACCGAGCTCAGTGTATGATGTATTTGTGAGATCGCTATACTTC
>Ga0315294_10008903_pt1 | contig 11026 bp, 11 predicted proteins | sample YL17G13_40_MG_FD_203626 | JGI IMG/M metagenome (GOLD analysis project Ga0315294, IMG submission 203626) | Sediment microbial communities from Yellowstone Lake, YNP, Wyoming, USA - YL17G13_40 | ecosystem: Environmental > Aquatic > Freshwater > Lake > Sediment | place: USA: Wyoming | collected... | reverse complement strand
AATCAAAAATCCATGACAGAATAACGACAACCGGTAATCCTATTAAAAGTATTATCAGTTCCAGTGAGGCAAACCAATCAGGCATGTGTAACGGGACAGCAAGATTATTGGTAACCTCAATTATAATATATGCGGTGGCAACATAAGTGGTGACTATCCCGAAGACTTTACGTCTTTTCAGCTCTTGCCAGAACCTGTCAAGTTTATTGGATTTTAGAGGCATTGGGTATTCTTGTTTTATTATTTTGCAATCAAAGTTACATCTTGTTCAGGTTGAAATCAATTTTATTATGACAGGTTAAATTCACAGGGAATGTTGAAAAGCCAACCACCTCCCTGCCGACAAGTCGGGAATAGGGATCGTTGAAAAAATCTTCTTTAATGGATTTTAACTTTTTGCTTTCAGGATTTTTAAATCAACTGACCATTTCCCTCCGCCATAAATAATTAACAGGATAAGAAGCAGAGTCAATGAAAAATCTATCCTGTACTCATGGGCAAAAGTCAGGAATCCTTTATCAAGCAGCAAAGGTAATTTTGTTGTAAAAAAAGCAGTTATCATTATAACCAGAAGGGGAATAGAAGCCAGCCGTGTAAGCAATCCGATCAAAATCAGGATACCGCATGATATTTCAAATGCCCCTGCAAAGTAAGCCCAGAACATTGAATGGCCAAAACCGATTTCTTTAAAATAAGACGGACCAAGCATCGATACAATTAGATATTTCTGAATGCCTTCAGAAATAAAGATCAAACCTGTTATTATTCTTATAAAGATTAATTTACTGTCATTCCCCGTATTCAGGATTCTCGTTTTAATACTGGCCGGTGTCTTCATAATTTCCCATTTAAGATTAAATGCAAACTGCCAAATTGTGATTTGAAATCCTTACGTAGTTCAAACACAAGATAAATTATTTTGTTCAAAAATCATGATTTAATAAAATTAATGTCAGCCAATTTATTAATTTACGCCTGTGAAAAAGCTATTGTTTCTTTTTTTGGCAATAATCCTGCTTGCTTCATGTAACACTGAAGTTTGTCCCGCTTACAGTGATTCAGCAAATAATGTAAAATCATCACTTTTTCAAAGTGGTTCTTACAGGGCAAACGGTATTAACAAAGTCTACAGGGATTCTTATTCCTACCGGAAAAAATAAACCAGATTATTCCTTACAAATTCGTTCAGAATTTCTCTAGCACTTCTTTCACTGCATCCTTATGAACCATGAAATCCATCATCTTTAACTTTACGTAATCTTCTGAAAAGAAATAATATCCCCACTCTTTTGCATTCGGATCATTGTTCTTTGATCCGGAACCTGAATCCTTTATGAGATACCAGTCTTTGCCGTCCTTTTCCAGATATCCTACAAGGTGCATTCCGTGATCATCAGTTGTAGTCTGGTTTGAGAACCTGAACTGACGGGCATCATCATTAATATAAGCCGACGGAATATCAAAATCAGGGATTACCGCACACTGGGTCGTACGGTCAAGTCCGGGCTCGGAAACATCACCACCGATACTGACTGTAAATCCCTTCCTGACAGCATTTTTCAGCGAAGACATATATATATCCAGAGGAACATTGTAATATGCACTGCTGTTCCACCAGTTATCAGGCACCTTGTATTCAACCTGCTTGAAAAATGGCTCCTGGGTATAGGAAAGAATATCAACATAATCCTCAGGATTAATTTTCAGGACCTCATTCAGGTACTGCAGCGGGGTGATCTTCTTTCCGTTAAAGGTAATTTCAGAAGGTGGAACTCCCATATAATGGTTCATGATCGACTTTACAGTTGCGATCGCCGACTCTTCATCCCACGAAGAACTGGCCTTCAGTGAAGCGAGGTATTTATTTAATTCATTGAACATTGTTTCATGGTTATGGTATTTGCGTCCTTCCAGGAGTCCTGTATAGAACTCCTCAGGAACAACTCCATACTTTTTCCACATCCGGGTAACAGCATTTGCTTCGGATCCCTCTGCAAAAGCTGAATTGCCCCTCTGCTGAATAAAACGTTTTGTCTTCTCGACATATTCCCAGTAAACTGTATATATCTCCGATAATTTTACCTGAATCTTATTTATTCTGTAAGCTTCGGTTTCCAGGAAAGATGTTGTGCTGAAGCACCAGCATGTGTTGGTATTTCCCTGTGAAACAGGAAGATTGTGCCACTGACGGTTTTTATAAAGGTCAAGTTTATTGGGCAATGATGCGTTTGACAAGTCAACTGCAAACGTCTTTGAAGCCCTTGCAGGTTCAGCTTTCTCCCTTACTTCGCGGTCGTCCTTCAGAATGGAATTCTGGTAAAAACCCGGTTTTGATTCCCTGAAGACAGCCTTGTCCTTATTCTGTCCGTAAGAATTTACAAAAAGAGAAAAACATAATACAGCTGAAATAAACAGAATTTTCCTTTTCATTTTTTACAGATTAAATTATTAGTTACTGATATTTAAAACATTATGATGTATTAAGCAATATTATTCTCTCTGATTATCCATTTATCAACAGTGGGGGCTATATAATTTTCCATCTGGTCAAGCAGTTTCTCAATATCATCGTTTATAAGAAGCATTTTACGGTTTGCTTCCCTTAGAAAACCTTTGTCAACCATTGTTTGTGCGAGGATTTTCAGAGAATCGTAAAAGCCGTTGATATTCAATAATCCGACAGGCTTCCTGTGAAGTCCCAGCTGTCCCCAGGTTAGAGTCTCAAAAAATTCCTCCAGTGTTCCGAAGCCTCCCGGTAAAGCAATAACTCCATCGGACAACTCATTCATTTTAGTTTTCCTTTCATGCATGGTTTCTACTAAAATCAACTCTGTCAGGTTTTTGTGAGCAATGCCCTTATCTTTAATAAAGACAGGCAGAACACCGGTAACTTCTCCTCCTTTGCTTAATGATCCGTTTGCTACAGCATTCATTAAACCGACATTTGCACCGCCATATACAAGCCCTATTTTCCGGTCAGCAAGGATCTCTCCCAGCTTAAATGCCTGTTTTTCATATATTTCATCTGTTCCAAAGCTGGAACCACAAAAGACTGTTATTCGTTTCATTTCAGTTTCTGATAATATGCCGGATCTTATCCTTTTTTTTCATATCTGCATAAGAGTAATCATTGCTGACTTTTGTTACTTTTATGCTAAATTACATCATTCCTTATTAACCCGCTTATAACCAATAAATAAATTCAGATATATTGTGAAAAACTTAAATAAGCAGATTATTTCCGGCTTTGTCATACTATTTTTTATAGACCAGCTTGCCATAGCACAGAAAGACTATGGATTTAAACCTGCTGCTTCAAATATCCAGGGCGCGGAATTTCCGAAGATCTCTGTTGACAACAGTGTCTATGTCCGGCTCATGGCACCGCAAGCCATGAAGGTCCAGGTTCAGGGCGGTGATGGGCTTTGTCCTAAGCCCCTGGATCTGGTAAAGGATACTGCCGGTAACTGGAATGCAATAATCCCTTCTGCCGGACCTGGATTTCATTATTACTGGTTTATCGTTGACGACGTTCGGGTAAATGATCCGGGAAGTGATACGTACCAAGGTTATAACAGGCCAACCGGAGGAATTGAAATACCAACACCAGGTGAGGATTTCTTCCTGGCTAAAAACGTTCCTCATGGCGATCTAAGGGAACATTGGTATTATTCGGATATTACAGAAAATGGAGATGCGCGTTTGTTTACACACCACCCGAATACGATAAGTATCCAAAGAAAAGATATCCTGTCCTGTATCTTCTTCATGGGGCCGGTGAAAATGAAAGAGGGTGGTCGAAGCAGGGACATATGAGCTTTATTCTCGATAATCTCATTGCAGAGAAAAAGGCAGTTCCAATGATTGTGGTTATGGATAATGGCAATGCAACCGCGAAGGATATGCCGGCCCAACCTGCAGCTACTTCCGGAAGAAACATGTCAAGAATGGCTGAGACACTGGAGCAAGTTTATATTAAAGAGATCATCCCCAATATTGATCTGTCTTACAGAACAATCCAAAAAAAAGAGAGCCGTGCCATGGCAGGTCTGTCGAGGGGAGGGATGCAAACAATGCTGATAGGACTGAACCATCTGGAACTGTTCTCCTATTACGGCTTTTTCAGCGGTGCAATAATGGGGGGTATAATGGATGATTCAAGGAAAAAGCTGGAAGCCCTTGGTATTAAATCAGTCAGCTATATTTCGCAGGGAACACTCCACGAGTGGCATACATGGAGGAGGGATCTTAACGAATTCGCTCCGTTGTTATTCAAATAGCACTGTAACTATCAGGGCTAAAGCCCGGGAGTATTAGCCATCCGTAAACCACGGCTTTAAAACCGTGGTTAAAGCACGTCCCAAAATTATGGACTTTAGTCCTTTAAGTTTTTAATCAATAAAAGTCTCCTTTAAGACCGCTTTTATCTTTTTGATTTCGGGTCCTGATATTTCTCCAAGGACTTTGACAATTCTGTGTTTTTCTATTGTGGTTATCTGATCCAGAACGACCCTGCTGGTTTTGTTATTATGCTTTATCTTAATACGGGTCGGATAGCCTTCAGAATCCAAATGCAAAGGAGCTATAATAATTGTTCTCAGAAATTTATTCATCTCGTCAGGTGAGATGACCAGGCATTGTCCGGTCTTTTTTTCTTCATTCCCGACTTCCGGATCGAGATTCACAAGGATGACTTGATATTGACTTATTTCCATTTCGTGAAATGATTATCTTAATAAATCACTTAAAGAATAAAGTATCATGCCCCTTTGCATTCATATCCATAAATGACTTGTCCCACCCTTTTCTGGGTTGCGCGAGAGGCTTAATATTTATATGACTTTTTCTTAATTCCAGGTCAACCATATCCCCGATATCATACCTGTCAAGGATTGTCTTGTTTAGTCTTATTCCCCTGGAGTTGCCGATCTGAATTACTTGTATTTCCATTATGAGAGAGATGTAATTACAATGTAATTACAAAGTAATTACATATATTTTTAATTAGCAAGTTTATTTATTGCTAAGTTTAATAGTATTATCAAAATTAGTTTCTGTTAAGTTACTTCAGAGCTTATATGATTGGGGAGATTACTCTCCCCTGTGGTTGGCGCAGTGGGTTATCCATATCAGCCACATCCGCGTCAGCTCTTTTAAGTCCATTCAAAGCTTGGAAATAAAATGTCGCCTGATATTTACTGAATTGTACTATGGAAGAATTCTATTGAGTTAGATTTAATTCCATCAATTTTATAACTTTAATCACTTTTAATACTCCTGGTACTTTGGGCACTATTATCTAATATATTCGGATCATGAAAAAACTTGTATTCTTATTAAGTGTTGCATTCTTTCTGTCAGTCATAGGCTGTATTCAAAAGGATAATATCAAAATCGTAGAATTTGAAGGGAAAACCTTTGAACAGAAATGGGCAATCAGGGACCTGAATCCGGATTTGCCGTCAGACTGGTCTTCATATGAATTCTTAACCTTCGAGCTAAATGCATCATCAACTCAGCGTTTCTTCATTAACCTTTATGATACCGGCGGTATACGCAGATTGAGAATACTCCCTTTTCAGGGCGCATGGGTGAGAGCTTCAGTTCCTCTTATGAATTTTCAGAAAAGGAATGTCGTGGGTAATGATATGGCAGCCATCGGGCAGAAAGGAATGCCCGGATTCGGGCTTGGTTTTACAGGTTTTGTCGGCTCCATTAATAAAGTTGATTCTCTTGGAGTGTTGATGGAAGAACCTGTTGACTCACCGACACTTGAAATTCGAAATGTTCGTCTGACAATGAATGCAGAAGATTCGATTCTAAGCCCCATTCCTCTTGTTGATGAGTTCGGACAGTGGATCCCTGCCGAATGGCCCGGTAAGGCAAAAACCCTTGATGATCTGAAAGCTGCCTGGAATGAAGAAGACAAAGCATTGCAGTCCGGCAGGTTCAATGTTTCAAAGTACGGAGGGTATATGGATACCAAATCCAAAGCAACAGGATATTTCCGTGTTGAAAAAATTGATGGTAAATGGTGGTTTATAGATCCTGAGGGTCATTATTTCATATCAACTGGCAGTACGGGAATAGGAGCGGGAGGATCCTTTGCCCGCGCTGAAGGCCGCGAATATATTTTTAAGGATTTTGTTCCTGAAGATCTTACTAATTCCGAAAAAAGAGTAGGTAAGGCATCATTTTTTACTTGGAACCTTTACCGCAGGTTCGGGCCCGATTATTATCAGAAATGGATGGATTTCACTGTAAGGAGAATGGACGACTGGGGTCTGAATACCATTGCCAACTGGTCGGATGCCTCACTGGGACGTACCAGGGGTAAGCCATATGTTGCAACACTCTCTGGATGGGGATTCGAGGCAAAGACCATGGGTATGCCCGATGTTTATGCTCCGGATTATGCCGAAAAGGTTAATGAAACTGCATCCCGCCAATGTGCACCGCTTAAAGACGATCCTTACCTGCTCGGTTATTTCGTCGGCAATGAACCACCATGGCCGGGAAGGGAATTGGAGCTTGTAAATGTTATTCTTGAAGAAGATGAAACGCCAATGAAGGCCGCCCTTCAAAAATTCCTTTCTGATGGTGACACCCCTGAACGCCGCAAAGCATTTGTTTATGACACATATACCAGGTTTATCACTTTAGTCAATACCGCTATTAAGAAGCATGATCCGAACCACCTGAATCTTGGATTACGGCTTGGAGGGAATCCGCCAGATGAACTTGTTAAGGCGTCAGCCTCAATAGGATTTGATGTGTTTAGTCTCAATATCTATGGTTACAGCGCTTATCCTGAAAGGCTTAAGAAAATTGACGAACTGACAGGTCTCCCGATAATAATTGGTGAATTTCATTTCGGGACGCCGGGCCGGGGTCTTTCCCCTGGTCTGAGGCAAACAATAAGCCAGGAAGAAAGGGGAGTTGCTTATCACTATTACGTGGAGAATGCGGTGGCTCACCCCTCACTCATAGGTACGCACTGGTTCCAGTGGTGGGACCAGCCATCAACGGGCAGGGGCGACGGTGAGAATTATAACATAGGAATGGTAGATGTGACTGACCGTCCTTATAAAGAGCTTATCGATGCAGCGCGGGAAACTCATAAAAGGCTTTACAAAATACATTCCGGGAAGATTGCCCCTGTTGACAGACAGGCAAAAACTCAGTGATAAAATAAGAATTCTCTGGTTACTGAGACCATTTGGTAGCTTCCCGGTCCCATCGGTGCTTTTCAAGCTCTTTCATCAGATCTGCATCAAGCAGGCCGGCATCGCTTGTAGCAAGATTTGATTTAGCATGATTCAGCTTCCGCATACCGGGAATAATAGTGCTTACTGTCGGTTCCCCGAGGATAAACCGCAGAGCCATTTCTGATAATGTCATTCCGTCCGGTACTAATTGCTTAAGGGCATCCGCTCGTTCCACGCTGGGAATTAGGTTTTCAGGGACAAAATATGTATTCCGCCAGTCGCCCCAGGGCCATTTGCTGTCTTTTGAAAGCGTGCCTGTAAGGGAGCCCTCATCAAATGGAACCCTGGCAATTACACCAACATTCATATCACGGCACGCAGGAAAAAGTTCATCTTTTGGGTTCTGATCGAAGATATTATAGATAACCTGTACAGTATCAATTAGTCCGCTCTTAACAGCCTTGATGCCATTCCATGGTTCCCATCTGTTCATGCTGATGCCGATAGCATGAAACAAACCTTGTTTTTTCAGATCGAGCATCTTGTTAATTCCCCGTTCATCTTCCAGCCAGTGATCTTCCCAGGTGTGAAACTGCATCAGGTCGAAATATTCCAGACCTGCGTTTTTAAGACTCTTTTCCACATACTCCTGTATATGGTCGGGGGGGTAACAATCATCAAGCATGTAATCCCTTCTGGCGGGCCATTTGAAATTTTTAGGAGGTATCTTAGTGGCTGTATAGAGTTTTTTCCCTTTGTTAGCCCTTATGAGTTCGCCAAGTAAATGTTCACTCTTCCCGGAGCCGTAGCCCCAGGCTGTATCGAAAAAGTTGCATCCCAAATCAACAGCAAGCTGAAGGGAGCGTCCTGACTCTTCATCATCCGAACCAGTCCATCCCGCCATGCCCCACATACCGTAACCTATTTCGCTGATTTTCCAGTTTGTTCTTCCGAATTTTCTGTATTTCATGGTGTTGCATTTAAAACAATAAATTGAAGTCCCTAAGAAACTAAAAAATATCACAGACCGCAACCATGTGTCTCAAAAATAACTTTTTACTTTAATTCTAAAAACTGATCGCGGCAATATGGCAAATAAAGTCTAATTGTTACTCCTGTCGTTTCTGTTTAATAAAAGATGCTACGTTGTGAACATTGTCAATCCAGATACCATTTGCAGTGTCAGCGGCAAATTTGCAGATTGCCTCAATAGTTTTTAACTGTGAGGTCTGAAAACCTTGTTCATTCATTTCGTGTCCGGCCAGGATCAGCCATTGACCGTTAGCTTTTGCTGTCTCTATAAGCTTAACGACCTGCTCAAATGATTTTCCATCGAGTTCTGTTCCGTTCAACTGTGAAAGATCACAAAATACCGGATCATTGGGAGCCTCATTCAACCAGCCCCGGCCTGTTTCGAATAAGAATGCTATCAGCGGTACATAACTCTGCACATTAATTCCTCTACCTATAAAGGTTTGTCCGCAGGGATATGCAAATGATACCGGATGAACACCCAGTATCTCCTTTATAAGCCTGCTGGCAGAATCCAGTTCAGTCATCATCTTTTGAAGAGAATATTCTTCCAGCGCCTTATCCCTTGACCAGGAGAAATTTCCCGAGCATGGATGATAAAGCGAATGATTTCCGATATCATGGCCGTTAAGGACAGCCAGTTTCCATTCATCAGACCGTTTGATCATGCTTCCGGGCGATATATAGAATGTTGCTTTCACTCCATATTTGTCGAGGAGTGGAATGCCGGTATCTATCTGGGAAAGACGCGCATCGTCGAAAGTGAGACTCAGGGCCATTTTTTTGCCTTCGGGCCAGGTAAATTTTGGCAAAGTATCTGCCGGATTATTATTCCCATATGTCTGGCTAAAACTGGTACAGAAAATAAAACAAAAAGCGGTCGTAAAAGAAAGAAAAGTAAGAGATTTTTGCATTTTGCTCATCATAATGAAGAATTTCTATCTGCTAAAATTAACTGATTTTATTTTACCACGGGGTCGTGCGGAGTGATACGGAAAAAGAACACTGAGTTTATTGATAGGCAATACAGGTCGCCGCAATGCGGCTCAAAAAACATTTTTTATACTCTTATACTACAAACATTCTGCAACGCGACTAAAAACATAATAATCATTCATTGAGAGTACATTAGGGATGGCCTGTTTGAAGAAAAAGTCATCTCTAATAATTTTTGAGCTCAGTAGGAGTGACCTGTTTGTTTTAAATACTTTTACTTTATTCCCACGAATTATGCATATTCATCAGGCTCCAGCTAACATCTTCCTTTCTCCACAGGCCGGTATAGGCGATTACCCATGGCTTCTGACCGGTTGTATCACCTATTACCCAAAGCGAACCTATACTGGTCATTAAAACTGTATTTTCATCAAGGATATCGAAAATTAAAGTGTCGTATGTTGTTACTCTCTTAACTGCATCCGGACTTTTAAACCATTCAGCGTATTGTTTTTTTGCAGTCTCAATATCAGGGTAGAGATGTCCGTCCCTGATATATTTGGTGCCTTCTTTTTTGCTGAATGCACTAAAGGCTTTTTCAGCATCCAGTTCCGTAATCCCTTCACCAGCGATTTCAAAAGTCCGGGTTATATCTGAAATAATTGTGGCTTTCTCTTCTTCAGATAATTCCTTGTTAACATTTCTGTTACATGTCAGGAATAATAGTGAAAGCATTGTAAGGATAAAGATAGTTTTCATAATTTCACAAAATACTAATTGTTAATTAATTATCAATATATATTTATAATCATTGCTGTCCCATCCACCGATAAAACTTCCAGTTCCCATCATCCTGTTTTTTGAACACAGACAGACATCTTTGGTATGATTTAACAGGGTTTTTTCCCAGAGGAGTAAAATTTTGGTCCATCAAAGCGACCTCAAAGGCAATATCCCCGTGAACAAGCACCTCAACCTGCTGAATTTTAGTCTCTCCAAAGCTGTTGGTCTCAAGCAAATCTTTTAAAAATGCCCTGGTCTCTTCAAAGCCATTCTGTGTGGAACCGTACGAGGGATAGTTAATATAGTCTTGGGTATGGTACGACATAACTTTATCAATATCCTTGTTTTTCCCAGCCTCGGTATAGTCTTTCCAGACCTGTAACAATTCGTTTGCTGTTTCGGCATCAGATTTAACGACTCCATACTGTAAGGGATTACCATGACCAATAATACATTGCCATTTTCCCGAATTTTTCTTCCAGACATTTGTGAACCGGCTTTCACTGGTTTTTTCATTACCATTGGAATCAATCCATATATTTGAACCTCCTCCGGTTACATTAGCTAAGTCTGATCCATATAGTTTTACTTCGACATCTTTCAAATCAAATGATTTAAGGGTGTTAGGATTTTCATAAATACCCCTGATATATTCGTCCCTGTAAATCCTTTCACCAGTTGGCTCCTGATACATAAAATCAGGTGCAAAGTAGTCGGTAATCTTAGAAGCATCTTTGTCCTTTAAAGCGTTAGCCCAGTTTATTGAATACTGAGTTAACAGTTCAGTAACTTCATCAATGGTTTTCTGATCAACCTTGTCTGAATTACCCGGATTGTTACAGGATTGGCATATAAAAAGGCAAATCGTTGTAATTAATAAAATAAATTGTTTCATCTTTAAAATTATTTGAGAGTTTCAAAATACCAATGCCTTATAGGATTCGTGTCCGACAATAGTCAGCCATTTTCCTTCCGTTTTTTTCATTAAAAAGGTGATGGCAATCTGAAATGATTTTGCTTTATCTGTCCCGATAGCGTTGTTAACCCTTCCTATGCCGGTAAGCATT
>Ga0315294_10008899_pt1 | contig 11028 bp, 8 predicted proteins | sample YL17G13_40_MG_FD_203626 | JGI IMG/M metagenome (GOLD analysis project Ga0315294, IMG submission 203626) | Sediment microbial communities from Yellowstone Lake, YNP, Wyoming, USA - YL17G13_40 | ecosystem: Environmental > Aquatic > Freshwater > Lake > Sediment | place: USA: Wyoming | collected... | reverse complement strand
CTGCATCGGCGGCCTGACCGGAAAGTCACGGGCGCGCGGTCTCCTCATGGCGTGCGTCGGGTTGCTGCTCGGCTCGATCGGGACGGATGATATCCAGGGGGTGGACCGGTTCGTCTTCGGGACGCTCTACCTGCGGGACGGGATCGGCCTGGTCCCGCTGGCCATGGGACTCTTTGGACTCGGCGAGATCCTCTACAACATCGAACAGCGGGAGGAGTCCATTTCGGTGCTGGAGACCCCCAAGAACCTCTTGCCGACGCTCCGGGACTGGAAGGATTCGGCCTGGCCGATGGTGCGGGGAAGCCTCCTCGGGTTCGGCATCGGGATCCTGCCGGGCGGCATGCCGGCGGTGGCATCGCTCGTAAGCTACGCCCTGGAGAAGCGCGTGTCCAAACACCCGGAGGAGTTCGGGAAGGGGGCCATCGCGGGGGTGGCGGGCCCCGAGACGGCCAACAACGCCGCCACCGCCGGGGGCTTCGTGCCGTTGCTCACGCTGGGCATCCCCACCAACAGCGTCCTGGCCCTCATGCTGGCGGCCCTGATGCTGCACGGGGTCACGCCGGGGCCGCTCTTGCTCCTCAAGTGGCCGGACGTGTTCTGGGGCGTGATCGCCAGCATGTACATCGGCAACGTGGTGCTGCTGGTCCTCAACCTGCCGATGATCGGGCTCTTCGTGCAGATCCTCAAGGTGCCCTACGCGATCCTGTCGCCCCTGATCATCATGTTCGTCCTGCTGGGGGCGTACGCCCTGAACAACAGCGCCACCGACGTGTTCGTGACCATCCTGTTCGGCCTGGCGGGTTACTTCATGAAGCGGCACGACCTCGAGCCCGCGCCCCTGGTCCTGGCCTTCGTCCTCGGGCCGATGCTCGAGAACAACCTGAGCAAGGCCCTCATCATGTCCCGGACGGGGAACCCGCTGTTCTTCTTTTCGCGACCCATCTCGGCGACCCTGCTCACGCTCGCCCTCCTGGTCCTGGCCTACCCGCTGGGTCGGTGGGCTTGGCGATGGGCGGCCGATCGGCGGAAGGCCCAGGCCGGCGCGTAATCTCTCGAATCCGTTGTCCAATGGTGCGAGCCTGATTGGCCATCGGGAGTTGATCCTGGCGCGATCGGTTGCGGCGAGGCGAGTAGATCTATGATATGGTAACGCCCGGCGACGCGCTGAAGGGGCTCGGGGTCGTCGAACGGGAATCGGATCGTCACACGTGCGAGGGACGGGAGAGGCCATGAGACCCAGAGTGTTGGTCACGGAGACGATTCATCAGGCGGGGTGGGATCTGCTGGCCGCGGAGACCGAGGCGATCGCCTGGCCCGGCGAGCAGGTTCAGCCGCTCCACAAGGCGCTGGAGGGGGTGCAGGCGGCCATCGTGCGGGTGGCCAAGTTCTCGGGGGACGTCATCCGCGGCGCCAAAGGCCTGAAGGTCATCGCCAAGCACGGCGTGGGGTACGACAACATCGACGTGAAGGCGGCCACGGAGTGCGGGGTGGTGGTCACCTTCACACCGGCGGCCAACTCCCAGTCGGTGGCGGAGCACGCCCTGGCGCTGATGCTGGCCGTGGCGCGCCGGATCGGCGACTTCAGCCGGGACATGGCGCTCCGAAAGCTGCAGTCGCAGAAGCTCTACCAGGGGGTCGAGCTGTCCGGGAAGGTGATGGGGGTCATCGGGGTGGGGGGCGCCGGCGGGCGCCTGGCGAAGATGACGGGGGCGGGGCTCCAGATGCGGGTGATCGGCTTCGACCCGTACAAGGACCCCTGGCCCGAGGGGATCGAGCGGATGCGCAGCCTCGACGACCTCCTGGCGCTGGCGGACTTCGTCTCGATCCACGTGCCCCTGACGCCGGAGACGCGGAACCTGATCGGGGCGGCGGCGTTCGCCAAGATGAAGCCCACGGCCATCCTGGTCAACACCGCGCGGGGGGGCATCGTGGAGGAGGCGGCCCTCGGCAAGGCCGTGCAGGACGGGCTGATCGCGGGGGCCGGGCTCGACGTGGTCGTGGACGAGCCGCTGAAGGTGGATCACCCGCTGGCCGGGCTGCAGAGCATCCTCCTCACGCCGCACGTCGCCGGCGTGACCGAGGAGGGGATGATGGGGATGGCCGCGGGCGCCGCCGAGGATGTCCTGCGGGTGCTGCGGGGCGAGCGGCCGAAGTACCCGGCGAACCCCGAGGTGTTGAAACAGTAGCGCGAAAGGACAGGAGGTGACGGCCCGGGCCGTCGTGCTTCACGCGGCGTCCTTCTCCGACATAGCTTCCCCCGACGATCTTCGCATGTGCCACGCAATCCCAAAGGAGACGCCCGTGTTCTCGGTCGTTCTGTTTCGTCAGTCACGCCCTTCCAGCGCTCCCGCGCCCCTCCCCGACGAACAGTCCGTGCGCGAGGTCGCCGCCCTGCCCGCGGAGTGCCGACCATGACCCGTCACTGCCGGATCTCCCTGCTCCTCACTCTCTCCCTCGTCGCGCTCTGCACGCTCCTCCTTTCGGCGGCCGCCCTCGCCCAGGGTCCGCCGCAGGTCACCCCCTTTTCCCCGTAGGAGTGCGAAACTTCGAGGTGTTCTCGGCGCTGGACCGGCTGGCGGCCTTCACCGCCCACACTCCGAACGCGAGGGAGCATCTCGTGCGCGAACGGTTGGACCAGTAACGTCAGCCGGGGGAAGCGCCGGAAGACGCAGGGAGAAAGCCCGATAAGCGTCGAGGAAATGATTGACGTCTCCCCGTCTGCCGCGAAGCGCGGCTGGGCCCGTCTGATCAAGCAGGTCTAGGGGGTGCACCCGCTTGCGGTGTGGGTGGTGTGCCCGCCGAGCGGGACGTGTCGAAGATTCCCGCTTGACAGGCGGTCCCGGCCTGCGGTATCCACGATGCCGATTGGCCGGCGCGGCGCCCCGGAACGCAAGGCGCACGATCACTCCCTCACCTTTTGGTTAAATCATTCGAATGAAGAAACCTGTCCAGATTGCCGTGATCGGGGGCGGGGCCGCCGGGATGATGGCAGCCATCACGGCTGCCCGGCAGGGCAGCCGCGTCACGCTGCTGGAGCGGCAGGACCGGATGGGAAGAAAACTGCTGGCCACGGGCAACGGCCGCTGCAACCTGACCAACATCGGCAGTACCGCGGAGCATTACCACGGTGCGGACCCGGGGTTCAGCCGTCCGGCCTTGCGGAGATTTCCGGCAAGCAAGACCATGGAGTTCTTCCAGTCCCTGGGGATCTGCACGACCGTGGAGGAGGCGGGCCGGGTGTTTCCCCTTACCGGACAGGCTTCCGCTGTCCTGGACGTGTTGCGCTACGAGATCACGCGCCTGGGAGTAGCCGTCCGGCTGCTGGCACCGGTGAAACACATCTCCCGGCGGGGAGGCGCTTTCGTCCTCCGCTGGCCGGAGGGCGAGGAACAGGCAGACCGGGTCATTCTCGCGGCCGGCAGCAAAGCGGCGCCGCAGCTGGGCGGCAATGGATCCGGGATCGACCTGCTGAAACAGCTGGGACACGCGGAGGTACCGGTCTTCCCGGCCCTGGTCCCGCTCAAGACCGGTGCGCGCTTCAACCGGCAGCTCAAGGGGACCAAGGTCATGGCCCAAGCCTGCCTCGAGGTCGACGGGCATCCGGAAGCCGATGAAGGCGGGGAAATCCTCTTTACCGATTACGGCCTCTCCGGACCGCCGATCATTCAGCTGAGTCAGGCTGCGAACCGGGCGCGACAGCAGAACAAGAGCGTGACCGTGACCCTGGACCAGTTTCCGAGCTGGAGTGCGGAACAGCTGCTGATCCAACTGGAGGAGCGATGTTCGCTCCGTCCGGAGGCACCCCTGGATTTCGTCCTGGTGGGCCTGGTGCACAAACGGTTCATTCCGGTGCTTCTGCAGGAGGCCCGTCTCACCCAGCCGCACAAACCGGCCGGCCAGGTTTCGCCGGAGGAAGCCCGGCGCATGGTCCGGGTTCTGAAGCAATGGGTGTTTGAAATCACCGGTTCGCTCTCGTGGAACGATAGCCAGGTCATGGCCGGCGGCATCCGGACCGCGGATTTTTCGGCTGAGACCATGGAGTCGCGGATAGTCAAGGGGGTATTCGCGGCGGGCGAGGTGCTGGATATCACCGGCGACTGCGGCGGCTTCAACCTGCAGTGGGCCTGGTCTTCGGGCCAGGCGGCCGGCTGGGAGGCCGCCACCGCTTGATCGCGTTCCGATGCCGGTGCCCCAGGCTGATCCGGTGGGTGCGAGAGGCCGCGACGGCCAGCGGCCGGAAGGGGCCGTCCTGCGCCTCAGGATCCCAGGCGCCATCCAGGCCACCTCGGAATAATCGCGGAGGTTGACATCCCGATCCACCACGACGATGACCTTGGTCACCATGACCTGGCCCAGGCCCCAGAGGGCGTGCCGCGATGGGATTCCGCTTGACACCCTGGTTTCTCCTCGCGTAGCATCGCGCGGATTTCCAGGGCACCTCCTACGGACAGCGTATGCGCCCCATCATTCTTGCCGCCGGGGTGGGCTGGCGGCTCAAACCGCATACCGAGGCGACGCCGAAAAGCCTCCTGAATCTCGGGGGCAAGTCGCTCCTCCTGCGCTACCTAGACGCCTTCGCCGCCCTCGGCGTGCGCGAGGCGGTGTTCGTCGTCGGGCACCTGAAGGAGCAGGTGATGGCCGAGGCGGCCAAGGGGCCCGCGGCGGTCGAGGTGCGCTTCGTCGAGAACCCGCAGTTCACCCGCGGGAACATCCTCTCCCTCTGGTCCGCGCGTCACGAATTCGACGACGACATCCTGATCATGGACGCGGACATCCTCTTCCCGCAGGAGATGCTGGCGCGCCTGCTGGCCTCCCCCAGCGTCAATGCCATCGCGGTGGACGAGCAGTTCCAGGACACCGGGGAGGAGCAGAAGGTCGTCTGCGAGGATGGGTGGGTCGTCGAGGTGACGAAGAAGATCGGTCCCGACCCGCGCATCCGCGGGGAGGCCGTCGGCATCCTCCGGCTGTCCGCCGAGGCGGCGGAGGTCCTGCGCGACATTCTCGAGGAATTCGTCGAGACGGACAAGGATTCCGTGGAGTACGAGGAAACCTTCCGGGAGCTGGCCGTCGAGGTCCCCATCGGGGTAGTGGAGGTCGGGGACCTGCCCTGGGTCGAGATCGACTTCCTGGAGGACCTCGTCCGGGCCCGCGACGAGCTGCTGCCCCGCGTCGAGCGTCTCGACCAGAACCAGACCCCGCCTGCGCCGTAGTCCCTATCCCCCCGCCTGCCTGAGCCCTCGCCGGAGTCCCTCCGCCGGTCCTCCGCCCGCAGTCGTTTCGTGGCATCGGTGACGTCTGTCCCGAACCATATTCGTCGCCTGCGTGAAGTCTGGCCCCGGACGGAGAGGGCGGGGGCTAGGCGGATGCAGCGGGGAGCAGGTGAGGGTCGTCGGGCAGGACCACGGTCACGGCGTCCCCCCGGCGAAAGGCCGGGGTGTGGCTGGGGTCCGCGCAATCCACCGTGAGGGGGATCCCGCCGACCTCGACGGTGTAGCGGATGAGGGCGCCGGTATAGACCGCCTGCTGAACCCTGCCGGGGAGGGCGTTCCCGCCGGTCCCGTCGTTGGGCGGGTGGAGGCGAATGGCCTCGGGGCGCACCAGGACGAAGACGCGGGCCCCGGGCGCGAGCTCCGTTGCCCGCGCGCGGAGCGCCAGGGGGCCGAGCGGCGTCAGCACGGCGGGGCGGCTCCCGGCGTCTCCGCCGAGGACTCCCTCCAGGAAGTTGGCCACGCCCACGAAGCGGGCCACGAACTCGGTGGTGGGCCGCTCGTAGACCTCCCGCGGGCTGCCGGCCTGCAGGATCCGGCCCTGCGCCATCACCATGATGCGGTCCGAGATGCTCATGGCCTCTTCCTGGTCGTGCGTGACGAAGATGATCGTCTGGGTGAGCCCCCGCTGGAGCCGGGTGATCTCCGCCCGCATCTGCACCCGCAGGTTGGCGTCCAGATTGGAGAGCGGCTCGTCCAGGAGCAGCACCTTGGGCTGCAGGCTCAGGGCCCGCGCCAGCGCCACCCGCTGCTGCTGGCCGCCGGAGAGCTCCGCCGGCCGGCGCAGGTCGAGGCCCGTGAGCTGCACCAGCGCCAGGAGTTCCTCCACGCGGCGGGCGATCTCGGCGCGGGGCCTTTTCCGGATGCTGAGGGCGTAGCCGATGTTCTCGGCCACGGTCAGATGCGGGAAGAGGGCGTAGTTCTGGAAGACCATGGCCGTGGCGCGCTGGTTGGGCGGGAGGAGCGTGATGTCCTCCCCGTCCAGGACGATCCGGCCGGCGTCCGGACGGAGGAAGCCGCTGAGGAGCCGGAGCAGCGTGGTCTTACCGCAGCCGCTCGGCCCCACGAAGGAGACCAGCTCGCCGCGACGGATGTGCGCCGTGAGGTCGCGCACCGCCACGACCCCCCCGTAGCGCTTGCCGAGCCCCTCGATGGCGAGGAGCGCATTCTCGGTCATTCGGTCCCCCCTCGCGCGCTCAGACATGGGCGGCGAAGATCTTGAAGCCGGCCCGCCGCGCGGCCGCGGCCAGGCCGGCCAGACAAGCGGCGAGACTGACGATCAGGATGAGCGAGGTCGCGCAGGCGATCCCCATGTCCCCGTCCCGCGCCCGGTTGAAGATGTACACCGAGGCCAAGAGGTTCCCGGGGGCCACCAGGAAGATGGCCGCGCTCAGGCTGATCATGGACTGCATGAAGGTGAAGAGGAAGCCGGCGGCGAAAGCGGAGGACATGAGGGGCACGGTGATGCGGCGGAGCGTCGTGAGGATCCCGGCCCCCAGGTCCGCCGAGGCCTCCTCGAGGCTGACGTCGATCTGCCGGAGCTTGCTCACGCCGGCCTCCAGGCCGACCGCTAGGAAGCGGGCGATCATGTTCAGGGTCAGGATGGCGAGGGTCCCGGTGAGCAGAAGCGGCGGGCGATTGAAAGCCAGGACGTAGCCGATGCCCATGACCGTGCCGGGCAGGGCGAAGCCCACCAGGGTGATGAGCTCCAGCGCTCCCCGCAGCCGGATCTCGGCCCGCACGGACAGGTAGGCGAGTCCGGTCCCCACCAGCGCCGCCAGCGCCCCCGCCGCCGCGGAGACCTTGAGGCTGGTCCAGATGGCGTCCAGCCCGATGTCCCGGGTCAGGTGCTGGAGGGTGAAGGTGTTGTCGATGCCCACCAGCTTGGTGAAGGCCCCCAGCAGGATGACCCCGTACGACAGGCCGACCGCGGCTACATAGGCAAGGGAGGGGATCAGCAGGGCGACGCAGAGGCCGGGGGCGATGCCCGGCGCCTCGGCGGCCTGGGTGGCGCCGGTCACGGTGGCGTACGTCTTGTCCCGCAGCCAGTAGTGCTGCACGAGGAAGATCGCCAGGGTCGGGACCAGCAGCACCACGGAGATGACGCTGGCCATCTCCATGTTCCACTCGCCGGTCACCATCAGGAAGGCGTCCGGCGCCAGGAAGGACAGTTTGCCGCCGAGCAAGGCCGGGTTCCCGAAGTCGGCGATGGACAACCCGAAGACCAGCAGGGCCGCCTTGAGCAGGCCGGGGGTGATCAGGGGAAGGACGATGGTGCGCAGGCGGGTGCGCTCCCCCGCGCCCAGGTCGCTGGCGCAGTCCTCGAGGCTCGGGTCGAGCGACAAGAGGACGTTCTCGATCATGAGGAAGGCGACCGGCAAGAGGGACAGAATCTGGGACAGGATGACGCCGAGCCAGCCGTAGAGCGGGATCTGGGTTCCCAGGAGCTGGGCGAGGAGCCCGCGCCGGCCGCCCAGGATGATCAGGGATAGGCCGAAGAGATACGGGGGCGCGATCAGCGGGGCCAGCGTGAGTGTGCGCAGAGGGAGCCGCAGCGCCCAGGGGCCCCGCGTCACCAGGTAGGCCAAGGCGCAGCCCAGGCCCGTGCAGAGTGCGGTGACCACGCTCCCCAGGATCAGCGTGTTGCGGAGCGACCTCAGGAAGTAGGGCTTGGCAAAGAAGGTCTGGAAATGGTCGAGGGTGAATCCCCCGCCCTTCGCCGACACGCTCTTGACGAGCACGGCTGCCGTGGGGTAGGCGATGAAGAGGAACAGCCACCCCACCAACAACATGGCCAGGAAGGCCGGCAGCAGCCGGGCCAGGGATCCCCCCCCGACCCCGCGCCGCGGCACCGGTCGTTCGAGAAGAAGTTCTGTGGACATGTGCCTAACAGCCGGTCGGCGACCGGCTCCGGATGGGCGGCTTGGCTGCTGCTACTTCCTGAGGAACTTCGTCTTCCAGGCCTCGATGATGCGGGCGTGGTTGTCCGCCGCCCACTCGTACGAATAGTCGATCAGCTTCGGCTTGGTCTGGTACATCGGGTTGGGGGCGTCCCGGGCCGTCAGATACCCGAACTGCGCGAGCCAGCGCTGGAACTTCTCCGTCCCCGCGAAGTTGACGACCCGCTTCGCCGCCTCGAGCACCTTGGTGCCCTTCACGATGGCGAGGATGTTGCCCTCGTACCCCAGTCCTTCCTTCGGGACGGACCAGTAGATCGGGAAGCCCTGCTGGATCCGCTGCGGCACCTTCTCGTCCGAGGTGAGGCCGAGGATGTACTCCCCGCGGCCCACGTGCTCGAGCGGCGCGTTCCCGCTCTTGGTGTACTGGGCGACGTTCTTGTCCAGCTTCTCCAGGAAGTCCCAGCCCTTCTCCCAGCCCAAAAGCTGCAGGAAGGTGGCGTTGATCATGAAGGCCGTCCCCGAGGTGACGGGGGAGGGCATCACGATCTCACCCTTCCACTTGGGATCCAGGAGGTCGTGCCAGGACTCCGGCATCTTGAGGCCCTTCTTGGCCAGGAGGTCCTTGTTGCCGACCAGGACGAAGGAGGAGGTACCCACGTCGTAATAGGTCCCGTCCTTGTCCTTGTAGCGGGAGTGGATGTCTCGCCAGGCCGGGGCGTCCGGGTACGGTGCCCAGAGGCCCTCCCTCTTCCCCAGGATGGCCGTGGCCGGTCCGAATCCGAAGAGGACATCCGCCCCGATGTTCGGTTTCTCCGCCTGGACGCGCGCCCAGAGCTCCCCGCCGGAGAGGCCGAGGGTCTTGACCTGGGTCCCGGTGTTCTCGGAGAGGACCTTGGTCAGCTCCTCCTGGATCACCAGCATGTAGGTGTAGATGCGCACCTCCTCGGCGGCCAGGGCCGGAGCGGTGCTGGCGAAGAGCGCGAAAAGGCAAAGGAACACGGGCCAACCGACCTTCCGGATCGCACCTGCCGGTACAAGGGCCAATCGCTGCATGGTCGCTCTCTCCTGGCGTCCGCGGGAACGCGCTGCCCGCCTCGACGGCCTCGACCGGCCGGGGCGAGGGGTTCCCCTGGCTCACGCACCCGTGTGACAGTCCGATAACATCCGCACGACTCTTTGCCGAACAGCCCGAGGTATGACTGGCGTGCACGGCGGGGGAACCGGAAGCCACCTTAGCACTGAACCCGGTTGAGCGTCAAGCCGCGCACGAGCCAGATGCGCACGAGCCAGAGTTTCCATTGCCTCGAAGACGCAATCTCGTTTAGGATACGCCGGGATCAAGGGAGAAGGGAAGGCTCAAGCAATCTCGAATGCAAAAATGTCGGTTTTGACTTTCTCATTGAAGAGGGCATCCAGGCATGGTTGACACGGCAGTGGTGGTGTGCCCGGCGGGGGGTCTCCCGGAGGCGAATCTCCTCGAAACGGTGCGGGTGGCGGGCCTCTCCCTCCTGACCCGGGTCCTCCTCACGGCACGGCATGCGGGGATCGCGCGGTTCATCGTGGTGGCCTCCGGCAACCAGCAGACCTCCCTGCGCGCGGCGCTCGGCAGAGAGGGTCGTTTCCACGAACCGGTGGAATGGCAAGAGCCCGCGACTGACCCGAGGCTTCCGTCGGGGCGATGCCTGGTCCTCCTGCCCTCGGTTGTCCTGACGGCGAATGCCCTACGGATGTGGCTGGGACAGGCGCCGCAGGCCGATGGGATCATTTCCTCCCAGGGGGCGGGGGGTGGCCCCGTGCTCGTGCCGGCCGATGCCTTGGGTGCCTGCGTCGAGGCCGCGGGCAAGGGCATCGAGGGCCTGGCTGCGTTCCTGCGGCGGACGGCGAACGAGGGGCGGCTGACCTGGCATCCCTGGGATGGCCTTCCGCCGCTTTCCGTGCGGTCGGCCGCCGACGCACCGGCCGTGGAGCGGGCCATGCTCAAGGCCCTGCGGACGCCCGAGGACGGGCCGATCGTGGACCGGTACGTGAACCGGACGGTCTCGGGCCCCCTCACGCGCCTCCTCGTCCGCTCTCCCATCACGCCGAACCAACTCACCGTGGTCAGCCTGCTGACGGGCCTGCTCGCGGCCTGGGTACTCGGGCACGAGGGATGGTGGCTCTCCCTCCTCGGGCTGGCGCTGTTCCAGTCGTCGGTGATTCTGGATCATTCGGACGGGGAGGTGGCCCGCCTCACGTTCCAGTTCTCCCCGCTGGGGAAATGGCTGGACAACTGGAGCGACCATGTGGTGGACCTTACCATCATCGCCTGCCTGGCGCGGCGCGTCTCGGCGAGCATGGGCCTGGCCCGGGTCGTGGGCCTCGGCCTGGCCGCCGCCGCCGGCGTGACCGGGTCCTTCCTCGTGGTCTTCTTCTGGACGCTGCGCGGGGGAACGGAGGGTGCCGGTGCCTCCTCGCGACGCGCCGCCGATACGCTGATCTCCATGGCCAACCGCGACGGCTTCTGCCTGGCGTTGTGGGCCACGGTCCTGATCGGTCGTCCCGCCTGGTTCCTCTGGACCCTCGCCCTCGGCTCCAACCTCTACTGGCTGGCGTGGCTCGTCCTGTGCGGTCTGCCGTCTCGGGCGAAGGCCGGCGAGGTCGGCCCGGGGATCACCGGAGCGTAACCAGGCGGGTGGGCTGGCAGCGTAAGCAGCGAGGAAAAGTCAAAAAAGCCCCAACGTCCCCTAGCCGAGGAGGGACGTTGCGTTAAATGTCATAAGACTCACGATGCCAACCTCTTGATGCAAGGTCCCTTCTAGTGTCTCCGGCTGGCCGCGCGGTGCCGACGAGGCCGAATGGCCGCTACTGGTTCCCGGATGCGG
>Ga0315294_10008898_pt1 | contig 11028 bp, 9 predicted proteins | sample YL17G13_40_MG_FD_203626 | JGI IMG/M metagenome (GOLD analysis project Ga0315294, IMG submission 203626) | Sediment microbial communities from Yellowstone Lake, YNP, Wyoming, USA - YL17G13_40 | ecosystem: Environmental > Aquatic > Freshwater > Lake > Sediment | place: USA: Wyoming | collected... | reverse complement strand
AATGCTATTGCCAAAGCACTTGAAGCCGTTACCACCAGCGATACAAAAGGATGGTTTGAATCATGTGGCTATATGAACATACAAACTTGAAATGCTCTAGTTCAATATCGGATTAACATTAAATTGAAAGGATAAGCTGTGAATACGGGAGTTTTTGGGGCATTAGATTGGCTGGCGGTTGCGATTTACTTTGGTCTTATTGCGGCGATTGTCTGGTACTGCGTAGCGCAGAAACAAAGGACGACAACCGACTATTTTCTGGCCGGCAGAAATATGGGCTGGTTCGTAATCGGAGGCTCGATATTTTCAGCCAATATCGGCTCAGAGCATATAGTCGGTCTGGCCGGGCAGGGAGCAACCAGCGGTATGGCTATGGCCCACTGGGAACTGCACGCCTGGATAACTATTATGCTGGGCTGGGTATTTGTGCCTTTTTATTACCGCTCGCGGGTTTTTACAATGCCTGAATTTCTCGAGAAAAGGTATAACCCGACTGCCCGGTGGATTCTGTCGGTGGTTTCTTTGATTGCTTATGTCTTTACCAAGGTCTCGGTAACGGTTTATGCCGGCGGTGTGGTCTTTAATGTGCTTTTGCCAGAGATTCATCTGCGGCTGACGGAGAGCATCGTCCTCGATGCTTTCTGGGTGGGTGCGCTAACGACAGTGATTCTGACGGGAATATACACGGTGCTGGGCGGTCTGCGGGCGGTGGTTTATACCGATACGGCACAGACTATTGTTCTTATCTTAGGTTCGGCGTTTATCACACTGTTCGGCCTGAATAAACTCGGAGGCTGGAGCGAGCTTCAGACAATCTGCCGTGAAAGTGCAACTAACTTCGCCCTGTGGCGTCCGCTTAAAGACCCCACCTTTCCCTGGCTCGGTATCCTGATAGCTTCTCCGATTGTCGGGATATGGTACTGGTGCACGGACCAGTACATAGTTCAAAGAACTTTGTCGGCCAAGGACCTGCGTAATGCCCGGCGGGGGGCGATATGCGGAGGATTTTGGAAGGTTTGGCCGGTGATGATTTTCATTGTGCCGGGACTGATTGCTTATGCACTGCATCAGAAGGGACTGATTTCACTCCCCACCAAGATGCTCGGCGGCCGGCAGGTGCTGGACGGCGACCGTGTCTTTGCGACAATGGTTTGTTCGCTGCTTCCCGCAGGCCTTCGAGGGCTGGTGGTCGCAGGGCTGCTCGCCGCTCTTATGAGCTCCTTGTCGGCGCTGTTTAATTCCTGTGCGACCCTGTTTACGGTTGATATTTATGAAAAACTCAATCCGAAGGCGTCGGAACGCCACCTTGTTACCGTGGGCCGAATAGCAACATTTGTTGTGGTGGTGACCGGCATTATCTGGATTCCGGTAATGCAGCGGGTCTCCGGAGGAGGATTATACCAGTATTTACAGAATGTTCAGGGTTATCTGGCACCGTCGATTACCACGGTGTTTCTATTGGGGCTTTTCTGCAAGCGCATCAATGGTAAAGGCGCTGTGGCCGGCCTTGTAACGGGCTTTATAATGGGTATGGCAAAGATGACTATTCAGGCGCTGGTTGGAGGAGATAATCCGGTGATTACTTCGCCGGACTGGATAGTGGCTATCGGAAAGCATAACTTCCTGTATGCCACCGGATGGCTGGCGCTGATGAGCGCTGCGATAACGGTTGTTGTCTCACTGCTGACGCCGCCGCCTGATGAGCAGAAAATAATAAACCTTACTTATGCCGCTGTCACGGCTGAGCAGAAGAAGGAAAACCGCGAAAGCTGGAACTATGTGGATGTTCTATGGACAGCTTTGGTGCTGGGCCTTGTCGCTGGAATGTATTTGTACTTTAGCTTCTGGCTCAAATGACACCATCGCAGCAGCTTAGTGTAGGGTGGGGTCGCAACCCCACCATCAATTATTTATTTTATTGGGAACGGTGGGGTAAAAGACCCCACCCTACCTGTTCTTAATATTGGACAGCCGCGCGGAGTGGAAAGGTTTTTATGTACCTGCTGGGCTATGATGTAGGAAGCTCATCTATAAAGGCAACGTTGCTGGATGCTGAGAGCGGCAGGGCGGTTGCATCGGCATCATCACCCAAAAAAGAGATGGAGATGATAGCCGTAAAGCCCGGCTGGGCCGAGCAGCACCCCCAAGTCTGGTGGGAAAATGTCAAAGCGGCGACGGCGGAGATAAAATCGGCATTTGCCTTTGACCCTGCCGATGTGCGGGCGATAGGAATATCATACCAGATGCACGGGCTGGTGGTGGTCGATAAAAGGCAGCAGGTGCTTCGGCCTTCGATAATCTGGTGCGACAGCAGGGCAGTCGAGACAGGCAATCGAGCGGCAAAGAGTATAGGTAGTGGAAAATGCCTTAAAAGTTTGCTTAATCTGCCGGGTAATTTCACCGCATCGAAACTGAAATGGGTCAGGGACAATGAGCCAAAGGTGTATAAAAAAATACACAAGGCTATGCTGCCCGGCGATTACATTGCAATGCGGATGACCGAGCGAATTGTTACCACGCCGTCAGGACTGTCTGAAGGTATTATGTGGGATTTTCGCAGGCAGGGTCTGGCAAAGCTGGTTCTGGATTATTACGGGATTGCGGATGAGCTGGTTGCAGAGGTTCTGCCGACGTTCTCAATTCAGGGGGAAATGACTAAAAAAGCGGCTGACGAGCTGGGACTGAAGGCGGGGACTGTTGTTTCTTACAGGGCGGGAGACCAGCCTAACAATGCCTTGTCGCTTAATGTTTTGAATCCCGGAGAAATAGCCGCCACCGCAGGCACTTCAGGTGTGGTCTACGGTGTAATCGACAAGCCGAATTACGATGTAAAGTCGCGCGTGAATACTTTCGTTCACGTAAATTATACCGATAAGGCGCCGAGATATGGCGTGCTGTTGTGCATTAACGGAACAGGCAGCCTTAACAGATGGCTGCTGCACAATGTTGCTGATACGCTTACTTATGACCGGATGAACGAACTCGCTTCGCAGGTATGTGTGGGTTGTGATGGCCTTACCATTTTGCCTTATGGCAACGGGGCGGAAAGAACGCTGGAAAATAATGACATCGGCGCGCGAATATACGGATTGAGTTTTAATACACACACCAAGGCGCATTTGCTGCGGGCGGGGCAGGAGAGCATTGTTTTTGCGTTGAATTACGGCATCGAGATTATGCACAAAATGGGTGTAAAGGTCAAAACGGTGCGTGCGGGCAATGCAAATATGTTCCTGAGCCAGTTGTTTGGCAGAATTTTTGCGGCGGTGACGAAATCAGTTGTGGAACTGTATAACACGGACGGCTCGCAGGGTGCAGCGAGAGGTGCGGGCATCGGGGCGAAAATTTATAAGGATTACAAGGACGCTTTTGTCGGGTTGGACCGCAGGAGTATTATTGAGCCTGATAAAAAGCTGACATCGGTTTACGCAGATTTATATGGAAGGTGGCGGGATATACTCAAAAAGGCTTTGGCAGTTGCCGGTAAGACGCGAGGGAGCAAAAAATGAAGAAAACAACATTTGGCGTTATCGTTGGTAACAGAGGTTTTTTCCCCGATGTTTTAGCAAAACAGGGCAGGGGAGATATTCTTGAAGTGCTTAAGAAAAACAATCTCGGCTCGGTGACACTTTCGATGCAGGACACTAAATACGGTGCGGTTGAGACCTTTGCCGACGCCGGGAAGTGTGCCGCACTTTTTGCAAAAAACGCCGAGCTGATTGACGGCCTGATAGTAACGCTGCCGAATTTCGGCGATGAAAAGGGTGTTGCCGAGGTAATCAAACGTTCAGGCCTGAATGTGCCTGTCCTGATTCACGCTGAGCCGGACACCGAAAGCAAAATGACGGTGGCCGACAGAAGAGATTCCTTCTGCGGTAAAATCAGCGTCTGCAACAATCTCAGGCAGGCGGGTATTCCGTATACGCTGACAAAATCGCATACCGTTAAGGTCAAATCCGCTGAATTTTCAAAAGAGCTGGATGATTTTGCTTCTGTCTGCAGGATTGTCCGGGGCCTTGAAAATGTCAGGTTCGGAGCCATCGGCGCCCGCACCGGTGCGTTTAATACTGTCCGCTACAGCGAAAAAATCCTTGAGCTTTCGGGAATTTCGGTGGAGACGATAGATTTGTCGGAGATACTCGGAAGGGTTGCTTTGCTTGCCGATAATGACAGGGCGGTCAAAAACAAATTAAACTCCATTAAGAGATACATCCCTACCGATTCGATTCCCGCAGATGCGCTTTTGAAAATGGCAAAATTCGGCTGTGTGGTTGACGGCTGGGTCAGGGACAACGGCCTGAACGGGACTGCGATTCAGTGCTGGACAGCCCTTGAGGAGTTTTTCGGTATAGTACCCTGTGCGCTGATGAGTATGGCCGGCGAGTCGCTTCTGCCGAGCGCCTGTGAAGTCGATGTTACAGGCCTGCTGGGGATGTATATTCTGCAACTGGCTTCAGGCACACCCAGCGCCCTTTTGGACTGGAACAATAACTACGGTTCTGAGCCGGATAAATGTGTGTGCTTTCATTGCAGCAATCTGCCTCGGTCGTTCTTTAAGAATGCAAAGATGGATTACCAGGAAATTATTGCCGGCACCGTCGGCAGAGAGAATACCTATGGCACTGTCGTCGGCAGGATAGCGCCGAATAAGGTTACATTCTGCAGGACGACTACCGATGATGCTGCCGGGATTATAGGCACTTATGTGGGCGAAGGTGAATTTACCGATGATAAGCTCAGCACGTTTGGCGGCTATGGTGTCGTGAAAATCGCAAATCTACAGGCGCTTTTGCAGTATATATGCAAAATGGGCTTCGAGCACCACGTTGCAATGAACATATCACAGAAAGCGGATGCGATTGCAGAAGCCCTCGACAATTATATGGGCTGGGATGTGTATCGTCATAGATAATTTGCGGAAGGAGTGAAAAAATGACCGGCGAAAAATCTTTACACAGTATATGCAGATGGACGTTTAATGCGGGCAAAGGCGGTTTTGTGCCGGCGGATATGAGGCCTGCCTGGGCTGGCAGCCAGTTCGGCAGCGCAGATATGATTAGACTCGTAAAGCAGAAAATTGCCCCGCGACTGCCGGACAACGTCCAGTTGGGTATAGAATTGCATTATGACACAGAGGTTGATGAGAAGTCAGCGCCGGAGGTAGCCGACGCACTGGTTGAGTGCGGGTTATATCTGGCGCTGATTACACCCGGCGCTCACAGCCATTATGCTTATGGCGGCATATCGTCACTTGACCCGGATGAGAGAAAAAGCGCAGAAGAATTTGGCCTGCGGACGGTCGATATTGCTTATGGGCCGCTGAAGAAAGCCTGGCATAAAGAGCCGGCAAAAGCTCCTGCATTGGTGCTTTGGAACGGCTCATTCGGCTATGACCTTGCCAGCGTTGGTGTAAAACAAATGTATCAAAACCTCAAAGAAAGCGTGGCGGGACTTTGCAAATATGAGCAGAAAAAGGGCGGTAAACTTTTTATAGCGTTTGAACCGAAGCCCAATGAGGGACATCCGGCTATGCTGGTGCCGACGGTTGCCAGTGCGCTGCTTTTCTGGCTGAAGATTGAGCAGGAGTTCGGCATACCGAGAGATAAAAAGGGCGTAAACAAGGAATTCGGGCATTCGGAAATGATTGGGCTTGACCATATATACGACAGCGTGGAGGAATTGGACAATAACGCTATGCTTCATATGCACCTGAACAGCCAGGGGTATAACGATGGTATTATTCTGGGCGGCCCGGGAAAGTATGATATAGACCACGGCGTGCGGATAAACGGGATGAATATAGCTATTGCGGGCCTTATTCAGCAAGCCGGCTACGCCAGATGGAAAGGCCACGATATGCAGCCGCGGGCTTATGATAATGTCGAGCAGGCAATCGACAGGGTTGTCAGGAGCATATTAAGCTGGGAGGCCTGCGAAAAGGCTGCGAAGGAATTAGACACTAAAAAACTTTTGAAGCATCTCGAAAAGCGAGAAACTGCCAAAGCGGAAGATATAATGCGTTCGGCGGTTGTAAATGCACAGGGGCATTTTGACAAAATGTATAAATGACCGCCGCCGGAACTGTATCAGGTTGAAGGGAAAATTAACATCACACCCTTTCTCATAAGCATTACAGCGATGGCGGCCAGCAGCAGGCTCATTATCTTTGAGAGGGCCTTCAGACCGGCTTCACCGAACATTTTTGTCAGGTAAATTGACAATCTGAAAATCAAACCAGCCAGCAAAACATTTATCAGCACGGAGACCATTGTTGCTATCAGTCCGTATTGAGGCACGATTACAAGCGAAGTGGTCAGAACGGCTGGGCCGACAATTAGGGGAGTGCCGAGCGGAACGGCGCCGAGTTCCTCGGTTGGTATACGCCGTTTTTTCACCGGATTGATTATGTCTATAATGGCTATGCAGAAAAGTATTGCTCCGCCGGCAATCATAAAATCGCCTATGGTAATGCCAAGCAGCCTGAAAACAGCTTTGCCGAGGAGTATGAAACCGATAGATACGCACAAGGCGGTAATCATCGACTGAAAGATGATTTTTATCTTTTGTTTTTGCTCTATTCCTTCCGTCAGAGAGGCAAATATCGGCAGAACCCCCATAGCATCTACCGCCACGAATATCGGGATAAAGGCAAGCAGAACATCTTTAATAAACCCCATTTTAACATCCCTGTAACATCAAATCTTGAATTTATAGCTTAACAATTTGTAGATAAGTTTCGCTGCCAGAAAATTCGGCGCCTTATTGTAATCGCTGGGGCAAAGCTCGACAACATCAAAACCAACAACTTCTTTTTTACCGAAGACTGCTTTCATCAGTTCCAGCACGTCATACCACATCAGCCCGCCCGGCTCAGGCGTTCCCGTGGAAGGCATTATAGAAGGGTCAAAAACATCGAGGTCAATCGTTACATAAACCTTTTTCCCCAGTTTCGATATAACTTTGGGTATCCAGCCTTTGGCCTGACAAATATCTTCGCCAAAAAACACGTTGCTTTTACTCATAAATGCTTTTTCGGAAACATCCATACTTCTTATACCCACCTGCACAATTGGAGCAATCTCCCTTGCTCTTGCCATAACGCAGGCGTGGTTGCATTTTGAGCCGTGATATTCGTCCCGCAAATCAGAATGGGCGTCAAGTTGCAGAACTGTAACATTCGGGTTTTTTCCGATATGGGCCTTTATTGTGCCGATGCTTACGGAATGCTCTCCCCCGATTACGACCGTGAATTTCCCTTTTTCGATATGGCCTTCGACCCTTTTTCTCACGGCCTCGACCATATTCTCAGGAGAAGACTTCTCTTCTACCGCCTTATCGGTAAATATACCGATTTTGTAAGGTTCCGAATCTGATTCTATATCATAGAGTTCCATATTTGCAGATGCTTCTATGATAGCCGCCGGCCCTTTGTCCGCCCCCTTAATCCACGTGCTTGTTTCGTCGTAAGGAACGGGGATTATTACTGCCTTTGCGGTCTTGAGGCTTGAATATTCCGCCGGTAAATCCCCAAAATTGGTCGTGCGCTCCATAATAGAATTATGCCGAATCAAACAGGAACATTGCGATTGCCACCACAGTTGTCCACAAGTCCGACTGGCCGCGAGCGGTTTGAGTTACATTGGAAGTGCGAATAATCATACCGCTGGATTTATAGACCTGTTCTTTTTCCGACCAGTCCTGGTTTGGGTCGACTTCCAGGCCCAGAGTTGTTCCAAGCATACCGGCTGCGAGGTCCTCTGCCATATCCCCGGCTTCCTGCTGGTTCATCCCGTAACCGTGAACTTCGCTTAGGTATCCCCAGTTGTTATCGTCTTTGGGAATAGCCAGACCCACTGATGCGGCTATCAGCCTTCCACCTTCGTTTGTATCAGACCTTGCCATAACACAATAGCATATTTCGCCGGGGATGAGGCTCTTTAAACCATTTTCGAAGCTAATGACTTTGCACTGCGGCGGCAGAATCGATGAAACCTGAACAAGGTTTTGCTGGGCCACCCCTGCTTTTCGCAGAGCTTCCTCAAAAGATTTTAGCTGATACTTGTGTTGGCCGACGCCTTTGGTCAAAAACACTCTCGATGGAACAAGATGCATTTAGGACTCCTGTATTAGTTCTTCATATTTTCCAAAATGATAAGCTTAACTTAAATAGGCAAATCATATATTGAGAATGTTGATATGATAAAGAAAATTTTGAAAAATAAAAAAAAATTTTTGTCGGCGGTTCGGACGGTGCGGTGCGGTAGAAATTTGCCTGAACAAGTGATAAACCTGAAGGACTGACCGGCAGATTTTATTAACCAGAGTTGGGAATAGCCGCCAAATAGTTTACAATTAAGAAGTCCGGACCGGCTTATTTACCCGGTCCGGACTGATTCGCATTCAACTCAAAATTAAGCAACCGGCTTTTTTGCCTTCCTTGGCTTTGTCGGCTTGTTCGGCTCGCTTGGCTTATTCGGCTCGGCCGGCTTGTTCGGCTCAGCATTGGGGTCTTGAGCCAAAAGCACTGATTCCTTTGCCGGCTTATTGGGTTCGACCGGCTTGTTCGGTTCCTTGTTGGGCTCTGCAGCCAATCCCACAAATTTCTTTTCCGGCTTGTTCGGCTCGCATGGCTTGTTCGGCTCAACCGGCTTATTCGGCTCCTCAGCCAGTAGTGAAGAACCTGTCACCATTTTGCTGGTGCCTGTAACAGCTGACGCTATTCCTGCAACGAGCAGAATCGCAACCGTTACAAAAACAAACTGCTTCATTAAATTTCCCATACTTTTCTCCTTCAACTTAAATTTCGTTTTTTGTATCGTTCTCTTGAACGATTTTATTTTAATAAAAATCTAATTCTATAATTTTTGCCGTTTCAATGCAACAACTTTTTTCCAAAAAATTGATTAAATTTTTCTGACGGCCTTATAGGGGCTTTAAAGCCATTTTTTCGCTTGAAAACTTGAAAAACCGTCTTCCGAATGGAGCGCAGCGAAAAATTGTCATTCTGAACGGAGCGCAGTGAAGTGAAGAATCTCTATGTTTAGCAGTCGCCGGGACGGCGACTTTTGCTTCTTGTAGGAAAGCGGAAATTGCTTTACTCCACTCGCAATGGCTGGTCATCATTTCTCTTGTTACAGACCGGCAGAAAAAAATTTTAAAATTTTTTCTTAAAAATCGGGAATTTTATTGACGACTATATTAGAGACGACTATATGGTCATACTAATTAAGAAAAATAAAATTGAGTTGCACCAGAGATGTTGTCAGAGATTCGTTTGCTCTTGTGGGATGCTGAGGCTTCATCCCTGAGGCATTTTAGAACAAGCCTTTTAAGGAGTAGTTTATGTATCAGTCTTCCGGTTCTGTTCAGGAAGAAGACCAATGTTGTGAACCTCCGAGTACTCAGGGGGCGGCTGTTGCCACCCTCAATCCTCCAACCACCCACACAAAGCAAAGACCAAAAGTTTCAAGCCTGCTGCGCCAGTGCGGCAGCACGGCGAGTGAATGGAACGATTGGAAATGGCAGATAAGACAGCGTATACGCACTCTTGAGCAGCTTGCTCTTTATCTGCCGAACCTGAATATTCAGCCTTTAGCAAATGTCATCAGGAAATATCCGATGGCAATCACGCCTTACTATGCTTCGCTTGTCAGAACGCCCGATGTGTCGGACCCGATTTTCAAGATGTGCGTTCCGCAGATTGATGAATTGAATAATCCCGCCTGTCTGAGCGAAGACCCGCTGGAAGAAAATGCTGATATGCCGGTGCCGGGCCTTGTGCATCGGTATCCTGACAGGGCCCTTCTTATAGCCACAACCACCTGCGCCTCGTACTGTCGGCACTGCACGCGCAAAAGAGTCGCCGGAACCAGGGAGTGCCTGATTTCCGCCAGAAGACTCCAGCAGGTAATAGAATATCTCACAGCCCACCCTGAAATTTGCGATGTGATTGTGTCCGGCGGCGACCCCTTAACTATGCCGACAAATGTGATTGACGCCGTATTGTCGGGCCTGCGCTCGGTTAAAAGCGTGCAGATAATCCGCATCGGCACTCGCGTTCCGGTTGTTCTGCCGATGAGGATTACCGATGAGCTGATAAAAGTGCTGCGCAAGCACCATCCGCTCTGGATAAATACGCACTTCAACCACCCCAGCGAGCTGACGCCGGAATCTGCGGCAGCCTGTGCGAAGCTGGTCGATGCAGGTATCCCGCTCGGCAACCAGACCGTTTTACTTCGCGGCGTAAACGACAGCCACAAGATAATTGAACAGCTTTGCCGCGGGCTGGTTCGTATGCGGGTCAGACCCTATTACCTCTACCAGTGCGACCTTGTTCGCGGCGTAGAGCATTTCCGCACGCCTCTGAGCCGGGGTATAGAGATAATGGAATATCTGCGGGGCAGGGTCAGCGGAATAGCCATACCTAATTTCGTAGTCGATGCACCGCACGGGGGCGGGAAAATCCCTGTGACGCCTAATTATGTTGTTACGGTAAGCCCGACGCATACGGTGCTTCGCAACTATGAGGGACTGCTGGTGAACTATCCCGAACCCGGCTGTGGTAATTCGCCCTGCGAGGAGGTAAAACCGGAACAGTCGGCTTGTGGTGAGCTTGCCGAATCGGCGGGGGTGTGGGAGCTTGCCGGCGGACAGGCTTCGGTCATACAGCCTGCCGATACGAACCGTTGTCGAAGACGTCAGAGCATAATGGAAAAAAGAAAAAAGATGACAAAGTTAGACAGCAGTTTTTTGTTTGATTTGTAACACCGATTTATTCGGGGAACATTTCTAAAAATTGGGATGTTATGGTAGTTGGCCTTACTTACGACCTTCGGGGCGAATATCTTGCCGAGGGTTATAAAGATGAAGATGTGGCCGAGTTCGATTCTGAAGGGACGATAACGGCTATAGAAACGGCGATACAATCATTGGGTTATCAGACGGAGCGGATTGGTAACGCCCGCTCACTGTGTCAGATGCTTTCTGCCGGCAAGAGATGGGATTTGGTATTCAATATAGCGGAGGGTT
>Ga0315294_10008897_pt1 | contig 11028 bp, 17 predicted proteins | sample YL17G13_40_MG_FD_203626 | JGI IMG/M metagenome (GOLD analysis project Ga0315294, IMG submission 203626) | Sediment microbial communities from Yellowstone Lake, YNP, Wyoming, USA - YL17G13_40 | ecosystem: Environmental > Aquatic > Freshwater > Lake > Sediment | place: USA: Wyoming | collected... | reverse complement strand
AGGCGTTACCAGCTTGAAGGCGCTTCCAGAGGGACTAGCGGCAACTGCCTGAAAATAGGTGGCGTCCCCAGGGGGATTCGAACCCCCGTTACCGCCGTGAAAGTCCGAGACGGCACTATCGGCAGGAATAAGCTTTAGTGGGCAACAATATGCAAACGCGGTACTTGCAGACATTCGCTGATTTGCTCCAATATGCTCGAATCAGCCCAAATCTGCGCTTCCGCGTCCCCACAGCGTCCCCAAAGATGGCGCGTACTTCGAGCCGTTTTCTGTCATAGCCTTTTGCTGGCGCGCCTTCTCGCGGCGCCGCTGCGCTTGCAAGAAGCGCTGGACGGGTTGAAAATAGACCAATATGGCCAAGCCAGCTTTCATCTGCGAAGCCTGCCAGAAGGCATTCCCAAGCAGAGAAATAGCCGAGTGGCACGAGGCCCACGACTGCATCGTCGCCCTGCGCGAACAGCGCCAGCGTGAGCGAAAGGCGATCTGCGCGAAGCTCACGGAAATCCAAAAGTGGGTGATGAAGGATGAGTGGAACAAGTTCGTCATGGGCGCTGAGACTGGCGATCACCCCGGCGAAGGCTGGAACACGCCGGAGGCTCGTCGGAAGCGAGCGGCCGAACGCAAGCGCCGCGGCTTGGCCCCGGCGCCGGCAGAACTGACAGGAGAACTGACACCGGAACTAGCACCGGGGAGACGGCAGAAATCACAACGTAAGCAAAAGGCGCGGCCGTGAAATGTTCACGCGGGTCTTTCTGGCGGTCCTGGCCCTGCTGAATTTGTGGGTGTCTCACGTGATCCGCGCCGCGCATCCGGTTCTGCCGGCGGTGAACGCGGCGGTGGTAGACCACGAGGTAAGGCGCTTGATCCGCTCCGAGAAATCGTCCCATGATTACCTCTTGCCTCCGAACAGGCACAGCGCGCCGGCCGCCAGCCCCGCCCAGACCCACCAGGGCCAGCCGGTTGCCGCTGCGGGTGCTGGCGTGCTGGTTGTTGCGGGGGCGACCGTGGCGGTGCTTACCGTTGCCGGCGCAACCGTTGCTGCGGCCAGTGCGGCGGCTACCGCAGTTCGCAGATCCACTTGGCGCGAAGCTAGAGTTCTGCCGCTGGCACTTACTAGGCTCCAACTGTAGATATGGCCAGTTTCCATCACGTTGAGCTGACCCCAACGGTGTCCGAGTAGCCCCGATGCGACTACAGATGCGCCCACACCGTCTTTGGTCAACCACAAGTCAGCCGATTCAGTGCCGGCAACATACACGTTCATATAGCCGGTGGGACTGATGGAAAAATCCGTAGCATTCGCCGCGCAGGGCAACGCCGGCTCGTCAGCATAAAACGTTGTCCCGACTCCGGTGAATTTTCCCATGGCTTTCTCAAAACTGCGCGTACTTCACCATGCCGCCGCCAGTGGCCGCCGCGCCCAGGTTCACGCACAGCGCTTGGCCGAAGTTACCGCGCAACGGGTTGTGCGGCGGGAAATCCAGCGCCATGCTCAGCACAAGAGGGTATGGCCCAGCCAGTAGCACGGGGTTCACAACACAGGCGGCCCCTGTCCCTTGATTGATTGTTATGTTGGCGGGCGCGGTAAGCGACAACGACACGTCGCAGACGTAAATTGATTGTCCGTTGGCCAGAGGTACGATCTCTGTGCTGCCGATGCCTGGAAGGGTGAATGCCGCGCTGCGGTTGCAGACAATTACATCATTCGCCGAAGTATCGGGGAACACCCAGAATAGCCGATAGGTGTCGCCAGCCCCGGCGCCCCCGCAGCCGGTAGTGTAAGTCACCTGGGCCTGAACCGCCGGCAGTGCCGGGACAACAATCATTTGAGTAGCGGTGACATTCTGCAAGACCCTGGCGGGATATACCACATACACAGGGGCGCTTGCGCCGCCTGCCGGTTCAAACACGTACACCGTCAGCGTCGATCCTACGCAGGCCACGCTGTTGAATCGAAAAAACAGCACCCCGCCAGTTCCCGACCGGGGCAATTCCACGGTGTAAGGGAAGCTCGTTTTATCAGCCGAATCAAACGCCAGCACGCGGGAGTTTGTGCCCGACAACGCAAAGATGCCGGTGGCAGGCCCACCCACCGATGTGCCGCTGTACTCCACGGTGACATTTGCCGCCCCGCCGGATGGCTGGATGTTCCAAATACAGGCGCGCACAAAAGGAAGATAGATGGTGGCGAAGGTTCCGCCTGAGATGACATTTGTCGCAATTTCCGAAATCCGAACGTAATTAGGGATGACGGCTGCGCCCTCAAGGTAGATTTGAAGTGTAGTCGGGAAACCGGCAGTGGTATAGGTCAGGGAATGGATGCTTTGGCCGATGTTGCGCACTGGAGCACTGCAGCCGGAGGCGTTGACGGCGGTGAACACCTGCTGCTGCGTGGTCTGCGGGCTGGTGTAGATGATCTGCGCGTGCACGGTCAGCGCCAGAAACAAGCTGACAGCTAATAGCTGGTAGCTGACAGCTTTCCGAAACAGCCACCAGGGGTCCCAGCCGGCACAGTGGACCGGGCGGCACTGCTTTTTGAAATTAGTGTGTTTCATTTCATTCCTCAAATGCGAAGCCTCGGAATTTGCAATCAGCGCGGGTTGTTCGGATCGTCAACGTTCATTGCCCACTCGTATCCGGGCGCGGGCTCCGCTGTCGGCCGCGTGTAGAGGAAAGCCTGCTGCACGCTCATCTGTTGCCCGGGCGGTAGTGAAACCATGGCCGCGGTGCTGCTGTTGGCGCTACTGGTCCACCCGGTGTCAAAGGGGTGAGCGATGCAGCTCTACACGGCGGCGCTCCCCTTGCAAGAACCGCTGGAGTTTCTTGAGCCGCATCGTCGTTTGCCGCTTCTCAACCGCCTGGCGCTTGCGCTCCTGGCGTTCGGTCCACCGCGCCAGTTCCACCGTGACCCATAGACTGGCCGCCAGCATGAGGACGGTTGACACCGGCCGGTGAATGAGGCCATCGCCAAAAAGCAAAGCCGCCGCGTCGTCGCCCGGCATGTAGACGGTCGCGCCACCCGGCAGCGTAGCGGGAACGCAATCGATTACTGCGGACTTAGGATCGGTCACTCAGTCACCCCGATTTCCTTGATGGCTTGATTCGGGCTGTCGGCTTCACCTTCTGGCTGCTCGAGGCCGGCAGCGTAGAACTCCGCGATGAACTCAGGCAGCGAAGCCTCAAACGGGGCCAGTATGTTCCACACGGTCGGGGTCGCCCTTAGCTGGGCGAGCAATTCGTCTTTGGGAATAGCGGTGATTTGGTCGTAGGCGGCGCCACCATACTTGTACTGGATCTGGTCCGCGAATTGGTCCCCTGTCAGCCCCAGATTCAAGGCGCTCGCTGCCAGCGCCGCCAGGTTGCTCAACATCGTGAGCTGAGCCGCATCCGCGCCGGGGGAGGCCGGCGATTCGGAAACTTGGGCGGAAGGCGCCGCCACCGGGGGCTGCGTGAGGCCGGGCGACGGTTGCGCGGGCGACGGCGGGATCGCTATGGGCCCTGCGCCCAGACCTGCCTGCAGAAGCGTCGTCTGGCCGGGCAGGATCTTCTGCGCAATTGCGGCGCCGATCGCCGGCATCGCTGGCTTGAACATGTCGAACAATTTTCCGACCATTCGTTCCAAGGCCGACTCTTCGCCGGCGCCGCCGCCGCGCTCCTCCGGGCCGGCGCTCTCCTCCCGTGATTCCGCCGCAAAGAGCCCGCGGAACGTCTTCACAGTTTCCGCGAATTCCTTGGCCTGGCCCAACGGGCTTGCGGGCCCGGGCCTGTTCAGCTTCTCGACCACGCTGAGTACTTCCTTGACGAGGGCGAGCGAGTCGGCGGCGCCGGCTGACTGCGGGCGGAGCCTCTCGACGAGCGATGCCGCCTTCTCCAGTGTGGTAAGTGCGTCTGCCTGGGCCGGCTGCTGCGGCAACAGGCTTTTCAGCTCCCGCACTAATCCGCCGATTCTTCCAAGGTCGGCCTGCAGGTCTTCGGCTGGCGAGCCGGCCTGCTGCTTGTCGATGACCTTCCCCAACATTTCTGACAGGCGCGTGATGGCTGTGGCCGCCGCGGAATCGCTACTGGCGGCAGCCGGCGCCGGCGCGGCCGGCTGTCCCCAAACTTCGAAGTATTTGGCGTTCTGTGGGTCTGAGCCGACTACCTCGCGGGGGTCCACCTTGGGAGGAAAATCGTGATTGTGACAGTTGAGCGTAGAGCTGGCGACGGTCTTCCCGCGGCTGTCGTTCAATCGCACGTGGTACTTGCCAGAACCGAAGGTCCGCAGAATGTAATCCTCGTCGAATGGCTCGCTCAGCTTGGCGATGAAATGCTCACTCTCCTTCCGATCAATCACGGGCCACAGGCGGTAAAGGTAGGCCCGGAGCCCGCGCCAGTCATCCGCCGTGAACTGGTGCAAGCGCTCAAAGAAAGGAGTCGGCTCCCCGTTGGGCTTCGCACCAGGCCGCTCGACCGCAGCCGGAGCTTCCGTTCCTTCCGGCACACTTGCTTGCGACTGGTCAGTCTTACTTCGCATCTTACCTAGCCTCCTCGTCATATGAGTCCGCCGCAATAGAAATAGAAATAGGAATATAGGCGCGCGGCATCCGGCGGCGATGCGCGGGCATCTTGAAGCCCGGCAAACCGGGCCCCGCAAGTACCAGCCGACTGGGCCGCTACAGCTCGGCTGAAAATTCAGCGCCTCGAAAGAAGCAGCCCAACGCCCAGCCCGGCGGCGGCCAATGCGACCAGCATCCACCAGTTTTGACTCAAGCCGCCGGCGCCACCGGCGCCCTGCGAGGCCACCGATGTGGCAACCGTCCGGTCAACGGTTGCTGCAGCGTCTGCGACATCGGCCTCGCTTCCGCCCGCCTTCCTGATTCCCGCCGCCGATTCGGCTTTGATCTGCTGAATCGTGCTGGGCAACGGGACACCGTGGGCCAATAAGTTCCAGTAATCGCCCCAATCATCGCCCAGCGTAACCGGCTGAGCTCTCGGAATCAGATACCCCATCAAGTAGCCTCCGTTCGTTTCAACTGTTCACGTAGCCGGGTGACTTTAGCCGCCTTGCGCTTGCGTTTGAACTCCTGCTCATGGGGCTTGAGCCACAGCGCGAAAAGCAGCAGTGCAGCGCCAGCTAGCAGATACGTCGCGTTCACCGAAACATCCACCGTCTGGCCTAAAGTCGGCGGCGTGTACGGCACAATCATGCGCCCCATTGCAGACCTCAGCGGTCCCGTTTGTTGCGTACTTTGGTACAGCCCCATTTTTCATCACCTCTTCCGCAGAGAACGGTAGATCAAAACGGCGTTCCCCATTTGTCCGTGTGGCGCTGGCGCCGCAATCGCCAGATGTCGTGGGCAAACGTTGAACGGCGCTCCGGTGGTGTGGCCCGGATCATTTCGACCGCGGCCGGCACAGTCATTGCCGATGATTCACCTTTCATCGAGAGAACGGCGGTGAGCCACTGGCCCAAGCTCCTGGCGCCCGTTTCCGCCGCGTTGAATTGCCGGGTCCGCCGCCCCAGGCCTGCCCGCTTCAGCGCGGCGCCGATGGTGGTGTTGCAGCTCCGGCAGGCCCATGCCAAGTTCGCTCGCTCGGTGTTCTCCTCGCGTCCGTCCAGGTGATGCACTTCAACATTGCGTTCGGCGCCACAGAACGCGCAGATGCGGGGGCCTGGCGGGCGGCATTGCGGCGCCGTCGCGCGGTAGCGCCAGCCGCGATGGCTGACTGCTTCCTTGCGCCATCCGGAGCCGCAGGCCCGCCCTATCTTTCCCCCTGCTCTTCCTCAGCTTCTTCTTCGCCCTCGCCTTCGATGACGTCGAGCGCGTTGCCAATGGCCTCGGCCAACTCTTCGCGCGTGGCCTCCGGCGCGTAGGCCTCTTCCAGGAGGTCTTGGACTTCGCCAAGAACCCCTTCCAGTTCGGTCACTTCAGCCTTCGCTGATGGCATAGCACACTCCTGAGATTTGGGATTTGTGATTGTGAAGCCGCGGCGCGAAGAATAATCCCGCACGCTTTCATGGTCGATTTCCTCGGCGCGGTCTGGATCGTCCAGCACGTCGCGCACGAATCGGACGGCTTTGTCCTTCCGGCTTTGGACCTGCTCGCGCGTCAGCCTCTTCACACTTCCCATGGTCACCTGCCTCGTCAGTAGCCAGCAACATCAACTAAGAAGGGCCGCATTTGTTGGCGTGACAAGACGCGGCGGATTTGTTGCGGCGCCCTTTCTGGCCCGCCGGCGCGCGCGTGTCTTTCGCTGCCGCATGGCCTCCCGAAGCGCGTGTTGTAACAGACGGTCAGTCTTCCCCAGGCGCCGGTATATTTCCTTGGCGGTCACTTGCTGGGATTCGAGCCGCAATGCCTCGGTGACGTCGGCGTGCCTGGGCCTGCCGGGTCGCCTGGGCCAAAGCCCCCGCAAAAATAGCTGGCCGGCTTGCTCGGATACCCGGCGCTGGTCCAGGTGGGCTTTGAAGCGCTGTTTGATTAACCTGGCCGCCTTCAAAACGGCCGCCGCCAGCTCGGGCGGCAGAGCGGGCCCGCCTCGCCGGCGGCGCGCCGCTGGCGCCTCTACCGGGCCAAGAGCCTCCGCTTTTGGCTCGCCTTCTCGTTTGTCTGTGCTATCGCGTTCCTTCATGGAAACCCCCGTGGAGACCTTTGGCAGGCCCCAGAATCGCCCGCGTGGGCCTGGTAAGCGCTATGGGTCGGCAGTGCGGACGATTGCACTGCGCGCCGCGCCGAGCACCTGACGGCCGCAAGCTCTTCGCCACTGCTGCTCGGGGGCGAAAATGTCTGCAAAAAGTTCCCCCGGTAGACACGTTAGACACTTCTATCTATCTCTATATATATCTATAAGATAAGTGTCGGTAAAAGGGCGACCGACACTTGACCGACACGTTAGACACTTCGGCCCAAGTGTCGGTCACTGTCGGTCACCCTTTGATAGACACTTAAGTTACTGATTCCTGATGCCGCAAACCCCAATTGTCGGTGTGTCGGTCGGGGGGAGGTTTGCACACACATACAGACGCCTTTCACAGTCAGTCTTCGCGGTAAACCAATACGATTCTGCGGCCGTCCGTGTGGCTCTCCAGTGGCCCGTCCACTTCGGTGAGCGCCTTAATGCGCCGGTTAAACGTGTCCGCGTCCACCCGGCTGAGGTTCCGCTGAAGCGTGCGCTTACGCAATCCGGCGGCGCCGGCGGCCTTCACTTTCTCGACGATGCGGGCGTCTAAGCGGGCCATCTCGGAGGCTCCATAGTCGGTGAACAGGTACCCGAGGCCTGCATGGAGATACCGGGTCAGGGCGATGGCTGGTTGCAGGTGATCCGCGCTGATAGTGGAGCTGCGATCGAGGGCCGCGAAAATTATGGCCGCCTTCAGGCAGTGCAGATGCTCGCGGGCCGCTAAGGTCGAAATCAACGGTTCCTCTTTCAGGGCAGCACGCAGGGATTCGTAAAAGGGATCCCAAAGCGCGCAGGCTTCGGGCGAGAAGGAAAACTGCGTGGGTCCCTTGTCTCGCCGACATTGATGGACATCATGGAGCTGCTTCACCAGCTCGTTCCAGGTCGGGGTTGGCGGGTCGGGTGGGTGAGCGATAGCGGCCTTGTGGACTCCGGGAAAGTACATCAACCTGTTTCCGAGGCCCCCTTCGATATCCTGCAGCTTTAGTCTGTCCAGCCAGCTTTGGGTTGTGCCGGCGAAGAGCGCGAGCCAGGGTTGATCGGCCGCGAGCGGGCGTATTTTGGTGTTAGTTTCCAGGCGGTCCGGGCAATCGTAGGCATCGCAGAGGTTTGGAATAATGTTTCCCAGACCTTCCTTGGCGCTCTTGTCGAGCAGCGCGCGAATCTCCGCCAGACAGGCGATAACGGGCACGCACGTTTTGCCGCCCGCCTCTTCGCGGGCCTTGGCTACAAACTGAATGAGGCCCTCCGCTGAATCAATCGAAATCATGGTGCGCACGACCGGGCACGCCTCGTGGAGAAGGCGCATGGCGAAATGCTGCGCGGAGCCCTTGCGGCTCCAACCGGAATCGCCTACTAGGACCGCGTACAGGTTGGGGTAAACCCGGCGGGACATGGTGTAGTAAACGGAGCGACCCAGCACGGCGCCGGCGGCCACGAGAAACCCGGCGAGGTGGTAGTTGTCGGGCGCCTCGCTGGATAGCGTCACGGCTTGGCGGTAGGTTTCGGCGAGCCCGTACCAGGCTTCGTCGGGGACGGCGGGGCATTGCGGGGCGGTGCTCTTGCTGCGGGGGCCGGCAACCGGCGGCGCACTGTCCGCTCCGGTGACCGGGGCCGGCTCTGGCGGCTGCCACACGGGCGCCGCGGTGACGGCGCGTTCGACGTCGGCGCGCGTGGCGCCCTCGGCCACCCAGTCGGAAAGGTCCTTGCCGTAGGGCACGCGCACGATCTTGACCGACCGCGCCACACCGTAGAGACTGGCGGCTACCGCCGCGGCGTGCTGCTCGCCCGGATTGTCATTGTCCGGGATGATTACCACATCCTTGCCCCGCAGAGCTTCGTTGTAACCGGGCTTCCACTTCCCGGCGCCGTGCGGGTTGCAGGTAGCCGTGAAGCCCAGACCTTCGCCGCTGTGCACATCCTTTTCACCCTCCAACACGAACACCTGAGTTGCCCCCAATACTTTTGGCAGGCGGTAGAGAGTCGGCTCCGTGTCACCCATGCCGAAGACGTAGCCGCCGCGGCCATCGGGCCGTGCGGTGCGGAAATCCTTCGGTTCATAGCGGACCTGGGCGAAGCGCTCCGCGCCGGTTGCGTCCACGTAGCAGTAAATCTCCGCGAGGCGGTGGTCGGGGATGGCGAGCGCCTTCTGGATTTCGGGGCTTATCGGCTTTTCCGGTTGGCTGCCGACTGGAGCAGCCGCGGCACCGGCGCGTGCGCGGCTCCGGCCTGCCGGGGCGGAGCGGCCAAGCGCGGGGAGCTGGCCCAGCACCCGCCGGAGCGCCTCCTTGAAATCGCAGTTCTCCAGGCGCATCGCCAAATCCCAGAAATTGCCGCGTTCCCCGCAGGCCTGGCACATCCACAGGCCCGTCTCGCCGTTAACGCTGTTCGATGCCCGGTGGTCCTCGTGGAAGGGGCAGAGGAAGATAATCTCTTTGCCTTGCCGTTTGACCTTCTCGCAGTGACTCCTGACGAAGGCTTCGATCTGGGCCGAGCTGGGAGTAGGGGCTTTCGCCATCTCAAGCTCACTCTCGGGTTCTCACGGTTGATGGTTCGGCCTCTCGAAATCCTCGGCGCGCGTTTTGGGGTGTGCCGTGGAAGGCGCCGGCCGCGCGCGCCCGCTGCAGGATCTGTCGTAGACTCTCGAACTGGCCAGGGCCGCGCGGGACGGCGCGGGGCAGGCGGGCGAGCAGCAGAAGGCCGAGCCGGCTTCCTTCCAGGTGTTGAAAGCTAAAGTCTGGGTGTGGTAATGTTGATCTGATCATACCGCTGTCCCCGGCGCCGCCGCGCCGGTGCCTTCCCGGCCCGCCCAGCTGCTGTACGGCAGCCAGAGCGGGCCGATCTTTTCACGCCTTCCGCAATTCCCCCCTCACCGCGCAAGGGGATTCCCGCGACCGCATTCGGCAACCGGGCCCACCAACGGGCAACGTCGTTGCCGCCGTCGTATCCGTTCGGCACGGCCGCCCCGCTTCATCGGGGTTGGGTCAGTCGCTCCAATTCCGCGACGGGGATCATCACGCGCCGGAGCACGTTGACGCTCTTGATCTGTTGCCGCGCGATTAGGCGGCGGATCGTGTCCTTGCTCACGGAGAGAGCGTCCGCCGCCTGTCCGATACTGATGAGTTTTTTTTCGCCCATGTTCCCTACTCGTGCTGAATTTTGGTATTGACAGCACCCCTTAGCATATGCAAGAATTCGCTAGAGTCAAGCGTGCCGAAAAAGTCTAGCAAAATCCGGGGGCATTCCCCTCTAGCACTCCTCGCCACAAAACTCGGGCGGCGGTCGGCTGCCGAGCGGCCGGGCGGGACATTGGTCGCTGGCCGCGCCAAGCAGTTTCTGGTGGAGCTGGCCAACTTGCAAGACGAGCCCGAAGCTGTTGAGCGATTCCGGAAGCTTCACGGCGCGCTGTTCTACACGACACTACCTTTGGAACGGGCTGCGCCAGGCGCCCGCTACAAGGTCCAGGAAGGATTCGATTTTGTAGCGGACTTTCAGGGCCGGATATTCCGCCTTCGGAATTGGCTGCACGCTATCTGGAAGACGGACGACCCGCTAACGAGGGAGCGAGCGTCCGCCAGCCTGTACTGCTGCGCCATCGAGATCGGCGTTCCGGGCTGGCACAAGCTTGGCCTTGAGGACTTCGCGGCGGCCACTCGGTTTGGGCAGTTTTATCCACAAACAGAGTTAGAAGAAGCCGTGTCCTTTCTTTTGCGGTCGCTGGACCGCCTCCGCGTCTGTCACAACGGCCCGCCGAAAGGCGATTGCGTAGCGCCCTTTTTTCTTGCTTCGCGGCGGAATCAACAATTCTGCTCGGACGCGTGCGCGGCGCCGGCTCAGCGTCAACATAAGCTGCGCTGGTGGCGCCAACACGGGGAGCAGTGGCGAAAGCGGCGCGCGAAGAAAGCCGAAAGAACACGGCGCACGAAGAGGAGGTAAATTGCTATGGACGGAATCTTCAGACGAAGGGACCGCAGCGGCTATTACATTTCGTGGGTGGACGCCCAAGGAAAGCGGCGCAAGCGCAAGGCGAAATCCGAGACTTTCAAGGGAGCCGAGAGCGAACGCGCCACCGAGAATACCAAGGTAGCCCAGGCGCGGATTTTGGGCTTCGCTCCACCAGGAGACGACCTATTCACGGACGTTGCCCGACGATTCCTAGGTCTCCGACCGCCTGAAAAGGTTCGTAAACAGCCTGCCGCTAGCCGGCGGGACGGCGGATTTGACGGCCGCATGACGGATTGGGAGCACACAGCTCCGGCAAGTGCGGGTTTTCTGTTTGCGAGGGCGTCTTGCGGGCACAGCCCTTCTCGGCTCGCGACTGGCGGGAGGTTTGATCGGTGCCGGACTGTTGGAGATCGCGGGCTTTCAGCC
>Ga0315294_10008895_pt1 | contig 11030 bp, 10 predicted proteins | sample YL17G13_40_MG_FD_203626 | JGI IMG/M metagenome (GOLD analysis project Ga0315294, IMG submission 203626) | Sediment microbial communities from Yellowstone Lake, YNP, Wyoming, USA - YL17G13_40 | ecosystem: Environmental > Aquatic > Freshwater > Lake > Sediment | place: USA: Wyoming | collected... | reverse complement strand
AGAACCGGATTATGTTGACACGTATATTCATTTTCCCGGAAAAACCTCAACTGCCAGGAGAATCAGTTCCCCGAAATCAGGATAAGCATCGATTACGCTAATGAGTAAGTATATCTTCGTCACCGGCGGCGTAGTCAGTTCAGTAGGCAAAGGTATCAGTGTCGCCTCCATAGGCAGAATCTTGAAAAGCCGCGCCATCTCAGTCTCAGTACAAAAGCTGGACCCGTATCTTAACGTTGACCCGGGTACAATGTCTCCATATCAGCACGGCGAGGTTTTCGTCACCCAGGACGGCGCTGAGACCGACCTTGACCTGGGGCACTACGAGAGATTTATCGACATTGATTTGACTTCTGCTTCCAATGTCACCTCAGGTCAGATTTACTCGGTTGTTATCGCCGGGGAAAGAAGAGGGGATTATCTTGGTGGCACTATCCAGGTGATACCACACGTCACCAACGAGATAAAGCGGAAGATAAGGGAAGTAGCCGAGCTCTCCGGCGCTGAGGTGGTTATCGTTGAGGTCGGTGGCACTGTAGGAGACATCGAAGGTTTGCCATTCCTGGAAGCCATCCGCCAGATGCGAAATGAAGAAGGCAGAGATAATGTCCTCTACGTTCATGTTACTTTCCTGCCGCACATCGCCACCACCAACGAACTTAAGACCAAGCCTACTCAACACAGTGTCAACGAGTTAAGACGAATCGGCATACAGCCGGACATGATTCTGTGTCGGTCAGATTATGAGATTCCCCAAAGTTTGAAGGATAAGATATCGCTGTTCTGCGATGTGGCTAAAGAAGCGGTCATACCTCTGGTTACCGCCGAAACCATCTATGAGGTGCCGCTGATGCTCGAGGAGACTGGCTTGAGCGATTTAATTATCGACCGCCTCGGACTTCAAGCTAAAGATGTTGACCTTACACAGTGGCGGGAGATGGTAGCCAAGCTAAAAACTCCCAAAGAGCCAGTAAACATAGCCCTTGTAGGCAAGTATGTAGAGCTTCAGGACGCTTATTACTCTGTGCGAGAAGCTCTGTGTCATGCTGGATTGCACCACGACCGGCAGATAAACATCTTGTGGGTTCACTCCGAAGGCTTGCAGTCCGACGGCAATATAAATCTACTGAGGTCAGCCCAGGGTATTATCGTGCCTGGTGGCTTCGGTTACCGCGGCATAGAAGGCATGATAGCTGCGGCTAATTATGCCCGCCAGAACCGTATCCCCTACTTAGGCTTATGTCTCGGCATGCAGGTCATGGTTATCGAATTCGGGAGATACGCTTTAAGTAGCGACAAGGTTAACTCCACTGAATTTGACCCAAATACCCCGTACCCAGTAATAGACCTGCTGCCGGAACAACATGATATCACCGACATGGGAGGCACCATGAGGCTGGGTACTTATCCCTGCCGCTTGGTTCCACTGACACAGGCAGCCAACGCTTACGGAGAAGACATAGTCTACGAGCGCCACCGTCACCGGTTTGAGTTCAACAACCGCTTTCGCGAGCCGCTGGAACAGAAGGGACTTATCCCCAGCGGGCTATCACCAGATAATCGCCTGGTTGAGATAGTTGAAGTCAAAGACCATCCCTGGATGGTAGCCTGCCAGTTTCACCCCGAATTCAAGTCACGCCCCAATCATCCACACCCCCTGTTTTACAGCTTCGTCGGGGCTGCCAAGGAAACTCTGGTTGAAGGCACTCAAGTGACACTGCCACTATCATGAAGCTATTATGTGCCTAATTTCACCCTTGGGAGGAGCAAATGCGTTTATTTCTAGACACAGCTAATATCGAACACATCCGCCATGGTGTCAGGCTGGGAGTAATTACCGGAGTGACTACTAACCCCAGCCTGGTATCCAAAGAGGGCAAGGTGGATTATAAACGCCATGTCCAGGAAATCTGTTCTATAGTACCCGGTCCAGTATCAACCGAGGTGGTAAACCAGAATGCCGCAGGAATGGTCACCGAAGCCAGACAAATCGCCTCCTGGGCAGAGAATGTAGTGGTAAAGATACCAGCCAGCTTACAAGGTGTTGAGGCTACCTATCAACTAGCCAAGGAAGGCATTAAGGTGAATTTTACCCTTTGCTTCTCTGTAAACCAGGCTCTCCTGGCCGCCGCAGCCGGAGCCACATTTGTCAGCCCTTTCGTCGGCAGGCTTGATGACATAGGCGAAAATGGCATGAGACTGGTAAAGGAGATTGTCGCAGTTTACAAAAACTACCCTGATTCGATTAAGACGCAGGTAATCGCCGCCAGTATCAGGCATCCGCAGCACTGTATCGAGGCAGCACAAGCTGGCGCCCAAATCGCCACTGTTCCGTACCAGGTGCTGATGCAGATGATTCAACACCCGCTGACCGATATCGGCATCAAGCGATTCCTGGAGGACTGGAACAAAGTAATGGGACCTACTACCGCAGATACTAAGCGCTAGGTAAAAACTATACTTTAATATGAGAGGTTACTAACATGAACATTGCTGAACTGGAAATTAAAACTCGAGATGAACTGGTCGAGATAGCCAAACAACAAGGGGTCGAAGGTTACAGCGGGCTGAGGAAACAAGACCTTATCATGCGGCTTGTTCAAGCCCAGACTGAACAGCAGGGCTATCTGTTCGTCACCGGTATTCTGGACATTGTGAGTGAGGGCTATGGTTTCCTGCGCCAGGAGAGTCTCCTCCCGGGACCCGATGATATCTATATCTCCAACTCACAGATTCGCCGCTTCAGTTTAAGACCCGGTGACACTGTTTCCGGACAGGGCAGGCCCCCTAAAGAGGGGGAGAAATACTGCAGTCTAATCCGCGTCGAAGCGATTAACGGTATCGACCCGGAGCAATCAAAGAACCGACCTCATTTCAACCATCTGACTCCGACTTTCCCTGATAAGCTATTCAATCTGGAGACCAAGCCGCATTTCTTATCGACGCGGCTTATAAACCTGATAGCTCCAATCGGCCGAGGTCAACGTGGGCTTATTGTGTCACCTCCTAAAGCCGGCAAGACTGTGATTCTTAAACACATAGCCAATTCCATAACCACCAACTACACCGAACCCCATCTCATGGTCTGTCTTATCGGTGAAAGACCTGAAGAAGTTACCGACATGAAGCGTTCGGTGAAAGCCGAAGTTGTTGCCGCTACTTTTGATGAGCCTGTGGAGAACCATACCCGAGTGGCTGAACTAGCCTTAGACAGAGCCAAAAGACTCGTGGAAATAGGCAAGGATGTAATCATCCTGCTTGATGGCATTACCCGGCTGACTCGCGCCTATAACCTGGCTATGCCCCCAAGCGGACGTACTCTATCCGGCGGCATCGATTCAGTAGCCCTTTATCCACCAAAGCGTTTCTTTGGTGCAGCTCGCAATACTGAAGAGGGAGGCAGCCTGACTATAATCGCCACCTGCCTCGTCGACACCGGCAGCCGCATGGACGAGCTGATTTACGAGGAATTCAAAGGCACTGGCAATATGGAACTGCACCTCGACCGCCGCTTGGCTGAAAAGAGAATCTTCCCAGCTATGGATATCCTGCGCAGTGGCACACGCCGCGAGGAACTTTTGCTTGACGAAACTACACTGAAACAGGTCTGGCTGCTCCGGCGCATAGTCAATATGCTAGCCGACGATACACCAAGCAACACTGAAGCTACCGAGAGACTTCTTGACCGCATGGCTAAAACACAAACCAATGCTGAGTTTCTGGCAACATTATCGAAGGATATGTAACAAAATGCCTTTGGAATGCTCGATTACCCCTACTGTATCTTTGACTAATTTCGTGTTATGATAACAAGCATAACTGCTTGGAGGAAGCGATGAAAATAGGAGCTACGGCTACAGTACTCGCCCTTTTGGTGTTGGCTGTGAGCCTGATACCAGTGCCAATCGCCGCTGCCGCTAGCCTGACGCTGAGCCTGTCAAAAGGAACCGTGGGCGCACAGGTGTCTATTCCAAACGCGGCAGCCTACGGTAACGGCACTTACCAGCTTTATTGGGGTGAAACCGACCAGCTAATCACTCAAGGTGATATCAGCCAGGAGAGCGGGGCCATCAACTTCACTATCCCTGAAGCTGCCAAAGGCAAACAGAGAGTCACCCTTAAAGTAGACAATGATTACTTCACTACTGAGTTCACCATCATGCCGTCTATCAGTATCAACAGCTATGAAGGTATCGTAGACTCGAATCTGACAATTATTGGAAGGGGCTTCAATGGTAATGAGTCTGGGATACAGATACTCTACGATGGCAGCCCAACAGAGACGGGCATTAGTGCCAACAACAAAGGAAGCTGGCAAATAACCTTCAAAGTTCCGCCCAGCAGCAGGGGCAAACACGTTATTGATGCCGAAGGCATTACACCGGCTACCGATATTGAAGACTGGACTTTCACCGTAGTTCCAAAAATTGATACCAGTCCAGCTTCGGGTTGGGTAGGCGCAGTAGTGGGCATAGCCGGCAGTGGCTTTGCCAGCGGGGAAACTAACATCAAGGTCACCTATGATGGCGTGACTGTAAAAACCAGCATATTCGCTGATGGCAAAGGCTCGTGGCAATCCACTTTTTCCATCCCTACGTCGGCTAAGGGGAGCCACGAGATAAATGCCTTTGGAGCAGTTACACCTGATGGCGATGTAATGAAGGCTAACTTCAACGTGTCCCCAGCTATAAAGCTCGAACTTACCTCCGGTTATCTCGGCGGCACCATTAATGTCGGCGATAGTCTCTGGGTTAGCGGCGTTGGTTTCGAAGCCAACGAAACCAGCATCAAAGTTACCTTTGACGGCACCTTAGTTGCCAGCAATATCGTCGCCGATGCCAAAGGCTCATGGTCGGATAGACTAGAGGTGCCCCCGTGCACCAAGGGTGAGCACGCTATTAACGCTTCCGGAGAAACAACTAAAGCCAGCGATATTATCGATGCCACCGTAATCATCTCACCGGAAATAGAGTTGAGTCCGACTTCAGGAGATATAGATACCGACATAACCGTTCATGGCACTGGTTTTTCGGCAAACCAGATTATAACCATCAGTTACGATGGAGCTGAGGTGAACACCGGCACAGCTACAAATGCCAAAGGCGAATTCACGACTAGCTTCAAAATCCCAAAAAGCAAAGCTGGCGACCATACTGTAACTGTCACTGACGCCAAAGCTTCCGTATTCTCAGCAAGCCTGAGCGTAGAATCAACGCCGCCACCCACGCCTCACCTTATATCCCCGGAAGCCGGCGTTGAGTTCAGCTCCATTGGCAAAACTACCGTTGCCTTCGATTGGTCAGACGTCGAAGACCCCAGCGGAGTCTATTATGTGCTGGAAATAAGCCCTAGCGCTGATTTCGCTGGTACGGTAATACGCAAGGAAGGGCTGACTGCATCAGAGTACACATTGACCGAAGGTGAGGCTCTGGCCAAAGGGAACTACTATTGGAGAATCAAAGCTGAAGATGGCGCTGAAAATCAGAGTGAATGGACAAACGGACAGCTCTTCAAAGTTGGTGGCTTGGACTGGTGGCTGCTGATACTCATTATCTTGGTTGTCATAGTTGTAATAATCGTCATCTGGCGTTTCGTATCTGTCAGGCGGCGGGATGAATGGAAATAAGCGGGCTAAACTTGACAACAGAAGATTTATAGCTTAATATGAAGCAAATTAACCAATATGTTAACACAAAGTAAGGAGGTATCATGAGACTATTGGTTATCGGACTAGGACAATGCGGCTCCCGAGTCGCCGACCAATTCGTCCGCTTAAATAAGCGGGCACAAGCGCACTGGGGCATTAATATAGTCACTGGCACCTTTGCCGTAAATACAGACCAGACTGACCTCACTGGCTTAACTCACATCGGCTCCGATTTTATGCACCGCATTCTCATCGGTGGGCGCAAGACCTGGGGACATGGTGTGGGTAAGATAAACGAGATGGGGGCTGAGTTAGCCCGAGAAGACGGTGACAAGGTGGTCGATGCTGTCAGGACTTCATCTAATTTCTACCAGACCCATGCCTTCATGCTTATTGCCGGGGCAGCCGGCGGCACCGGCTCCGGTGCCATATCTGTAATCTCCCAAATGCTCAAGGAGCGATATGTAGGCAAGCCGGTTTATGCCCTGATTGTTCTTCCCTTCGAGCACGAAGAGATGGCCGAGCTGAGAAGCGTTTATAATACGGCGACTTGTCTAAAGTCAATACAGTCAGTGGCTGACGGAGTCTTTCTGGCGGATAACCAACGCTATGTAAGAAAGGACGCCAGCCTGTCAATGAACCTGGAAAGGATAAACTCAACGATTGCCGAACCTTTTTACGACATGATGTGTGCCGGCGAGATAACCAAATTCAAATACGTCGGTGCTAAGGTATTGGATGCCGGTGATATTATGCAATCCATCGATGGCTGGACAGCAATCGGTGTTGGCAGAACCGAGATACCACGTGCTTTCCGCTTCCCCTGGGAACTGGCAAAAGTCAGCTTCAAGGAGAAGGGCGAGGAGACTCTAAGAGCTATGCAGGCAATGGACGCTGCCTTTAGCGAACTGTCTGTCGGCTGCAGTCCTGAGGATGCTGGCAGAGCTCTGTACCTGATGTCAGCACCAGGCAAAGACATGTCTATGGATATAGCTAAAGGGCTGGGCGACTATCTGAGAGAGCTGGCAGAAAACGCCGTAATCAGAGCTGGCGATTTCCCCAGAGGCGGATCCAGCGTTGATGTCACCGTAATACTTTCTCAACTAGCCTTTGTCCAGAAGGTAAGAGACTACTACGACAGGGCTACAGCCTTCGCCCAGACACAGAAGGAACGGATAAAGGAAACCACGGGCAGACTCCGTGACATGGAGGAAGCTGCTAGAGGATTGCCCAGTCTGATTTAATCGCTTTGAATCGTAATTTTTCACAAGTGTAGGGACAGACCTAAAGGTCTGTCCCTTTTTTTATTCTCACGTTGCATGCTCACCTTCAACCCGATGATAGCCTCTAGCCTTTCTCGGCACACACCTGTTAGCCGCCTGAACCACCAGAGCCAGACTCATCAGGTAGTCATCGTGACCATCGCCGGGGTCAACAAAAAAGTTCAAGGTCTGGTTAGGTCTGTAGATGCTCTTGGCTTTCTCCAGCTCAAACATCAGCCCCCTGTAATGTTCAGAGCCGTCCTGCTTGTAAAGCTTGAGCCTGCCTGAGTTAACGGCAGCCAGCAAATCGAAGCCCATTTCCGATTTCGTCTTCTGGGTGAATTTGAAGGGTAAAACTTTGCTACCTAATGAATTGCGCAAAAAGCTGGTGATAGGCTCGCCGATACCTGTGGCGTCGGTAACAATTCGACTGCAATGCCAGACATTTTTGAGTATGTCCACCATCTGAGGATATAGTTCGGAGTGCCTCTTCCCCACCCAGCTATAGTGCTCCACCACATGTATTGTAGTCTCCTTGGCCATAATGTCAGCAGCATTACGTATAACCTCGGCAACGGTTATGACCGTGGCATCCCTGCCTGAGCGAGTCAGAATCTCATCTTCAAGCTGCTCAGACTCACCGGCGAAATCTATGCCAGCTACGTAGGTCCTACATTCCTCAGGTTGGTTGAGCCCAAAATGGTTGCCTCGGAACTGGGCGATTTGCTGGCTTGTCAGAAAGCCACCGCCGCCTCGAATCGACAATAGAGCATATTGAGTTCTGAATAAAGGATGGTCTTCGCCGAGGCGTCCCCGCTCAGACTCAACAAAGGCTTTGTAGCCAGGGTTGTGTTTGGCTATTTCCTGCCAGTCATAGCGGAAATGGCGCTTGATGCCGTCCTTCTTCTCCAGTTCCAGGTTGGTCTGCTTGACCTCTTCGAGCAACGTGGTATCATCCCAGGTTGTGCCGTAGTGCACGGTGGTGGCATTTGAAGCTGATGCCATTGGCCTGAATTCCTTGGTGTATTTGTCCCTGGCTACATCCTGGGACTCGTCTATCTCCAAAAGGATGTCAGCAGTATGACCTACAACCGAGCTAGACTCATCGGCAGACAGGAATATCTGTCTGGCATTGCCCAGCCTGACCATATAGCCAGCCTCGGTGACCCAGATACCGCCGAAGCCGAAGCCATCCAGCCTATCCTTAAGCCGGCTCATGGAGATGATTGTCTGCGGCTTGAACGTAGGGGAGCACTTGATGGCGTTGCCGCCGGCAGCCATGAACATGGTCAGCAGCAGCACTTCAAGATGGGCAGAAAGCTCATTCTTACCGCCCTGTCGGGCGATTTCAACTGAGAATGTCAGGCCAAGATTGCTCTGGATGCTTTCGATTACTGCCTTAGCTACTTCCGCTTGATAAGGCCTCAGCTTCATGTCAAAAAACAAAGGGCAAAATTTTTGGTTTTTGCTTTTTCATTTTATTATGGCTTTTATCCCCAAAGGTACGGCTATCTCAGTTAATACCCTGGTGATGGCCTCCTTAAGCGACCTCTTCTGCTCCTTGGTGATGTTGTAGCGTGTGGTGACAAGGCGGGCGATGGTGGTAGCTAGCTTGAGATGAATGTCGAGTCTCTCCGGCTTTGCCACTATAAGCTCTCTGAGCTTAACGCGGAGTATAGCGATTTCCTCATCAATGCCATCTATACTCCTGGCTTCCTCAAGCTCCAGTTTTTCGGCTTCATTAAGTGCCTGACTGTAAAACCCGTGCCTTTTGCCTTTTGTGGCGTCTTTTCCCATTTTCCATTGCCTTGATAAGCCCATAGACGAGAACATAGGCAGCTAGGTCATATCTCCGCTCGTCCAAAGCTATCTTTAATAACTTCGCCATAATCAACCATATATTAGCACTAATGTTCTATCTATACAAGCCAAACTTGTCGCTTACAGGTTTCGTAGATGCCTAAATGAGCCCCAGATTTGGTATGAATCGCTGATTATGCTATACTTACCGCCCAAAAGGTGCTGACATCTTTACTGTCAAACTTAAGCTGCCCTATTCATATCTCATAATGAACCTGCCACGAATTTCCACAGCGGAGACTTGGTATGAAAAATAGATTTATGGTTATCCTGCTAACGTGTATCATGTTGGCAGCGATGGCATGTGTTAATCCGTCTCAGGGGCACATCAAGCAGGGTGACGCCTATTTCAGCCAAGCAAAATGGGATGAAGCTATTCTTGAGTATAGCAAAGCAATAGAGCTCAACCCCGAGCTAGCTTTAGCCTACAGTCATCGGGGCTGGACCTATGCTACTAAAGAAGAGTTGGACACGGCTCTTAGCGATTTAAACAGGGCAATCGAGCTAGACCCCACACTGGTTGAAGCCTACAATTACCGGGCCTCCGTTTATCTTATTCAGGGAAAATGGGACCTGGTTATCGCTGACCTGAATAAGGCTATCGAACTCGACCCGAAGCTGGCACTTTCCTACAGCCATCGGGGCTGGGCCTATGCCACCAAAGGAGAGTTCGACATGGCTCTTAGCGATTTAAACAAAACTATTGAGTTAGACCCTAAACTAGCCGAGGCATACTACAATCGAGGCTTAGTCTATAATAGCCAGCAACAGTGGGATATGGGCATTGCAGACTTTAGCAAGGTAATCGAGCTTGACCCGACCAATTTCATGGCCTACAACGACCGCGCCGCTGCCTACACTAACCTCGGAAAACTTGACCTGGCCATTACTGACCTGAATAAAGCAATAGAACTCATGCCTAGCTACGTTATTGCCTATTACAGTCGTGGCTTGGTCTACAAAGAACAGGGGCAATGGGATGCAGCTATTGCCGATTTCAGCAAAACTACAGAACTCGAACCGGACCTAGCCAGTATCAAAAAGGATTTGGCCGATACCTATGCTAAACGTGGCTATGATTACCGCCTCAAAGGGGGACGGGAGCAGGCTCTCGCTGACCTGAATAAAGCCATAGAGCTTGACCCATCTCTGGCCTTTGCCTATCTGCATCGTGGAATAATATATAATAGCCAGGGCCTATGGGACCCGGCTCTCGCCGACCTGAACAAAGCTATTGAGCTCCAACCCAATGACCCCAGAATATATCACAATCGGGCTTATACCTATCTCAACACCGGCCAACTGGACAAGGCCATCGCTGACGAAAGCAAGGCAATCGAACTTGACCCCAGCTACACCTTGGCATATTACAATCGGGGAATTGTGTATTACAACGTCGGACGGGCTGACCTAGCCATTGCCGACTTTAACAAAACAATCGAATTATCAGACGACCCGGACATGGTTGCAGCAGCCAGAGAACGTATATCAGAGATTCAAAGCCAAAAGTAGCATATCGAGAAATTTTGATTTTTGCTTTCTAACTTTTGATCTTCTTCTCAAAGAAGGCGGTTACTTTCTCCGCCATCACTGCCTCGTATCCCACCCAGAAATGGTCAGCTCCGGAGATAAGTTCAAATTGCTTCGGCTCAGCCGCCTCTTGATTCATCAGCTTTGCCTGGTCAAGCGGCAACACAAAATCATTAGTCCCACAGATTATAAGCTTGGGCTTGGTACAGCCCTTCAATTGAGATAACTGTGACGGACCAGGAGGTAGTGAAACGAGTGCTACCGCCTTGACTCTATCGTCATCGCAGGCAACGGACAAAGCCACAGCAGCGCCAAAGGAATAGCCCAGCAGCCCCAATCTGTTACTATCCACCACAGGCTGGGAAAAAAGCCAGCTTATGGCTGCTTTTACATCCTCCTGTTCAGCAATGCCATCCCCATAGCTGCCATGGCTGCCACCCACACCACGAAAGTTAAACATAAAAGCAATCGTAGACCTTTCAACCAAAGCCGAACTTGCCGCCAGAATAACGTTGTTATCCATTGAGCCACCGTAAAGAGGATGAGGATGGCACAGCACCACTGCGGGGAAAACTCCATCGCCGCCGGGGAAATAGCAAATACCCTGAAGGGTAAGCTTACCACAGGGGAAAGATACAGCGCTCTGTCTCAGTCTTTCTTCTCCCGTTTGCTTTCCCACCAGGCCTTAAGTCTGGCACGTACTTCTTTTTCATAGCCCTGGTCACTGGGCG
>Ga0315294_10008894_pt1 | contig 11030 bp, 8 predicted proteins | sample YL17G13_40_MG_FD_203626 | JGI IMG/M metagenome (GOLD analysis project Ga0315294, IMG submission 203626) | Sediment microbial communities from Yellowstone Lake, YNP, Wyoming, USA - YL17G13_40 | ecosystem: Environmental > Aquatic > Freshwater > Lake > Sediment | place: USA: Wyoming | collected... | reverse complement strand
CCTGCGCGGGAATGACAAAGTAATTAGCGGGAATGACAAAATGATTAGCGGGAATGACAAAGTAATTAGCGGAAATGACAGGGTAGGGGTAGTAAATAAGGGGTGGAGAAAAAAATGTGCACCCTTGTCGTGAAATTTGTTGAAAAAGTTCTTGCAAAATAGGTAGCAATTCGAGTAGAGTTGTTGTTTTTGTTTAGATTCGGAAAGAAGATGTTGTATATCGGCTTGTATTGATATGATGCTGACACAAATATTGCAGCCGAACTGCATCAAGGTTCCTGTAGAAAGCAGGGACAAGGAATCCGTAATAGCCGAGCTGGTCGATTTGCTTAACGCCAACAGACTGCTACTCGACAGAGAGGTTGCTTTACAAGCGGTGCTGGCGCGTGAACAAACACGAAGCACCGGAATAGGCGGGCGAATCGCCATTCCGCACGGCAAATGCAAAGCCGTCAATGACCTTGTTATAGCAATTGGGATTGCGCATCAGCCGATCGATTTTGAAAGCATTGACGGAAAGCCGGTAACGATAATCATTATGCTGGTTTCGCCAACCGACAAGACGGGGCCACATATCCAGGCTCTGGCCAAAATAAGCAAACTGATGCTTGACGAGGAATTCAAAGAGAAGCTCGAAAAAGCCACATCCGCCAAGGAGGTCTATAAGCTGCTGAGTAATAAAGAGAGCCAGTAGAGCAATTTTTTTTGTGTACGGTTTATATATTTTGTGGTGCGGCTGATTGCTGAGGTTCCGGGAGATTGGCGTTGGATTTTTCGGCGGTTGTTTCCCATAGAATCAGGCCGATTTCATAAGGACTAATCAGGTCTGGGTGGTTGGGTAAAATTCTCACAGATGCGCCGCGCTGGCCGGTGGCTGTGCAATTGATAGAGCCAGCAAACCAGTGCTCGCCGTCCTGCTGGGACGGCTCTTTACGGTCCATTCTCACAGCCGAGCCATCGGTAATATTTCCCCAACCGTCCACGGGGCCGTGATAAAGCTCGACCGAAACATCGTTTGGACTGACCTTGCCGAGTTTAACCAAGGCCTTGACAGTTAATTGGCGTCCGACGTTGAGCTGCGGCTGTTTGGGATTTAGCGGTTCGCTGAGCTGGCCATTACTGACTTCCATTACCACATTCCTAACGGCGACCTCAGGCCAAGCCTGGATGAGAGTAGTTTTCCACCTTGAAAGCTCTCTGGCGGCGGCCATAGTGTTGTCGGTCAAATATCGCCACCTGGCCATAGCCGGGTTATAGAACCTTCTGGCGTAATCAGCGACCATTCTGTGCGTATTAAAGCGGGGAGCGATCCATCTGATAGAATTTTTTACTCTGCGTATCCAGGCCCGCGGCAGGTTATCAGCGGAGCGGGTGTAAAACAGCGGGACAACCTCGTTCTCGAGGAGGTTATAAATTGCCTGGACCTCGACCATATCCTGATAATCGGGGTCTTTATAGGTTTCACCTGCACCGATAGCCCAGCCACCTTCAGGAGTGTAGCCCTCGCACCACCAGCCATCCAGGGTGCTCATATTGAGGGCGCCATTAACGGCCACCTTCATACCGCTTGTGCCGCTGGCTTCCAGAGGCCTGCGAGGAGTATTGAGCCAGAGGTCAACGCCGCGGACCAAAAATCTGGCGACATCAATATCATAGTCTTCAATAAATACCACATGTCGTCTGACGTCTGGCTGGTTGGCAAAATGGACGACCTGACGTATGATGTCCTTGCCTTCCGTATCGCTTGGGTGAGCTTTGCCGGCGAAAATGAGCTGAACGGGCCGCTGAGGATTAGTAAGCAGCTTTGTGAGCCGCTGGGTGTCCTTAAGCAAAAGGTTGGCCCTTTTATAACTGGCAAATCTTCTGGCAAAACCGATTGTCAGCACCTCGGGGTCGAGGACCTCCTCGGCGTGGTTCAACTCTGTATGGCAAGTGCCTCGGCGCTGCATTTGTGCTTTAAGACGATTACGCGCAAAAACAATCAACTGCTCTTTGCATCGCTGATGAGCTCGCCAAAGTTCTTCGTCAGGAATCTGGTCGACGTTATTCCAGAGCGACCTATCGAGGGTTTCATCGGGCCAATTGGGTCCAAGGTACCTTTCGTATAAGGCGGTCATTTCCTCCGATAGCCAGTTCTTGATGTGGATACCGTTAGTAATGGATATTATAGGCACTTCATTAATGGGGACACCTGGCCAGAGACTGGCCCACATTTGTCGCGAGACGTCTCCGTGCAGTTTACTTACGCCGTTTACGTAGGAGCTTAACTTTAATGCCAGAATAGGCATCTTGAACGATTCGGTGTCATCGTCAAGGAACATTCTGCCCAGCCCTAAGAATCGCTTTCTATTTATTCCGAGATGAGGGAAATAGGTGCCAAAATATTTGTCCATCAGGCCGACACGGAATTCATCGAGGCCGGCCTTGACGGGTGTGTGCATTGTAAAGACATTGCCTGCTCTGGTAGCTTCGAGGGCCTCATCAAAGGTCATATTGGTTGTGCTTCGCAACTCGCGGATTCGTTCGAGAGCCATAAAAGCGGCGTGGCCTTCGTTCATGTGACAGACAGTGGGCGCGATACCCATAGAAGAGAGGGCCTTTAAGCCACCGATGCCCAGCATAATTTCCTGACGAATTCGCAGCTCACGGTCGCCACCGTAGAGGCTACTGGTAATCATCCGGTCTGCCGGCGAATTGGCAGGGATGTTGGTATCGAGCAGATATAGTTTTGTCCTGCCGACAGACACGCACCATATCTGGGCGAGGACACATCTGTCGGAATATTCGACGCTAATGGTTAAGGGGCGGCCGCTTTCTTTGCGAATCAGCTCGATGGGCATATTGTAAACATCGTTTTCGATATATACTTCCTGCTGCCAACCATCGATGTTCAAATACTGGCGGAAATAACCTTTCTGATACAAAAGACCGACGCCAACTAACGGCACGCCGAGGTCAGAAGCGCTTTTTAAGTGGTCGCCTGCGAGTATCCCCAGGCCGCCGGCATAAATAGGCAGGCACTCGTGAATCCCAAACTCGGCGCTGAAATATGCAATAATCGGGTTGGGGTACTTAGCACAGACCTTTTCAAACCAGGTCGGCCTCCCAAGGTAGTATTTGAGCTTCTCAACGGCTCGCTGGAGTTCGCACAGGAAGCCCTGGTTTTCGGCCAATGCCTCTAATTTTGGCTGGGAGATAGTACCGAGAAGTCTAATGGGGTTATGGCCACAAGCCGACCACAGGCTGCAATCAATTCGTTTGAACAGCTCAACAAACTCGGGGTTCCAAGACCAGAACATATTTTTGGCAATGGTTTCGAGGTCCTTTAGAGAGTCAGGCAGCGCCGGTAGAACCGTGAAGCTGTGGACTGTTGGCATTTTAAGTTCTCCACCCGCCTCTGGCGGGTAAGTCTTTGCATAGCAAACACTAATGATTAAAGGCGAAATTAGCCTTAGCTTTTATTTAATCGACACATCCGTTGTTTAGCTTAAGCCCAAAGGCGGAGCAGAATATGGAGTTTGGCGGGATTCGGGCGTCCGATATTTTTGCCCTTTTACAGCACAAAAATTCGATATAATCTATAAAAGCAGCCCAATTACCCAGACCAGCGGAGGATGTTATAAACTTGTTTTTCGCTTCCCTCAAAAAATAATTGGAAAAAATTAACTTTTTACTTGACATAATTAAGTCATAGTTTAATATAATTAAATTATAAATGTATTTTGTGATGTTAATTTTTGAGAAAACAAATATTGATATATGAACAAAGAAAGAGGTGTTAAAAAATATGGTAAGAAGAATTGTAGGTACAACTGGTATTGGCTTATGGTTGGGGTTAATCGCATTGGCAGCAGGACTTCAAGTAAAAGCCAATGGTAACGAGCAGATGTTTAAGAACCTTCCTGAAGGCTGGAAGGTCGAGAAGTCTGTCGCAGTATCAAAGGAGGAGACGGGAGTTATCAGCCGCAGACTCGGCGGTGAAATCAGCAGGCTCACTAATACGATTCTTTCATTCAAAGAGCAGCAACTACAGGTGAATGTCATCCAATGTCTAACGAATGAGCAGACAGAGAAAGTTTATAAGGCCGTACTGCAAGCGCACAATGGTGTTGCTGACTATGCGTTGAGAGATAAGAATTTAGTGGTAGAGTTTGCTGGGTGCAACGATGTCAAGATAGCAATACAAGCCCGCCGAGCGCTGGGTCTTGAACTGGCTCGGTTAGACAGCGTTGCAAGAAAGCTAATCAGGAAGATTCCGACGAGCTGGCAGGTTGAAAACTCTTTTATAGTTTCACCTGAACAAACTGATGCTGTTGGGAAGAAGCTTGGCGGTCGAATTATGAAATTATCAAACACAATTTTCTCGGTGCAGGGAAAACGGTTCCAGGTCAACGTCTTCGATTGCGGGACACCAGAAGAAGCCGGGAAGATTAACAACAATATTCTTAAAATGAAAGCAGACCCTGCTTTCTGCCTGCAATTCAATAATATGGTTGTGGAATTTGTAGGCAGTGACGTTGAGCTTGCAAAGAAAGCTGTTTATGAACTGGCAATTATGCCCACGCGTATTGAAACCGGGGCAAAGAATTTGGTGAAGCATCTCGCAAACGGAAATTATGAAAAAGCTGTGGAGAATTTCGACAGCACTATGAAACAGTTGCTGCCGGCAGAGAAGTTAGAGCAGGTATGGGAATCATTAATTGCCCAGGCCGGGGCTTTTGTAGAACAGAGAGATGTTCGAGAAGAAAAAATACTTGGGTACAACGTGATATTCGTGACCTGCCAATTTGAAAAGTCGGTTCTTGATGCAAAGGTTGTTTTCAATGACAAAGAGCAAATAGCCGGCTTATTTTTTGTTCCGCCCCAAACTGCCGCTGAAAAGTAAATTGGTATGAGGTCAGAGAAAAAAAATTATGACCGGATTGTAAGACCATGGTAAAAATTTCTAACAAAGTGAGTTTTTAAGTTATCAAAGGTCAGAGATTGCCACGCGAACCTGCGGTTCGCTCGCAATGACATTCTTTTTGTTAGAAGCTAAATATGGAGCAGATTTATGAAATTACTACCAACAGCGTGTCCGGCGTGCAATAGTCAACTAAAAGCAAAGAGTCTAATTTGCGCGCATTGCAATACTGAAATCCAGGGCGAATATGAATTGCCGGTGCTGACGAGATTGTCGCCCGAAGACCAGTCGTTTATACTCGAATTCATCAAATCGAGCGGCTCATTGAAAGAGATGGCCCGGCTACTGCGGCTGAGTTACCCGACAGTCCGCAATCGCCTCGATGAGATTATCGAACGCCTCAAAAAAACGGAAAGCCCTGAAGAGAATAATGGAAAGGAAAACCCGTGAACGAAACTGTTAATAATACCAAAACCCTGCCTCGAAGAAGCAGCGGTCAATGGCTGTTTAATCCTTTTAGCTTTGTGGCTGGATATCAGGCATTGTTTCTGGGCTTAGGGATTATGCTGATAAGCGCATTTATCGGGTTTCTCGGCAATACTCATTTCGATGGTGTCCTCGATGTACATACGGGACTGGAAGCTCCGCTATGGGTTTTCCTCGCCGAAGGCATAATAGATTGGATGTCCTTAGCAATACCGCTTTTTTTCTTTGGCTTGATTGTATCGACTTCTTCCTTGAGAATAATAGACGTTTTCGGGACTCAGGTATTGGCTCGCTGGCCATACATAGTCACCTCTGTTGTGATGCTCCCAGAAGCCAATCGAAGATTTGGTGTATATTTAATTTCCAGATTTACTTCAACGGATACATCGGTCACTGTGGGTTATATAGATATGTTGATATTTATCTTTACCATGCTCGTGGCCATTATTATGGCGGTCTGGATGGTTGCGTTAATGTATAGAGCATACGTGGTATCGTGCAATATAAAAGGCGTAAGGGCCATTGTAACCTTTATCATCAGCTTAATAGGGGCTGAAGTGCTTTCAAAATTATCAATATTGCTGCTATTCGAACGGCTATCCGGGTCTCTCCATTGAGTTTTGCAGTAGTCAGGTCTTAATTATATAAATCTTAATCTGTTGCCTTATTGCTTTTGAGCATTTGAGCGTAATCCGTAATACCCATATAATCATTATTTTCGGCCCAATCGGCAATTTCGATAAAGTCCGCGAGGAATCTCTTATCTGTGCAATCCAGACCCTTCGTCCCGACCCCGGCGTGCCGGGGGGACTCAGGGTGACGGTTTTGAGATAGTTTTTAAAAGAAAAAGGCCTGCCGAGACAGGCCTTTTTGACAATTGCAAGGCTCTCCTCCGCTGATGCCGTAAGAAAGCGTTTGAAGAAAACCCATTACTTCCAGGTGGGTAATCGTTGCTCGTGTCCAAAAGTCCTATCGAGTAGGCATTTTCGATTCATCGAGACCTGATTTCCCTCAGTACGGGTATCGGTTTTTTCAAATACAGGCTTTCAATACGCACACCGCAGGGGCAAGCCCGCAACTATTTTATATCAAATTACAGCCCTAAAGTCAAGAGAATAGCGGCAGCCCGGTCCATAAATTATGGTTTTCTATCTATCTGTTTTCGACCGCCGGTCCGCCTTTCCTGAAGTGAAAGTGAAACTGGTCTTTGAAAAGCAATTGAGCTGTGATATTGCTTCCCTCCGGCGAGCGGGATTAGCTATTCTCCGCTCCATTTCTCAAAAGACAGAAAGAAGGAACTTTCCTCACACAGTTCGCAACTCGGCACCGACGGACATACTAAGCCCTTCGACGATGTCAGCCTGGAAGTGGTCAACTGTATCGTGAGTTAGTGTGCCTTCTTCGTCCCTGAACCGCAGTGACAACGTAACACTCTTTCTGCCGGAAGAAATACCTTTGCCGCGGTATATCCCGACAAACCGGATATCTTCGAGTTCGGCAGTGGCCTTGTCCTTAACGGCCTGAAGAATATCGGCCCACTGAATCCCTTCATCCACAACGATGGAAAGGTCGCGCTGGATTGCAGGAAATCTCGGGATGGGCTTGACCTTTACCGCGCCTTTGTGCAAAGATAAAAGGGATTCGAAATCTACTTCTGCGGCGGCAGGTGAAAGGTCTTTGAAATCAAATTTTTCTTTGACCATTTTGGAAACAATGCCCGCAGCACCGATTGCCCTGCCATTTACAATAATTTGCGCGCCTGCCTGCGCCCACACAAGAGAAGCAGGTATAAAGAGTATTTGGGCATCTCTATCAACAGTTTCCACAAGCCCCTCAATCACGCCCCGCAAGTCGGTCAAGTTACTATCGCACACCAGAGCCAATTTAGCTTCTTCAACAGGCAGAGCATCTTTTTTGCCGGTCGGCACAAAGGTATCGGCAATTTCAAATATCCTGCAAGGGGTGTTCCCAACATTAAGGTTTGTCTTCAGAACGCCAAGCAAAGAGCCCAAAAGCGTCCGGCGAAGCAGATTAGCACCCTTTCTCGATATATCCGTCACTGCCAGATGTTCCTTGATGTCTTGCTCCGTAAAAAGTTTGGCTACGGAATCGTCAACAAAACCTACACTAATTGTTTCATAAAAGCCACAGCCGTTCAGGTATGCACCAATCGCTCGCAGCAGTTTCAGACGGGTATCGAGCGGCACCACCTCGATTTTGATTTTGCGCTCGGTCGGTATCTTATTATAGCCATACACGCGTGCGACCTCTTCAATCAGGTCAGCCTCACAATAGACGTCACTACGCCACGAAGGCACCGCGCAAGCTACCAAACCATCCTTGAGGTTCGGTCTGAAACTTAAAGCCGACAGAATTCTTATCACTTCTTCACAGGGGACATCGATACCAAGCAACCTATTCAAACGCGAAAGCCGCAGTGACACTTGCTTCGGAGCCGGCTTTTCAGGATAGGCGTCAATCACGCCTTTAGCTATTTTGCCGCCTGCTACCATTGTTATCAACTGCGTGGTCCTTCTTGAGGCCCAGTCCACCATCTCAATATCTACAGTTCGTTCAAATCGGAAGGCGGCCTCCGATGGCAGGGACAGTCTGCGAGAGGTTGTGCGGACGCTGACGGGGTCAAAGAAGGCATCCTCCAGAAGAATTGTCGTTGTGGTTGGGCTGACCTCGGTATCGAGTCCGCCCATAACGCCGGCTATGGCCACGGGTCCGCGAGGGTCGGTAATAACCAGCATATCAGTACTAAGCTCGCATTTTGTGCCGTCTATACTGGTTAATCTCTCGCCGGCGACGGCCTTTCTGACTATTATTTTGCCATCGGTGATTCTGGCATAATCAAAGGCGTGCGGGGGCTGGCCTGCTTCCATCATCGCATAATTGGTCACATCGACTACGTTATTTACGCTCCGCAGACCAACTGCTTCGATGCGGCTTTTAAGCCAATCGGGCGAGGGTCCAATTTTGACGTTCTCGATAATGCGAGCGGTATATCGGCCGCACAAATCCGGCTCAAGTATCTCAACGGAGGCAAATTCCGCAACATCTTTACCGGATTCCATCAGCTTAACTTCCGGCAACTTTAATTGTCTGCCGGTTGCAGCGGCCAGCTCGCGGGCAATACCGATATAGCTGAGGCAGTCACCGCGGTTGGTCGTTACCTCAACATCGATTACGGCATCGTTACCGAGGTATTCAATGCCTTCATAGGGAAGTCCCAAATCACTCAAAATCTCTGCAACTTCTTCGGCAGAAAGGTCGGTTTCAACATAGTCACTTAGCCAATTCAGTGAGATTTTCATAATAAATGCACCACCAAAAATAAAAGTCCAACTTTGGCAATAACTTAACCGTCATAAGCACAACTGTCAACCCCGTTAGAAATATACCTTTTCTATTGGTCTGCTCATTATATCATTTCTAACGGGGTCAACGATTTTGGACACTGGTGCCGGCGTTTTATTTGATTAAAGTTAGGTTGGTGGATATACTTGGTGCCTGAAACGACATCAATACAGACAAAAAAAGAAACAACCAAAAACAGGAGAAACCAGATGAAGAACAGTCGCCGTAACTTCCTTAAGGCCACTATCGCATTAGGGGTAACGTCAGGACAGTTGTTAAGACTGGAAAGAGTGTCTTTCGCTGAAGCAATTGATAAGAATGACAAAGGTCAGGCACGCAATAAGCCGACCGGCCAGAAGATTCAAAGTATTGAGAGCTTCACCCGCGAATCTGTAAGCATTGTTCGCGTCCGCACCGATGGGGGGGCAGAGGGTTGGGGCCAGATTGCCCCATTCAACGCTGACATATCAGCAATGGTTCTGCATCGACAGATTGCTCCGCACGGCCTCGGCAAAGACCCGGGTGACATCGATACTATTGCGGAGCAGTGCATTGAGGCCAATTACAAGTTTCCGTGGTCGTACGTCTGCCGTGCTTTAGCTGGTCTGGATACCGCGCTATGGGACCTTCGCGGCAAGAGCGAAAACAAGAGCGTTTGCGAAATGCTTGGAGGAAAGCCCCGGCCAATACCCGTGTACGGCTCAAGTATGAGGCGTGACATCACACCGGCCGACGAAGCAGATAGATTAGTGCGTCTGCGAGATGACAAGGGGTTTCGTGCATTCAAGGTACGTATCGGCAAGGTATGCGGCCACGACCAGGACCAGTGGCCCGGGCGAACCGAGTCGCTCGTTCCTGCTGTCCGCAAGGCAATTGGTGACGACATCTCGCTGCATGTGGATGCAAACAGTTGCTATACACAGGGCAAAGCGATTGAGGTCGGGAAAATACTTGAAGATTACGGCGTCCGCCACTTCGAGGAGCCGTGTCCTTACTGGGAACTGGAATGGACGGCTAAAGTGGCGGCGGCCTTAAAAGTGCCTGTGGCCGGCGGCGAACAGGACAACGACCTGGCCCAGTGGCGGCGAATGATAAATATGCACGCTGTCGATATTGTGCAGCCGGATGTCTGCTATGTCGGAGGCCTGACGCGGGCTCTGCGGGTGGCCAAAATGGCCGCTGAAGCGAAGCTTCCCTGCGTGCCACATTCGGCTAATTTATCAATGGTGACAATCTTTACGCTTCATTTGCTTGGAGCGATACGCAACGCCGGGCCCTATATGGAATTCTCTATCGAGCCGACCGACTGGACCAGTGGCTTATACCATCCTATGCCGGAGGTGCGGGATGGGAAGGTCGCTATCCCTGATGGTCCCGGTTGGGGCGTAACGGTCAACCCTGCCTGGCTGGAAAAGGCAGAACGCAAAATAAGTGAACGCAAATGATGCTCGTTACCCGCCACGGGCGGGTCCAGACTGCTGGTACACAGGTTAACTTGCCAGATAAAATGTGTGCGGAAAACTTAACTTTGGGCTTTTGCTTTTTTCTCACTTCCTTTATAATTTTGCATTAACCATTTGTTAAGTGATTTTAGGAGAAGCACTATGAGAAAACATAACCTATTCGTTCTATTTATCGCCATTGTGGTTGCTACTTTGTTCCTCGGTGTTTACGCAGCGACAGGCGAGGGAAAAGGCGAGTTTGCCAGAACCACAATCGACATCGGAATCGTGGTAAGCAATGTGGAAAAGGCGGCAAAGTTCTACAAAGACGCATTGGGCTTTACCGAGGTGCCTGGCTTTGACGTCTCAAAGGAAATGGGCCGCGATTCAGGACTGACAGACTCTAAGGCCTTTCACGTAAGGGTGTTCGTCCTGGGCGATGAACCAACCGCCACCAAAATCAAACTTATGCAGTTTGCTGATGCGCCCGGCAAAAAAATTGATAACCAGTTTATCCATTCGAGCTTAGGATTCCGCTACCTGACGATATCTGTGTCGGATACCAATGCCGCAGTCGAGCGAGCTAAAAAAGCCGGCGTTGTACCGATCAAGGAACCCTACCAACTGGGCGGCAATAACTATCTGACCCTTTTGAAAGACCCGGATGGCAACATTATCGAACTGGTAGGACCAAAAAAGAATTGATGATTGTCGATTTACGATTTACTGTTTTGCAGTTTGACGTAGAGAGTATGAGGTATGGCAAGATACGACAAAGTTGTTCTGTCAGTGATTAGTTTAGCTGCGAGTGTGATTTTTGCCGGCTGTGTGGAACG
>Ga0315294_10008893_pt1 | contig 11031 bp, 12 predicted proteins | sample YL17G13_40_MG_FD_203626 | JGI IMG/M metagenome (GOLD analysis project Ga0315294, IMG submission 203626) | Sediment microbial communities from Yellowstone Lake, YNP, Wyoming, USA - YL17G13_40 | ecosystem: Environmental > Aquatic > Freshwater > Lake > Sediment | place: USA: Wyoming | collected... | reverse complement strand
GTTCCGGCAGCTGCCTTGCCACTGCCTGGGCAATAATCATTTCTAACAGCGGCGGAGGGTTGGTTTCGTTCCGATGCTGGAACTGAATATCCAGAAAGCGGAAATCGGCCAGTGCTTCATTCCAACTGAATTTTCCATCCGGTTGGAAATCAACATAGAGGTTCCCGAGCGTGAGCGCGGCGCCGAGGTCCAACAAGAACCAGACGCGATTCTCAATCTCCCGATCCCGCAGGAACGAATGGAGCCGCAATCTGTCAAAAGAAATTGGCGCCGGTTCCGAAATCACTATATGTTTCAATTTCTTACCACTCCTTTCGTATTCGCTTGTGCTGCGAACTAATAATAGTAAAAACTATTTCCATACAGAAGTCAATCTCTGGTCGCGCCGGCCGAAGCCGTGCCGACAGAATCTTTTTACTGAATCCACTTTAAAATCTCTCTGCTTAAATCCGGCTCTTCTTTTTTTTTAAGCATTTCCGTGCCGTGGCCCGCGGCTTTGTAGATAATCAATTTTTTTAGAACGCCGTCCGGAATCGCATAATAGAGCAATTGGCACGTCTCGGCATTATTGCCCCTCGCGCGCTCGTCATCCAGGGAAGTCGCGATAAAAATTCGCTGGCCGGGTTGAAGTTTCCGGATTAACAATTCAGCTTCAATGCCTCTATAATTTAATCCCAGGGAGAGCAATACTGCGGATTTTATTTCCGGATGTTCTGCCGCGTACCATAATGCCAAATTCGCGCCAATTGAAGCGCCGATCAAAACAATCTCGTTTAGCTCAATGCTCTCTGTTTCAAAAAACAATATTCCTGCCTCAATATCAAAAATGCTTTTTTGATGTTCTTTATCGCCAAATTTTTTATAACCGTTAGGCCCGCCGGTTGATTCGCCGTGGCCGCGAAGATCTATCGCAAGCGTCCTAAAACCAGCGTCTTCCAGCCGCAACGCAAAATCCCACCAGGACTTACGATCGTAGGGCATAGCGTGCAAAAGCAAAACAGCTTTTTTACTCGGCTGAACGGAGTAGTAATCTCCCACGATATCAACATTATCTTTTGCCTTTAATATCACCTTTTCCATGTTTTTGGGAAAATCATTGGAGTGTTAGTTTTATAGTTAGCGTATTCTTTGCCGAATTTTTCAGTCAAGGCCTTTTCCTCCACTCGCATCCAAAGAATAAGCACGAGCGTAAGCCAAACAACACTCACGAGGACCCGAATACTCGGGAAAAAAAGAAAAATAGCGCAGGCGAAAACAATATCCCCGGAATACATCGGATGCCGAACTCTTGCGTAGATACCTTCTTTTACGAGCTTATCTATCTCAAAAACGCTCCGCGGCGCCTTGCGGTGGACCTTAAAAGCGTTCAACGATAAGTATGCCCAATACGCAAAAGCAAGGAATAAAAATATCCACGAAATAAATGTTCGCGGAAATATATATTTTTCAGGGAATACTCGAAAAGAAAAAAGTATGCCCGCAAGCACGATAAGCCACATAATCATTGGGGTTACAAGTTTTTGTTTGTTCATAATAATTGAAGATACGGCACTTTCTGAGGATTTATGCCCATTGCCTCGCATGCCTCTGAATCAACCTTTTTGGCGTCCTTGCCAACAAAAAACAAGTTCTGATTTGTGACAATTTCTTGGTTCGGTTCGCAATAATTTCTTGCCAAAGTTTTAATTCCTTCAGTAATCCATAGGGCTTCATTAAATAAGCAGGTATATACAGTATATATATCATGAATTACTTCTGGAATTTGAGCGTGGTCTTTTTCGTGAAAAGGAATCCATCTAGAAGGATGGGGAATTAAACCAAAAAGATTCTTAACGGACATACTTACAAAAATTGCGGGGATGCCTTCTTCAATTTTAATTTTGGATAGACTAATTAAGATTGAACGATTTCTAATCTCATAAAGGCGTTTGGGGATGTAAGAATAAAACTCTCTCCACTTAATTGATTTACGTTTGTCTTTTACTAGTTGTTCAACTAAACCAGCTTCAACGCATCTATTGCTCCAAACTTCGTTGGTTATATTTATATAATCAGCTCCGTATTCCCCCAAAACCTTAGCGATGCCCGTTGATTCAAGGAAATAACGATCCTGCTCCTTATAAAAATTCCAGTAATTCTTGCCCCCATTTAGTGAAGTATGTACGTCTTGGCGATTATCGCCTTCAAACTTTAATCCTCTCCATGGCGTATAGCTTTCAATTATTATTTTCTTCTGGTTTGGGATGGCCTCAAAAAGCCATTCTAATATTTCCAGTTCAGTGTATTCTCCAAATTTATTGCTAACCCAATTCGGTTTAACTACCGCGTATTCTGAACCTATATTAAAGGCCTTGATTTGATTAATAAATTCCTGTTTTGAATTTATAAACATGCACAATTTAATATTTCGCAACTATTTCATCCTTTAACAACCGCGACTGGCCGCAAACGCGCCACCTTTTTAGCAATTCCAGCATTATGCACCACCTCCACAACCTCATCAACGTCTTTGTACGCTTCGGGCGCTTCTTCAGCTAAACCGGAAAGCGAGCCGGCATTCACCATAATGCCGCGTTTTTGGAGTTCCTGCTTTAATTCGGAGCCGCGGATCTGACGTTTGGCCTGCGTGCGCGACATCCTCCTGCCCGCGCCGTGGCAGGTTGAGCCGAAACTTTCCTCCATTGCCGTTTCCTGCCCAATTAAAAGATAAGAGCCGGTACCCATACTCCCCGGGATTATAACCGGCTGTCCCGGAAACGCCCGCGTGGCGCCTTTGCGGTGAATAATTAGTTTCTCAATTTCTCGTTTCTTATTTCTCATTTCTATTGGATATTCTTCAATTTTCGCAATATTATGCGCAACATCGTAAATAATATCTAATCTCCCGCCAGCACTACCAAGAACATCCTCCCATGCTTTGCGCACTTCCCAAGTTATGAGTTGCCGATTGGCCCAAGCGAAATTCGCGCCGCAGGACATTGCGTGGAAATAATCCTGTCCTTCCTTTGATTTAAACGGCGCGCAAGCGAGCTCCCTGTCTGGGAGAGTAATTTTATATTTCGGCATAACATTCATCATTATACGTATATAATCAGTCGCGATTTGATGCCCCAGTCCGCGCGAACCAGTATGAATCAAAATCGTAATTTGGTCTTTGAAAAGCCCGAGTTTTTTAGCTGACTCCTCGTCAAAAATGTTTTCCACAACTCCTACTTCCACAAAATGATTGCCTGCGCCTAGCGTGCCTAATTGATCTCTGCCGCGCGCTTTGGCAGTATTTGAAACAAGCGATGGCTCTGCGTTTTGGAGCTGTCCCCTTGATTCCAGATGCTCCAAATCCTCTGCGTTGCCGTATTCCATTTCAACCATTTGCGGTGCGCCTTTTTTCAAAACTTCGTCAAATTCTTTTCCTTTTAAATCCAATTTGCCGCCGCGGCCCACGCCTGACGGCACTTCTCTGTAAATCGCTCGTCCAAGTTCTTCAAGATATGATTTTACTTCTTCATATTTCTTATCCGAGCGCAGAAGCCGCACCCCGCAGTTGATGTCATAGCCGATCCCTCCGGGCGAAATAATCCCCTCTTTAATATCAAAAGCCGCAACTCCGCCAATAGGAAAGCCGTAGCCCTCATGGATATCCGGCATCGCAATTGCATATTTCTGGATTCCGGGAAGCGTTGCAACGTTTACGAGCTGCTCCAGCGACCGGTCGCGGAAAATTTCATTAAGCATTTTCTCCGAGGCATAAACCCGCGCCGGCACGCGCATATCGCTCCTGAAATTTTTAGGAATTTCCCACAGCCAATCGTAGATTTTCGTAAGATTGTCTTTTGAAATCATTTATGGCATTATAAATATTACTCGCTTAAAACCTCTATTGCAACAACAATTTGCGATGACAAAATGCCAAATAAAAAACCGCGCGCAAAACTAACGCGTCAAACTCTCTGGGAAGGCGCGGGAGTTATCATAAGGCACCTTAAACCGCATAAACGAACGGTTGTTTTGCTGGTGACTCTTAGTCTTGTCGCGGCAATAGCAGAAGCATTTGTTCCTTTCCTGGCTGGAAAAATTTTTGACGCCATCATCTCAATCTCAAAAAATCCTTTATTGTCTTTAACTTCAATATTTTTTATTGTTGCGATTTGGTTTCTGCTCCGCCTCGGCAGCGATATTGCGGAATGGAAAATCGGGTTCAGCAACGAACGACTGGGAGTTATGCTTGAAGCCGAATACATCGCAAACGGATTTGGAAAACTGTTTGAAATGCCGCTTTCTTTCCATAAAACCAGAAAACGCGGCGAAATCGGAGAAAAAATCAACCGGGCAGCCGGTTGGCTGGAAAATTTGATCTCGCGCGTTTCGCTTAATCTTCTTCCTAGTTTTTTAAGCATAATTGTCGCGCTCTGTATTGCGTTTTTTATTAACCATAAGCTGACGCTGGTGCTTGTGCTGGCTATCGCGATTTATGCCATCCTTCTTTGGCGGGCGGTGCCGCGCCTTGCGGGACTGCAGCAAAAAATGCATCGCGCCTACAGCCGGGCGTACGGCGACATTTATGACGCTTTGGAAAATATACAAGAAATTAAACAGGCCGCAACCGAATCAGAGGAGAAACGGAAAATTCACAGAAAATTCGTTCTGCGCGCCGCGCCGCTTTGGCTCCGCCTTAGCTACATATTCCGGCAATTGTCGTTCTTCCAACGACTGCTTATCGTTCTTACCCAGCTTGCCATTTTTGTAATCTCAATCTTTTTAGTGCGAAGCGGAACGCTTACCCCGGGAGAACTGGTCGCTTTTAACGGTTATGCCGCAATGATATTCGGCCCCTTCGTCATTCTTGGCCAGAACTGGCAAACAATCCAAAACGGCTTCATTGCCCTTGTCCAAGCGGAAAAAATTTTGGGTATGCCGAAAGAAATTTATAATCCAAAAGGAGCAGTCGCACCAAAAAAGCTTAAAGGAGAAGTTGTTTTTAATAATGTTTCTTTCGCCTACTATAAAACCAATGATATCTTAAAAAATGTTTCATTTAGCGTGAGTCCCGGAGAAAAAATCGCCCTGGTGGGCAAATCCGGAGTCGGCAAAACAACAATCGCAGACCTTCTCTTGGGATTTTATTTCCCGCAAAAAGGAAAGATTTTGGTTGACGGCACCGACATTAAAAAGTTTAATCTAACCGCTTATCGCTTGCGGTTTGGAGTCGTTCCCCAGGAACCGACGCTCTTCAACGACCTGATAGAAAACAACATTCGTTACGGAAACTTCGGGAAATCTGAGGCGGAAATGAAGGAAGCCAGCCGGCTTGCGCATGCGGATGAATTTATAGAAAGTTTTCCCAAAAAATATAAGCAGGTAGTCGGCTGGCGCGGCGTTAAACTTTCCATCGGCCAGAAGCAGCGAATCGCGCTCAGCCGCGCCTTTTTGCGGAATCCGGATATTCTTATTCTGGACGAGCCGACTTCGGCCCTGGACGCCCATTCCGAGCAATTTATCAAGGATTCTTTCCGAAAGCTGATGGCAAGCCGAACGACTTTTATCATTGCCCACCGTTTAAGCACGATTCGGGAAGCTGACAAAATTCTGGTTCTCCAAAACGGCAGAATTGCCGAGCAAGGAAACCACGCGGAGCTTATGAAAATCAAAAACGGGATATATCGCGGATTATACAAGCTTCAAGCCGGATTCTATTGATTCTTCTCCAATCTGATTTCTTCAAGCACTTCGTAATCCGCGCCTTCGGGCGATAAATGCGATTCCATTATCACGAATGATTTCACTTCGTCGCGCCAGAAAACTTCTTCCTCTAATTTTTTAATCGGAAAAGACGAAAATGTCTCTGGCCTGAATCTTGCAAGCGTAAGGTGCAGCTTAAACTGCCGCTCTTCGGGCTTTTGGTTTAACGCCCACTCAATTTCTAATTTCAAATTTCTGATTTCTAATGACGCTTCTCCTTCTGCCCAGATGAGCCGCGGCCGCCGCGGATCCGGCCCGTACGTGATTCTCTCGAATATAATCTCGAATGGGCCGAATGTATCTCGAATACTCCCTAGAACCTCCTTGATCTGTTTAATATTTTCTTCATACCACGGCGGCACAAGCGTAATATGTAGGTTCTTGGGCTTAACCCAACGAACTTTCTCTCCCGATGGCTTTGCTATCGAGGATCTCCCGATTGTATCGAGGATCCTCGACTCCGCAGGAGTCGGGACTCGATTTTTCATCGACATTCGTCGGGAGAAAAATCGGGACCACTCCAAAATTTCCTGTTGCAATTTCTCCGAAATAGTGATGGCAACAAAGATTCTTTTTTTCATACTTGACAGAATGTAATAACTAGTATATTATTATTCTAGCATCTGGAGGTGCGAAATGCCAAGCTTGAAAACTGCTGAAGATATCGTGGCGCTTGTTACTAGGAAACACCCGCCACTGCAGGGAGAGCCGTATTGGGTCGATGCCGACGAACTGCGGATTTTTCACGATGCCGGCGCCGAAACCATCAAAAACGGACAAGAGCAGTGTGGTAGAGCAGATAGCGGATCTTTCATCACCGAGGTACGCTACCGAGGCACCCGCTTTTTCCATGCCGCCTCCCAGCCCGTCTTGCTCTAACCCCGCTCACAAACCCGATCAGTGTTGCGCCGTGCTGATCGGAAACAACCAAACGGTGCTTTTTTATTTTAACGAGTGAAAACCCTTTTAGCGAGCCGATGTTTTCTTCGCAACCCCGCAAACAAACCCACTCCTTGTAGCTGCCGATGTTTCTTAAGGAAGCTCTCGGAGGCGTAGCTTAAAAGTGAGCGAGCTGATATTTTTTGAAACCCCGCAGCCGATTTGGCTTGGTCCGAGCACATAACAACGTTATGTGCTCGGCAAATCGGCGAGGACAAGCGAGCTCACCGCTGGAGTGAGCGACGCGGGTTGAAGAAAATATCAGCGAGCGAACCCTCATATGTCAAACACCAGCATCGTCTCCCATTCCCCCTTCTCGTTCTGCCGTACGTCTGCCTCATGATAAGTTACGGCTTTTATGTCTTCATCAAATTCATTAACTTTCACTCCCAGAAGCGCGGCTTGGAGCGCAATCTCGGAAAAAGTGGAAAATGCAACATTGGTATATATTTCTTTATGGATCTGCGCCAAAGACAACGCCTCATTCAAAAAATCCACCAAAAGCGCAGTCCTATCCGACGCATACACCGTAACCGTCCGCATTGCTTTCTTATTTCTCATTTCTAATTTCTCATTTCTTAAAATATTCATCATCCCTTTCAATGCTTCCTTAAAAAGTTCTTCCAAGCTGCTGGCTCTAACCTTCATCCGCAAATCCGCAGTGTGTTTTAGGATTTCGTACGACATCTCTTAGAATTATAACAGGATTCGCTGGTATTGTTATTACTCCAATTATATCACAATTGTGATATAATTGGAGTACTGCTTTTATAATAGATGTACTGACGTAATAATACTGACATAATAATAAATTTACTGACATACAGAAAAGTATATTGATGTACAAAAACCAAACCCCGTACTAAATTTTGCATAATAGTTCAATATGCAAAATGCTTCGCCCAATAAGGTATGTGCCTATTCGGCACACGCATTTTGCCCCGCCTTTATACGATTACTAAAAAATCATCATCAATTCTTAAAATCAAGGCAAAATTAGTGCGGGGTGCTCAATTTTATAATTTATCCGCTGTTGACGGATAAAATAAAATTGGCAATTAAAAGAGCGCCGCGGTTTCCCTTGGCGCTCGGGTTTGCCGATGGCATCCCGTCCGTCGCAGACGGACGTGGCGCCTTTAGGGCTTCGGCAATAGAGCCCTCTGGTTTTTTGAAAACCGGGAAGACTTGTGGGAGAGATGTGTTACAGCTCTGCTATATTGGTAGAGAAGAGGTAGGCGGTTTCCTCGCTGGTGACGACATCTTTCTGTTTTCCCTCGCCGTGGTGGATATGGCACCCGTCTGGCGCCAAGATCTGGATGCGACCGTCGAGGTGGGCATTCTGTCCACTTGCCCGCGTGACCACAATGATTAAAAACGGGTCACGCGACTTCGCTTGAAACCACCGCCTGGTTTCAAGCGGAGAAGACCAAAAGCGGTCTTCAAGCTCCCGGATCCGGACGCGCGAGCGTCCGACCTTGAAAAACTTTTCCTCCCTTCCGGCCAGTTGACCGGAAAAAGTGTCGATAGGGAATTCAAGCGTATACACGTGGATCTCCTTTTTCTCTCTTTAATCCTCCGACCGAAGCCTGGAGAGCTTTCTTGTGGAAAGCAAGCTACCCATATCTGCGTTGATCCGCGTAGTAATCTGCGCAAATCCGCGCTTGACGGGCAATTCGCTTTCCGCAAGAATATTTTTTCAAAGAACAATCTATTTACGCCTATATTATAGCATACTCTTTCCTATTTTGTCAAGGGACAAAAGTCATTGAAAAACATAATAAATTTCGCATGGTGGTATAATGTATATATGCCTACGAAACCAGATAAATCTGCCGGCAGCGCGTGGATTGTCAGCGTCAGTATGGGCTACGGCCACCAGCGCACCGCCTATCCTCTCAAGGATTTGGCGCAAGGCGGAAAGATTATAAACGCAAATGATTATCCGGGAATCCCGGAAAACGACCGGAAGATTTGGGAAGCAAGCCGCGGATTTTATGAATTCGTTTCAAATTTTGAACGCCTGCCGCTTATCGGCAAGCCCTCTTTTCGTATTTTTGATCAATTTCAAAAAATTCTAAAGTTCTATCCTAAACGGAATCTTTCGCAGCCGACTTTCGGCCTCAAACGCCTCTTCTCGCTTATAAAAAACAGCTGGGGCAGGCATCTCATAAACACTCTAAAAGACAATCCTCTCCCGCTTGTCTCCACTTTCTTTACGCCGGCATATATGGCTGAACAATTCGGCTATCCAGAAAAAATTTACTGCGTTATCTGCGACGCGGACATTTCCAGGTCGTGGGCCTCTTTGACCCCCTCGGAGAGCCGCATTATCTATCTTGCGCCAACTTCTCGGGTAGTGGAACGATTAATTCTTTATGGAATAAAAAAAGAAAACATATATCTTACCGGCTATCCCCTACCCAAAGAAAATCTTGGCTCAAAAAAACTTGAGATCGCAAGGCGCGATTTAACGAGCCGTCTTCTTAATCTTGATCCTAGAGGAGTATATCGCAAACAATATTCGGCGCTCATAAAAAAATACCTCGGCCGACCGGGAAAAACATCAAGCCGCCCCCTGACTATTATGTTTTCAATCGGCGGCGCAGGAGCTCAAAAAGAAATCGCGGCAAAAGCCATAAAAAGCCTGGCTAAAAGAATCAAAGAGGGCTTTCTGCGGTTTATTATCGCCTCCGGCGGCAAAGAAGAAACTAAAAATTATTTCTTCCGCGAACTGCAGACGCTGGGGCTTAAACAATACATTGATAAAAACGTGATAATTCTGTGGGATCCTCATGCTGACCGTTATTTCCAAAAATTCAATCTTGTTTTAAGGGAAACTGATATTTTATGGACCAAGCCCAGCGAACTTTCCTTTTACGCGGCTTTAGGTATTCCGATTATCATTGCTCCGCCCCTGGGCTCGCACGAAGAAATGAACCGCGAGTGGCTTTTAAATCTCGGCGGAGGCATCCCGCAGGAAGATCCGCGCTACACCGAGGAGTGGCTTTTTGACGCGCTGGACTCCGGCCGCTTTGCTGATGCGGCTATGCAGGGCTTCATAGAAGCAGAAAAAATGGGCACGTTTAATATTGAACAAATTGTTGCTCGCGGCAAAATGTGTTCTTAAAATCCACCATTAATAAAAAATATAATAGAGAATCGCAAAAAAATGACCTTCAAAAAATTTATTCACTACAATTATAGCACAATTGTGTTATAATCGTAGTGAACTTCAACGTCCTAAATTGGAACGACTTAATGAAAAGCAAAAAAATTAAAATCGTGATCATAGTTTTAATTTCACTTTTTGCTTTATATTTTATAAGCTGGCACATTGATTTCTCTCGCGGCAGCCCTAACTGGGGCGCGACATTCAGCGAATTATACGCCGAAGAATTGGGTCTAAACTGGAAAGAAATATACTCTGCGATCCTCAATGATTTGAATATTAAAAAAATACGACTGGTCGCCTACTGGAACCGTCTAGAGCCGGAAAAAGGCGCAACTAATTTTGACGATTTAGATTGGCAGATTACCGAAGCGCAAAAAAAGAATAAAGAAATAACGCTGGCGGTCGGATTTCGCGTGCCGCGCTGGCCCGAGTGCCATATCCCGGAATGGGCAACCAATTTGCCGAAAGAAGAATTTGAAAAAGCAGTGCTTGCCCATTTAGAAACTATTGTCAATCGCTACAAAACCAATCCGGCAATAAAAATCTGGCAGACAGAGAACGAGCCGTTACTTTCAGTTTTCGGCAGATGTCCCAAGCCGGACATAAATTTATTAAAAAAAGAGATAGCATTCGTAAAATCTTTAGACCCGACGCGGCCAGTTTTAATCACCGCGAGCGGCGAACTTAGCCTTGGTTTTAGCGAGGCCGGTTTATCGGAAATATTCGGCACCACCCTCTATCGCGTGGTCTGGAATAAATATATCGGCTATTTCAAACATTTCACCCCGCCAGCGTTCTATACCCTCAAAGCGTTTTTGATAAAGACGTTCTCCTGTACTAAAGAAGTTGTTGTTGCTGAACTACAAGCCGAGCCGTGGTCCCCCGCCCTAAAACCGATTGTAGAAATTCCTTTTGATGAACAAATTAAACATTTTGACGCGAACCAGCTCCGCTATAATATGGAATTCGCCAAAAAAACCGGCATAAAAGATATCTACCTTTGGGGCGTAGAATGGTGGCACTACAGGAAAATCAATGGAGACTCTCTTTTTTGGAAAACTGGGAAAGAAATCCTGAACAATTAACAATCTGTTTATTTGGCTGCGTAATACATTGCTCTTGTGTTTTGCTGATTTTATATGAGTGAAGCAAGCATCTCGCCGCGGCAATACTCGTAAAATTGG
>Ga0315294_10008889_pt1 | contig 11032 bp, 7 predicted proteins | sample YL17G13_40_MG_FD_203626 | JGI IMG/M metagenome (GOLD analysis project Ga0315294, IMG submission 203626) | Sediment microbial communities from Yellowstone Lake, YNP, Wyoming, USA - YL17G13_40 | ecosystem: Environmental > Aquatic > Freshwater > Lake > Sediment | place: USA: Wyoming | collected... | reverse complement strand
GAACAGAGAAAGGCGATTCACACTTTACAACCCCACCATGCCCAGTGCAATTGAGGCGGCCCTTTGGGAAGCGCCCGGCTCACCCAGCGAGTCCCTCACCTGCCTAAGCCGCGCGGTGAGCTCGGACCTTTTCTGGTCGTTGAAGACCAGCTCCTTCAGCTCCTCGGATATCTTCGCCGGGTCGATGGCACCCTGCAAATACTCAGACACAATCTTCTTTCCTGCGACTATGTTAACGAGGCCAATCGTGTCGATCGAAACGATCCTTCTTGCGATGGCCCAGGAGATCGGAGAGACCCGGTACACGATCACCATCGGCGTCCCGAGAATCGCGGCTTCGAGAGTCGCAGAGCCAGAGGCGACGATCGCTGCTTCGGAGGCGTACAGGAGTTCCGATGTGACGCCTCTGAGAACACGAGGTCCCACCTGGGACTCCGTCCGCGCCCCTGCCCGGCGCGGGTCCCCCGTCCGCCCGACCGCGTTCGCGAGCCGCTGCCCGTTCGGCCGGACTGACACAGTCACCGGCCAAGAGCAAGCGCGTACCAGACCGTCGATCTCTTCCCGCGAGACGCTCTCGGCCGCGCCGATCGCGATCTCGACTTCACACTGCTTCCGAAGAAGCCGCGCGGCTTCGAGCATGGAGGGAAGGAGTCTGCGCACCTCCTGCAGTCTGCTTCCCGGCAGAAGCGCCACCACGCGGGAATCGGGCTTGAATCCGAGCCGCTTCCTCACTTCCCCTTTCTCCCCCCCGACAGAGACCGACTCCAGAAGCGGGTGTCCCACGAATTCCGTGTTGATACCGCCCGCGCGAAAGAAAGCGACCTCGAAGGGAAAGACGACCGCGAGACGATCTATCACTGAGGCCATGAGCTTGAGCCTGCCCTTTCCCCAGGCCCAGGCTTGAGGAGCGATGTAATACATCACACGCGCCCCGGCACGTTTGGCCTCCCTGCAAAGCCTGAGATTGAAACCGGGGAAATCGACAGCTATAACTACCTGTGGTCGTTCTTGTTGCAGAAATCGCCTCATGTTTCGCATGAGAGATATGAACTGCGGCAGTTTCGATAGTACCTCGGCGAATCCCATTACTCCGAGGCCCTCCAGAGACGCCACCATCTCTGCGCCGGCCTCTCTCATTTTGGGTCCGCCGGCCGCGAACACGCGGACCTGCGGCGCCCGGCTTCTTATCGCCGAAACGAGGCGAGAGGCGTGCAGGTCACCGCTCGGATCGCCGGCGACTATCAGGATCTTGGCGCTTACGGTTGACATCGTCAAACTCCGCGGCAGTTGCGGCGCTGGCCGTCACGCTTGCGGTGGGAGCCCGCCGATTCCCTCTCTTATCTTGCCTATGACCTTGAGAGCCACTTCCATGGCTCTCAGGCCCGCGAGCCCGTCCACGGCGGGAGTGGTTCCTGACACAACGCACTTCACGAAGTGCTCCAGCTCAAGTCTTAGCGGCTCTTGTTCCGGGTCCGCCACTATCACGCGCCTCACTATGCCGGGCGCGATTATGGTTTCCTCCCACGATCCTTCTCCAGCACGCGCGGCCGCAGGGAGACCTTTTCTGTAGAGCTCGGCCTTCCTGCTGAGACAATCTATCGAGATGTAGGAATCCGCGCAGAAGAAACGTATCTTCCGAATCTTCTCCTTCGACACTCTGCTCGCGGTCAGATTGGCTACGGCGCCATTCGCAAAGGTGATCCTGGCGTTGGCGATGTCTATGTTCCGCGATAGGATCGGGACGCCGATGCTCTCGACAGTCCGGACCTCGCTGTCCACGGCTGCGAGCGAGAGGTCGATGTCGTGGATCATCAGGTCGAGGACCACGTCAATGTCCATACTCCTCCCGACGAAGGAGGAAAGCCTGTGGCCCTCGATGAACCTCGGTTTGCTGATAACGGCGAGCGACGCCTGGACGATGGGATTGAACCTTTCTATGTGCCCTGTCTGGAGCACCACCGAGTTCTTGGAGGCGGCCTCAATCAGAGCCCCCGCTTCGTCCACAGTCGCCGCGAGCGGCTTCTCAATCATGACGTGGATGCCCGCGGAGACGCATTTCATGGCCACCTCGAAGTGCGAAGTCGTGGGCACGGCGATGCTGACGGCCTCGACCGAGCAGACGAGCTCAGCCAGAGTCAAAAAGGGGCGCACGCCAAGCTCTGCCGCCACTCTTGTTAGGGTTCCAGAGTTTGTGTCGTGGAGCCCGACGAGCGTGGCCCCGTCGAGCGAGTGGGCCACTCTGGCGTGCTGCTTCCCCAGATGACCGACCCCTATTACACCGTACTTCAGCGCCCTCATCACGTTCGCTTCACTCCCCATGCACAAAATGCACAAATGCCCGTTGGCATCTCAATATGCCACGGGCCTTCGACATTGACAACTAGCTTTATTGGGCTTCCCGTGAGGACTCTCTTGCGCGCGGGCACGAGGTCTCTACCCGTCTTTCTCGTCCTCGCCGCCGTCGTCCGCGTCCTCGATACTCCTCTCCACGCCCCTCTGCGACGCCCGCACGAACTCGATAAACTCCCTTATCTCCGGAGTGCCGGGGAGCTCCGCATCAATCCTGGCCAGTGCCTGGGAGGTGTTCAGCCGCGAACGGAAAAACAGCCTGTAAAGCCGCTTGAGCTCGAGCCTGACTTCCTGGGAGAATCCCCTCCTCATGAGGCCGACCGAATTGAGCCCGACGACCCTGAGCGGGTTCCCGGCGGCCCTCACAAACGGAGGCACGTCCTTGGGCACTCTCGAACCGCCGCCTACGAACGCGTGTCTTCCGATTCTCACGAACTGGTGGACGGGAGTGAGACCCCCCACGCTCACGAAATCGTCAATTGTGACGTGGCCGGCGAGGTTGACGGCGTTGGCCAGTATCACGTTGTTCCCAATCACACAGTTGTGCGCCAGATGGACGTAGGCCATCAGAAGATTGTTGTTGCCCACCACCGTCTTCTCGCCTTCGTCCGTTGCTCTGTTGATGGTCACGAACTCTCTTATCGTGTTCGAGTCACCAATCTCTACCAGACTCCGCGCGCCCTTGTACTTCAAGTCCTGCGGCAGAGAGCCCACCACGGCGTGATGGGCGATTCTGCAGTTCTTCCCGATTCGGGTGGGACCTTCGACCACCACACCGGCCCCGAGAACGGTGCCCCCACCCATCTCGACCTCGCCAGAGATGAAACAGTGAGGACCCACTATTACTTCCGCAGCGAGTCTGGCCTTGGGATCAACGATGGCGGTGGGATGAATCTGAGGCATAACCTCCCCTGGCTGGAAACAGCATCACCTGTCCATTATCATCGAAAGCAGGTCCGCCTCCGCCACCAGCTCTCCGTCGACGAAGGCCTTGCCGGTCATCTTGCAGATTCTGTTCTTCAGGCGCACCAGCACCAGCTCGAAACGGAGCTGGTCCCCGGGAAGCACCGGCTTTCTGAACTTGGCGTTGTCGATGCCCATGAAGTACACGAGCTTGTCCTCGGGATTGTCGACCGTGCTTAACAGCAGCACGCCACCAACCTGGGCCATGGCCTCGATGATGAGCACCGCCGGCATTATGGGGTGGCCCGGGAAGTGGCCCTCGAAGAAGGGCTCGTTGATTGTGACATTCTTTATGCCCACAACGCGCCTTCTGTCCTCCAGCTCGAGGATCCTGTCCACGAGCAGGAACGGGTAGCGGTGCGGCATTATTTTCTGGATGGCGTTTATGTCCAGGTGGCACTTGCCTGCCGGCCTCATCTGCGTCCTGCGGAAACCGTCGCCGCCCGTTTCCTCGCTCAGCCGTTTCACGAACTTGACGTTGCTCGCGTGCCCGGACTTGACCGCGATGAAGTGTCCCAGAAGCGGGACGCCGGTGAGGAAAAGGTCGCCCAGGAAGTCGAGTATCTTGTGTCTCACGAACTCGTCCCTGAACCTGAGCGGGACGTCGTTCATTATGCCGTCTTCCTTCACCACGATGGCGTTGTCGGTGCTCCCACCCTTTATCATTCCCCTCGCGCGCAGGTCGTCCACGTCACGGAAGAGCACGAAGGTGCGCGCCGGAGCGATCTCCCTGGCAAACGTCTCATCGGTCATCTCGAACGAGGCGTACTGTGTACCGACCCAGGGGTTGTCGTATTCGATGGTGAAGCTGATCTTGAGCCCGTCGTGCGGCACCGCCAGCAACTCGGCCCCGTCGTCCTTGAGAGAAACCGGCTTCGTGACCTTGAAGTACCTCTTGAGCGAGCTCTGTTTGACGAGGCCCGCTCCGCGCAGGAGCTCCACAAAGGGAGCAGCGCTTCCGTCTTTCGCCTCCGCGGCCTCGACGCAGTTGAGCTCGATTATGATGTTGTCTATTCCGAGACCTGCCACAGTTGCAAGGATGTGTTCGACGGTGTGGACCTCTACTCCGCCCTCCGTTAGGATGGTTCTCCTCCCGGCTGTCTGATCGTACTTCGCGTTCCTGGGAGTCACCTGCACCTGGGGGTTCCCGGGCAGGTCCACGCGAACGAATCTGACTCCGTGGTCCACCGGAGCGGGCCTGAATGTGACGACAGACTTCTGGCCGGTGTGAAGCCCCGTGCCCTCGTAGGAAACAGGTCTCTCAATCGTCGTCTGCTGCTTCAACATCCTCCGCTCCTTCCTCCATGGGATCCTTCCCCTCGAGAGCCCGCAGCCGCTTCTCGAAATCCCTGAACTGCCTTATGAGCTCCGGCAGCCTCCTGATGCTCGCGTAGAGACGCTTGGAGACCTCGTGCGGGGCCGCCGGATAGCCGCTCACTCTCGTCTTCGCGGGGACCGACTTCGTGACTCCCGCCTGAGAGCCCACCATGGCGTAGTCCCCGATCTTGATGTGGCCCACTATGCCGACCTGACCGGCCAGGGTCACGCTCTTTCCGACTTCCGTGCTGCCCGATATTCCTACCTGTGCCACAATTATGCAGTTCTCACCAATCACGACGTTGTGGGCGATCTGCACCAGATTGTCTATCTTGGTGCCGCGGCTTATCGACGTGGTGCCGGTGGTGGCCCTGTCGATCGTCACGTTGGCGCCGATCTCCACGTCGTCGCCTATCTCCACGTTCCCCACTTGCGGAATCTTGTGATATACCTCGCCGTCTCTCGCGAATCCGAACCCGTCACTGCCGATGACCGTCCCGCTGTGGATTATGACCCTCCGACCTACCACCACGTCTTCCCGGATGGTCACGCTCGGGTAGACGAACGTCCCGCTGCCCACTTTGGAGCGAGCCCCCACGTAGCTGAGAGCCATGATCACGACGTCGTCGCCCACCTCGGCGTCCTCCTCAATCACGACGAAGGGTCCTATGGAAATGCCTTCGCCGAGCCTGACCCTCCGACCGATGATCGCGCCGGGATGCACGCCCGGGTCGACTTTCTGAGTGTCTCCCCGGAACAGCCGCACTGCTTTCAGGAAGGCGAGGTAGGGGTTGTTGATCTGGAGCACGGGTATCGGCATTCCCTCGCGGCCGTTTTCGACTATGATGGCCGAGGCGCGGGTGGTGGAAACGTACGATTCGTACTTGGGGTTTACGAGAAAGGTGATGTCGCCGCTCCTGGCTTCCTTGATGCCGGCCACGCCAGATATTTCGACGGAGCCGTCTCCCACAACGACCCCGTTCAGAGTCTTCGCGAGTTCTTCCAGACGCATTTTCATCCTGGGAATACTATTCCATTTTGCCGAGTCCTTCAAGGACTCTGTCAGTGAGGTCAAGTGCCTTGTTGCCGAAGACTATGTTGCCGTCAGCCGCATCGAGGATGATGGAGTAGTTCTCGTCCAACCCGATCTTGTCGACTATCTGCCGTATCTTTGCGATGATAGGCTTGGTCAGTGCTTCGTTTCGCTGCTCCAGCTCCCCACCCGGTCCCCATATCCGCTGAACGAAACTCTCGTGGTCGCGGATCTTCGTCTGGAGCTCGGCCTCCTTTTCCTGGAGCTTGCTCTCGCTGAGCATCAGTCGCTGGGTGTCGATCTCCTGTCTGAGGTTGTCCACGGCGTTTTTCATCTCCGTGGCCTGTGCCTTCCAGGTCTGTATGTCCTGATCGAACTGCTTCTGGGCCTCCTGGACGCCCTTGTACTCGTTGAAGATGCGCTCGGAGTCTATGAATCCGACCTTGATGTCTGCGCCGAGGGCGGGGATTGCCCCCAAAGAGAGTAGACACGCAGACAGCGTGGAGAAAATGAAAACAGCCGCGAGAACGACGCCCCAAGAGACGCCCGAAGACCCGTGCTTCCCAATCAAGTCCATGCTGGTATCACTCCTTACCTGGAATAGCCTGCACGTTGCCAAGACGATCTCACGCCTCGTCGTACGGAACGTGCACGTCGTCTACACCGAGACAGGGCCTGTCCGGAAGAACGCACGCACTACCTGGACGAGCCCGGTCGCCGTCTAGAAGAGCTTGCCCATTATGAAGTGGGGTTCCCACTTGCCGCCGCCACGGCGGTCAAATCCGTATCCGAAGTCGAAACCCACCACGCCGAGCATCGGAACCTCGAGCCTGAGCCCGACGCCCGCGCCCTTCTTGAATCCCGACAGATTGATCTCGTTCTCGTTGTTCCAGGTGTCGCCCACGTCGAGGAAAAATAGGCCGCGGAGCGGGTCGGCGATCGGGAACTGGTATTCGAGAGTGAGGGCGCCCATGATCCGCCCGCCGGGCCATCTGACGATCCGGCCGTCCACTTCACGAACGTTGGCGTCAGGCACGACCTCGTAGTCAGGGTAACCGCGCAGGAAGTCCACTGTCGTGCCGCCCAGACGAAATCTCTCGTACTCCGGCACCCTCTCGTAGTGGTTGTAGGCGTCCATCCAGCCCAGACGCGTCCGAACCAGCAGCGCCGTCTTCCACACCACGTTCTTGTACCATCTGAGATCCACGATCTGCTTGTGGAAGCTCTGGTCGCCGCCCAGGGCGCCCCCCGTGAACTCCGAGTTGACGGAGAGCCGGGAGCCCCTCGTGGGATAGAACGGACTGTCGGTGCTGTTCCGCACCACGGCCGTCTCCACACGGCTCGTGCGCTGAGGCCAGGAGATCTCGTCGAGCGCGCCCGTGTAACCCGAAGCGAAGTTCTTCAAGGTCACGTCCTCGAGCGAATAGGAGACGTAACCCCTGGTGTAGTCGAGCCACGGAAGAGGCCTGCCGAGACGTATTCCGCCCCCCTGCCGGAGGTCGTCGTAGACGTCGCGCTTCCTCTCGAGGTTGAAGATGTCAATGCCGAGACTCGTGGGCGTGTCGCGGAACCACGGCTCGGTGAAACTGAGGTCGTAGTTGCTCCGCTTCTTGCCCTTCTCCAGATGAAGCATGATGCTCTGGCCGTTGCCGAAAAGATTGTTGTGCCCCAGCTCGATGAAGCCCGTCAGACCGGCGTCGCTCGTGAATCCTGCGCCGGCCGTGGCGGTGCCTGTCTGCTTCTCCTTCATCTGGAAGATCAGATCTATGTCCGGGGCCTGCTCGACCTGATAGTCAATAACCACGTCTTCGAAGAAACCGAGCGAGTAGACGTCGCGCTGGCTTCTCAGCAGAGCCGACCTCTTGAACATCTGGCCCGGCTTGATCGTCAGCTCTCGCCTGATCACTTTTTCCTTGGTCCTGTCGTTCCCGGCGATAAGTACATGCTTCACGACCGAGGGCTGGCTCTCCTCGATCGAGTAAATGACGTCGACGACGCTGTCGCGAACCGATTCCTGTCTGTCTATGTTAATGAAGATGTAACCGTGCTCGGCGTAGAGTTCATACGCGCCGGCCTGCATCTTTTCGAGCTTCTCGATGTCGTAGACGTCGCCCTCGACGGCGGTCACGAGTTTCTGCAGAGCGTCCTTGCCCAGCGCGGTCTCACCACTCCACTGCACGTTTCCCAGCCGGTATCGCGGCCCCTCCTCCACAGTTATTCTCATGAAGAGGTCGCGCTTGTCCTCGCTGTGCTGGAGCTCGTGTCCCGTCACTTTGGCGTCACGGAAGCCCCTGCTCTTGTAGTATTTCACGATCTTCTCGAAGTCAGTCTGCAGCGTCTCCTGCTTGAACTTGCCGCCCTTCAACAAGGACTTGACCTCCAGCTCCATCACCTTCCTCAGCTTCGAGGACTCGATCGACGCGTTCCCTACAAAACTTATGGCCTTGATTCGGACCTTCTTGCCTTCCTCTATCTCGAAGGTGAGTTCGATCTTGCCTTTCTGCTTCTCGCTGGTCGTGACGGCCTTCACCGCAGCGGCAGGATAGCCTTCTTCCTCGTACGCGACGATTATCGCGCGCTTGGCTTCGAACACGGCGGCTTCCGTGTAGAAGTCGTTCTCCTTGAGCGTGAGCTTCTCCTTGAGCTTGCTGTCCTCCAGGCCCTTGGTGCCCGTGAACTTCACAGCCACGATCCTGGGGGTCTCGGCCACCACGAGCTTCAAGATGATTCCCTCGGGAAGCTCGTCACTGACCAGCGCCACGTCCGAGAAGTAGCCGAGGGCGTAAAGGCTCTTGATCCCCTCCCTCACCTTCTCGTACCTGAAGACGTCACCCGGGGTCAGTCCGAAGACGCTCAGAACCACGCTGGAGTCGACGTTCTCGAGCCCCGACACCGTCACAGCGAGCACACGGGCCGCTTTCTCCGTCTCGCCTTCTGCAGCCACATTCGCGGTGTCCGCGGCCATGGGGAGACCGAGCAACGGAGAGCTTCCGGGTCGCGGCCCCAGGGAGTCGGCCGGGCTCGTGGAAGAGGTGAGCGGAAGGAGCTGCGCCTCGGCAGACACCACGAAGAAGTCTGACGCCAGGCCGGAAACACTAGAGGCCGCCCTGGAGGCTCCAGACAATGTTGACTGACTGGCGAATGGCCGTACCGAAACGTCAGACCAAAGGATGGAAAGACCGACTGGCAGAATCGCCAGGAGAAAAGGCAGAACACAGAAGACGACCAAGAGTGCTCTGGAAGAGCCACAAAGGGTCCGACCGCGCGTATACATCAAGCCAACTCCCGATTAACAGCAGCGCCAGAGCCCCGCTGCCTGGACTTCGAGTTCACACACCGGGGCACGGGCGGGACAAGCCCGTCCCAGTGCAAGGCAAGTTTCCAACCCCCGCCGCACGCTCACCGAATCAGAACCCTGCGAACCTACTGACCGCACTCGCGGAACGATATCTCATCCCCCTTGCGGGCGACTTCCACGGTGGATCCTTCGCGGACCACGCCCCTCAGAACGAGCTCCGCAAGCGGGTCTTCCACCAGGCGCTGGATGGTGCGCCTCAGCGGCCTTGCGCCGAGCGCAGGGTCGAAGCCCTTCTCTATGAGAAAATCTAAGGCCTCTTGAGTAAAGTTGAGACTAATGTCCTTTCGCTTGAGTCTCGTCCCGACCTGGTCGAGCAGTATCTTGACGATCTGCTGCATGTCTTCGACGTCGAGGGCCCTGAACACGATGATCTCGTCAATCCTGTTCAGGAACTCCGGATTGAAGGTCCGCTTCACCTCGTCCATTACCGTGCCCTTCATCCTATCGTATGTCGTCGCCTCGTCCGGCTTCTGGAAGCCGAGCGACGCGCCCTTGATCTGTCTCGTGCCGACGTTCGACGTCATGATGAGCACGGTGTTCTTGAAATTGACCTTCCTCCGCATGCTGTCCGTGAGCTGACCGTCGTCGAGGACCTGGAGCAGGATGTTGAAAACGTCCGGGTGCGCCTTCTCTATTTCGTCCAGGAGCACCACGGAATAGGGCTTCCTTCTCACCTTCTCTGTGAGTTGCCCGCCCTCTTCGTACCCGACGTATCCCGGAGGCGCTCCGACCAGCCGCGACACGTTGAACTTCTCCATGAACTCCGACATGTCGATGCGGATGAGGGCGGCCTCGTCCTCGAAGAGAAACCTCGCCAGCACTCGCGCCAGCTCTGTCTTGCCGACACCGGTGGGCCCGAGGAATATGAACGACCCGATCGGCCGGCGAGGGTCCCTCAAGCCGGCCCTGTTGCGACGAACTGCCTTGGCAATCGCCTGAACGGCTGGGGCCTGCCCCACCACAAACTTCCCGAGCTCGTCTTCCATCCGGAGAAGCTTCTCGGATTCCTTCTCCTCGAGTTTCGCGACAGGCACGCCCGTCATTGTCGAGACCACCTCGGCCACGTCGTCCGCGTCTATGACCGCCTGGGATTCCGAGCGTGCCTCGCTCCAACCCTTCTTCGTCTCCCGTATCTTGTGCCGGAGCTCCCGCTCCTGGTCGCGCAGAGCCGCCGCCTTCTCGAACTCCTGGGCCAGCACCGCCTCTTCCTTCTCTTTTGCCAGCTCCTCTGCCTTTTTTTCGAGCTGTCTGAGCTCGTTCGGGGCGGTGGCAACAGAGAGCCGCGCCCGCGCGCCTGACTCGTCAATAACGTCTATGGCCTTGTCGGGGAGGTAGCGGTCGGTGATGTACCTGTCGGAGAGCTCGACCGCCGCTTCGACCGCGGAGTCGGTTATCTTTACGCCGTGATGCGCCTCGTACTTGTCGCGAAGCCCCTGGATGATCTTGACCGTCTGCTCGACCGAAGGCGGGTCCACCATGATCGGCTGAAATCTCCTCTCGAGCGCCCCGTCCTTCTCGATGTGCTTGCGGTATTCGTCCAGCGTCGTGGCGCCGATGCACTGCATCTCGCCGCGCGCAAGAGCGGGCTTCAGCATGTTGGATGCGTCTATGGCACCCTCGGCACCACCGGCGCCCACTATGGTGTGGAGCTCATCCAGGAAGCATATCGTGTCCTTCGAATCACGGATCTCGTTCATGACTGCCTTGAGCCGCTCCTCGAACTGGCCGCGGTACTTGGTGCCGGCCACCACCGAGGCAAGGTCGATGACTACCAGCCGTTTGTTGCGCAGTGTCTCGGGCACCTTGTTGTCCACGATCATTTGCGCGAGCCCCTCGACGATCGCCGTCTTTCCCACGCCGGGCTCACCGATCAGGACCGGGTTGTTCTTCTTCCGGCGGCTCAGGACCTGGACCACTCTTTCTATTTCCCTCTCCCGGCCTATCACGGGGTCGAGCTTGCCCTCCTTTGCCAGAACCGTGAGGTCCCGGCTGAACTGGTTCAGCGCGGGAGT
>Ga0315294_10008887_pt1 | contig 11032 bp, 9 predicted proteins | sample YL17G13_40_MG_FD_203626 | JGI IMG/M metagenome (GOLD analysis project Ga0315294, IMG submission 203626) | Sediment microbial communities from Yellowstone Lake, YNP, Wyoming, USA - YL17G13_40 | ecosystem: Environmental > Aquatic > Freshwater > Lake > Sediment | place: USA: Wyoming | collected... | reverse complement strand
TATATTCTTATTGCTATAAACTGTCTTTGTTTGTTTGCTTTGTAATAACAGATTGAAGATTAATAATTTAACATGTTTCTATGCAAACCGCCCATCTTAAGTCTTGCAACCTAATTGGAGAAGAACCATAATTCTTTTCTTTGTCTTTCTTGTGAAAATCTGTGTTCATCTCGCTTTGCTCAATGGGCTCTCCAAGTAACACCTTCTTGCAGTCGGTGGACTCTGCGAGTAGCACCTGTGTTTATCTGTGGTTTTTGAATCTCTGTTTTCTCTGCGGTTAATGAATTCTTTTTCGTGTCTTCGTGGTTAAAAAGTTCTTCCGACTTAGGTTTTCTTCTTGTGTTAATCTGTGAAATCGTGTGGTTTCATTAATCTTTTGTGAATATTTTGATTTTGTTTCGTCTTCCTGCCGCAGGCAGGGATTTCGAAATTAGGATTTCGGATTTAAAGGAGTTAGCCCCCGAACCGACCCCCCAGGTTGCTTACCCGAATCGGGCGAGTCCACTCCCGAACCCACTCCCCGAAAGAATAGTGTTTAGGGGATAGTGGTTATTGACTAGTGAAGATATATAAAAGAGATAATAGGGCGGTCTCGGAGGTAGCTCCCCAGGTGGCTCCCTAAGCAACCCCCGAGGCTACTCCCCAGCTTGCTCCCGAAGCCGCTCCCGATAAAGCATTGATTAGGGATTAGTTGTTAGTGGTTAGTGAAGGTAAAGACTGAAAGAAGAAATTGTAATGCAGAGCAGTCTCGGAGACTACCCAGTGGCAACCACTGGTGCTACCCTCAAGACTACCCCGTAGGCTAACCATTAGGCTACTACCTACGCTACCCCGTTGCCTATTCTCGAAGCTACCTCCCACTCTACCCCGTATGTTACATATTAGGCTATCCCCTAAGCTAAACCGCAGGCTACTGACGGGGCTAGTCCGTAGGCTAGCCCGGGGGCTACCCCCTATACCGCTCCCTATACCGTGTGGGGGATAGCCCATGACTAGTAGGGGGCTAGCCCCTACTAGCTTGTCAATACAACTTTCGAGCTTTAAATTCAATGAGTTAGACAAAAGATTAATAAAATTAAGGTTTGAGTGGAAAAATATTAAAATAATTAAGGTTCTATACAAGACTATGAAATCGTAATGGTTAACATGTTTAATTCGCAGAGATGCTGGAAAACCGTTTTAAACGCAGAGACCGCGGAGATCGCTGAGAGAAAAATGAATTAACCACAGTCGAATCGACCCTTCTCGGGTCGAGAGACCCGATTCGGGAGGACACTGAAAATACAGAAACGGAATTATTAACCACAGAGATAGCAGAGAAAGCAGAGATAACAAATAAAATCTAACCACCGAGGTCACAGAGACCGCAGAAGTTAAATTAAAATCACGAATTAACAAAAATGAACACTAAAATTAAACCACTGAAGACACTGAGAACACTGAAACTTATTAAGAAAAGAAATTAACCGCAGAGATAGGGGAGAGAAATTAGTTAATTAGAAAACGGAGTTATTTTGGGAAGAGTTTATTGGACTGGCTGGGCTTGCCTTTTTTACTTTCACCGAGCAAGAAATTTTTGAGGGTTAGTAGCATTAGTTTATGAAACGCTACGGTTTTATTCTTTTCGTCGAGTTGTAATTGAAATGCCCCGAATAATGATATACCAAATAGGGTAATGATTATTACGAGGGGCAGGAATAGCGTGTCGACGATTTTCGTTATCACCAAAAGCAGGGTTAAAACCAGAGACCCGGCAACGAGGTAATAAGAACCGGACAACCAATAGTCCTTGGGTTTAATCGTACCATTTTTTTCCTTCACCACCTCAAACGGCGATTTTTCGATAATCGGGATATCCTTGGTATCGGCATCCGATAACAGAAATTCCACTTCTTTTCGAACGACTGCTTTACCGCAGTTGGGACAGAATTTGTCTTCCCGCGGCTCTAAACGGTAGCCGCATTTTAAGCAGTAATAATCCGATTCAGCGGTGTTTGGTAAATTTTTTCTTGCTTTGGATCGCATTGACTGATTTTTAACCGTACTTGAACCCCAGTACGACACGAGAAATTATATAACATATTTGTGAATTTGTCAAGGGTTAAAATTTGAGCGCGATTAAGCATACCGGCTCACTAATTACTGCGATGGCGCGAACGATCACAACGACTTAAGACTTCTTCAGAAATTGCGGTTGCTCTTGACTTTGAGGTTGAGTTATATTACTAATTAGCATAACGAAAGGAGCAGAAATGCGTAAATTTATTACTCTTGGCTTATTTGCCGTTTTGATTTTAGCGACCGGCTGCATGCGGGTGATGGTGCCGCCGGCATTTGATTTGAAACCGCAAGAGGTCATCGGGATTATTCAGTTCAAATGTAATAATGAGGGAAAACTGGCGGGTTTTACTACCCAAAAATTTATGGAATGGATGACCGCTGACCAGAAGGGAATCGCCATTGTCGAACTGGGCAGCGAAAAAGATGCATTAGCCTCAATTCAAAAGGAAAAATTAGGACCGGAAGAAATTAAGCTGGTTGGTCAGAAGTATAACGTGAAAAGTATTTTCCAGGGCGAAATTCAAATCTCGGACGTTCACCCCCATATTTCGATTGGTCCGGGTTTTTCGTTCGCCAGTGCCAGCGCTGAAGTCGAAGCAACCCTTACGGTTAAACTGATTAACGTCGACAACAGCGCAACCGTTTGGCTGGGTTCAAGTCGCGGTAAGAGCGATGTCGGTAGCGTCGGTTTGTTTGGCGGAAGTTTTATCTTTGACGCCAAGGACCCGGAATTGGCTTACGGCAGCTTAGTGGAAGGTTTGGTCAAGAAAGCGACCAAAGATTTTAGAAATACTTATAAATGTAAATGCTGTAGATAGTCGATAAGGTGGAACATAACCACAAGATTAACACAAGATTTCACGAGAATTATTAGACTTTATAATCTGTGTCTTTTCGTGTCTATCGGTGGTTAATTAAATCTGACATTCGTGTAAATTCGTGTTTATTCGTGGTTATTGGTTTCTTGGGAAATAGACCATTTCTTTATGCTTGATACCGGCGTCGAGGAATTCTTCGCCAAATTCAACAAAGCCGAACTTCCGATAAAAATCTAAAACCGTAATTTGAGCATGAATTACTATCTTGGCTGGATTCTTAAGTTTCAAATAGTTTAGGACGCTTTCCATTATAAGCTTACCAAAACCTTTGCCGCGATGTTCTTTTAAAACCGCCATTCTGCCGATATACCAAATACCCTCTTGCTCAAAAGTTCGGGCAGTTCCAATCGGCGTTTTATCGAGATAGAGAATAAAATGAGTGGCAATCTTATCCATTTCATCCCATTCTAAGTCCGGCGGCACTTTCTGCTCTTCAATAAAAACTTGCTTACGGATTTTATAAGCATCGCTTAAATCGGCGGTGCCGCTGAGTTGTTTTATTTCGAACATATTATACCAGCGAGCGATTTTGCCGAAGATGAGTTAATCGATTAGACAAGTTTTAGAATTGTATTTTTATCAATTAACTTAAGTTCATTTTTGTCTTCGATGAAGCGCGCGACATCTTTTTTGGCTTGGGCAAAATCAATTTTGGCTAAGCTTTCTTTTAAAAATTCTTTGAAATTATCTTCATTTACCTTTGCCTTTTTATGCTCAGTCTGTTCAATCGCATTGTTGAGTAATTTGAAATTGGGGACTTCCCTTTTTCCTAAATACCAGAGCAAGTCATAAAAATCTCTTCCCTTAGTGTATTTTCGAAAGAAGCAAGCGTGAAGCTTTAAAGCGTAAAGCGAAGGAATGTCAAAATGAGTTACGGTAAAGACAAAATGCTGGGTGATGAGCGAAGTTTCGGTTTTCGCACCTTTGGGCGGATTGGCGTCAACTTCATACTTAATGGCTAACTTTTCCGCCTTATAATCGGATAACCCTAAATCAAATAAGATACTTTTGAATTTAAACACAACGGCTTGAACCGGTGGATTGGGACTTGCTTTAATATCTAAGCTAAAACCCGCCTTGGCTAAATCATAAACCACGCCTTTTAAGACATCATCGAACCGGTAGCCTGGTTTATTGAACAGCGAAAAATCAAGGTCTTCGGAGAATCGTCGTAAACCATAAAGAAATCTTAATGCGGTGCCGCCAACAAAGGCGAGGTTTTTATAAAAACCTCGGTCAAATAGGATTTTTAATATGAGCAACTGCAGATATTCCCGGGTAATATGAATTTTGGTTTCCCGGCTCGAAACATCGGAGATAGCGTTCTTAATTATATCGAGCATAATCAAATGCTTTCTTTCATAAAGCTTAATAAGTTCTTAACTACGCTAAGAAGTGTTTTATTTTTAAATCTATTGGCATAAGCCATAAGACGATTCTTTTTCAGCTTATCCAAATTTTGTAGCCGGTAGGATAAAGAAAAAATGTCATTATCCTTATTTTTGAAGTCTGCTAAGTTCAAATAGATGAAGTCGAGCATCGCCTTTTCCGGCTCGGCGATAAGGACCGGTAATTTATTTTCATCCGGTATTTCTTTAAATCCAAAGAATAAATCGGTCCTGAGATGCTGGTAAGCGAAAACCCCAAAAGGGTTAGTGAACTGGGCGGTCTTTTTGGTTGTGACTGATGTTACATCTTCGACCCTTTCCGGAATTAAGTCATAATAGCCAATCGCATGCTCAGCGCTAACATAAGAAGGAAAGTATAATTGGTTAGCAAGAAAAATCCGGGATGGTTGAATTCGTCGATCGTGTTCGTTTAAGATATAAATTCCTCTTCTTAATTTGATTATTAAGTCTTTTCTTTGCCAGCGGGTCAACTGGCGCTTGGAAATAAGCCTTAAGACTTGAAACGAACTGATCAGGGGAAAAATTTTAAAAGTATTTTTGAATTGATTAAATGTCATTTCCAAAAGCAGTCAAAAATGTCCACTTACGGAAATAATTATAACCAATAAATCTTTACTTGTCAACTGGATTATGAAGAAACCTCTGAAAAAGTCATTTTACCACGCAACGCGGAGCGTCATCTGAGCAAAGAGAAAGAATACCACGAAAGCGCGCAACACGGGACGAAGACGCCACGAAAGCACGAAATTTGGAAAACACGAAAGAAACCACAGAGGATACTGAATACACAGAAAAGGAATAATTCCTTGAATTCAGAGTCTTCAATGCCTTCAGTGGTTAATTCTGATTTCGTGCTCAGTTCCTCGCCCGATCCGGTGTGTTCTTTTTCGTGCCTTTTGTGGGTTTTCATGTTTTTGCCTCTAATTTTCTATCTACTTTCGTGGTTTTCTTGATTTTTCTACCCCTGTTCGGCACACGCTTCGCGTTGCGTGGTATTCTGTGTTTTCCATTCTTTTGGGCTCGGATGACTCTTCGAGTTGCGTGTTTTCGTGGTTTTTCAGAACTCTTATGAAACCTACTTAATTCATTGATTGTTCTCGGTGGCTACTCTTAACGGTTGATTTTAGGTAGCCGATTAGTATACTTTGCCGCTAAATATTCAACGTTTAATAATGAATTTTGAACCAGTTTATTTAAAGATTGACCTGAAATCAAATGATGAAGAAGCAGTAAAATTATTAGAGAATTGTCAATTCTGTCCCAGAAATTGTCGGGTGAACCGATTAAAGGATGAACTTGGTTATTGCCGGACCGGACGATGGGCTAAAGTTTCGTCCTATGCACCACATTTTGGCGAAGAGCCGGAATTGGTTGGAGCCAGTGGCTCAGGGACAATCTTTTTTGCTCATTGCAATTTAAGTTGTCAATATTGTCAGAATTATGACATTAGCCAGTTAGGTCAGGGGTCGGTCACTAAAGCCAATGAATTGGCAAATATTATGCTGGCTTTGCAGAAAATGGGGTGTCATAATATAAATTTGGTTAGTCCTTCTCATGTGGTAGCTCAATTCATTGAGACATTAGCTGTAGCAAAAGAGAAGGGTTTGAATTTACCGATTGTTTATAATACCGGTGGTTATGATTCGATTTCGACTTTAAAACTTTTGGAGAGCGTGGTTGATATTTACATGCCCGATGCGAAATATTCGGATAGCGAATTGGCAAAGAAATATTCTTTAGCACCCGATTATTTTGAAATCAATAAACCGGCGCTAAAAGAAATGCATCGGCAAGTAGGAGATTTGGTGGTTGATGGTAGGGGAGTGGCTTTAAGAGGTCTTTTAATTAGACATCTGGTTTTGTCCAATCGGATTGCCGGTTCGTTTGAAGTTTTAAGGTTTATTGCAGAAAATTTATCCAAGGAAAGTTATATTAATATTATGCAACAGTATCGTCCATGTTATCTTGCCGACCGCCACCCAGAATTATCGCGTCGAATAACCAAAGAAGAATATCAGGAAGTGATTGACTATGCGGAAAAACTGGGTTTACATCGGGGGTTTTGATAAATTAGTTTTTATTTCAATGTATCGACTTCGACACGTTTGAAAATACTAATTGTTGGTTGAATAAACAAATAGTCGATTGGCAAGTATTTCCTAGGAAACCTTGTACTGAATATTTGAATCGTATTTTTAAACGTCGCAACTTTCGCAAATGAATTCCCTAAAAAAATCTTTTTAAAATAACGAATCTCAACTGGAAATATTTGAGGAACTTGCAAGTAATATTGATAGACTAAGTCGTTAGCTATGTAATAATTAATCTCGGCTAACTTGCTTTCGTTAAGTTGCATTGCAACTATTTGGTACTTATCCTCGTCTGCCGGAACATAGAAAGCAGCCGGCGTTAAGTCAATACCAAGTTTTTCTCCTCTTGGAACATTTTTTTGTATCCAGTCATAAGCAGCAATTCGAGGATCTTTTGCTGCCATGATTGTAACAAGGATTAATGAATAGGTGAATGAGCCTAGTGCAATAATCAAACCAATTACTAAGAATGTAATTTTCCATAACCTGCTTTTTGGTAAATTAAATATGAAATTAGCTGCTAAAATAGCAAGAGGCGGCAAAAGTGGTACTGTATATCTTACAACCCACCAAGTGGAACTACTCATTAGAATATAATAAGATATTGTCCAAATAAGCAAAAGAATATTCCATTGGCACCGCTTTACTAATGCGAAAACAAATCCTAAGGTTGATAGAATTAATAACGGCAAACTAAGCGAACAGGGTAAAATGTAAGTGAAATAGCCAAGCCAACTAGGGCCCAAGCCAGTTGATGGTCCGAAAGAACCACGCTGATAAGCAAGTTGTTTAAGTAATCGCAGCTTGAACTCATCAAAATAAAATAAAATCCCAATTGACCCCACAAAAAATGCAGCAATTACAATTAGATAGGAATAGATTAATTTTTTATCAAAAAGATAAGTTTTGAAGTTACGTTTTTTCTTTGGTAATGATATGATATGAGCGGCAATGATTAATAAAATGGCAAAAACTGAATTGTATTTGGTTGAAGCGGCAAATCCAGCACTCATTGCCGCTAATAGGTAGAACTTAATTTGTTTAGTTTGAACAATCTTAACCGCGAAGAATAAGGAAAGAACTATCCAAAATGCGGCAGGAGCCTCAGGACGGAAATAATGAGAGTCGGCAACTAACCCCGGCATTGAAGCTAAAAACATTGAAGCAAGCAATGCGACATTCGTTCCGAACATAATCCTTGTGATTAGGAAGACGAAATAAATCATAAGCACCGACATTATGACGGTTACTATTCTACCAGTCAGGTAATAACTTTCTAAGTCGGCATAGTTAACGGGTTGAGATTTCAAAAATCCAAAAGCCTGTCCGATTTTATATACGATTGCAACAAGATAAAATTGCATAGCACCGTTGCCTAAGGCGGTGGATGATGGGTAAAGAGTCCGATTAGGGTCTAAAATTGATAAAGATGACTCAAGACTGGCAGTTTCATCCGGATGAAATGAAGGATGCGGATAATTTTTATTGGGCAAACCCCATTTTATGCCGTACAAGTTCAAAATCAAACTAAAGATAAGTATTAGAAAAATTAATATGTTACTTCGCATTTCTTGCAATTATATTTATGCTTCCTCGGATGTCAATGCCGAGTATTTTAAAGCAGCAACTTAAAAAATTATCCGAACATTTATTACATTTGTTTCGAGGATAATTCGATAAATTTAATCGGAATTGGTTGGAGAACTAGTTAATTATTGCATTACTGAACCACTTTGAAAAATTTAGCTGATAAGCCAAACTCAGCAGTGTTGCCTCGACCCCCACGAAATTGGTTCTTGGCTATCTTGTCACTACGATTCTCCTGGTAGTGGATTCCTTTCCAGTTTCAAGTTTAATGAAATAGACGCCGCTCGGCAGTCCGTCCAAATTGAGCTTTGCCTCTTTGTTGGCTTGAACTTTAATCTGCTCATGGCGCAGTATTCGACCTGAACCATCAGCAATGGTCAACTTGGCTTCTCCGCTCACGACTGCAGGGCAGTGGACAATGACCTGTCTACTGATCACCGGGTTTGGACACAACAATTCATGATCAGACTTGGTCAGAACATCGTTCACCCGGTTTCCATCATTCGTCCGCAGCATTAAAGTCCGGATCGCTTCAAGCTCAGGGAAAGCGTTGGGCCGGTGCCAGCCGAAAGTTGCTCGGTACTGGATATAGCGTCCACCAAGAGCGCGACGGGGAACCCACCCGCCATAGCGTACCAATGCGAAGTCGGTCCAGGTCGAATCCGGTATGGCAGTGTTGCCAGTCCGGTATGCTATCTGAACTTTAGATCCTTCCGGCTCGCCTGCCGTCCAGCATGCCCATGCCCAGCGTATCTTATTCCCAGCGTCATATACCGATGAGTAATAGCAGGCGGTCTGCGACCGGTCGTAGACATTGCCAGGCTCGCGGAATGTGCCATGATGGTCCATGTCTACGGGCAGCGCATCATACCTCTGGAAGTCAGGGCCCCACAGGACGTAGCTATAGCCATTCGGTACCCGGTTGTTCACAAATAGGTCGGTGTATCCGTCGAAATTGAAGTCGGCAGCGATGCCGCCACTTGCACACATAGAAATTGGCCCGACCTCAGCCGAGTGGTTACTGTCGAAGTAGGGGTAAGAACCGGTATTATAGTACACCATAGGCTTGGCATAGATGTCATATCCGAAGAACATGACTATGTCCAGCAGTCCGTCACGGTTAAAGTCCGCGGCAGCAGTGCCGCCATAGGCTTCACCAATATTAAGGATGGTCACAGCCGAAAGAGTGAATCCATTGTTTGAGCCCCAAAAGATATAAGTCTTTTCAAAAGTGCTTGCGTAGTCGGTGCAGACGATATCAAGCCAGCCATCCTGGTTGAAGTCTGCAACAGTAAGTCCATGCGGGTGAGGTGCTGGATAAGGCAGACCTACGACCCAGTGCTGCCGGTTGGGTCCCCAGTGGATGATACCATTCTCATTGTCTCGGACGAAAACGATTTCCTGCCAGCCATCCCGATCTAAGTCAGCAACTTCTAAGTTGAAGCACACATTTGCGCCCAATGGGATGGTGGTTTTATTCGCATTCGAATAGCCGCTTTCGCTGCCCCAGAAAACGACTACAGCCGCGCCACCTGTGCAATAACCGACGACGATGTCGAGAAAAGCGTCACGGTCTAGGTCGACACAGAACACAGCTTCGTGCATACCTGGACCAATTAGCGAAAAAGTATCAGAAAGGGATGGACCTATTGAGGAACCTCGGTATATTGTCAGGTCATGATAATAACTGCCAGGCAACAACATCTCCGGGTTCCGGTCCAGATTCAGATCAGCAAACGTTGCCGAGCCGCCGTTCGGGATTGGGTACGAAAACATGTGGCTAGAACTGTAACCAGTCGGACTTCCGAAATAGATATGGCAGAGCGGTCCACTCATGTCAGTTGTGGTCAGGTCATACCAGCCATCCCGATTCACGTCGAAGTAAGCCGAGAACTCAATGCAACCGGGTTCATAATTCATGTCTGAACGTCGGGAAACAAAAAGTGCGGGGTCGAGCTCACCATCTACGAAGTCCTGCCAGCGGTCCTCGCGCCACTCACAACAACACGAGAGAGCTGGGCTTAGAATACCACTGGTCAAACTGACGTTTTGTTGGTGAACCGCTAGTACAACTAACGGAGTTAGCAAAAAGAATGCTGCAATCCTGCTCATAACGCCTCCTTTAATAGAGTTATCAAAGGAATTGTAATAGTATATCGAAATTTGTCAAGCCCAAAATTGCAACGTCAAGCCAGTTGAAAAAAAGTCTTGACAGATTCTTAAAATTAGCTAATATCGAGGGGTTAGAGAAAGGACTAAGCATAAAAGTTTGGCGAGAGTTTTGAAATAAGAATTAAGAAAACTGCCTAACTTTTTGCTTAGAGATTTTCAAAATAACAGAGGGTTTCAGCGACGAGGCGGAGTATGAAATCCTTGAAATATAGATTTATCCGCCCAAACGGTTTAGGGAAAAGTTTAAGGCACAAACAAAGAGTTGGGTAAGTTAACGCAAGGAGGATAAGATGACATTATCAAAAAAGTTCATTTTATTCTTTGGGTTTTTGTTTCTCATCTTCTCCACTTCTATAATTTATGCCAATAGTAATGTTGAAAAACTTCCTTTTAATCCAAAAGAATTGGCTATACAAGTGGCACAATACTGCAAAGCGCACTGCGCATCCCACCGGTTGCCACTAACCAAGAGCAAACAGCGGATAATTGAGACAACTTTGCAGGGCGAGTTTTTGATTGATACCACCATAGCTTTGGGTTCTGCCGCCCCGGGCGAACAACTGTCTCCCTTTGTTGCTTTTGATGGCACAAATTACTTCGTCGTCTGGGAAGATAATAGAACCGGAGAATCTGACATTTATGGAACACGCATTAGTACGACTGGAGTAGTATTGGATCCAGCTGGAATCCCAATCTCAATTGCCACTAATGACCAAACGTCTCCAAAGGTTATTTTTGGCGGTAACCAGTATTTTGTTTTCTGGAACGATTACAGAACAGGAGGAGGACACCCGAGAGTTTACGGGGCAAGAGTGAATACGGATGGAATAGTCTT
>Ga0315294_10008885_pt1 | contig 11034 bp, 9 predicted proteins | sample YL17G13_40_MG_FD_203626 | JGI IMG/M metagenome (GOLD analysis project Ga0315294, IMG submission 203626) | Sediment microbial communities from Yellowstone Lake, YNP, Wyoming, USA - YL17G13_40 | ecosystem: Environmental > Aquatic > Freshwater > Lake > Sediment | place: USA: Wyoming | collected... | reverse complement strand
CGCGCCGACGTCGATGAAACAGACTGCATCCAGTATTTTAACCATGATCCTAATACAGAGGTAATCGCCCTCTATGTGGAAGGCGTCAAACGGCCGGGCGACTTTCAAAAAGCCCTGGCTGCGGCTACGAAACCCGTCGTCATTCTGAAGTCCGGGCGCACGCCGAGGGGCCGTGTTGCGGCGGAGTCACACACCAAATCAATGGCGGGAGTGGATGCCGTTTACGACGCCATCTTCAGGAAATACCGGGTCCACCGCGCCGATACTATCGAAGAACTCTACGACTATGCCAAGGCGCTGGCCTACATGTCCAAGCCCCCGGGAAAGCGCTTGCTCAATATTACCAGTTCGGGAGGTTCTGCCATCCTGGCTATCGATCAGGCGGAAAAACTCGGTTTCGAATCGCCGCGACCGGACGCCGCCCTGAGGGAACGTCTGCGAGCATTTTTACCCCCGCACTGTTCGGTTGATAACCCCATAGACCTTACGGGAGATGTCATCGGTGATCCGACGCTATATAGCAAAGTAATCGATGCCGCCAAAGGTGACTATGACACTATGGTCATCATTTTTGGCGACCCGATTGCCGGGGCATCGAAGATTGTCACTCCGGGCGCCTCAGAGGTGGTTGTCTTTCTGGGCGGCGCCGATGTCGAAAGGGAGGAGCGCCTTCTGATCCACCAGCGAGGCATACCGGTCTATCCCACTCCTGAGCGCGGCCTCAAGGCTTTGCATCAATTCTTCCGTTTTGACAGCCGTTCCATTATTCCCGCTTCGCCGCACGCGTCGACATCAGGTTTGCAACTGATGCCCGCCGGTGAGGCAGTGGCACTGCTGGATGAAGCCGGCATTCCCGTGGCTGCGGCTAAATTGGCCAAATCGCCCGAGGAGGCCTCAGCAGTGGCCGGCTCGTTTGCTACTCCCGTTGTACTCAAAGTGGCGTCACCGGACATAGCACATAAGAGCGATGTTGATGGTATACGCCTCAATCTATCCACCGATAAAGAAGTACGCACCGCTTATCACGAAATTATGGCAAGCGCCGCCGCTCGCGCCCCCCAAGCCCGGGTAGAAGGGGTAACCGTATCGCCCATGGCCGAGCCTGGCGGTCTGGAGGTTATTGTAGGAATTTTCACCGATCCTCAGTATGGCCCAGTTCTGATGTTCGGCCTGGGGGGGATTTTTACTGAAATTTACAGGGATGTGCAGTTCTGCCTGCTCCCTGCTTCGGAAGAAGAATTGCGGCATACGATAGAGACTATCACGGGATATCCCCTGCTTGCCAGCGTCCGGGGTCGACCGCCCAAAGATATCAAGAAACTGATAGAGCTCATGAAACGCGTTGCTCAACTGATTATTGATAACCCGGGACTTGATCAGGTCGATCTTAACCCGGTGCTTGTTTATGAACAGGGTGCCATTGTCGTGGATGCCAAGATCTTCAGCCGGATTGCCTGAGCTTCAGCATTACGGGAACGCGCGGGGAGTATTTATCAAGAGAGAAGCAGGAAGAGTGGCGAGAATGTCTTCTCTCTATGCTAAACGTTACGGTGCATAGAATTCGGCGCCTTCAGTGGATTTTGTTATCCTTCGCCAGGTTGGCCATAATCAAACCGTAAAAACTTTCCCTGCCGGACTGGTAATACCAGCCCAGATGGGTGAAGCAATTTGCACACACAGCGATGCACCAGGTGAATCCTGCAAACCACGTAGCCTCGTATGTGGGGATGCCGTAGATGAAGCATCCCCATGCCCTGGAAAAGCAGCCGATATGGAATGTTATTCCAAGAGGATTCGTAAATATATGTGCGTGTTGACCGCTTACGGCAATGCTGTATTCGACAGTCGTGATCTCGTTTCTACAGTTCTTACAAATGATTGACTCTTTCTTTTTTTCTGTTTCCGATTCCTCAAGTATTTTCGAGCAGACGGCCTCGATTTGCTCGTCCGAAGATTCTTTGAGTGTCAACGGATGGCCTATGTGATATAAATGCATTTCGTTGCTTGTGCGAAAAGTCATATTCAGAAAACTTCCTGTACCCCGAAGTGTTGGTTCATATTTCCGGATTGAACCCCTTTATTCTATTCTACTTGATTTGGCGTCCTAAAGCAAATTACCAAAAGAGCCGATTATTGTTAAGAGGTGTCTGGGAGTGATGCCAGAAATTAAAAAAAGAGCCGAATTTAAAGTAGCGATAATTATTCTTCTGGTTCTAAGTATATCATTGCCCGGTCACTCTGCTGAGATGTACAGATGGGTTGATAAAGAAGGGGTATTACACTTCTCGGATGATCAACCGGAAGGGGTCGAGGATACTAAACGGCTGAAGGTGGAAGATTCGGCGCCAAGGGAAGAAGTCCCTGGCGTGAAACTGGAGGTGCCCGAGGAAAAGGTCACAGCACCAAAACCGCAACAGAAGAAAGAAAGGGGCAGGATAACTTCCAGAACGCAACAGAAGTTGCAGAATTTTCCCCTGGTCCTTCAGAAGTTCAATTGGTGTGCCTTTGCCAGCATGGAAATGGTTTTTAAATATTACGGCTTCGATGTTGATCAGGATGCAATTTTCAAGAATTTAAATGCGCGGCGGAGAAGTACCGTTAGGGAAGGAGAGGGGCTCGATCCGAGAACCGTAGCCCGCTTCATGAGCAGGGCGGGACTTAATGTTGATTATCATGAGGAGGGCGATCTTGAGGCTGTCAAGAGTTATATTGATAAAGGCATTCCTGTAATATGTGGGCGTATTGCACCCGGGAAATGGGAAGGTACACGGCACATGGCGGTAATAATAGGGTATGACGATGTATATAAGTTAGTCATACTTGCTGACCCCGGCTATGGCCGTGAAATATCAATTACCTATGATCAGTTTATGGATGAGTGGGGAAGGGCCAATAGACCGATGATTGCTGTATCCAAATAACGATACATGGATTACCCGAAATTAAGAAAAACAGTTATGTATCAGTCCCCGTCCATCAAGGTACAACCCGTGGGATTGATTCTCTTGACAACTTCCGCTTACCTGTGTTACGCATCACTCCAACATGGATAATCTGCAAGGACGTGAGGGAAGGCGGTGAAAATCCGCCATGGGCCCGCCGCTGTAACCGGGGACGAAAACCGCATCAGCCACTTTCCTCTAAAGGATGGGAAGGCGCGGCAAGTAGAAAGAGCCGGAAGTCAGAAGACCTGTCTGCAGACCGAAGATAGATTTGGCCTGTGCGCGGTGCAGCCAAAGCTGAAATCACCGGGGATGAAAAACGGCATCCACGGACCAACAAAATGGTTCGTGGATTTTTTATTATCGTATGGCACGAAAATTATTGCTTCTGAGACACGGGGATATCGGTGAACAGTATCGCGACCGCTATATCGGGAGTACGGATGTGTCCATGAGTCCCCGAGGGCATCGGCAGGTCATGGCCGTCCTGGCGTTACTCCGCAAAGGAGAACCGTGCCAATGTATCTCCAGTCCCATGAAGCGCTGCAGAGAGACGGCTGCAGTTATTATGGAAGCTGCAGATATGAAATTTACGGTCGATCCCGATCTGAGAGAAATCGACTTTGGTCAATGGGAAGGTATGACCTTCGATGAAATCCAGGAGGCCTTTCCCGATCAGACGGACAGGTGGGCTGAATTCAACGCCGATTTCTCTTTCCCAGAGGGCGAGAAGATTGCGGATTTTCAGGCAAGAATCATCGGTGTCGCCCATCGTCTGGAGACATACCCGGCCGACACCATTGTCGTGTGTACACATGGAGGCGTCATCCGGCTCCTCATCTGCCATTTCCTGGGGCTCCAGCCATGGCAGTATATACTTTTTAAGGTGAAACACGCTTCTCTGACAACTATTGAATTGTTTGACGGTTCCGGTATCATTTCGGGACTGAATGAATGCGGACAGGTGGAGTAAGAGGTCGAATTGGATGGCGAAGATCATTCTCATAACAGGGGGCAGCAGGAGCGGCAAAAGCATGTACGCCCAGCGTGTTGCCGAATCGTTTTCCGGCACCCGGACGTATATTGCAACCTGTCCTGTCATAGATAAGGAACTGGAGGACCGCGTACGGAAGCACAAAGAAGCCCGTCAATCAGCATCCTGGCAAACGATCGAAGAGGTTACAGATCTTGCCGGGGCCCTGCGGAGATCAAAGGGAAGCGAGGTGATCCTCGTTGACTGCCTTACCTTATGGATCAACAATCTTATGTATGAGGCGGAACAAAAAAAGATATATCTCGACGAAGAGGTGATTGGCACACGGTGCGAGGATGTTCTTGGAGTCTGCAGCGACCTTACCGGCACGGTTATTTTTGTGACCAATGAAGTTGGTATGGGCATCGTGCCCGAAAATCCCAGCTCCCGGCTCTTCCGGGATCTTGCAGGGCGATGCAATCAGCGCATGGCGGATCACGCAGACACTGCCATTTTCATGGTAAGCGGCCTTCCCCTCTATATTAAAGGAGAGAAAATCTTATGAACTTACTGGAATCGACGATTAAAAAGATAGTTCCCCAGGATGCGGATGCCCGTACCCGGGCAAGGGCAAGGCTTGAACAGCTCACGATGCCGCACTGGGCGTTGGGCCGTTTGATGGACCTGGCCGAAGAATTGGCGGGAATGACGGGTTCCCTGAGGCCACCTGTGGGCCGTAAGACTGTGGTCACTATGGCGGGTGATCATGGCATCGCTGCGTCGGGGGTAAGCAAATACCCGCAGGAAGTAACGGTCCAAATGGTGTATAACTTTGTGAGGGGCGGCGCAGGTATCAATGCCCTGGCGAAGCTTGTCGGTGCGCAGGTTGTGGTTGTCGACATGGGCGTAGCCGGTGACCTGGGTGAACTGGTCAAATCGGGGAAGATCATTTCCAAACGGGCGGGGGCGGGAACAAGAAATATGGCCACCGGACCAGCCATGTCCCGGAATGAGGCCATTCGCTCCCTCGAAGGGGGAATTGAGGTGGCCCTCGAACTGGGGCCATCGACGGATATCTTCGGTACGGGCGATATGGGGATCGGCAATACTTCGCCCAGTGCCGCCATCATTGCCATATTCAGCGGGTCACCGCTTTCCGAGATTGTGGGCCGTGGCACAGGCATTGATGATGGGCAGCTCGTGCATAAAATTGCGATGATCGAACAGGCCCTGGAGATGAACAGGCCTGATGCCGGCGACGCCCTTGATGTTCTCGCAAAGGTCGGGGGATTTGAGATCGGCGGAATAGCCGGTTTGCTCCTGGGTGCTGCGTACATGAGAAAGCCCATACTTGTGGATGGATTCATCTCCACTGCCGGCGCACTCATAGCCGCGCGGTTGGCTCCCGCTGCCCGGGAATACATGATCGCTTCCCATCGCAGCATGGAGAGGGGGCATCAGATAGCCCTCGATTGCCTGGGGAAAAAACCTCTCCTGGATCTGGATATGAGGCTTGGCGAAGGAACAGGAGCGGCCTTATCCATGAATCTCGTAGAGGCCGCCGTCCGGATTCTTACGGAAGTAGCCACTTTTGAGGAAGCGGCAGTATCGAAGGCGGATAAATGAAACAATTATTGCAGTCGCATTCTTAACATATGATGATACGACCATTATTGGCAGCCATTCAGTTTTTGACGGTTATCCCATTTCCAAAGAGTTTCAGTGGGGGAGAAAAGGAACTCGAGAAGTGTGTGCCGTTCTTCCCCGTCGTTGGTCTGCTCATCGGCATTATCATAGCGGCTTTTGATCATGTTATGGGATTAATTCTCCCGCTACTCCCGGCAAGTGTGATGACCGCGATTGCCATGACAGGCATATCGGGGGGGTTACACATGGATGGCCTGGCGGATACAGCGGATGGGTTTTTCAGTGCCCGTCCGCGCGAGCGGGTTCTCGAAATCATGAGAGACAGCCGGACGGGCGTCATGGGCGTTCTGGGCGTGGTGTTTGTAATTGTGCTGAAGGTCTCTGTCCTGATATCACTCTTCCCGCCTTTCCGTCCCGGAATCATTGTCCTCATGCCTCTGGCGGGGCGGTGTTCTTTCGTTGTGATGATGACGGCTCTTCCATATGTCAGACGCGAAGGCGGCCTGGCGACTGCCTTCGGCGTTGGAAAGTCATGGTTAAATGTCCTTTGGGCATCGGCGTTTCTCCTTGCCGCAGGATGGCTTGCGGGACACTGGATGGGATTTGCGGCAAGCCTTTCTGCGCTTCTCATTGCCGCTCTGTTTTCAGTTTATTGTTTTCGCAAGATTGGCGGATATACAGGCGATACCCTGGGAGCAGGTTGCGAGCTTACGGAGATTATCCCGGCCATTGCAGCTGTGGTCTTAATGAGGATTGTGTATTGACTTGAAGGGGGTCTGAGAGATATTTTTCAAAATTCAAATCTCCTGGCCTGAATATTTTACATGAGACTGGAATATCAGATTCTTGCCGCTATACTTCTCGATATCCTCGCAGGCGATCCGCCGTGGCTTCCCCACCCCGTGAAACTGATAGGACGTTTCGCTTCTTTCCTGGAGACACCGCTGAGAAAAATATTTCCGAATCCACGCGTGGCAGGCGCGATGGCAGTTTTGATTGTCCTTATAGTTACGGGTCTGGTAACGTATGCGGTCATCTTTAGTGCAGGTCTGCTGCATCCTCTCGTTGCCGATATTGTTTCCATTGTCCTCCTCTATACGACGTTCGCTGCCAGGGATCTCGCGCGGCATAGTCTGAATGTCTATCGTGGGCTGAAAGCGGGAAACCTTGAAGAAGCCAGGGAGAAGGTTTCCCTGCTGGTGGGCCGGGACACGGACATCCTCGATGAGGCGGGCATCGTCCGGGCGACCGTGGAAAGCGTTGCCGAAAACACTGTGGACGGAGTTACGGCGCCGCTGTTTTTTGCCTTCCTTGCCGGACCTGCAGGCGCAATGCTTTACAAGGCCGTAAACACGCTTGATTCTACTTTTGGCTACAAGAACGAACGTTACAGAGAGTTCGGATGGGCTTCGGCAAGGCTGGATGACCTTGCCAATTATATCCCTGCCAGGCTGACTGCGATGATAATTCCTGTCGCTGCCGTCACCTTGAAGCTAAGCCCATTAGATTCTCTTAGAATCCTCCTTAGGGATGGAAACAAACACCCCAGCCCGAATTCAGGCCTCACTGAGGCTGCTGTGGCCGGCGCCCTGAATGTTCAACTTGGGGGGGTGAACTATTATTTCGGGCAACCCTCCTTGAGACCAACCTTGGGAGATCCTGTCAGAGAGCTTAGGAAGAATGATATACTAAGGGCAAATGCCCTGATGTTCGTCACACTGATTCTTGCCACGATTATATTTCTTGCCGTCAGGTTCAGTCTTCATTGGTAGAGCTGTGCAGCGATCAAGAGGCTTGTCTATAGAGGTCAGGCAGTGCACATCATATTTGTTGTTTGTGAGGGAATAGAGTGTATATCATTACTGCATCTAAGAATATGAAGTAAAGTAATGTATCGAGTTAGATGAGAGCATCCGGATCAAGCAAAGAGGTCACTGCTAAATTCATTCTTAGGGCATTGCACCATAAGAATTACCGGCTCTTTTTTGGCGGTCAAAGCATCTCTCTCGTCGGAACCTGGATGCAGCAGATCGCTATGAGCTGGCTGGTCTACCGGCTCACCAATTCGGCATTACTCTTGGGCATCGTAAGTTTTTCCAGTCAAATCCCCGTCTTCCTTTTCGCGTCTATTGCCGGCGTATATGCGGACAGATGGAATCGCCATCGTATGCTGGTTGCTACTCAGATGCTTTCCATGATCCAGGCCTTGACCCTTGCCTTTCTTGCCCTTACCGGAGCCATACATGTCTGGCAGATTATTGCTCTGAGTATCTTCATTGGCGTGATCAATGCCTTCGATATGCCCACCCGCCAGTCCTTCATAGTGCAAATAGTAGATAAAACGGAGGACCTCGGAAATGCGATTGCCCTGAATTCTTTTATGTTCAACGGTGCCCGGCTCGTGGGACCTGCCATTGCGGGTATACTTATCGGGCTCTTGGGTGAAGGCATCTGCTTTCTCATTAATGGGCTGAGCTTTGTCGGAATTATTGTAGCTCTGCTGGCGATAAAGGTTCCGAAAAGAAAAAAGGCGGCGCACACATCTCGTCTGTGGTATGATTTGAAAGAGGGTTATTCCTATGCCTTTGGATTTGCACCGATACGTTACATCCTTCTTCAGCTTGGATTGATGAGCTTCATGGGCATGGCATACGCTGTGCTCATGCCCATTTTTGCGAAAGATATTCTCCACGGCGGACCTCACACGCTGGGATTCCTCATGGCGGCATCAGGTATCGGCGCCCTCACAGGGTCCGTCTATCTCGCATCTCGACAGACGATTCTGGGGCTGGGACGACTCATTGCATATGCTTCCGTTATTTTCGGTATGGGGATAATCGCCTTTTCCCTATCAAAAATTCTCATTGTTTCTCTGTCAATGATGTTTTTTACCGGATTCGGGATGATTGTACAGATAGCATCGGGCAACACAATTCTGCAGAGCATTGTAGAAGAGGATAAGCGTGGCCGTGTGATGAGCATTTATACGACGGCCATTATCGGCATGGCGCCAATTGGTAACCTCTTTGCAGGTGCACTGGCGTCCTGGATCGGCGCCCCCAATACCCTCATTTTGAGCGGATTATCCTGCATAATCGGCTCGCTGCTCTTTGCCCTGAAGCTTCCTCACATAAGAAAAAAGGTTCGTCCCATTTACGTCAAGATGGGCATCATCTCCGAACTGGAATGATGAAGGTGCATGCAAGCCTAGCAATCAAAAAATATTGGAAATTTTGTATTAATTATATTATACTAAGACTTAGAATCTTTTGAAATGAATTGAGGTGTTTATGAGGTTTGATATTGCTAAGGACGGCAGTGGCTTGGTTTATGAAATACGGCAGATCGTGAACGTGGCCAATAAACTGAAAGAGTACGGTGTCGAGGTAACCTGGGAGAATATTGGCGACCCCATTAATAAAGGTGAAAAAATACCTGAATGGATGAAAGAGGTGCTCATTGAAATTCTAAGGAATGACCTTTCTTACGGTTATTGTCCCACCAAGGGTGTCGATGAAACCCGTGAGTTCCTGGCGGATCGGATAAACAAGATGGGTCGTGTGCAGATAACACCTGAGGATATAATTTTTTTCAACGGTCTGGGTGATGCAATTGCACGGGCATACAGTGCCATACGGGTTGATGCAAGGATCATCATGCCTGAACCTACTTATTCTACACATCTGCTGGCGGAAGTGCTCCATGCCTCATTTCCGCCTAATACGTACAGGATGAATCCCTATCGGGACTGGGCTCCTGACATCCGCGAACTCGAGCAGAAGGTGAGAAGCCATAAGGCGATCGTCGGGATTCTGGTTATAAATCCGGACAATCCTACGGGCTTTGTCCATTCTCCCGAGACACTGCAGCAGATCGTTAAGATTGCCAGGGAGTATGACCTCTTTCTTATTTTCGATGAAACGTACATCAACATTGTGTACAACGGAAAATCAACGGTAAGCCTGTCTGATATTATCGAAGATGTGCCCGGCATCAGCATGAAGGGCATCTCCAAGGAATTTCCCTGGCCAGGTTCGCGGTGCGGCTGGATGGAGGTATACAATGTACATAAGGACGAGAAATTCGAGAGGTACTTCAACACTATAGTGAATCAGAAGATGTCCGAGGTTTGTTCGACCACACTTCCGCAGATGGCGATTCCAAAAATCATTACCCATCCGGAGTATAAGAAATACCAGGACTCTCGTATCCGACACTACGAAAGACTCTCCAACATAGCCTATAATAGTCTCAAGGACGTCCCCTATCTCATCGTGAACCGGAGCAACGGCGCCTTCTATATGTCGGTGGTTTTTAACGAGGCGTCGCTTAATGACAGGCAGACGCTGCCTATCAAACAGCCGGAGATCAGGCAATATGTTGAAAAACTGGTGTCTGAAAGAATAGAGTATGACAAACGTTTTGTTTATTACCTCTTAGGTTCCACGGGGATCTGCGTCGTTCCGCTCACTTCTTTCTTTACCTCCGTACCGGGTTTCAGGATGACATTGCTCGATAGAGACGCGGATAAGTTTGAATATGTCATGAAGACACTTGCGGAAAAGACCGTCGAGTATATCGAGTCTGCACACTAAGCCCTTCCCAAGATAGAGACATGCCGCCGCATGTCTCTATCTTCTTAAAATCCTATTCTGGAATATCATTTGATCAAGCGCCGGTGCATTTTGTGAATCGCCAGCGGAAAAAAAACGATGCAGGAGATCACAAAATAGCAAAACCCCGGCAGCAGCGACATGTCGACTATGCCGAGACTTAGAGACCTGGTAAGATTTACCATGTGCGTCAATGGCAGGAGGATGGCGATGTGTTGAGCCCAAGCGGGCAGATTCTCGATGGGGAAAAAGGTACCGCTGAAGAGAAACATGGGTGTGATGAATAGAAATACGGGCAAGTTGAACAATTCTATGTTGGCTACGATCGCCGTGAAGATCATTCCGATTGAGCCAAAGGCGATGCCCCCGATAACAGCGAGCGGTATAATCAGGAGGCCTTCAGGGTAACGGATGAGGCCAAACAAACTGATAACCCCGAGCATAATTGATGTGGCAATCACCGATTTGGTGGCTCCCCAGACGATTTCCCCGGTAATAATTTCTTCAAGCGTAAGCGGCGTTGCCATCATGGCGTCAAATGTTTTCTGATAATACATGCGCACAAAGGAGGCATAGGTATTCTCAAAGAAGGCGTTATTCATGATGTTGATGGCAAGCAGGGCCGGTGCTATGAAAATCATGTAAGATATCTCGGAGCCCTGGTAACTGACATTTCCGACCAGGGCGCTCAAGCCCACCCCGAAGGCGACTAAATAGAAAAAGGGTTCGAGCAGGGGAGGAACAAAACTGATCTTCCAGTTTTGCCGGTAAACAATGAGGTTTCTCTCCCAGACCCGCAAGAAGCGCATGGAAAGATGGAGTAGTAAGAATCTTCTCATTCTCTGAGCTCCCTGCCTGT
>Ga0315294_10008884_pt1 | contig 11034 bp, 7 predicted proteins | sample YL17G13_40_MG_FD_203626 | JGI IMG/M metagenome (GOLD analysis project Ga0315294, IMG submission 203626) | Sediment microbial communities from Yellowstone Lake, YNP, Wyoming, USA - YL17G13_40 | ecosystem: Environmental > Aquatic > Freshwater > Lake > Sediment | place: USA: Wyoming | collected... | reverse complement strand
CGACAGGGAGCAGGCCGCCGGTCGAGGTGGGGACGAGGGCGCCGCCGGGGGGGAGGGCGGGGACCAAAGAGCGCGTGGCGGCGGCGGGGAGGGTAGGGTGGGCGGCAGCCTGAGGGTGGGAGGGCGTGAGCGCGCGCGGAGCGGCCACCACCACCACCACCACCCCTCCCTCCCGCGCTCACCACCACGCGCGCCGCTTCGTCGCCCGCCGTGCGCGCGTCGGTCCCGTAGTGGACGGCGTAGCGGCCGGCGTCGGTGAAGAGCTCTTTGCCCAACCCGATGAAATTGCGGTCGATCAGCGCGAGCGTTTTTCCTTCCCCGTCCCTCAGCACGAACTCCCAGGCCAGCATCGGTGCGTCGATCTCCGCAAACTGGTGCCCGTCGAGAAACAGGTCGTAGCGGCGGCGCAGGGGGTGCCACGACTGCACGACCGCGCCAAAGGGCTCGCCGTCGGGCCCTTCAATCGTCGTTGTGGAGTTGATCAGGTAGAGCGGGCGCCGCACCCGGAACACGACGTCGCCCGCGGGCGTCATGAGCGTCGCGACAAAGGAGCGGCGCGCGCGCAGGAGCTGCCGCGCGACGGCCGACCCGACGGTTCCCGTCTCCTCTGCCAGGAGGGCCACCGTCTCCCCCGTCGCGCCGTCCGCGATCGTGTAACGGTTGGCTTGCTCAAACCCGAGCACGACGTTGCCCCACTCGACGCCGCGGACGCAGACGAGGGTGTCGGAGGACGCGACCGCGGCGCCGACCTCGGTGGCTTCGTGGCCGTGCGCCGCCAAGGGCCGGCCAGGGGTGGGCACCAGGCCGCCATGCTTGGCTCCGCCCTGGCCCGCGGCGGCGGCCAGTGCCCGGACGGGCGCCGGCCAGCGCGGCGCGCCGCTCGCGGCGACCGCCGCGCCCAGCAGGCCGGCCGCGGCGCGCCGCATTGGGGGCGGGCGCGACCGCGGGCCCGGAGAAGGAGGACGGACGAGACGTGTGTGCGGCGAGTGCTGTCGATCGCTGCGCAGTCCCCGCCGCCCGCCTCCCCTCCGTTCCGCGCCATGGACGCCGCCGCGGATGCGGCCGCGGCCGCGCCACCCCCCCATACCGCCCTGGACGACTGGGCGGACGCTCACGCGGGGGAGCTGCACGCGATGGCGCCCGACGCGGCGCGGACGGCGATCATCGAGGAGTACACACGGTAAGAGGGCATCGTGAGGGTGGTGTTGATGGGTGGCGCGTGGGAGGCGGCGCGTTGGCGGGACCCTGGGAAAGAGAAAATAAAAAAGGAAAAACAAATGATGCTTTCCTTCTTTCTCCCCCTCCAGCGAGCACGCCAACGACCCCGAGGTCAAGTACGCCGCCGAGATCTTTTACGTCACGGTGGTGGGTCGAGGAAAGGGCGGGCTGGGAGGGAGGGCGCGCGCGCGAGCGCAGCGCGCCCCGACACCCTGCCCCGTCCCCTCCCTCTCCCCAGTTTGCCCTGTGCGGCGTGCAGTCGGCGCTCGTGTTTTGGAAAAAGGCGCACCGCCGCTCGTACGAGCTGGTGCGCGCGACGGAGGAGGGAGGGAGGAGGGCGGGCAAGGGCTTTGCTGCCGCGTTCTTCCCACCCCTTCTCTCTCCTCTGCAGGTCTCCCTCGTCGGCCTGTGGCTCGTACCCGCCGCCCTCGCCGTGCACCTCGGCTTCTGGCGCTTCGCGGCGGCGTGGGCCCTGTACAGCGCCCTCTGCGCCGCCGCGCTCGCGCGCGCGACCGCCCGCCCCCTCGCCCCCACCACGCCGCGCGCCGTCTTCATCTTCTTCTTGGCCGCGCACAAAGCGTCGGTCGCCGTCGGGGCGGCGGGGTACGGGTGCCTGCTCCTGGGCGTCCTCCTCGCAGTCGTCGGCGCGCGCGACCCGTTCCCCGACTCGGCCGGCATCCTCCTCCTCTGGTACGGCCTCTACTTTGGCGTGCTCGGCCGCGACGTGGCCGAGGTGGCGGCCGACCGCATGGCGGCGTCGCTCGGGACGGGCAAGAGGATCGCGCTGTCGGTCCGCGCGTGCGGCGTCTGCGGCGGGGACCTCACCGACGCCCCCGGCGACCTGGCGCCGCCGCCCGGGGGCGGGGCGGACGGGGTGCTCGTCGCGCGCGGGGGGGTGGGCGACGCCACGGTCCAGGCGCGGCGGCGAGAGGCGGGGAGGCGCGCCGAGCGGGGCGCGCGCCGCGCCCCCGCCCGCCACACCCCGCCCACCCCCCCCCCTCCACCCTCAGCTGGCCTGCAAGCACATGTTTCACGGGACGTGCGTGCGCGGGTGGTGCGTCGTCGGCAAAAAGGACACGTGCCCCGCGTGCCGCGAAAAAGTCGACCTCCGGGCCGTCTTCGCGGGCCGCCCCTGGGAGACGCGCAACCTGTCCTGGGTGCAAATGCTCGACGTCGTGCGCTACCTGGTCGTGTGGAACCCGCTGATTCTGGGGGGTCTGTCCCTCTTTTTGAGGGCGGTCGGCGTGTCGGACCACGAAACGGACCGTGCGTCGCTGCGGGCGCGGCTGGGCGCGTTTGCGGGGGCGGCGGCAGCGCCGGGCGAGGCGGTGGGGGTCAGCGCGGTCGCGGCCGGCGGCGGAGCGTGAGGAAGGGGGCGCGGCCGCCGCCGCCGCCCTGGATCCACCGCGCCGCGCCCTGGGCTGGAGTGCGTGCGTGTCTGCGAGTGTTTGTTTTGAGGTGGGGGTGCAACCCGAGCGCGGGCGCCTTCCGGGAGCCGCGGCCAGCGCCGACGCCGGCTGCCCCCTCTCGCCTACCTCCACTCCCGGCGGCGACGCCTCGCCGCGCCCGCCCGTCGCTCGCCGCTCGCACCCGCCCCCCTCCCCGCCCGCGGCCGCCGCCCTCCCCTCCAATGGCGGGCGCGTGCGCGCCCGACCGCGGCCTGCCGCCCAAGGAGGCGTCCCTCTTTCGCTCCATCGTGCGGCACTACGACGCCAAGGCGTACAAAAAGGGCATCAAGGCCGCGGACGCCGTGCTCAAGTGAGGAGGGGGAGGTGATGGGGCGCGGGCGGCCGCGACGGCCGCCCGATGCGCAGGCGGAGCAGAGAGCTGCGGCGGGCGTGTGCTTGGGGGCGGAGTCGTGGGCGTGCTCGCGCCCGCTGGCCGGACGGCGGGGCGGCAGGCGCCGCCCGCGTCGCCGGCAGCGCGGCGGCCGTCGCCCGCGCCGCCGGCGCCGACCCCACCTCCCCCCCCCCCGAAGAAAATGCCCCGACCACGCGGAATCCATCGCCATGAAGGCGCTCTGCGTCTCCGGCCAGCCCGACCGGCGGGACGAGGCGCACGCGCTCTGCAAGGCGGCGCTGGCCAAGGCGATCGGCTCCCACGTCGCGTGGCACGTCTTTGGCATCCTCCACCGCGCCGACCGCAACTACCCCGAAGCCGTCAAATGCTACAAGCGCGCGCTGAAGCTCGACCCCGAGGGGGACGCGTCGCAGGTGTTGCGGGACCTGGCCCACCTCCAGATCCAGACGCGCGACCTGCCCGGCTTTGCCGAGTCGCGCGCGGCGCTCCTCGCCGCGCGCCCCGGCCAGCGCCACAACTGGCTCTCGCTCGCGGTCGCGCGCCACCTGCAGGGGGCGTGCGCGACGGCGGTCCAAATTCTGGATTCGTGGGACGAAAACGTCGCCGCGTCCCCCCCGCCCCCCGGCTCCGCGGAAGAGTTTGAGCGGTCCGAGTGCATCCTGTACGCGGCGTCGATTCAGCTCGAGGCGGGCGACGCCGCGGGCGCGCTGGCGAGGCTGGAGCGGCCGGCGGGGCCGCTGCGCGACGCCGTCGGCGCGGCGGAGATGCGGGCGACCGCGCTCGAAGCCCTCGGCCGCCTCGGCGAAGCGCGCGCCGTGTGGCGGGGCCTGCTCGACGGCGCGCCCGCGGACGACCGGTACCACGGCGGCGTCCGCCGCTGCGCGTCGCTCCCCCCGGCCGGCACCCTGTCCCCCGCCGTCTCGGACGCCGACCGCGACCGCCTGCGGACGCTCTATGCTAGCTTGGCCGAGGCGCACCCACGGTGCGCGGCCGTGGCGCGCGCGGTGCTCGACTTCGAGGCGGGCGACCGGTTCCTCTCCGCCGTCGACGCGTATTGCCGCGCCGCGCTCCTCAAGGGCGCGCCCTCGCTCTTCTCCGACCTCGCCCCCCTGTACGCCGACCCAGCCAAGGTTCAGGCGCTCGAGGCGCTGTTTGCGGGGTACGAGGCGTCCCTCAAGGCGAGCGGCGACCTGCCACCTGTCGAGGGCGCTGACGCCTCCACCCCTCCCGCCACCGACCGCGCCAAGGCCAACGCTCTTCTATGGACGCCCTACTACGTCGCCCTGCACCACGACCGCCTCGGCCGCACGGGCGACGCGCTCGCCGCGCTCGACCGCGCGGCGGCCGCGGCGGCCGCCGCGGCAGCGCCCGAACCGGACGTCCTCGTCGCCCGCGCCACCGTGCTGACCCACGCGGGCGACGCCGTAGCCGCCGCGGCCGCCGCCGTCGACGCCGCATCGCTCGACACCGGGGACCGCCACCTGAACTCGACCGCCGCGCGCGCGCTCTTCCGCGCGCGCGCGGCGGCGGCCGGCGAAGCCCTCGCGACCCGGTTCTCGCGGGAAGGGGACGCCACCGGCGGTTCCCTTGTCGACCTGCAGTGCATGTGGTACGAGGTGGAGGCCGGCGCCGCGGCCGCCGCGGCGGGCGCGCACGGCCTCGCGCTGAAACGGCTCCTCGCCTGCGTCCGCCATTTCGCCGATTTCGACGAGGACGCCTTTGACTTTCACGCCTACTGCGTGCGCAAGGCGACGCTGCGCGCGTACGTGGCCATGCTGCGCGGCGCGCCCGGCCTGCGCGGCGCGCCCGCGTTCCGGGACGCCGCGGTCGCCGCGGCCCGCGTCTACCTGACGCTGGACGACCAGGCCAAAGCGGTGGCGGCGGCGGCGGCGGGCGCGGCCGCGGGCGCGGGTGGCGAGGGCGAGAGCGCGGCCGACGCGCGGCGCGCGCGGCAGCGCGCCAAAAAGGAGGCCGCGCGCGCGGAAAAGGCGGCGACGGAGGCCGCTGCAGCGGCGGCTGCCGCCGCGACCGCGGGCGGCGCGCCGGCGGCCAAGGGCGGCGCGAAGAAGGACGACGACCCGTCTGGCGCGAAACTGGCGGCGGTCGCCGACCCGCTCGCCGAAGCCGCGACCCTCGTCGCCCACCTGCGCACCCACCATGGCGCCCACCCCGACACGCACCTGCTCGCTTTCGCCGTCGCGGCCCGGCGCGGGCGGCGGCTGATGGCACTGCGCGCCGCGCGCGCGGCGCTCGCCGCGCTCGGCGCGTCGCACCCGGCAGCCCACGAGCTCGTGGTCCGGTACGTGCTGCTGTTGGAAGGTACGAAAGCGGCCCCGGCGGCCGCCGCCAATGGCGCGGCGGCCGGGGCGGCAGCCGTCGACGCGGTCGCGGCCGAGGGCGCGGCCGGCCTCCTGGCCGGCGCGGCCGACGCGGCCGCCCTCAACGAGGCCTACCGGGTCGCGGCGTCCAAATCGGGCGACCTGGAGGCGCTCGTCGCTGGCGCCAGGATGGCGGCCGAGGTCGGCGGCGTGGCCGCCGGCGCGGCGGCGGCCGCCGCGCTCGCCGCCACCGCCTCCCCGCCCCCTCTTGCCTCTGGAGACGACGCCCACGCGCGCGCCCTGGCCGCCGCGGCCGCGCTCGACGCCCTGGATGCAGGGGCGGCGGCGGCGTGGCGGCAAAAGTGCGCTGCGGCCTACCCGTTCTCCCGCCCCTTCTCCGGCCAGTCCGCCCTCCCCGACCCCGACCCCCCCATCGCGACGGCGGGCGCGCGCGTGCTGGACCGGGTGACGGCGGCGCTCAAGGCGATGAGCGTGCGGCAGGCCGAGGCGCGCGGGTCGTCGGCGAAGGAGCGCGTCGCGGCGACGGTCGGCGACGACGCGTGAGCGAGGGAAAGAGAAGGGCAGTGTTGAGTTGGGGTATGAGGAAGCTGTGGGCAAGCACAGGTCCGGTTTGAGCGCGCGGGGCAGGGGAAGGAGGGAGCGGCGCGGCCGCGGCGCGCCTCACACCCTCTCCCCGCTCCCCACCCCACACCACCCCGCGTCCCCACTCTCGCCGCCATGGCCGAAGTCGAGCAGCTCGCGACCGTCGTGGACGCGTGCGTTCGGCGGCGGGAAGGCCGGGGCAGGGGGCGGGGCAGCGCCGCGCGCGTCCGGCGACCGGCCGCCCCCGCCGCGCCGCCCGCGCGCGCGCCGCCCTCGGACCCTCGTCACAAGTGACCTACACCACACCGCACCCGCCTCACACCACCCAGCATCGAGGCCGACGCCGCGCCCGACGCGGTCGCCGACACGGCGACCGCCGAAGCCCCCGGCGCGGACGAGGAGGACGATATGCACCCCATCGAGAAGCTGCAGGCCCTGGGCGTCAACGCGGGTAGGGGCACGGGTGCCGAGGCAAAGGAAAGGGGGGTTGAGAGAAGGGGACGCGCCGCGGCCGACGCCCCTTTTTCCCTCCCCCCTCAGGCGACATCAAGAAGGCCAAGGAGGCGGGACACCACACCATCACATCCCTCCTCATGACGACCAAGCGGGTAAGGGGGAGGAGAGGGAGGGGGGTGGAGAGAGGGGGGAAGGAGCGCGGGCTCTCTCCCTCCGCCGCACCACCCCCACGCCCACCCCACCCCGCCCCACCCCCCCCCCTCCCTCCCCACAGCACCTGGCCGACATCAAGGGCCTGTCCGAGGCCAAGATCGACAAACTTCTCGCTGCCGCGCGGTCGGTCACGGCGGGGTTTGACTGGACGACCGCGCGCGCGGTGGAGCAGGAGCGGGCGCGCGGCGTGATGCGCATTTCCACGGGTGAGAGAGAGAGGAGAAGAGGGGAGGGAAGCAGGGATTGGAGAGGCCGCCCTCGACCCCCTCCTCCCTCCCTTCTCAGGCGCGGCCGCGGTCGACGCCATCCTCGGGGGCGGCATCGAAACCAGGTGCATCACCGAGGTGTACGGCGAGTACCGGTAAGATGGAGGGGAGAGATGGAAGAGGGGAAAGGGAGCGGGTTCGCGGCCGCCGCGCGCCCACCCCTCCTTCCATCCCTCCTCCGCAGCACCGGCAAGACTCAACTCGTCCACACCCTGTGCGTCACCTGCCAACTCCCCCCCGACCAGGGCGGCGCCGCGGGGAAGGTGGCGGTCATCGACTCCGAGGGCGCGTTTCGCCCCGAGCGCGTGCGCGCCGTCGCGCTCCGCTTCGGCCTCGACCCCGACGCCGTCCTGGACAACGTCCTCGCCGCCCGCGCCCACACGTTTGAGCAGATGGACGACCTGCTGGTGGCGCTCGCGGCGCGCATGGCGGAGGAACCGTTTCGCCTCCTGATCGTCGACTCGCTCACCGCCAACCTGCGCGTCGACTACGTGGGGCGAGGGGAGCTGGCGGAGCGGCAGGTCAAGTTGGCCCTGTTCATGTCCAAGCTGAAAAAGGTGCAGAGGAGAAGGGGAGGGGGGAAATAGGAGAGGGGCGCACGGCGCGCGTGGCGGCGCGCGCGCGGCGGCGCGCGCGCGGCCCCGACCCCGCGACACCCCCCTCCCTCTCTCCTTTTCAGCTCTGCGACGAGTTCAACTGCGCCGTGTTTGTGACCAATCAGGTCATGTCCGACCCGTCGGGCGGGCTCACGTTCGTGGCGGGTGAGTGCCGAGGGGGTGGAGGAATGGAGGGTGGCGCGCGCGGGTCGCCCCGGCCGACGCCTCCCCTGTCTCCTCCTCCTCTCCAGACCCCAAGAAGGCGGTCGGTGGCCACGTGCTGGCGCACGCGTCCACGGTGCGCCTGTCCGTGCGCAAGGGCAAGGCGGAGCAGCGCCTGCTCAAGGTAAGAGAAGATAGGGGGAGGGGAGGAGGGGGTGGCGCCTTTGCTCTCGCTTTGCTGCCGCCGACACCCCTCCCCTCGCCCTGTAGGTCGTGCAGGCGCCCGCGCTGGCCGAGGTGGGTCGGGCAGGGAGGGAGAGGGAGTCGGCAGAGGCGAGACTGCGACTCCCCCTCACCACCCCCACCCCTCCCCCTCCCCTAGGCCGAGGCGTCCTACGCCATCGCCGACAACGGCATTGTCGACTACAACGACTGAAGGGCGTGCGTGGGCGGGGCAAAACAGGCAAAGAGGGGAACACAGGAAGGAGGAAAAAGGGCGGCGGCCGCGCGTGCAACCGCCGCTCGCGCCCACGAGCCTCAGCCGCCACCGCCGCGGCGCGGGCAGTCGCGCGCGTAGTGGCCGGGCTGCCCGCACGCAAAGCAGGCGGCGGAAGACTTGGCGGCGGACGCCGCGCCGCGCGCGCCGCCGCCGCGAGCGCCGGGACAGTCGCGCGCCCAGTGCCCGGGCTGCCCGCACGAGAAGCAGGCGGCTGCGCCGCCGCCGCCGCCGCCGGCACGGCCGCCGCCCGCGGCCGCGAGGGCGCCGGGGTCGGCGGCGAACGTGGCGCAGCGGACGGGCGGGCCGCCGCGCAGGTGCGCGTCGAACGCGGCGACCAGGGGATCCGTTTTGACCGCTTCCGGACCGCCACCGACGAGTTGCAGGCCCGCCAGGGAGCGCACGCGGGACAGGGCGACGTAGGCCTGCCCCGCGGCAAACGCGTCGGACAAATCCACGACCGCGCGGTCGAGCGACGCGCCCTGCGCCTTGTGCACCGACACCGCCCACGCGAGCTTGAGCGGGATTTGGGCGCGCGTCGCGGTGCCGTCGGGCGTCTCGACCGAAAAGTCCGACGGCGCGAGCGCGTCGACGCGGCCCGTCGCGAAACGGACGACGGGCAGCAGGCGGGGGCCGGCCGTGTCCCAGGCCCGGAGCTTGTGGAGCGCGACCTCGGCGTCGGGAGGGGGCAGGTTGAAGGGGAGGGGGGGGCGCGCCGCGCGCTCGATCGGCGGCACGAGCACGGGGGCGCCGCCGCCGCCGCTGCCGCCGGCGGCGGCGGCCGCCGGTTCGTGCTGCCCCGCCGCGGGCGCGCCCTCGCGCCCGCCGGCGACCGCCGACCGCGCGGCCGGCTCAAACTCGAGCGCCGCCGCGCCGAGCTCCTTTTCCCCGACGAACCCGAGCACGACGCCCAGAGAACCGTTGACGAGGCCGGCGGACACGTCCAGGTTGCGCAGGAGCATCACTTGCGCGCCGGGCTTCAAGGCCAGCGCCGCCCCGGCCAGGCAGTCGCGGAAGAGCGCGCTGCGCCGGAGGCGGGCTTCCGCGTCCGTCCGCGCGCGCCCAGTGAGAGGTGGCGCCGGGGCGACGGCGTCGACGGCTGCGAGCGTCGTCGCGGCGGCCGGCAGCGCGGCGAGCCGGGCCGCGTTCTCCACGTCCACCTTGCGGTTCACGCAGTACAGCTTGGCCGCGTCCCCGCCCGCCGGCGCGGGTGGCAGGGGCCGCGCGCACTCGGCCTGGATGGTGGCGAGCGCTTCCGCCGCTTCGGCGCCGCCGCCGCGCAGCGCCGCGAGCAAGCCCACAAACCGCGCGTCCGCCTGGCGGAAGACCTGGGTGAGCACGCTCACGTGCAGGTCGGCCGCGCGCCAGGCGGTGGATTGAAAGGCAAAGCCTTGGGAGGCGAAGAGGCCGCCGCCCGAGCCGCCGGGCGCGGCCGACCAGACGGGAGGCAGCTGGGCCATGTCCCCGGCCAGGAGCAGCTGCAGCCCGCCAAACGGCGCCGACGAGTGGCGCGCCGCTTTGCACGCGGCGTCGATCTCCGAGAAAAGGGTGGCCGACAGCATGCTGCACTCGTCGACGATCAGCGCTTCGCACGCAGCGATTCGCGACGCCGCGAGCTTCGACCGCATGCCCCGGATGTCGTTCCAGGTGCGCGCCGGCCCGCAGCCGACCAGAGAGTGAATGGTGACCCCCCCGACGGCCATCGCGGCGACCCCGGTCGGCGCGGCAACGGCGACCGCGCCGCCGTGCCGCGCCTTGAGCAGTTTCACCGCCTCCCGCAGCACGACCGATTTGCCGGTGCCGGCGGAGCCCGTGACAAACACGTTGCGGCCGGCGGCGAGGGCGGCGAGCGCGGCGGCCTGCTCGGGCGAGAGGTCGACGCCGGGGTCGGGCCCAAACGCATCAGGCGCCGCCCACGCCGCCGCCGTGGGCGGCGGCAGCCCGCGCACGCGCGCGGGGCGCGGTGGGGAGGGCGACTCGTCGTCGGACGAGGAGGGGAGCGCGTCGACATCGATAGGCGACTCCGACCCGCCGCCACGGGCGCGGCCGGGGCCGGGCGCCGTCCCAGCGTCGCCCTCCAGCTTGGGCGCCTTGACGGGGGTGACGAGGGAGACGAGCGGGGCGTCGGCGGGCGCGGGCCGCTTACGCACGGCGCGGGGCGGGGTCGCCATCGCGGGTAGGGCGCGGCCTCGCGGGCGCCGGCGGGGCTGGCGGCCGCCGGCGGGGAGCCGGGTGCGCCGGGGGAGGCGCCGGGAGGTGTGCGCCGGTCCACCCCGCGTCGCGCAGAGCGTGGAGAGAGTGGACAGAGAGACCAAAAAGTGACGCGCGTTGCACGCCGTAATACCGCCCCGGGTGCGCAGCCCCGATATTCCTCCACCCGTCCGTTCACATGACGATGGCCCCCACGTCCATCTGGTCGACCTTGATCTCTTTGTGGGGCAGCACGATCGTCCCGTTGAGCTCCACCTCGTCCCGCACGTGCACGTCCTCCCCAATGACGGCCTTGTTGCCGACGCGCGCCCAGCGGCCGAGGGACGAGCCCCAGCCGACGATGGCGTCGGCGACACGCGCGTGGTCGCCCACTTTCACCCTGTGCAGCAGCACCGCGTCCCGGATGCGCACGCCGTCGCCGATGACGCAGTCTTTGCCGATGGCCACGTTGGGGCCGATCTTGCAGCCGGCGCCGACGGTGGCGGACGGGTCGATCAGGACGTTGCCCTCAATCCCGTCCCCGTCGGCCAAGTCGGCCGGCGACCGGCGGCGCAGGGAGGCGAGGTGCAGGCCGAGGCCGGTGAGGTAGTCGCGCGGCTGGCCTGAGGGGCGGGGGGGCGGGGCGAGGGGCGAGGGTCGGCGCGCCGCCGCGCGCGCCGCGTTCTCCTCCCGACCCCGCCCCGTCCGTGCACGCC
>Ga0315294_10008883_pt1 | contig 11035 bp, 7 predicted proteins | sample YL17G13_40_MG_FD_203626 | JGI IMG/M metagenome (GOLD analysis project Ga0315294, IMG submission 203626) | Sediment microbial communities from Yellowstone Lake, YNP, Wyoming, USA - YL17G13_40 | ecosystem: Environmental > Aquatic > Freshwater > Lake > Sediment | place: USA: Wyoming | collected... | reverse complement strand
AAGATCGCAAGAGCATAAGAGCAAAAAGCAAATGGGAAAATTACCCCTCATTTACATTCGGGTCTTTGATTTTTGAATTATTAGAGGTTGTCTTAAAAAATAAAATAAGAAATCCGGGATTATTGTAATTCGAGGAAGATTTGGGTATTATGGGGGAAATTGAAAGGCTTGGTTGTGCAGCCAGGCGTTTAATCCCCCTCGTGGGGATAAATATTGGAAATTTTAAGGAGAACTAAAAATGAATGAAAACGAAAAGAAAAATGAAGGTCAAAACTGTTGCTGCTGCAAATGCTGGGCAAGAATTTTTATCACAATTGCACTTTTGGCAATAGGGGCAGTATTCGGCCATCTGATGTCTATGAGGCATCATTGCGGCCACATGAGGGGACTATGGGGTGATAGCCATGGCATGAAAGCCTGCTGGGATAGAGGTGACAGGGAACGTGAGGGTGGTTTTGAACATAAGTTCCGGGAGCGTGAGGAAAAGGAAGTTCGCGGTGAACATGAAGAAAAAGGCTGGTTTGGACATAAAGCTGCCGGTTTGTCAGAACCCAATAAAGCCGATTGTCCGATGATGGACAAGAAAGAGGGTAAATCCGAGAAAGACTAAAAGCAGGATGTATTAGTGGTTAGTGATTAGTGGTTAGTAATTGGCGGGCTCCTTTATGGGGTCCGCTTTTTTTATGGCCGAAAAAGGCGGGTTGAAAAAGGCAGCGAACTTTGATAGAATAGCAGTATGAAAATCGCAAACAAACTTGTAATGGCTATCGCAGGGGCATTTCTTGTCGCTGCGACTGTCTTAAAAAGCCATCAATTGCTCACTGAGCCGATTATCAGCAAGGGATTCTGGGAATCGTGGGAGTTTTTTGTCATACAGATACCGCTTGAACTGGGGCTTGGGATATGGCTTTTGTGCGGGCTGTTCAGAAAGGCCGGGTGGCTATTGGCGGCGATAGCTTTCAGCGGCTTTATAGGAGTAACCAGTTATAAGGCAATTACCGGTGCGGCATCGTGCGGGTGTTTCGGGACAGTTCAGGTCAATCCATGGATTACGCTTTTGGCGATTGACGTGCCGCTATTTGCGCTGCTTTTGATTTTCCAGCCGAGCGGGTATAAACTTTTCCCGCCGCCGTGGCCGTCGGCAAGGCATTTTTTCGGCGTGGCGATACCAACGTTTATACTTTTGCCTGCGGTAGTTCTTATTCTTGTATTTAACAAGCCGCCCGATAAGACGGACAAGTATGAGGTTGTGAAACCGCAGGAATGGGTGACTATAAAGCCGGTGATAAAACCTGAAATCAAACCGGAAATACAGCCTGCAAAACCGGAAATACAGCCTGACATAAAACCTGAGATGAAGCCGCTAATAAATCTTCCGGCAGCCGCGAACCAGCCCGCTGAGCCAAACAACAAACAGCAGGCGGCTGTTAAATCGGATGATAAGGAATGGCCGCTGCTCAAATCGATAGATATTGCTGATTCGCTGCGTTCAGGGATTGTTGTGGTACTTTTGTATCATTATGACTGCCCAGAGTGCCGGGAGGCGATACCGAAATACGACCAGATGTGTCATGATTTGGCAGGCAACGAGGAGTCGATAAAGTTTGCATTTGTGGAGATTCCGCCTTACGGTACGGAAAAGGATAATCCCATACCGCCGGGAACACTTTGCATGACAGGCAAACTCGATTCGCACAAGAAATGGATATTTGAAACGCCGGTGGTGGTGGTTATCAGGGACGGTCTGGTTGTGAAATACTGGGAGGCGAAGGCACCCGACCTTTCGGCGATACTTGATGCGATTTCGGCTGGAAGCTAAGGGGGTTTTTACTTGACTTTTGGGGATTGATTATTTATCATTAAGGACTGTTCAATTATTTACAATAAGGTTTTAAGAAAATGCAAGCTGCTGCACGGATGCAAAAAAAGGAATGGGAAATTCGGCAGGGGTCGCCAAATGCCGAAGTGCTTGCCAAATCTCTGAAGGTTTCACCCCTATTAGCGCAGGTTTTAATCAATCGCGGGATAAGCGATGTTCACGGGGGTTCTGTTTTTTTGCGTCCTAAACTCAGCGGGCTTATATCGCCTGAAAAGATGCCTGGCGTTGGGGCGGCGGTGGCGAGAATAAAGCATGCGATACAAACAAAAGAAAAAATTACCGTATACGGCGATTACGACGTTGACGGGATTGCCGGGGTGGCGATTTTGTGGCAGCTTATAACGCTGCTGGGCGGGCAGGTTGATTTTTATATCCCTCACCGTATCGACGAAGGTTACGGGTTGAATGTGGAAGCGGTTGGGGCACTTGCCAAAGGAGGGACAAAACTTTTAATAACGGCTGACTGCGGGATTAATGCCTGCCAGGCAGTTGAGCTTGCCGGAGAGTTGGGTGTTGAAGTTATTGTGACCGACCATCATCAGCAGGGACCGGAGCTGCCGAAGGCGATTGCGATTGTTCATCCGGCGATGGACCCGAATTACGCAAACCAGGATTCATGCGGGGCAATGGTTGCGTTCAAGCTTGCATGGGCGATTGCGAACGAATTCAACGCAGGCAAAAAACTCGAGCCAAAACTGCGTGAGTTTATGCTCAATGCGACGAGCATGGCGGCTATGGGGACGGTCGCGGATATTGTCGACCTGCGTGGTGAGAACAGGATTCTGACGAATTATGGGCTCAAGGCGCTGCCGGAATGTAAGATGTGCGGGATTACGGCGTTGATTGAGTCGGCGGGCCTGACGGGACAGGGGCTGGACAGTTTTCATATCGGGTTTCGTCTTGCACCGATGCTAAATGCCGCAGGCAGGATGGGACATGCAAGACTGGCGGTGGAGCTTTTGACCAGCGATAATCCCGTTCGTTCGATGCACATCTCCGAGTACCTTAAGGAGCAGAACAACCAGCGGAAAGTTTGCGAGCGGAAGATATTCAAGCAGGCGTGCGAAATGATAGTTCAGCGGGGGCTGCATCATCCGAACAGGAAAAGCATCGTTCTTGCCGGCGAAGACTGGCATAACGGGGTTATCGGGATAGTTGCATCGAAGATAGTGGATAAATTTTATCGCCCGACGATTATGATAAATGCGTCCAACGGGCTTGCCCAGGGGTCGGCCAGGTCGATTGAGGGTTTTGACCTGCTGGCAGCCATTACCGCATGTTCCGGGCACCTGACAAGTTTCGGGGGACATAAAATGGCGGCGGGGATAAAAATTGAGGCTGGAAAAATAGAACAGTTCGCAGCGGATATCGAAGAGTATGCGAGAGAAAATCTCAACGATGATGATGTGATTTCCAAACTGCATATCGATGCGGTTGCATCGCTGAATGAATTAAGCAGGGAAATGGTAAGAGAGCTTGATATGCTCGGGCCGTTCGGACAGGGTAACCCAGAGCCGATTTTTGCAACAAAGGGCGTGCGGCTGTCATCGGCACCGAGGAAGGTCGGCAGCGGCAGCGAACACCTGCAGCTTGCGATAACGGACAATACCGCTGCGATACGATGTATCGGTTTCGGGATGGGGAAATTAGAGAAGAAACTGCTGGAACACGAGTTCTTCAATGTTGCTTACCAGCCGCAGATTGACAATTACAACGGCAACAGTAATGTGCAGTTAGTAATTTCCGATATACAGTTTGAGTGAAAATAGGTGACCGTGGGGCTGTCCCTAATTAAAAAAGTGCGAAAGTTAACATCTTATTTCAGTAAGTATTCAAGTTAAAAGTTTTCGAGAATCACCGCCGTGTGGATTGTAATCAGCATCAGGTAGTCAAGGTCGCTTAAACTATAATGTTCGTGCGACATATCATTATCGATATATAACACACCGAAACAGCCGCTCTGCCCTATAATAGGTGCTATCATCGCCGAGTTGATTATCACCTTGACCCCCTCAGCCGGCGGAATCCGGGGAAGGAGCAAAAATTGCTTCTTGTCTACCGCCTCCGTGATTTTATTATTTAGCTTTATATCAACAAGGTCTACCTTCGAACTATTCTGTTGCTTCCCTGCATGGCAGGTCATCGGACCGGACGGCTGGTTTCGCAACGCACACCACGTATGAAACGGTATAAACTGTTTTGCCGCAATACGCAAAAGAACATTGAGCATTTCCTCCAGACTTTTGGTTTTACAGATTGCCTCTATTGCCGAAACATAATCCCTGGCCCTTTTCGCAGGCAGCTTTATATCCGGTGCACGGTCGGCATCTATCCTTCTTGTAATAATCTGCTTTGCCGCACTTGCCACGCTCGTATCGTCCGAAGATGCCGTTGCCATGGTATCATCCATACTGTATGCAGTTTTGGATAGCGTATCTCCTAAATTAATCGCCTTGGCCGCAACGGTCTCGTCCTCAAGATTAACCTCTATCGTAAAATCAGAAATGCGAATTATGTCGCCGGTCTTGATTTCGGCCTTGCGGATGGGGTTATTATTAAGATAGGTCTTGTTGGCTGAATCGAGGTCTTCGGCCATCCATTTATGGTCCTCAACACTGAAAAAAATCACCGCATGATGCCTCGATACCATCCTGTCAGCCAAAAAAATCTGGCTGTCAGCATGCCTGCCTATGTTCACAGGCCCCCTTTTGAACTGGAACTCATCGATTACCTTGTCTTCTTTTTTTATAACCAAACGCATTAGTTTCCTCCCTGCATTTGGACGTTCAATTCACTATTCTTATATTATCCAAAATCGGACGAACTTTGTCAAATAAACGTTTGCAGTATAAAAACTTAGACTACAGCCGCATTACAACTATCGGCCATTTCAGATAGAGTGTTAACTAACCGTTTGCCAGTACCAAATAATGAACACAAGAAAATTAATAAAGGTTATTATCGGAACAACCGTCTTAACAGAAGCTTGTTGAGGAATCCACAGTTAAGTATGTCGGTTAGCCCTGCCATCACCATGGCAGGGTTTTTGTCTACACAAACTGTTTTTATAAAACACTCTTCATTCCGCAATTTTGAACTTTAACTTTTGAACTTCTTTTATCCTGTCTTCCTCAACGTCAATAGTCCGGTAGGGTAGGGTCTTTTATGGTGAGCGAGGTCGAACCATTACCCCACCGTTTTTCTATTCAACTTCTTCTTTGTTTTCTTCCGTTTCGATAGCTTCAAGTGAAAACGTCTCTAATGCTGGCAATGCTTTTTGGCCTCCGACAATCCCTTCAATCTCTCCCCGCATTCCGCTTAGGTTGTCGAGGACCACTGAAATCTGTTTTTCCCTCTTCTTCCATACAGTGTTCATAGCTCTTCTTTCTGCCTCGAGGTCTCTTTGCATTTGAATATAACTTTCTGCTACTCTTCTGACCCGCATTGTAAACTCACTGCCGGTTATATAATTATAAATAACATCTTTCATACCGTCCTGATGTTGTACCACCGCTCTTTCCCTTGTTACGCGTATTAGGGTTTCTCTAAATGCCGCTGCCAGACCTATCGCCGACGGATAATCCGTAATCCAAATATCTTCGTATGGGCCAAAATTCTTAATCTCTTTAGGCAAAGCTATAGACATAATCACCGCAATATCAGCACACGCCTCCTGCTGGTCAGTCTTTAACTTCTCAATCCATTTATTGCCGAATTCCTTTGTGTTCTTTGATTCCCAGAGAATAGAACCGCAGTCTTTGTTTGTTTGATTTCGAACCCTTTGCAGAATGTCGGCACCCTTTACCCCTCTTTTTATTTCCTCAAATTTATCAAAGGGAAAGGTCTGTTGAAGGATGTCCAGCAGTTGGCCTTCAAGTGCCTCGCCCTGCCGTTCCTGTGACCCCACATCAGATTTTCTTTTAAGCTCATCTATCTGCCTTTTCATCGATTCAATTTGGTCGTCCCTTTCTCTGAGCTTAAATAAACTCTCTTCCGTAGCCCTTTTGCTTGCTTCTTCTGTAATCGTTTTTCTTTCAGCATCAAGCTTCCGTTGGTTTTCTAATTCAAACTCCTGCTGTTTCTGCTCAAGCTCTCGTTGCTTCCTGCGAAGTTCAAGTTCCTGCCTTTGCATTTCTTGTAATTTTCTGCCCTTTTCTTCTAACTCTTGTTCGAGAGCCTTTGTTTGCTCTGACTGCTCTGCCAGAATTTTGGCCTTCTCCTGCTCGGCAATCTTCTTTCTTTCGCTCTTGACCTGCTCGGCTACCTGCTCATCTATTGCCTGCCGTTTAGCCTCAAGCTCCTTTGCCTGCTGATTTAAGGCTTGTTTTTCCTTTTCAAGTTCTAATGCTTTTCTGCTTGCCTCGACTTCGTACTCAGAACGGATACTTTGCCTCATCTGTCCAGTCAGAGCTTCAGTAAGTGGTATTTCAGCCCCACACTTAGGGCATTTAATTGTTTGGTCGGGCATAATCTGTTCTTTCATGATAAGACATAATACTTACTATCTCTGTTGTCAAAAGCTGGACGAGTTCCTTCTAGTACATCTATAAGCTTCTTGTTAATAGCGGGATTCTCAATGGCACCGCAAGTATAAGTTATTTTATTGCCGTCCTGCTTGTTAATTTCCGAGTAAATTATCTGTTCTGCATCGCAGACAACCGCCAAGTTTGGATTGTGTGTTACAATAATAATTTGCCGTCTTTTCTTGGCTGCTTTTATGCAGAACATTAGAACTTTATAAACAGACTCATTGTCGAGATTTTCTTCTGGCTGATCTATAACCAAGGGAATATCTTGCTTGTCGATAAACAGATAGAATATCAGTAGCACCATCCCACGTTCGCCCGGTGATAATTGTGAAAGCCTTTTGCCTGACCACCGAAGATTATACTCTGGTGTAAGATAATCAAGGCAGTATAAATAATCATAAAAACTAATCATCTCCGTATCTTTTTTTATTCTCAATTGGTCAATAACACGGCGGTCATTGCCTTTTGCCTCATCTCGCTTATCTTCTATTAAATTATTTTCAATAGTTGTTAAGAAATCCATCAAACCTCCACTTGTGTTAAAATCTGCAATATCAAGAATAGCTCGCAAACGACCTTTCCCTTCTTCAGATCCATAGAAAGACCCTTTTTTATTTTGCGCTATACAATCAAAGAATTTCTCTAAGAACCCCTTGCACTCAATGGACACATTGAAATCCAATAAAAATCTGTCAGAGTTAGCAAAAGGCGCAGATTTCATAAAATCTTTTGCCGAAGCATAATGCTGTTCCTTGTCTCTTTTAAGCTCATCCAACTTGTTATAAATACCTTTAATCCCCTCGGAACGCTTCGCCTTTAATTCTTTAAGTTTGGTTGGTATAATTTCATCGATATCCCTTAAAGCCGTTTCATAATATCTGATTGTCCCATCTTCAGGAATTTCCCCAACACCCTCGATAGTTGCGCATTTTTTCCCCCACTCTTGTAGCTCCTTAAGATATCTTTGGTAATTCTTATTGGGCTGATCCAAATTAGCTTTTAACTTTTCTAGTTCCGCACCCGCTTGTTTAAGTTTATATACAGGCCCATTTTCGTTATTTTCCAATAACTTTGTGGTAGCATCAGACAATTTGTTCTTTGCAGTTGTCCTTATGCTAATAATGGAAGTCTTATCTAATTCTAACTTTGCGATATTATCGAATGTTATTCCAAGTCCCGAGCATAGCAATTCACATTCTGTCTTAAACGTATCATATTGCTGCTGCATATTATCCAGCTTCAGTAGCAATGTGTTTGCATCATTAATCCGCTTAGTTATGTTTATCTTTTCTGTTCGTAGCGTTTCGATTTCTTGCTCATATTTCCCAATTTCTTCCTGCTTATTGCTTATTTCTTCGCTTGCTATTTTAATCTCTTTTTCTCTTTCTGGATCAGTTGCATCTGGCTTCGGTACTTCTATGGGTTTTTCTTTTGCAATCGCTTCTCTTTCAGCCATTTTCAATTTGCATTGGTTCTGTATTTCCTGCTTATAATTGGGATGTAGTTTTTCTTCCAGCCTGACAATGTCAATATTCAGCTTATGAATGGTACTTTTTACGATTTCGATTGCAGCTTTTTTCTCATTTGTTATCACTGTTATAAGATCGTCAAGCGATGTACACCCAAGCCGTTCTGCTTCAGGAACATGAGAGAAAATAACTGCCCTTAATTCGTAATTAAACTGCCGCCCCTCAATTTCGTCTGAGCATATATTTTCGAGATAGTTCTGTGGTATATATGTTACTGTTTCAACCTCTGTACCAAAATCTATTGCATCACATAATCTTTTCATTATTGGCGGCGCATTATCGTTCCACTTCATTGCGGCAGTAAAATGCTCTGCCTTATTGTCGTTAGGAATACAAAACTTATCTTTATGTAAGAACGAGAAGTAAGGTTGTTTACGGCTGCTGCCAAGAAGACCTATCGTATCGGAAAGAGCACTCTTGCCACTTCCTTTGTTACCTATAATAGCTACTAATTCAGGGTTGAAAGGGACAGAATTGACATCTGCAAACCATTTTTCATTAGGGAGAGAGCCAGAAAAGTGTACAGTCGATATATATTTGGTCTTATTATCCCGTACTCGGTTAAATATCTCAGGTTCATCACCAATAAATATTCTATCTTCAGGCTCAATGATTATCTGTTTAAGTCCCTTAAAAGTCGTATCTGCTTTTATCCAGCAAGGAGCTTTTAAAGTGTAATCGTTTATGTTGTGATTATCTGAACAGATAATCAGCGGCAAACTGAATCCTATGCTCTTAAAAATTATTTCTTTGTGTACCTTTTCATCAGCAGCTTTACCCAGTTCCATTATATCGACAGAGTTTGCAACGATTTCCTTTTTCTGAATCATCTTGAAGTATTCACTATTTGCTATGTTCTCAATGGAATTAGTCTTGCTGCCAGAATGAATTGTGACTATTCCGCCAAGTGAATTAATAATTTTGTAAGTTTCGTCCAAATCACAAATAATTGCGTCTATGCCTCCACGTTCAGCAATTCTTGTCGGGGTCAGTTCTCGTTTCGCTTTCAATTCGTCCCATATATCTCTAAGTTTTTGTACATCGAGCCTATCAGGGAAAATTCCTATGTAGTGTATCGATTCGTCCCCACCTAACTCTGATCGCAATTCAATTCCAGGAAAAACCGTAATGTCTTCCCCAGCGATTCTCTGTAAATCAACAATCCTATCAACATCCATCACAAAATGATCGGTAATTGCTACAGCAGCGATATTTGAGTCCTTCAATTTTTGTATTATCGCTTCATTTGTAACAGATTTATCTTGATAATCCTCAGAGGCAGGGGTATGAAGGTGCAAATCCCATTTACGCCAAATTGAACCTCTCGGATCATTCATATTCTTTCCCCAAGCTTAAAACACTACAAAATTTCCGCCAAAACAAAAAATTTCTCTTATTTATCCGCCATTTTAAATAATCAATAATCGCTAACTTGTCCGCCATAGCCACTTGGCGACGGCGGATCAATTTTCCTGCCCAGTTGCCACTCCCTCATTCGTTGCGTGATATGAAATTATACCCACTTACGACAAAACAGCAACATCTTTTCAGCAAGTAAATTCGGCCAAATGCGCAGGTATCCAAAAGGCAAAAACGGAAATTTTAAGATTTTTTTAAGTCCATATCTGACAATGAGTTAGCTGAAAAGCGGCATCTTCAAAAACCACAATTTTTGTACCAAACGCGCAGGTACGCCCCTTTATAGAGAGACGCAGTTTTTCTGCGCCTCCTTATATTGTTTGGGATTTAGGAGTTTTGTTTTGGACATTTAAGTTTGAAAAATTTGAATTTGTCCTTCAACTTTGTTCAGGATGGTGAGCTTGTCGAACCAGTCTATGCGGTATTCGTCTGCGCCCCCTGCTCTTTAAAATTTGCATAACAGAGAAAAAAAACCGTGAAAATCAGTGAAATCTGTGTCTAAATTTTTTCTTAACTCTTTTATATGAATGAACTTAAAACAAAATCAATGCCTGAAATTGGATGCATTTGGACGTACTTTGGATATACTTTGGAGTATCGTTGGAGTGCTTTAGACATACGTTGGAGTACGTTGGACATACTTTGGATGACCTTGGATGACTTTGGATGACTTTGGATAACATCTATATCAGTTTTAGCTGGCGCATTTTACATATCCGGCACAACTTCAGGATAGACCTGCCCTACTGAGCTTATCTTAAATACGTATATAAGTCCTTTAGTTAGCCTGGAATACACGACATTGCCGTAAATCGCCCTGATGTCATATTCCTTTAGCTTTTCAGGGTCGTTTGCCAGCGACCATATACCCGACCAGAAAACATCCTTTTCCCTTACCGGCAGTGCCTGCAGCAAATCATTATATCTTTGCGGCTCTTTGCCCGGGTCCTCTATCGCAAAGCCGTTTTCCGGCGTCATCTTTTCGCCGTAAACTCTTCGCCACAAATACAATGCGCGTGCCCTGCCGTCCATTACCATTTTATCGCCGAACTTGACAATCAGCGCATCGAAGTGAATTACGTCGCCCTCGATTGTGTAATCTTTTTCCAAAATCTTTTTTAATTTATCGTCCCTTGCCGTTTCCACAAATCTAACTGTAGTAAAGACTTTGCCGTCTTTTATCTGCTGGTCGATTACCTTTGCATAACCAATCTGCTCTTCCTGCGTGAGGTTGGTTATCGCCTGCTTTAGCTGCTTATTCTCCGCCAAAAGCTCATAGATGGTTTTTGTGCCGTAATACAGCCCGCGGGCCAGGTATATAAATCCGACTAAGAACAGCCCTAACAGTATATAGGAAAAAATCTTCCCTATTTTCATTTATGGTTTTCTTTCAGTTTTACATATAGCTGCGTTATAAACATTGTTGTAACTTTAGTCATATCAACTCCTTACGAGCAAACTCAATTCCTGCAAAAATTCTTAATCCTATATTATATCGTCCGTGCGAGGACTTATACATAAAAAACGCTATACGCACTGGGTGCACCTGCCTCAGAATCGGTCGGAATATTTTATTGCGTATTCCCGCAATTCTTGTTACAAAGCACGATGTTTTAGAGCGTCTAATTTGAAACTGTGCCCATAGGAGCTTTGTTAACATCCCAAATGGAAAGGAGCCA
>Ga0315294_10008881_pt1 | contig 11037 bp, 9 predicted proteins | sample YL17G13_40_MG_FD_203626 | JGI IMG/M metagenome (GOLD analysis project Ga0315294, IMG submission 203626) | Sediment microbial communities from Yellowstone Lake, YNP, Wyoming, USA - YL17G13_40 | ecosystem: Environmental > Aquatic > Freshwater > Lake > Sediment | place: USA: Wyoming | collected... | reverse complement strand
GCTGATATCAGGATCCATTTTCTCCACCTGACCCAACTCTATTATAACCAAAAAGGGGGCTAACGAAAAGTCACCTGAGCCTGGTGGCCGCCACCAGTGCGGGCGTCCATTGCAGGCAAACCGTCGCCCGGGCGGCGCCAGAGCGGAAAAGCGAAACGGAACAGAGGGATGATGGGAAAAGCCTTGAGGGACAAGCGGAAGCCTGGTATGATAGGAGCGGGTCCTGCGGATTGCCTGGTCGAGGGGCTCATTTTTTGACAGAGGGGGGGCAACGGGATATAGTGCTCTACGAGGTAATAGCGAGATGAACTTGCAGAAGCCAATCTGGCTGGTTTTTGTGGCAGTGATTGCACTTTCGGCGTTTCAGGTGGGGTTCAAGCCCGTGAAGATGGCGAAGAAGGAGATGTGGGAGGCGGTTACCCCGCTGAAGGTCGAGACGGAACAGAGTTTGCTCGGGGCGAAACAAGAGCCCGGCGAGGTGCAGAAGCACCTGCGGGACGTTTGGGACAAGGCCACCGACGATCCCCAGGGGCTGAGCAAGGTGGAGGTGGAGAGCGACAAGTTGGTGCGTTTCGACGTCGTGGCCATAAACAGGGAGCAGTATGATCAGTATGCGGATCAGGTCACGAAGGCGCTCGAACAGGAATATGGCAAGGTCAACAAGGTCGAGTCCATCCAGACAGAGGAGAAATACGCGGCCAAGTTTGGGCCTTTCGCCTTGTACTGGCCGCCCAGGCCGGCGATTAACCTGGGACTGGACCTCCGCGGAGGAAGCCGGATCGTGCTCCAGATGATGCCCACCACCATGTGGACTTTCACCAGCGAGAGGACCCCGTTCTTCGCAGAGACGGAAGCGGAGGCGAAGGGAATACTGCTGGAGGAACTGGCCACGAACCTGAAGGAGCGGAAGTTCGAGCAGGTGGAGGTTGAGGCGCCGAACGCCAACAAATTGACGGTTTCCCTGGTAACTCCCAAGCCGGAGGATGTCAAGGCCGCGGACGCGGTGGTGACGGGATTGATAGCGGCCAAGTTTCCGGAGGCGGAAAAGAAGAAGAGCGTATCCGCGACGATTGATCAGGCCACCGCGGAGGGGGTGATGGGGGTGGTGGAGGGCCGCGTCAACGGGATGGGTGTGTCGGAAGCCACGGTTCAGCGGCAGGGAACTGACCGCGTCGTGGTGAGCCTGCCTGGGGTGGAGGACCCCGCCCATGCGCTGAAGGTGCTTGGCACCTTGGCGAAACTGGAATTCAGATACATTTCGTCGAAGAAGTACGAGGTACACGAAGGCGAAGATGGTGGATTGGAGTTCACCAAGCGAGACACCCAGCAGGCGGTGAGCGAGGACGAGGTGCTGGCGAGTTCGGAATACATCCTGGGCGGCAGCGACTTGAAGAACAATTCGGGGGTGACCACGGGGGCAGGCGGCGGCTGGGTGGTCACGTTCGAGTTCAAACCGGCCGCGGCGCCGACCTTCTCGAATTTTACCAGGAAGAACATCGGCCAATTCCTGGCGATCGTGCTTGACGGCAAGATCAAATCAGCCCCGGTGATAAAGAGCCATATCGCCGGCGCCGGCATCATCGAGGGGCTTGGCTCACTGCAAGAGGCCAAGGATCTCAAGAACTGGCTGAATGCCGGCGCCCTGCCGGTTCCGTTGAAGGTGGCGGAGCGAACGACGGTGAGCGCCACCCTGGGGTCGGATACGGTGCGCAGCAGCCTGCACGCCGGGCTTTTGGGGGTGCTGGCGGTGATGGCATTCATGATGCTTTACTATCGAGCGTGCGGGGCCCTGGCGGATCTGGCCCTGGGCGTTTACATCCTGCTGTCCTTGGCGGTGATGTCGTCGGTGGGAGTAGTCTTGACCTTGCCCGGAATAGCAGGACTACTGCTGTCCGTGGGCATGGCGGTGGATGCCAATGTGATCATCTTCGAAAGGCTCAAGGAGGAATTGAGGGTGGGCAGGAGCATCGGGGGGGCCGTCGAGGCAGGCTTCAGGAGGGCCTGGACGGCGATCTTCGATTGTAACCTGACGACCCTTCTTGCCTGCCTGGCGTTGGGCATATTTGGCAGCGGAGCCGTAAGAGGGTTTGCGGTCACCCTGGGGATAGGGGTTATCTGCAGTTTCTTCTCGGCGGTAACGGTAACCAAGATCTTCGTCCACTGGGCCGCCAAGAGTCGGGGACTGACAGAGAGTCCCCTGTTTACGAGAAGGTAGGTGGCGAAGTTGTCCCAGCCAAGGCGAAACATAGACCTGGTAGGCTCGCGGAAGATCTGGTATGCGATCTCGCTGGCGGTAATATTGCCGGGCATGTTATTTTTCTTTTACCGGTGGTCCACCCGGGGGGAACCGCTGAACTTCGGCGTTGATTTCACCGGTGGAACGGCGATCTCGTATAAGGTGGAGCGGCCGTTCGGCTCTTCGGCGGAGAGGATAAAGGTTATCGAGGAGGTCAGGGATATCGCCGCCAAACTGGGCGCCAAGGCCAGGGTGGAGGTCGAGGGGGACAACGTCCTGACCGTCAATACCTCCCTCACGGAGGGAGAGGCCAGCGCCACCTTTGCCACGGCTTTGACGACTGCCTTGGAGGAGCACTTCAGCTCCACCTACGGGAAGGTGACGGCCGGCCAACTCAAGAACATCGGCCCTCTGATCGGCTCGGAACTGAAGAGGAAGGCCGTGTTGGCGCTCATAGTGGGCCTGCTGCTGATAGTCCTCTACATCAGCTCACGTTACGATTTCAAGTTCGCCATCTGTGCGATAATCGCCCTCGTCCACGACGTCCTGGTGGTCGTCGGGGTCATGGCGATGAGCGGGATGGTGGTCAACAGCGAGTTTGTGGCGGTGTTGCTGACGGTGGTGGGCTTCTCAGTGCACGACACGGTGGTTATCTTTGACCGCATACGGGAGAACCTCCGCCTGCGGAAGATGGATCCGTTCCACCTGGTTGTGAACGACAGCCTCTGGCAGACCATGGCCCGAAGCGTGAACACGGTCTTGACGGTTCTGTTCATCGTGCTGCTCCTGTTCTTCAGGGGTGGATCGGCGATTCATTCGTTTGCCTTTGCCCTGTTGGTGGGCATTACCACCGGGGCCTACTCGTCCATCTTCAACGCCAGCCAGATTTTGGTCTCCTGGAAGGGCAGGGAGGTTTCGGTGCGACAACGGGTGGTGGCTGCGAGAGCGGCGGATAGGATGAAGTTCAGGGGCGGGGCACCCACTGCAGTCAACACCACCCGCGATCGCGCCTCTTCCGGGCAAGAGAAGGCAACCGTCCCCTCCGGCACGGCCGACCCAGAGCCGGGAACCAAGCCCTCGCCGGTGGGCGCGAGGACGGATCGTCCCAAGAAGAAGGTCGGGGGCAAACGCAAGAAGAGGTTCTAGCGGCTAACGCGGTGGATTCGTATGTGGCCAACTTGACTGTCGCTTGACATGGCGGGCAGGTCAGGCAGTAACCAAGTGCCAAACGGCGCCGGGAGCGAGGTTTCATGAGGAGGGCCCCCGTATCATCCCAGCGGGCAGCGGGGCTGTCCGTTGCCTCGAACAGCACTCTCATCGCGGTAAAACTGGTGCTTGGACTTTGGACCGCTTCAGTCAGCGTGATTTCGGAGGCTTTGCACTCCCTCGTTGACTTGGTGGCCTCCCTGATAGCGCTCTACTCCGTCCGCAAGTCCGCACAGCCGGAAGACGAAGACCATCCCTTTGGCCATGGGAAGTTCGAGAGCATCTCCGGAGCCGTCGAGGCGTTGCTCATCTTCCTCGCTGCGGGGGCAATCTTCTACCAGGCGGGCCATGCCTTACTCTTGGGGCACTTCCTTCACACTCCGCTGGGCGGACTGATAGCGATGGGAGTGAGCATGCTGGTGAACTGGGTCGTTTCTGCCTGGCTCTACCGGGTGGCCACGGATAATCAGTCAATAGCGCTGGAGGCCGATGCCCTGCATCTCAGGTATGACGTGTACACCTGCGCGGGAGTTTTCGTCGGGATGGGAGTCATTGCCATTGCTGGCCTCAGGGGTCTGGATCTCAAGTGGCTGGATCCCTTGCTCGGAATCATGGTGGCGTTGGTCGTGGTGCGGGCTGCCTATCGGCTGACTAGGAAGTCGCTGGAGGATCTCGTGGATACCCGCTTGCCCAAGGAGGAGATGGAGAGGCTGATGGAGATCCTGGAAGCCAACTCGGCGTTGGGCATCAGGTTCCACCGGGTGCGGGCTAGGCGGGCGGGTCCGTTGAGGCACATTGACCTCCACGTGGAGATGTCCCCCGAGCTCACGGTTCAAAAGGCGCACGATATCTGCGACCACCTGGAACAGGACATTACGGCCTCGCTGCCGAGAGCGAGGGTGCTAATTCACGCCGAGCCTATTGAAGACGGCGGGCGGGACTAACCGTCCCTGGGAACGCCGATGGTGTTGTGGAAGGTCTCAGCCACCGACTCGGCGTAGTGACGCGCCGCCTGCTCTGAGGAGGACTCCGCCATTATCCGGGCCAGGTTCTCCGTTCCCGAATAGCGGACGCTGATCCTCCCGGAGCCATCCAAGGCCTTCTGGGCATCCCGGATGGCATCCCTGATGGGCGCTATCTCCCAGAACTCCGGCTTGTCGGTCACCGGGACATTGATGAGAACTTGGGGGAAACGTTGCATCATGCCCCCCAGGACGGAGAGGGGCTGACCGCAGCGGGCAGACAGGTCGAGGACGAGCACGGCCGTGAGGAGCGCATCGGCAGTGGTGGAGTAGTCTCGGAATATAATGTGTCCGGATTGCTCTCCCCCCAGGTTGGCGCCGATCCGGGTCATCTCCTCGCCGACGTAGCGATCTCCAACCCGCGCTCGAAGCAGACTGACCCCGTAAGGCTTCAGGGCGATCTCGAGGCCGGTGTTTGTCATCTCGGTCCCCACTATCTGGTCCCTTGCCAGCCGGCCTGCCTTCTTGAGGTCAACGGCGCAGCAGGTGAGAATCTGGTCGCCGTCAACTGTCGTGCCCTTCTCGTCAACCAGGGTGATGCGGTCAGCATCGCCGTCGAGGGCGAGTCCCGCGTCCGCCTCGAACTCCTTGACCACCTTCTGTAACCCGCCTGGTTGGAGGGCGCCGCAATTGAAGTTGATGTTCTCGCCGTCCGGCTGGTCGTTAATGATGAAAACCTCGGCGCCCAAGCCACGAAAGAGCGCCGGGGCCGCCTGCGAGGCCGCGCCGTTGGCGCAATCAATGGCGACGCGCAGCCCAGCCAGTTTCGCGGGATTGGCGGAGGCGCTTGCCAGGGTCCGGAGATAGGTATCCAGGGCATCGAAACAGGGGGAGACCCGACCGAGGTTGAGGCCGTGGTGAGTGGTGCCGTTCGACCTGGTGAGCGCTATCCGCTCAATCCTTTCCTCTTGCTCGTCGGTCAGTTTGAAGCCGTGGTGGTCAAAGAACTTGATCCCGTTATCGCTGGCGGGGTTGTGAGAGGCGGAGATCATGACGCCGCCAATGGAGCCAGTCCGCGCTACCAGGTTGGCGACCGCCGGGGTGGGAAGGACGCCGGCCAGGAGAACCGAGACGCCTGAAGAGCAGATTCCGGCGGCCACGGCACACTCCAGCATATCGCCCGAGGAGCGAGTGTCCTTCCCCACGACCATGGTGTCGGCAGGATGGCTGCCCAGTATCTTCGTCGCGGCGCGACACACCTCGGTAACAGTTTCAGGGATGAGGGGATACTGGTTGGCCAGGCCCCTTAGCCCGTCAGTGCCAAAGAGATAGCGCATTGTCGGCTCGTCCTATTTTCTTCTTGCCCTGTTGCCGACCTAAACGGGGGGAGGAGATAGACCGACATCCGGGACCGATTGAACGTGCATCATTGCGTGCAAACTCTAAGCAAGACAGGACGGTTCAAGAGACTACCACATCCCCCTGGGTAATGTAAGTTAACCCGGCCTGGCAAGGATGCGGATCGTCAAATTGCCGGCCACGGCGATGAGCCTGCCCCTAAGTGTGCCCTTTTGCGCCGGAGTCAAACGCCTGTGCGCTCTCCGCAACCTACTGTTTGCCAGGTTTTCTTTCGGGAATGGTGCAGTAGGCTCCCGGACCATAGCTGCAGGAACCGTCGTAACCCACGGTGACTACAATCGGCACCCTGACCTCGCCCATGATGCCCGCCAGGTGGGAGAAGAGTTCGCTGTTGGGCACGACTTCGACCTCCCGAAACTCCAGCCCTTGCCTCAGCAGCTCCGCCCTCGCCTCATCGCAGTAGGGACATCCCTCCATGCTGAAGAGGATTATCTCCTCGTGCTTGGCCATTTGGGGGCCTCCCTTGGGAGTGCCAACGCCCGAAGCGTCGCCATTGCTCCGCAACCCTTACCCTCCGGTGTCTTCGTTCTGTTGACGATACTTCTCCAGCATCTCCTGCGCGGCCTCGGCCACCGCTCGGCGCACGTGGTCGGGACGTTCCACGACCGCCCTGCCACCATACTTGAGAACCAGGGAAACTATCCAGGGAAGGGAACTGCTGACGACTCGGATGCGTGCCATTCCCTTCGCAAGGCCGTATTCCACGCTCTTCAGATAGGGCAATTCTCTTTCGCCCAGGTAACGCGCCTCTTCCTCCGGAAGCAGGATGTCCGCCTCGAACAGGTCACCTTCGTAGGTGGAAGCGGGCTCCCTCATGCTTTTGCTGCGGGGAAGGAAGGACTCGCCGGTGAGGACGGCCTCTCGCACCCGGTCAAGGCGGAAGAGGCAGTCCTGCTCCCGCAGCCGGCAATAGGCGAGCAGATACCAGTGGCCCTTTGAGTAGTGCAATTTCCGCGGCTCGACCTGGCGCTCGCTCAGCCTGGCGCTGCTGAGGGAGTAATAAGATATCTCCGCTACGCTACGGTTGGCGATGGCGGAGCGGAAAAAAGAAAGCCATCTCGCCAGTGCCTGCGGCTCCCGCTCGACCTGAAGGGGGACGTCCACTTCCTGGGTGGCAGCGGCGAGCGCCACCTTCTCCCGGAGCCTGCCGGCGGCGTTCGAGACGGAGGGGACGAGTTGGCCCGCCAGATGGGTGCCGACGGCCAAGGCAAGCGCCTCCTCCGAGGTGAGGCGCGCTGGTCGAAGGGGAGCGCCCCGTGCCGCCAGGAGGCGAACGCTGCCCCGCTCGACGTAGCAATCGAAGGTATCGGCGCCCCCATAGGGCGGCAGGCCGCAGAATTGCAGCAGGCGAACCAACTGCTTCACCTCGGAGCCGGTGAGACGGAGATCCGCGGCGGCCTTCGAGAGGCGAACTTCCCCCTTCGCCAGGAGGTAAGGCAGCAAGTTCAAAGTCTGGGAGAAACTTCTATCTGACTGCCTTCTCATCTTAGCGATGAGCCTCCACTATTCGCTCCAGGGCGCTTATCGCCTTGTTTCGCAGGGACTTGGGCTCGCGCACCTCAGCATGACGTCCGAACTCCAGAATTGCGTCCACGAAGGCGTCGGGGTCCCGCACCTCTACGCTCAAAATGCCGGCGTCCGCTTCCTCCTCGATGCTGCCGTAGATGCCCCAATTCTCCCTCACCCACCAGAACACCTCTTTGTCGAACCGCACTTTCGCCGTGAACGAAGGGGTGAAGCTCGGATGGCTCCAGCGGGGCACGCCCACGTGGGCCTGCAGGTCAAAGCCCTGGGGGATTTCAAAGTCCGAGCGGTTCGGTTGGGAGGGTTTGCTGAGGCTAAGGCTTCGTATCCTTATGCCTTTGAAGGTTCGCACGTCGCCCCGCAGGTGGCAGAAACCGACTAAGTACCATTGGCCGTCGTGTATCACCAGTCCGTAGGGATCAACGTCTCGGGTGGTGGTTTGGTGGCTGGTGCGCGCCCAGTAGCGAACCTTGACGGTATGTCGGTTCAGGACGGCGTCCATCAGCACTTGAAGTTTCTCTGGCTTGAGCCCTCCCCGACCGTAGAGCAACTGGAACTCCAAGTCCGTCTCGTTCTCCTCAGCCCGGCGCATATCCTCCCAACTGCCGAAGGAGAGTTTACGAAGGGCTGACTCAGCCGCCTCCTGCAGGGAGGGGGCGAGGTTGGAAACTATCCTTGAGGCCAGAGCCAAGCCGCTCAGTTCTTCCTCGGTGAAGTTGAGCAGGGGCAGGTGGTAGGCTTTCGGCTCTATCCGGTAATTGAAGCCATCATCCACCTCCACCGGCACCCCCACCTCTCTAAGCGCTTGCATGTCCCTTCCCAAGGTTCTCTTGAACGCCGCCTGGGTTTCGCTGGCGCGGTAATGGGGAATGGAAGTCCTTATCTCTTCCGCCGACTTGGAAACGCTCGAATTGAGCAAGAAAGTGAGTAGGTTCAGCAGGCGCTCAATCCGTTGGGATCCGACTCTCATTTGCGGCAGTTCTCACCTTCTCATGCGAAGCGACCGGTTGACACTCCTCGCGCCATAACAATAGAATCTAGCAGAAGAGCACCGAATAGGCAATGACTTGGGGCCACATCATGCCCCATTGTTGAGGAAGAGATGAAAAGCATGAGCCCGACGGCCCGCTTCGAGGATAACCCGCTCCAGATAGCGCTGAAGCAACTAGCGGTCGCCGCCGAGCAGATTAACCTCGAGCCGGGAATCCACGACAAACTGAAACACTGCAAGAAGTGCGTCATCGTGTCCTTCCCGGTAAAGACGGACGATGGCGGCATAAAGGTATTCACCGGCTATCGTGTCCAGCACAATACTGACCGGGGCCCCGCCAAGGGAGGAATCCGCTACCACCCGGAGGTTACCCTCGACCTGATGAAGGCCATGGCCATGCTGATGACCTGGAAATGCGCCGTGGTGGGCATCCCCTACGGAGGAGCCAAGGGAGGAGTGGTCTGCGATCCCAAGGCGATGTCCCTTGGGGAACTGGAGCGGATGACCCGCCGTTACACCTCCGAAATAATTGACATAATCGGCCCGGAGAGGGATATCCCCGCTCCCGACGTAGCCACCAACCCCCAGGTGATGGCTTGGATGATGGACACTTACAGCATGAACAAGGGTCACGCGGTGCCCGGCGTGGTCACCGGCAAGCCCATCAGCATCGGAGGTTCGGCTGGGCGGCTGGAGGCCACCGGCAGGGGGCTGGCCTTCATCGTCAGGGAGTCGGCGGCCAAGTTGAACATCCCCATTCAAGGGGCAAGGATTGCCATTCAGGGCTTCGGCAACGTCGGCGGCGGTGCTGCGGCCCTCCTTTCGGCGATGGGGGCGAAAATAGTAGCCATCTCCGAGATAGATGGCGGAATCATAGATGAGAAGGGCTTGCCTGTAGGTCGCCTTCTTGCGTTTAGGGAAAAGAACGGCTCCGTCCCTGAATTCGAGGACTCCCAGCGGGTGGACCGGGACAAGATCCTGGAACTTGACTGCGACTTCCTGCTTCCTTGTGCCCTGGAGAATGCGATCACGGGGGAAAACGCTCAGGCCGTCTCGGCCAAGGTGATTGTTGAAGGGGCGAATGCGCCGATCACCCCTGAAGCAGAGGCGATCCTGGCGAGCAAAGGGATTCTGGTGTTTCCCGACATTCTCGCCAACGCCGGGGGCGTGGTAGTCTCGTATCTGGAATGGGTTCAGGGGTTGCAGGAACTCTATTGGTCCGAGGAAGAAGTCAACTCCGAACTGGAGAAGGTGATGGTTCGCTCCTTCAACGAGGTTTACGATCTGGCGCAGAAGGAGAAGGTTTCGATGCGGTTGGCGGCCTACACGCTTGGGGTGGGGAAGGTGGCCGAGGCCATTCGGGTGCGAGGAATATATCCATAAGGGGGGGGAACGGCCTTCGACTGGTTAGAAAAAGCGAGGAGAGAGGTTCTGATATGTGACGGGGCCATGGGCACGGTCCTGCAGTCCCTCGGATTGCCGGTAGGAGCGCCGTCAGTGATATGGAATCTGGAGCGTCCAAAGGTGGTGGAGCAGGTGCATCGCTCATATCTGCACGCGGGAGCGGAGCTGATCCAGACCAACACCTTTGGCGCCAACAGATATACCCTGGACCGGCACGGGACGGGTGGGTTGGTGGGGGAGTTGAACCGGGCCGGGGTCGAGATCGCTCGCCGGGCGGCGGGGGAAAAGGCCGCGGTCCTCGGGGGCCTCGGCTCCACCGGGGCACTCCTGCGTCCATACGGGGATGAGGAGCCGGAGCGGCTGCGGCAGGTGTTCGCCGAGCAGATCGGCCATCTCGTGGCCGCAGGGGTGGATGGATTGATCCTGGAGACCTTCTTCGCCTTGGAGGAGTTGCAGGAGGCGCTGCGGGCGGCGAAAGAGATCGCCTCCGTCCCCATCATCTGCACCATGGCCTTCGACAAGGGGGGGAGAACGGTGATGGGGGTCGGTGGCGAGCAGGCGATACGGGTGCTGTCGGCGGACGGGGCTGACGTGGTGGGCGCGAACTGTGGCTCAGGGCCGGAGGATATGTTCCTGGCCCTTTCTCAGATGAGGCAAACTGATGGTGAAGCAATCCTGATGGCCCAGCCTAACGCCGGCGTGCCGAAAGTGGTGGAGGGCAGGACTGTCTTCGATGCCACCCCCGAGGAAATGGCGGAATGGGCCTTGCGGTTCGTTCGCATCGGGGTCAACATAATCGGCTCGTGTTGTGGCAGCACCAACCTGCACACGGCTGCCATCGCACGGGCAGTGAAAGGCAAGCCCCTGGGCTGGCAGACGTGAACTCCGAACACAGACTCGAATTACGGGCTAACGACACATCCTGAGGAGGACTGGGAATGACACCTATGCGGAGAGACGTTTCGAGCGCGAAGCGGGCGCAGTTCGCGCTCCTGGTGATGCTGCTGAGTCTCGCAGGTCTGGCCAGTTGTGGGCGGAAGGCGCCCCCCACGCCATCCGGGACTGGTCGGGGGGCGAGAACGGAATCGGAGATCGTCATCGGCTCATACATGGGGACGACTGGTCCCTCCGCGACTTTCGGCCAGTCAAGCGTTGAGGGGATGGAGTTGGCGCTGGCGGAGATAAACGACAAGGGGGGAGTGCTGGGAAAGAAAGTCAGGCTGGTGGTGGAGGATGACGAGGGCAAGCCTGAGGTTGCGAAGAACGTCGTTGAGAAACTCATCGAACAGCAAAAA
>Ga0315294_10008880_pt1 | contig 11038 bp, 9 predicted proteins | sample YL17G13_40_MG_FD_203626 | JGI IMG/M metagenome (GOLD analysis project Ga0315294, IMG submission 203626) | Sediment microbial communities from Yellowstone Lake, YNP, Wyoming, USA - YL17G13_40 | ecosystem: Environmental > Aquatic > Freshwater > Lake > Sediment | place: USA: Wyoming | collected... | reverse complement strand
GCGAGGGTCATTATCAATCGTCCACAAGTGTACAACTCGTACAACCTCAAGACCCTCCGGGAGATGACCGAGGCGTTCGATGACGCCACGATCGACGACAGGATCGGGGTGCTGGTACTTCGCGGCGAGGGCGACAAGGCGTTCTGCACCGGCGGGGATGTAAAGGAGTACGCGGAGTGCATCGTCCGGGGCAAGTCTCAGGACATGTGGGCATGGATGAACTACTTCGTCCGGGCGCACGATGCGCTCAGGAACTGCGGCAAGACGACAATCGCGGCATTGAACGGCATTGTGGTCGGGGGCGGCAACGAGTGGAACCTGAGCTGCGACATCGCCATCATGGCCGATGCCGACTGGATCGAGAAGAAGGGAGAGAAGATCCCCACTCGCTACATAAAGCAGGTCGGAGCGCAGGTGGGGAGCGTTGCGGCCGGCGGCGCCACCCAGTATCTGCCCCTGGTGGTCGGGCTTCGTCGCGCCAAGGAGATCCTCCTTTTCAACCGGCCCATTCCGCCGCAGAAATGCAAGGAATGGGGGCTGGTGAATGAGGTCGTTCCGTATGATGAACTGGACGGCGTTGTCGACAGGTGGGCGCATGACGCACTCAACCAGTTCCCGGGTGAAATCCGGTCAACCCGCGAGCAGTTGAACTTCCTTGGCAACCTCGTCTGGGGTTCGACCATGGGATTCGCCAAGGACACCCTGACCCGCAACATGGGCGGAGTCGAATCGTATTTCGGGATGGTTGGATTCGTCGGGAAGCGGGCGGTTGACCATGATTCGATTCGGAGGGCGATGGCCGAGGGCGCCGATGGGGAGAGCCTCTTCGGTCCGTACTCTCACAAATGCCCGAAGTGCGGCGTCGAGGGTCTGCCCCTTGACTTCGAGTATTGCGGCTTTTGCGCCGCGAAGTTGGAAGCGGAGTGACGCAAGCCGGGTGCGCCGCTTTTCCAAGCGGCATCCTGAGCCGGCTGCAGAGTGGAATTCAGGCCTCACTGGTTTCAATGATCATCTCGGAAAGGACGAGTTGCCATGATCCCCGAAAAAATGACCGCGGCCGTCCTGCACGGACCGAAAGACCTTCGCATTGAGAAGATTGACGTGCCGGTTCCCCGATCGGATGAGGTGCTTGTCGAAGTCACCGCCAACGGACTGTGTCACACCGATGTGACATACTACCAGGCCCGGATTCCGGAGAAGATGCGCGTCTATCCTCTGATACTCGGGCATGAGTCCGCGGGCAGGGTGGTCGCGCTCGGTGAGGGAGTCAGGGACCTCTCGGAAGGCGACAGCGTGCTTCTGCCCCCGGTTTACGGCTGTGGGGAGTGCGCCTATTGCCGGGCCGGACTGGACAATCTGTGCGTCAAATCCAACATGCTCGGGGGAAACCGCCACGGCGCTTATGCTCAGTACATTGCCATTCCTGCCAGATTCGCCTTTCCCATGAACCCGTCGGTCGAGTTGCAGCGCGCCTGCGTCGCTGCCGACGCCGTCTCGACAACGTATTATGCCCTCAAGGAACGGGTGGCGATGCAGCCGGGGGATTCGGTGGCCGTCTTCGGCGCGGGCGGACTCGGGCTCGCCGCTATCAATGTCGCCCGGGAGCTTGGCGCCGCGAAGCTCTATGCAGTGGATGTGCGCGATGAGAGCCTTGAGGCCGCGAAAAAGCTGGGCGCAACCGTGATTAACAGCACCGGCAAAGAGAAGGTCTTCAAGGAACTGAAATCTCTTTCCGGCGACGGTATACGCATAGCTATGGATTGTGTCGGGAAGGCCGTCACGATCGAGGAAGCCTTCAATACGGTCGCCAGAGGCGGAGAAGTGGCCGTTATCGGATTCACTCTGGACAAGGTCACGCTTCCGGCGGGCAATTTCATGGGGCTTCAGAAACGCATTGGGGGATCATGGGGTTGTCCCACGCGGCTTTTTCCGGAAGTGGTCAAGTTGCTTGAGAGGGGCGGGATCGATTTCGACGTACTCATCAACAGATTCTATGATCTGGAGGACGTGGAACAGGCGTTTAAGGACCTTGAAGCAGGCAACATCGTCGGCCGCGCGGTGATACGCATTCCGCATTGACGCATCATGCGCGCCGGAACACTTGAGGGGCTGCCACAAATGAACCTGGAAGGCAAGAACGCGATAGTGACGGGAGGGAGCATCGGGATCGGCAGAGCGATCGCGCTGGCGACGGCCCGTGCCGGAGCGAATGTAGCGCTGAATTACCGCAGACATGCGGACGAAGCGAACGCGGTGGTCGCCGAGATCGAAAAGATGGGCCGCAGGGGGTTGGCTGTTCAGGCGGATGTCGCCTCGACCCCGGAAGCGGAGGCCATGGTCGGGAAGGTGGTTGAGGAATTCGGCTCGATCGATATCCTCGTCTGCAACGCGGGAATCAACCGCGACGGAGCCATTTGGAAGATGACGGAGGATCAGTGGGATCAGGTCATCGACACGAACCTCAAGGGCTATTTCAATTACATACGCGCGGTCGCCCCGCATTTTCGGGAGCAGAAACACGGCCGCATCATCAACATCACGTCCATCAACGGCCTGAGGGGCAAGTTCGGCCAGTCGAACTATGCCGCGTCCAAGGCAGGCATAATCGGCCTGACCAAGACGGTGGCCAGGGAGCTCGGCGCTTCCGGGGTCACAGTCAACGCCGTCGCCCCGGGAATGATCCTTACCGACATGGCCAGGCAACTTGAGCAGAAGTGGCTCGACATCGCGAAGGCGGAGACGGTTCTGAACAAGCTGGGCGAGGAGGAGGACGTCGCGAACCTGGTTGTGTTTCTTGCGTCCGACCTCGCCGGACACATCACCGGCCAGGTCATCTCGGTGGACGGAGGCCAGTACATCTAGAACACGCCGGCGATCGCACGGCTTGAACGTATCACCAGGGACGAAGGAGACGCTTATGTCCGCCAACCTGATCCTTCTCGAGAAATCGCCCGAAAACCCTCATATCGCGATACTCACGCTCAATCGGCCCGACGCAGGCAATGCTCTCAATACACCCATGCTCGAGGAAATGTCGGCCCGGCTGGACGAGGTGGAGAGCGACACTGCAATACGAGTCGTGGTCATGCGATCAGCGGGCAAACATGCCAGCTTCGGCGCCGACCTCACTGAGCTGGTCGTCCGGAGTGACGGCGAGTATGCAAACATGGCGAGGGCGGACGCGGAGAAGCATATCGCCGACGGCCGCGTGGTTGTGGAGAAGCTCTTCCGCCTCAGGGCGCCGACGATAGGGATAATCCACGGCTTCTGCCTGGGCGGGGGCGCGGAGTTGTACACGCTGTGCGATGTGCTCTACGGGGCGTCAGGAGGGAAGGAGGAAGGGGGGCTTATGTACGGGTTCCCGGAGCCGACGATCGGAGTAATGGCCGGCTGGATGGGACCGGAGATGCTGACAAAGAGAATCGGAGTGGGATTCGCGAGGGACCTGCTCCTCACGGGCCGCATGGTCGGCGGCGATGAGGCGCTTTCGATGGGAATCGTCCAGGCGCTCTATCCCGCCGGAGAACTGTTCGCGGAGGCGATGAGGTGGGCGGTCAAAGTTGCGGCAAACGCGCCGTTCGCCGTGGAATCCACGCGTCGCACGATCAATCGCGTCCTGTTCCCGCACTTCGGCGACGTCCTCGGATCGACCGGATCCGAAACGGTCGAGAACCTGATGACCGCCGACTTCGTGAAGGGCGCAAAGAAAATCCTGACGAAATCAAAAGAGCAGCCTGAATACAACAGACAGTGAGGCACGAAGAACATGGCTTTCCCACTTGACCCGCCGGTAATGGTTATCGCCGGAGCGCGCACGCCGTGGGGGAAACTCACGGGGAGCCTGAGTGAGTTCAGCGCGACGGACCTCGGGGTGATCGCCGCAAAAGAGGCGATCAGGCGCAGCGGGGTGCCCCCGGAGAAGTTCGGCCACACTGTCATGGCGGTCACGCGCGCCACGAGCAGCCTGGACGCGCACCACATGGGCCGGCACGTGGGTCTGAAGGCCGGCCTGCCCGTGGAGGCGGGGGGCTTCATGCTTAACCGGCTCTGCGGGGGATCCCTGCAATCGACGGTCAGCGGAGCGTACATGGTCCATATGGGCGAGGCCGACTATGTGCTCACCGGCGGCGCCGAGAGCATGACCAACTGCCCGCACTCGATATGGAAACTGAGGTTCGGGCTCGGCCTGGGCGAAGGCTCGATGCACGATACGCTGTGGGACGGCCTGGTCGATACGTATTGCGGGCTCGGGATGGGCGGAACGGCGGAGAAGCTCGCCGCTCAGTACGGAATCACCCGTGAGGAGTCCGATCTCTACGCGCTCCGCAGCCAGACCCTGACGGCGGGAGCTCAGAAGGACGGTCGTCTGGCGGAGGAGATCGTCCCCGTCGAATACAGTTTCTCAAAGAAAGAAAAGCGAATGCTTGAGGCCGATGAGACGCCCAGGAAGACGACGCTTGAGGATCTCGCCAGGCTTCGACCCGCTTTCGTCAAGGACGGGCAGGTCACCGCCGGCAACGCATGCCCGATGGCCGACGGCGCAGGGGCGGTCGTCATCGGGTCTGCAAAGGCCGTTGAGCGGGACGGGTTCGAGCCGCTCGGCGAGCTCCTTGCCTGGTCGGCGGTCGGTGTCCCGCCCGATATCATGGGCATCGGGCCCGCACCCGCCGTCAGAGAAGTGCTCAGGCGAGCCCATCTGAAGCTCGATGATATCGGCCTGTTCGAGATAAACGAGGCGTTCGCGTGTCAGGTTCTCTCGGTCCTCAAGGACCTGGGACTCGAGCAGGAGCGGGTGAATGTCCAGGGCGCTTCGATAGCGCTTGGACATCCGCTCGGAGCAACCGGCGCAAGGCTGACTCTTACCCTCCTCGTTCAGATGCGCAGGAACAGAGTCAAATACGGTATCACCTCTATGTGCATCGGCGGCGGCCAGGGCATGGCCGCGCTGTTCAGAAATCCGCAGGTGTAATGCCCGAGGGGGATCAGTCCCGTAGAATGTGCAGATGTTTCCTTTCCTTTCCGGGTGCCCGTCACAAACGAGTCCCCGAGTTTGTGGCGGTAACGTGTGCGCATCTCCAGGTCCTCCACAAGCTCGCGGACTCGCTTGTGGAGGGCACCCGCTGCCTGACTAGAAGAGGTCATCCAAATCGTCCTCGCCCTCGCCGGGGGGCATGGTTCCGTGTTCTTTCAAGTACTCCTGAATCAGCTCGCTCTCCCGCTTTGAGAACATGGGGTCCTTGTCGAAGAGGAAATACCTCGCCTTTGTCGTCGTTGAGGCGATCTCCGACAGCGCTCCCCTCAGGTTGGGCACGCCCTTTATCGCATATACCACTTTGTTTTCGTCAAGGAGCCGGTACACGCCCTCCTCGTCGGGAACCGCGGCGATATTCTCCCGGGTGAACTCGAGCCACGCTTCAGGGGGGAAGGGAGGAGCGCAGATTGTGAACCTGAGGTCGCATCGGAGGCATCGCTCGGATTCATCTATGGCCGCTTCTGGAGAGTAGCCCTCCTCGATGAGATCGAGGCAGGCGAGGGACCGGTCGAGGCCCATCCGCGGAACAGGGACTCTCGTGAGATCGAAGAATCGCTCGATTTGTCCCAGCTCGCGGTCCGGCTCGGTCTCATCCAGAAGCGGGATGTCGATGTCCCCGTCGCCGCCCAGGTAGCGGTCGATGCACGAAGCCGCACGACGTCCGTCCGCGACGGCACGGATCACCGACGCCGGGCCGGACACCACTTCACCCGCCGCGAAAATGCCGTCAACGGAGGTGCGCATCGAATCCGCCGCAGCGGATACGTTCACCTCCCCGAAATCTCTCAGCAGGCCCAGATCGGACTTCTGGCCTATCGCGACGAGCACCCGGTCGGCCTCCTGGGAAGCGGTGACGGTCTCATCGAACTCGGGCGCGAATCTGCATTGATCGTCGAAAACCGAAACGCACTTGCGGAAATCCACCCGTTCAACCTTCCCGCCGCGGCGGGCGGCGATCCGGCTCGGTCCCCAACCGGCATGGATCGCAATGCCTTCACACTCGGCCTCCTCTATCTCCCAGCGGTGCGCAGGCATTTCTTCCCGCTTCTCAAGGCAGTAGAGGTGAACGGCGCGGGGACCCAGTCGCGCTGCGGTCCTGGCGATGTCGATGGCGACATTCCCGCCGCCGATGACCACCACGGTCTCTCCCGCGAAAGATCGTGCGATTGCGCCGTTGTATGGAGCCAGAGTCTTCAGGAGATCGAGGCCGCTCTCCACTCCCGGAAGGTCGGCGCCTTCACAGGGAAGCGGCTTTGCCTCGCGTGCGCCGATGGCGATCAGTACCGCGTCATGCTTCGCCCTGACTTCCTCGAGCGCGATGTCCTTCCCCACCTCGACTCCCATTCGGAGCTCCACTCCAAGGCCGACTATGTCGCCCACGTCGGCTTTCAGCGCATCCGGCGAAAGGCGAAACGATGGAATGCCGTTGAGGAGCCATCCCCCGGGCGAAGGCAGCGAGTCGAACAGCACCACCTCATGCCCCTTGAGCTTAAGGAACCATGCCGCGGTAAGTCCGGCGGGTCCGGCGCCTACTATCGCCGCTTTTTTCCCGGTACCCGGCGCCGGCTTCAGAAACGATTTCCAGATGGGCTCCGCCGAATGATCCAGCGCGGCACGCTTCAGCGAGCAGACGGCAATCGGCTCGGAGAGGTCTCCTCGGATGCACACTTCTTCGCATGGATGAAAGCAGACCTGCCCGAGTACTCGCGGCAGCGGAGCCGCTTCACGGATGACCGCCTCGGCGCGGGCGAACTCGCCGCGTCCGATCTCCCGGATGTAGCGGGGGATGTCCATGCCTGCCGGGCAGGCGTGCACGCATCGAGCGACCCTGGCTCCTTCAGTTCTTGGGTCCTCGAACTTGAGTCGAAGCGTGCCGGTGGGGCAGACCTCCACACAGCTCAGGCAGAAACGGCATCCTGAGTCCTTCAGGGTGGGGGCCTTGGCGCCGACCGCAAGGTTCCCGCTTTCGTCGATCACAAATCCAAGAGCGTCGACTCTTCTCACATCTTGACATATCCGCACGCATCGCAGACAAGCCACGCAGAGATTGTAGTCCCTCAGGATCAGAGGCTCATCCTCTATACCAGGCAGGCCGGCGGGGCAATACCTCGGCGTATCTCCCGGGATGCCCACGAACTCGGCCAGCTTCCTCAGCTCACACACATGGAACGTCGGGCAACATCTCTCATTTTTCGCGACATTGGTCGAGCACGGCTCCAGGGCGCATCCGGTTCTCTGCGCACATTGAACGCAGGCATGGGGGTGAGCCGCGAAGATCTTCCTGAGACGGGCTCGGCGCTGCGAGACGATCTCGGGGGTCGATGTCGCGATACGCATGCCGTCCTCGGCCTTCGTGACGCAGGCGCGGACCGGCTCGGGCTGGCCCTCCACTTCCACCAGGCAGAGAAGGCAGCCCTCATAGCCGGACGACCGCTCGGCGTGGCGAACCGATTGAGCGCCTCGAAACACTTCCGCCCAGGGCTCAAGCTTCCGGGGATCGACTGCGGGTATTGAGGGATGAGAACAGAGGCGCGGGATATAGATCCCGGCGGAATCGGCCGCCTCCAGTATGGTGGCTTCCTCCCCAGCGGAGATCTCGTTATGGTCGATGAACAGCCTGATCATGTCCGGCACGGCGCCTCACCGGAGGGTCTTGACGGAAAAACCGACCTTGCGGGATCGGACGAAGTCGTCAGGAAGCTCATGCATGCCTCACCAGGAGTGCGCGATTGCGTCGAACCCGCAGGCCGTGACGCAGGGAAGCGGCGGGCGATTGAGCCCGGGCTTGCATGGAGCGCAGGAGTACTTGATTTTCTTGCGATGAACCATGGCCACCGCCGCGACCTCATCCTCATAGTCATCGACGATCACCTCGAGAACCCCTTCCGGGCAGGCCGGCACGCAAGGATAAGATTTACACTCGATGCACATGTCTGTATCGATGGTTACGAAAAAATCGCCCGCTCCGTCTTTGTAGCCGTAGTGTGCTTTCATTCCAGACTCCCCGTACAGTCCGGTTCACGCGCGGCTCATTCGCCGCTCAGTTTCTTCTTCAACAGGCGCTGGCCAAACAAAGCCGCCCCGAGACCCCCGGCTATCTGCGTGTCCAGTGTCGGCGGCAGCGCCTTGATCCCGATTTCATTCTCCAGACGTCTCACGACCCCGATGTTCTTCGCGATGCCGCCGGTGACGGCGAATTTCTCCTCGATCCCGACTTGCTGCAGGAGTGTGACGACTCGATGCGCCATGGCCGAACAGTAGGCGGCAAGAACCTTATTTTTGGGCCAGCCTGAGCGGAGAAGCCCCGACGCCTCGGACTTGGCGAACACCACGCATGTGCTCGAGACCGGCGGCGGCTCCTCCTCGACCTGGAACGAGAGCTCTCCGACGTCCTCGATAGGAACGGCAAGCAGGTCCGCGAAGACCTCCATGCCTCGACCGGTGCCGGCGGCGCATTTGTCGTTCATTGCGAAGGCCGTGACCTTCCCTTTTTCGTCGCACCGGATCACCTTGCAGTCCTGGCCGCCCATGTCCAGCACCGTCCGGACCGTCGGCCCGTACATGTAGTTCGCGCCGCGGGCGTGGCACGCGATCTCGGTTATCGCCTTGTGCGCGAACGGCACGTTGACCCTCCCGTATCCTGTGCCGATCACGAATCCGAGGTCATCCGGAGTCATGCCGGTGCCTTCCATGGCCCAGTCCATCGCTTTCAGGGCGCTGGTGGGGCTGTCGGAGCCGGTGCGCATATTCGAGAATGCGTAGAGTTTCCCGTCGATCACAATAACCGCCTGCGAAGAAACCGAGCCCACATCGACGCCCGCTGTTATCAGTTGCCCTTTGCGCGGGTCGATGTTCTCGTCGTGCCAGCGGTATTCCTTCCAACGCCAATATTCAGTCATTCTTGATTTTCCCTTCGGTAATCGGCAGTATTGTCGGAAAGACCGGGTTTCCGGCCCGCCTGTTCTTTTCACGCTTCGGCCGCCGCCAGGGCCGCACCGTACGCGCCGAAGAACTCCGGGTCCTCCGGTATGATCACCTTGTGCTCAAGTGCCCTTTCAAGAGAGTCCACGAATCCGACATTCCGCGCCACACCGCCAATTAGGACTATGTCCGGCTCGAAACCCACCTTCCTCGCCAGGGAGACAATCCGGCTCGCGATCGCGTCGTGGACCGCCCTTGCGATGTCCTGTTTCGGCGTCTTGTTGTGCACAAGGGAGACAACTTCCGACTCGGCGAAAACGGCGCACTGTGCGTTCATGGGTATGGTCGTTTTCGATGTGAGCGACATCGGTCCAAGGTCTTCGATCTCGACCTCAAGCGCCCGGCTCATCGCTTCGGTGAACGCCCCCGCGCCCGCTGCGCACTTCTCGTTCAGCGCGAAATCGATTACTTTCCCCTCGGCATTGCACCGGATGGCTCTTCCCTCCTCCGCGCCCACGTCGATAACCGTCCTCGCGGAAGGGTAGAGCCGGATGACCGCCTTGGCATCGCTGCCCACGTCGGTGATGTCGCGGTCCGTGTACGGGGCATTCGTCCGTCCCGCGCCGGTGGCGACAACTCCCTCGACTTCCTCTTTCGTGATACCTGCATCCGCAAGCGCTGCGGCGAAGGCTTCCTCGGCCGACTCCTGCGTGTTGAATCCCGCTCGGACCAGAGCCTTGCCGATCATTCGCCCTCCGTCGAGAATAACGACCTTGATGTTCTTCGCCCCCATGTCAATTCCGGCGGTTATCATAAGGCAGCTCCTTATCTGCGGTCTCAATCCTGCAGGCAACCCTCCCCGCCTAGCTCTTCTTGATTCCCAATGCTTCCATGAAAGTGTCGATTCTCGTCATGGTTTTGGGGAGGTCGAACTCGCGCTCGTCTCCCATGTTCCCCTCGAAGGTCATCACGGGGAAACCGGCCTCCAGCAGCCCGAGACGATTCTCCGCGATGCCGAGACTGAGACCCTCACATCCGCGGTTATAATGAAGCATCACACCGTCCAGAGACCACTCCCTCGCGATTCGCACCATCATCTCCGTCTTCAGATGCGGGGAGTAGAAGTGCTGCCATTCGGGCTTGCTGAGGTTCCAATCGGCTAGAATCCGAAGGGCCTGATCGCGGTCCTTGATCTCGATCCCCTTCTCCTGGGGTGTGGTGCGCGGACCCCATGTCCCGTCCGGCTTGACTTCCCATACCCCGATCAGACCGAAAGTGTAGAGCGAGCCGACCGAGACTGCGCCGAACTGCTCCAGGTACCTGAACAGGCTCAGGAAGCCCCACGGCGGTTGCGTGTCGGACATCAGCCGGCACCGCTCGTTGGGTATCGCGGCGATCTGGTTCGCCACACGGTCCCGCACTTCATCGCGCAGCTCCTCGTAGAAATCCGCAACGATCCGGCTGTGCTTCATCAATGTCCCCAGCACATACAGGGAATACATCGTCTTCTCTTCCAGAGGCGCAGGTATCGCCTTGTTCAGTGCGCACACTTCAGCCCAGACAGCCGTCGCTCTGCACTCGTTATAGACCGCTTCGATCAGCTTCCCGTCGTCGTACGTCCGTCCGGTCACTTTCTCCAGCCACTCGATGCCGTCGTGCATCTGCCCGACCAGATAGTCGATCTTGTGCTCGCTCAACGTCTCATAGGGCCCCACCGACACGTCAATGCAGAAGTGCGGTATGCCGGGCTCGAGGTCGCAGACGACCTGGTACCACTTGGCATGGCTGCAGCAGATGTGGTCCTGCCAGATGAAGTCGGGCCTCGGGAACGGCCCCCCGAAAACGTATTCGTTGAGGAGGATAGAACCCCAGTAATTCCGCATGTAGGAGCATAGGTCGCGCGCGTAGCCCGCTTTCTCCGTCGCCTCCAGGCAGCGCTTCGAGAACTCCTTGTTCGCGGCTATGGAGGCGGCGTACGGCTCGCTTGTGATGCTCCAGACATCATCGCCCAGCCCGCACGGGATCGCCCCGAACGTCCATGCGCCGCCCGCCCACCTGAGCCCCCCCTTCTCGTGCGCCTGCACG
>Ga0315294_10008879_pt1 | contig 11038 bp, 9 predicted proteins | sample YL17G13_40_MG_FD_203626 | JGI IMG/M metagenome (GOLD analysis project Ga0315294, IMG submission 203626) | Sediment microbial communities from Yellowstone Lake, YNP, Wyoming, USA - YL17G13_40 | ecosystem: Environmental > Aquatic > Freshwater > Lake > Sediment | place: USA: Wyoming | collected... | reverse complement strand
GCCAGGCCTCAGCACACCATAGACAAGGTATCGCTCGAGAACAAGGAGCTGGCCGCTGTCACGCGCCGCGACCCCACCATCGTGCCGCGGGTCTGGCCGGTCGCCGAAGCATACATGGCAATCGTGTTGCTGGACCAGTACATGATGCATGCGGCCTATCAAGCGATGGGGAGGGGAGTCGGGGGCACATGAGCTCCCTCGCCATCGCCGCGGTCAGCTGCGCTGCCCTCTACCTCGGCTAACGCTTCTATGGCGACGTGCTGTCCCGGCTGTGGGAGATGCGCGCGGACCGGCCGACGCCGGCGAACGAGCTGTACGACGGTGTCGACTATGTCCCCGCGAAGCACTGGGTAGTGCTCTTTGGACATCACTTCGCCAGCATCGCGGGAGCGGGGCCGATCATCGGCCCCACCCTGGCCTGCGCGGTCTGGGGCTGGGCGCCGGCGTTGCTCTGGCTGGTGCTGGGCTCGATCTTCATGGGCGCGGTGCACGACTTCTCCAGCCTCATGGCGTCATTGCGGGCGCGGGGGAAGTCCATCGCCGAGATCACGGAGGAACACCTCGGCCATCGCGTGCGCGTGATCTTTGGGGGATTCCTGTGGCTTGCGCTCGTGCTGGTGGTGGCCGTGTTCGCCCAGCTCGCAGCACAGACATTCGTGACGGAGCCGCGTATGGTCATCCCGACCTTCGGGCTGATCGCCGTCGCCCTCTTGGTCGGGTGCATGATGTACCGCTGGAATGTCTCCGCGTGGCTGGCGACGGCGATGGGGCTCGCCATGCTTGCAGGCCTGATCTACCTCGGCTATCGCAGGCCTGTGAGCCTGCCGTGGGGGGAGCACAGCCAGCTAGTCTGGATGGTGCTGCTGCTCGTATACTGCTATTTCGCTTCGATCCTGCCGGTCAACCTGCTATTGCAGCCAAGGGACTACCTCGCGACGTTCCTGCTGATCTTCGGTGTTGGCGCAGGTTTCCTCGGGCTGGTTTTGACGCGGCCGGCGATGCAGTCACCGCCGGTGATTGCGTTCAGCGGATCAGCAGGCCCTCTCTGGCCGATGCTCTTCGTGATAATCGCATGTGGGGCGCTGTCCGGGTTTCACAGCCTGGTGGCGAGCGGAACGAGCTCGAAGCAGTTGCCGAGCGAGGCGCATGCGAAGAAGGTCGGCTATGGCGCGATGATCGTCGAGAGCGCGGTCGGCGTCATGGCGCTGATGGCGGTGGCGGCGGGGCTGCGGTGGGGGGATGGGGCCAGCGCCTATGGCACGCTGCTCAGGGAGAAAGGTCCTCTGGTGACGTTCGCCACCGGTTACGCGACGATGACCGCCCCTATCTTCGGCGCGGTAGGCGCGTTGATCGCGCTGACAGTGCTCAATGCCTTCGTGCTTACCACGCTCGACACGGCAACGCGCATCACCCGCTACATCGGTGAGGAGCTATTCGCCGGCGGCCTGGCGATCAAGCCGCTTAGGAACCGCTACCTGTCAACTCTCTTGGTGGTGGCGCTCGCCTTCTACCTGGCGCTGGGCCCGTTCCAGACCGTGTGGCCCGTATTCGGGAGCGCGAATCAGCTCATCGGCGCGCTGTCGCTGTTGGTGGTCACAGTCGTGCTGTGGCGGCGAGGGGCGCGGTTCATCTACGCGCTGGTGCCCTTTGTCTTCATGCTGGCGACGACGGTGGCCGCCCTTGTCTACCAGGGACGCCAGTTCCTCGGGGAGCGCAAGCTGCTGCTGGCGGGTATCTGTGGCGCGCTGCTAGTGCTGGCGATGATGATGGTGGTTGATAGCTTGCGAGCGGTGACCAGGCCGCGCGCTCCGGCAGAAGAGTAGCACAGGCTTGAGCCCATGCGGGGCAGGCTCAAGCCTGCCCTACCCGCGCCGCCGGAGCCGCTTGCCGAGCCAACTTCGCAGCGCCGCGCCGTGCTCCGGGTCGGCGAGGCTGAGTTCGACGAAGGCCTGGTAGTAGCTGAGGAACCCGCCGATGTCGAGCCGGCGCTCGCCCTTGCGCAGCCTGACGCAGACGATCTCGTGCCCATCTTTGAGCAGCAGCCGCAGCGCGTCGGTCAGCCACAGCTCGCCGCCAACGCCGGGCTTGATCCGCCGAATTGCATCGAAGATGACCGGCTCGAGCACGTAGCGCCCGGCCGCAGCGAGGTTGCTCGGCGCCTTCCTGGGAGAAGGCTTCTCCACGATACCGCTGATGGCGAAGACGTGGCCGGGTTTACCCGCCGGTTGCGAGGAGGGCCTGCCCTTCGGCGCCACGATCCCATACCGGTTCACCGATTCCCACGGCACTTCCTCGACCGCGATCGTTGCCGCCGGTCTGCGCTGTAGGTGCACGCTGACCATCCGCTTGAGCACCGGCTCGCGCGAGCGAGAGAGCAGTATCGAATCTCCCAGCGCGACTACGAAGGGTTGTCCTCCGGCGAACGGTTCCGCAATCGCCACCGCGTCCGCGAGGCCGCGCGGTTGCGTTTGCCGGGCGTGGAAGAAGCGCAGATCCATCCATGGCTGATGTGGTTCCTCGTTGCGCGCCGCATCCCGGTCGAGGTGGTCCTCTATCGCCCGTTTTCCCTGCCCGGAGATGAGCAGCACCTCGCGCAGGCCGCTCGCCGCGAGCTCCTCCACCACATGCTGAATGGTGGGCTTGCGGCCCACCGGCAGCATCTCCTTTGGCTGCGAGCGGGTGGCCGGCATGAGGCGGGTGCCCCGGCCGGCCGCCGGCACGACCGCCTTGGTGATGGCCGCTTCCCCCGTCTGCTTCGCTCTGCTCAGCCGCCCAGGCATGTCACCCTCGCTAGAACACCTCAATGGGCTGGTAGCGGTAGCCCTTCGCCGCGTATGCATCGGCGAGCGCGCTCTCCGCTCCCGCATCATCCAGCAGCACCAGCGCGGCGCCGCTCGATCCTGGCAGCTTCGCGGCAAGCCCGAAGCCGCGAGCTACCTCGACCAGCTCGAGGTTGTGCGCGCCCAGCGCTTCCCCGAACAACTGGATCCGCAGCTCATGGTTGCGGTTCATCAGGCGGGCAAGCGCCTTCCGATCGCCGCGCTCCAGCGCGCCCCTCCCCTGCTCCGCGCTTCGCGCCAGCGCGCGCGCGGCCCGGCGCACCTCGGGATCGCCCTGCTTCCAGCGGTAACGAACCTGAGAGTGCACTCGTCCCGACTCCATCGTGCCAAGGTGCTGCTCAGCGAGATAGGCGAGCCCGAAGCGCGGCAGGAGCTTTGAGTCAAGTCGCTCATACGATTGCTTGCCGGGGGAGAAATCCATGTAGGTGAGGCCGCCGAAGCTTTGCACCACGCGGTCCTGCGGTCCAGCGGCGATCCCCAGCTCCTGGGTCTCGACGCTCAACCCCAGCTCGGCGAGGGCGGCCGGCGGCACGCTTCTCTCCGGCACGCGGTGAAACCGCAGCAGCGCGCGCAGCGCGGCGATGATCATCGCGCTAGACCCGCCGAGCCCGGACTGCCGCGGGATGCTCGTCTCGTACTCGATGGTGAAGTTCGCGCGGCGCATTCTCAGGCTGCGTTCCTGCGCGTATCCAGCGAAGCGCTTACAGGTGGCGAAAAGCAGTCGCTGCATGCCATAATAGCCGTGCCGCTCGACCGAGCGAACGAGATCGGCCAGGTCGCCGAACTCGGTGCGGTCGTGCTGGGGATGCGGGAGGAAGGTCAGCTTGGGGCTTTCCCAGAGCTGCACGCGAGCCGAGAAGTCGCGGATCAGGAAGGAGATGACCTTCCCGCCGTACATGTCTGACGGGTTGCCAAGGAAACCGGCTCGCGCGTGGACTTCGGTCTGAATGATCACCTTGTCGCTCTCTCGCTGCTGCCGTCCGGAGTTCGGCGGCGATGGCGGCCCCTCCTGCGGCCTGGCTGCTGGAGGACGCTCGCGGCCTTACATGGAAGTGTGACTGTGGAGCTGCGGAGTGACCCATCCATTGCTCGCCCAGTTCGACGTCTGCATCGTCTCGTGGCGCACGAGAGAGCTGCTGCGCGCCTGCCTGCAAACGGTCGTGGGCTTGCCCGCCGGCCGTGTGGCGGGGCAGCAGGAGGTTGCTCGTGTCATCGTCGTAGACAATGCCTCAGGTGATGGAACGGTCGAGATGGTCCGCGCCGAGTTCCCCCAGGTGCACCTCGTCGCAAACGAGGAGAACCGCGGCTACGCGGCCGCCAACAACCAGGCGATCCGCGCCGGTGACGCGCCCTTCGTCTTCCTGCTGAACCCGGACACCGGAGCGAGACAAGGCGCGCTGGCGGCGCTGCTGCGGGAGATGATGGATGAGCCGAGAGTTGGCGCGGTTGCACCTCAGCTCGTCCTCCCCGATGGGTCGGTGGAACGATCCTGCCGTAGCTTCCCGGAGCCGGCGGCCGTGCTCTATGACGCGGCCGGTTTGCCGCGGCTGTTCCCCAGGAGCGAGGTGTTGGGGCGCTACCGGATGACGTATTGGGATCACAAGTCCCGCCGCGACGTGGACCAGCCGATGGCATCGGCGCTGGCCCTCCGGCGCGCCGCGCTCGAAGAGGTGGGACTGTTCGATGAGAGCTTCCCGCTCTACTTCAATGATGTTGACCTATGCTACCGGCTGCGCCGGGCGGGCTGGAAGATCGTCTTCCAGCCCGCGGCCCAGGTGCTCCACCACCACGGGGGCAGCACTTCCCAGGCGAGGCCGCGGGCGGTGCTGGAATCACATCGCGGCCTCATCCGTTTCTACCGCAAGCACTACCGGGGAAAGGTCAGGTTCCCCGGCTACTGGGCGGTTGTGCTCATGGCTGGGCTGACCGCGTACCCGCGCGCCGCCTTCGCCTGGCTCGCTCACCCCGGCCGGGCGCGACGAATGACGTAACGCGCTGCCACTCTTGTCGGGTCAGCCCATAGGCTCTGGCGACCCGCTCATCCATCCGCGCAATCAGCTCCTGTCGCCGCTCCTCCCCCACCTCGTCAAGCAGGTCGCTCGCAAGCTCGGCCAGTTTCGGATCGGCGCCAACCTGCGGCACCAAGACGAGCTTCAGCTTGCTCACCTTGACCTGGGCGAAGGTGCGCCCGGCCTCCGGCGCCACCGCGCGGTAGAGGGCAGCGCATGTTGCCGAGTTCATCACCGCGGCGAGCCAGAGCAGATCATCCTCCGAGGGGGCGGTGATGGCGATAACGCTGCGGCCGAAGTAGACACCGACGCGGTCAACCGTGGCGACCGGTCGGTCGCCCGTCTGGCGCAACAGCAGCTTGGGCACGGTGCGGTAGATGTCCTCGCGGACCGATACCTCCCCTCCTGGTGGCACGCGCTCCCGCCAGTCATGTCGGAGCCAGGCCGAGCTCCCCGGAACCGTCACCGCGGCGAAGTCACGGCCGCGGGTGACCGGCATATCGGCGCGATGCTGACGCCGCCCTGTGTAGAGAAGGGCCTGGCCGAGAGCGGCGGTGGCATAGTTGATGCCGACATCGTGGAAGCGGAAGACCTGCCCGAGGTCGCCGAGCGTGCGATGCTTCTCCGCCATCCGCCGCTCCAGCCGGTCAAGCCACGGCGGAGGCGGGAGAAAGCTGTGGTGCGCCGCCCCAGTCGGGACCTCGCAGGCGGCCGACCAACTGCGCGCTCCGCGATGGGCGTTGCGGAGGTCCGCGACCGCGAAGCGGCGGGGTGCGATCTCGCGCCCGACCAGGCAGAGCGCGCAGGCCGGCGCGGTCGCGCCCGGGAACAGCGCGTCTCCCAGCAACGTCACGCGCAGCGGCCGGAACCGCACGAGCAGATGCCGCCTCATCGCCTCGTACTTCACCTGCCATAGGAGCGCGTCGGGGAGCACCAGGCCGACCGCGCCGTCATCGCGAGCCGTATCCGCCGCCAGAGCCAGGAAGTAGAGGAACGAGTCGCGATGGCCGGAGAGCGCCGGGTGCCCGCCCTCTCGCGGGCGCGCACGCCTTGCCAGCGCGCTTGCGAGATCGCTCGGGAGCTTCACGCCCCAGGGCGGATTGCCGACAACCACGTCGAAAGCTCGGCGCTCTGGCGGGCGCGCCAGCGTATCGCGAGCCGCCACTGTCGCGGCCGGCACCGCCGCCGGCCTCCCCGGCCGCGAGGCGACAAGCCAGAGAGCAAGCCGGCACGCTTCGGCCGCCAGCGAGTCCAACTCGAAGCCCCTCAGGCAATCGCGAACCACCGCCCGGCGGATGGTGTTGTCTTTCGGGTCCTCCCCTATAGCCTCGGCGATTGCATCAACCATTGCCACGAGGAATGCGCCCGCGCCCGCCGCCGGGTCGAGAACGCGAAGCGAAAGCGCCGACTCGGCGCCAAGGCCGCGCCCATCAAGAACCCCGCGCAACGTGGCCCTGGCGACGAGGTTCGCCACCCACCTGGGCGTGTAGAAACTGCCCGTGCCCTTGCGCTCCAGGCGAGTTCCGCCCTGGCAAAGCCGGCCCAATCGTTCAGCAGCCGCCCGCGGCGACGCGGGGCCGCCGCTTTCGGCGATCGCCGCGCGCAGGCCCTCGACCACATCGGCCTTGCCTGCATTCAGCGATTTCAGGCCAGCTAGCCCGAGCTCTTCCCGGCTGTCCACCAGCGAAGCGCACAGGTCCGCCACCGAACGCTGGCTGCGGGAAACATCCGGGCCGAGTGCCGCGAGCCGGAGAGCGTCTTCGTGGAGCCCGGGCGGCAGCACTTCGAGGCGCGCCGCTTCGAGTAGGAAAAGCAGCCGCAGCGCCAGCGCCGTAGCCGCGTCAGGCTGCGCTCGCGTGCTCATCACAGGCAAGGCCTGATGTCTCTGCGGCCCAGGCAAGAAGCTGGCTGGCCGGCGCCTCGAAGCCACCTGCGCCCGTACCCAGGAAGGCTCGCACCAGCCTCCAGCCCAAGTACAGGCCGGCGCGGGACGGCCACCCCTCACTGGCGCGACCGTACACCATGCGGGTGATGACGGTCTCATCTTCCGAGTCGAGGTGCGCCTTCACGGCTCTCCACAGCGCGGGCTCGTAATCGCGAATGGCGGCCACCTGCCCCGGCCGCATCAGCAGATGCTCCGCCTCCGGCCGCTCCGGGAAGGCTCTCGAGGAGAACTCGACGGCGAAGCCCTCCTCAACCAAGCGATCGCCCAGGGTGCGAGGCCGTGCGAAGCGCCGCCGGTAGCAGTGCGCATACTCATGCGCGATCAGGATCGGGATCGGCCGCGCGCTGGCGAGTCGCTCCAATCCGATCCCGATGGTCCACCTGCCGGAGACTTCGAAAGCGAACCCGTCGGGGCTGAAGAACCCGACCATCAGGTACACCTCGGGCTCGGGGGTGAGCGGCAAGACTGCCTGACAGCGGTCGAGCGCGTCTCTCGACATGCCGTCGAGATCGGTCTGCTGCACGAGCAGGCTCAGCAGGCCGTACTCCGGTGGTTTGACGCGCCGGACCCGATCTGCCCAGCTATCCTCCGGCAGGCCAAGGCACTGGTCCCACCATGCCCTGAGCGCAGTCTCATGCTTGCCGAGGTAGTGACGCTGGTAGAGCGCCCACGGATCTTCGCTGCCAGCGGAGAGGGCGTCGAGGAACCGGAGGAAGTCCTGGTAGAGCAGATGGGCGCTCACCATTCCTCCGGTGCGCTCGTCTCCTCGCCCGCGGCTCGCCGCAGCCGCTGCGCAACATCAATAGGCACGCGGGCGTGAAGGGCGATCCCTCGCTCGGCGAACTGCTCGGCCAGCACGCGCCCTCGCTGGTGCACTTCCGGGAGCAGATCCTGCGCCTCCCAGGGCAGAGTGACCTCAACAGACACAAGCTCCTGCTCCAGCCGCTCGGCCACCAGCCGCAGCAACTCATCCAGTCCTTCGCCGGTCAGGGAAGAGATCGCGGCCGCGTGCTCCTCCCGCGCCATTAGCTCGACCAGTCGCTCCCGGTCGGTCACGAGGTCCAGCTTGTTGTAGGCCATAACGGTCGGCTTCTCGGCACAGCCGAGTTCCGCGAGCACGCGCCGCGCGGCCTCGATCTGCTCCGCCATATGGGGATGGCTGGCGTCCACAATGTGGACGATGACATCGGCCTCGACGACCTCCTCCAGTGTTGCCTTGAAGGCGGCGATGACCTGGTGTGGGAGGTTGCGGATGAAGCCAACTGTATCCACGAGGAGGAACGCCCTGCCGTCCGGCATCTCGACCCGGCGGATGGTCGGGTCGAGGGTGGCGAAGAGCAGGTCCTCGACGAACACCCCCGCGCCGGACAGCGCGTTGAGGAGCGTGGACTTCCCGGCATTGGTGTACCCCACGAGCGCCACCACCGGCAGACCCGCCCCCTGTCGGTGCTTCCGCTCGAGCGAGCGGCGTTTCGCGATCTGCTCGACCTGCTTCCTCAGCAGTCGGAGGCGCTGGCGCAGCCGCCTCCGGTCCGCCGCCAGCTTCGTCTCGCCGGGGCCGCGGGTGCCGATGCCACCGCCAAGGCGCGACAGCTCGGTTCCCTTGCCGGTCAGCCGCGGCAGCAGGTAGCTTAGCTGTGCAAGCTCCACCTGGATCTTGCCTTCTCCCGACCGCGCCCGCTGAGCGAAGATGTCCAGGATCAGGCCGGTGCGGTCGAGCACGCCGATGTTGGCCGCTTCCTCCAGGTTGCGCTGCTGAGTCGGCCGGAGGTCGCCATCCACCAACAGCACATCGGCCCCGAGCTCGCCTTTGATCTGGCGGATCTCGTGGGCCTTGCCCTTGCCAAGGAAGTAGACGGGATCGGGTGCGTCGCGTTTCTGGGTGACCGTCCCGACGACTTCGACGCGGGCGGTCTCGGCCAGGCGCGTCAACTCCGCCAGCGATTCCTGCCAGTACTCGCCGGGTCGCTCGAGCGCCACCAATAGCGCCCGCTGGTGTGGGCGCGCCTCCGTCCTCAGCGTCATGCTACGCGCACCTTGTCCCTGATCCGAGCGACGGCCTCGACGATGCGCTCTTCCTGGCGCTCCCCCTGCACGGTGAGAGAGAAGCGGACATACCCCTCGCCCTTCTGCCCGTAGGCGCTCCCGGGCGTGGCGAGCACGCCCGCGTCGCGCAGCAGCGCCTCCGCCATGTCGGCGGAGCTACGGCCGTCGGGCAGCGGCGCCCAGACATAGCAGGTCGCCTTCGGCTTCGGCACGCTCCAGCCAGCGGCGTTCAGTCCGTCCACCAGCAAATCGCGACGGCGCTGGTAGATCGCCCGCATCTCATCGGTGCAGTGCTGAGGACCGGTGAGGGCGGCGACACCCGCCTGCTGGATGGCGAGCCAGGCGCCCGAATCCACGTTCGACTTCAGCTTCTCCAGCGCGTCGAGTGCCTGCGCATTGCCCACTGCATAGCCCAGCCGCCAGCCTGTCATGTTGTAGGTCTTGGACAGCGAATGGATCTCGATCACAGCCTCCTTCGCACCCTCGACCTCGAGGAGGCTATGGGGCTTCTCTCCATCGTAGTACAGCTCTGAATAGGCCATGTCCAGGCAGATGAGCAGATTGCGGCCGCGCGCGAACTCCACTAGGTCTCGGTAGAACTCCAACGGCGCCACCGCTCCGGTCGGCATATTCGGGTAGCACAGGAAAAGGAGCCTCGCCCGGCCGAGCACATCGGCGGGCAACGCCTTCAGGTCAGGCAGATAGCCGCCTGCTTCCAAGAGCGGGAATCGGTAAACCTCGGCGCCGGCGAACATGGAGGCGACATTGTAGACGGGATACGCGGGATCGGGCACGAGCGCAATGTCGCCGGGATCAAGCACCGCCCAGGCGAGATGGGCGAGCCCTTCCTTGGCCCCGATCAGCCGGAGCACCTCAAGATCGGGGTCGAGTTTGACGCCGAAACGATTGCGGTACCAGGAGGCGATGGCGCGCCGGAACTCCGGCAGCCCCTTGCCTGTCTCGTCATACTGGTGCGTCTTCTGGTCGAGCGCGGCCGCGCGCAGCGCCTCGACGATGTGCGGGGGGGTCGGCTGATCGGGGTCGCCGATACCGAAGTCAATCAGATCTACGCCTTCTTCGATCGCCTTCCGCTTCAGCCGCGCCAGCTCCGCAAATGGATAGGGCGGCGTTTTCAGAAGCCGGTCTGCGACCTGCATCTCATCTCCTCCGTTGCCTGTTCGGCAGGTGCCCGCCCGAGGCGGATAGACTTGCTCCTGCCATCAGCCTCGCCCAAGCTACAGGCGCTCGTCAAGCCGCGTCTCACCTGTGCACACCTCTTCCGCGGGGCCTTCGATGAAGACGTGGTTATCCTCTTGGTTCCAGTGGACCTTCAGATCACCGCCGCGCAGGTGCACAGTCGCTTTCCGCGGCGAGAGCCCGTTCAGTACGCCCGCGACCACCACGGCGGAGGCGCCGGTGCCGCAGGCGAGCGTCTCGCCCGCGCCCCGCTCCCAGACGCGCATCTTGATCTGCCCATCGCCCACGACCTGCGCGAACTCCACATTCGTCCTCTTCGGGAACAGATCGTGGCGCTCGATGGCAGCACCGACATCCTCGACCTTGGCCTTGTCCACATTCTCCACGAACATCACACAGTGCGGGTTGCCCATGGACACAGCGGTGATCTCGAAGCGCTGCCCAAGCACCCGGAGCCGTTCGCCCACCACCCGCTCCTGATCCGGCCCCTTCATCGGTATCTCTGAGCGCCGCAACCTCGGCTCGCCCATGTCCACGCGCACCTCGGTCACCTCGTTCCCGGTCAAGCGAAGCCGCGGTCGGATGATCCCTGCGAGCGTCTCGATCTCCAGCTCGCGCTGGCGCGTGTAGCCGCGCTCGTAGACGAACTTGGCGAAGAGCCGGACTCCATTGCCGCACATCTCGGCTTCGCTTCCGTCCGAGTTGAAGATGCGCATCTTGAAATCAGCGACGCGCGATGGCTCGATTAGGATCAGGCCGTCTGAGCCGATCCCGAAGTGGCGGTCTGACAGGGCCTTGGCGATGGCCGGAAGCTTGGCCTCTGGCGGCCCACCCTCCATCGCGTCCACCAACAGGTAGTCGTTGCCCAGCCCGTGCATCTTCGTGAATCTGATCATCCGCGTGCTCCGATTCTTCTTCTCGCATGCCCCGGGAACGCAGAAAGGCGCCGGTCGGCTTGTCAGCCTGCCCCGGCGCCTGCTTTCCCGTCGCTCGATCGCTCT
>Ga0315294_10008876_pt1 | contig 11039 bp, 5 predicted proteins | sample YL17G13_40_MG_FD_203626 | JGI IMG/M metagenome (GOLD analysis project Ga0315294, IMG submission 203626) | Sediment microbial communities from Yellowstone Lake, YNP, Wyoming, USA - YL17G13_40 | ecosystem: Environmental > Aquatic > Freshwater > Lake > Sediment | place: USA: Wyoming | collected... | reverse complement strand
GCCGCGTGCCGATGCGGCAGGGCGCACACTTGCCGCATGACTGGTCCTGCGTGAACTCCAGGAAGTACCGCGCCATGTCCACCATGCAGTCGTCTTCGTCGAGGACCACGAGGCCGCCCGAGCCCATGATGGCGCCTGCCGCCGTGAGCGCTTCGTAATCGACGGGCGTGTCGGCGAGTTCCGCCGGGACGCATCCGCCCGATGGGCCGCCCACCTGGACGGCCTTCAGGCGTTTGCCGCCCGCGATGCCGCCGCCGATCTCGTCGATGATCTCTCGTATCGTCACGCCCATCGGCACTTCGATGAGGCCGCCGCGCGCCACCTTGCCGGCCAGCGCAAAGACCTTCGTGCCCTTGCTCTTGCCGACACCGATGCGGGCAAACGCCTCGGCGCCGTTGCGTATGATCCAGGGCACGCACGCATAGGTCTCGACATTGTTGATCAGGGTCGGCCGGCCCCACAGCCCTTTCTGTGCCGGGAACGGCGGTCGCAGCCTGGGCATGCCACGACGGCCCTCGATACTGGCCATCAACGCCGTCTCCTCTCCGCAGACAAAGGCGCCCGCCCCGGCCACGATCTTCAACTGGAGCGAAAAGTCCGTGCCGAGGATGTGCTCGCCGAGCAGGCCTCGCGCCCGGCACTTCTCCAGCGCCTCGGTGACGCGTTTGATCGCCAGCGGATACTCCGCGCGGATGTAGAGATAGCCTTCATCAGCCCCCACACACCGAGCCGCGATGATCATCCCCTCGATGATGCGATAGGGATAGGACTCCATCAGCATCCGATCCATGAAGGCGCCGGGATCGCCCTCGTCGCCATTGCAGACGATGTGCTTCTTTCCGGCCTTCTCCGCACGCACCGCCGACCATTTGAGGTGCGTGGGGAAGCCCGCGCCGCCCCGCCCGCGAAGTCCGCTGGTCTCGATCTGTGCGATCGCGGCCTCGGGCGTAAGCTCCTTGAGCACTTTCTCCAACGCCTTGAAGCCGTCATTGCGGAGGTACTCATCCAGGTCGGTCGGGTCGATGTGTCCGCAGTGTTCCGTGGCAATGTGAATCTGCCGGCCCAGGAAATCGGACACGGCCTGGTCTCGCGCGTGGATCGAGTATCGCGTGACAGGCTCCCATTTCTCATCTGTCAGCAAGCGCTCCAACGCCCCGGAGACGGCATTGGAGAGCTTCCTGTGAGGTCCTTTTACGCCGAAGTGCCGCAGAACGATGGACTTCGCATCCTCCGGCTGCACCCGGGCATAGAGAAACGATGACTCGTTCGGCAGCACGACCTCCAACAAGGGCGTCTGGTGACACATGCCCACGCAGCCGACCCGCTTGACCGGCACCTTGACGCCGGTCTGAGCCAGGGCGTCTTGCAGCGCACCATGCAATCGACCACTGCCGCGGGCCTGGCAGCACGAGCCCAGGCCGATGCGAATCTCGCCGCGAAAGCCGGTTTTCAAGGAACGTGGTCGGCGGGACTTCGGATGCCCCGTCGCACGCATCTGCTCGTGCGCGAGGAAGTCCTTTAGGACCTTGGGCACGGCCTCCCGCGTGAGATGGCCATAGGCGATCTCGTCGATCTGCACCGCCGGCGCCAGCGTGCAGCATCCGAGGCACGCAATCTTCTCGACGGTGAACAACCCCTGGGCATCCGTGTCGTCCCCTTCCGGGATTTCAAGATGCCGACGGAACTCCTCCAGGATCTGATCGGACCCCTTGACGTGGCAGGCGGTGCCCACACAGACATGGATGATATGCCGACCGGCGGGCCGGTGCCGGAACTGGTCGTAGAAAGTCGAAACTCCGGCAATCGAGGCCGGCGTGATCTCCGTCAACTCGCACACACGCCGTAATGCCTCGACTGCCAGATAGCCGTAGTGACCCTGGATCGCCTGAAGGATCTCCAACACCTTCTCCTTGCCGGTGCCGACCTTCTCGACAATCTGGTCAACAAATGTCAGATCCAACTGTTCCATAGAAACACAGTTCAGCGACCCAGATTCTGTCAATCTGGTGTCGCGATCATCCTCCACCTGTCACCCCCGCGAAAGCGGGGGTCCACGCCCGTGGGTTTCTGGATTCCCGCCTTCGCGGGAATGACAATCCGCATGGTAGCCCCTGCATCAGTATGACAACACACGACCATACAATCCTACTTTGTCTCCGATGGTCCCCCTGCGGGGGCTTGGCCAATACGATAGAGGTTCTTCGCCCCCCGGAGGTAGATCCGGCCATCGACAAACGCGGGCGAGGCGAAGCACTCCTCGCCGAGATCGCATTTGCCAAGCTCCTTGTACTCGGGTCCGACCTGCGCGATGTGCATGACCCCCTTGAGGCTCAGCAGATAGAGCTTGTCCCCTACGATACTCGGCGAGGCCCGGAACTGCTCTTTCAGCTCGTGCTCGTATACCTTTTTTCCATCCGCCACGTTGTAGCAGGTCACCAGCCCCTCGCTGTCCAGAAGATACACATACGTGCCATTGCTGACGGGCGAGCAGATGTCGGGGATACCATCTTCTACCTTCCAGGCGATGTGCGTCTTCGTGACGTTGCCCTGTCCCGTGGGCTTGATCGCGACTATTTGCGAGTACGGCTGGATCGCAAAGACCATGCCAGCGGCACAGATCGGCGACGGGGCCAAATCCCCGCCCACACATTCGGCACGCCACAGCTCCTTGCCGTCCGCCGGGTTGTAGGAGACGACGAACGGGTTCGCGACCGTGATCAACTGCGGCTGCCCCGCCACATCCGCGACGATCGGCGTCGTCCACGAGCTCGGCAATTCGCGTTTCGTCTCCCAGGCGATTTGCCCGGACAATCCATCCAATGCGAAGAAGCGGGACTTGCCTTCCTTGCCGTCACCCTGGTCGTACTGGATCAGGACAAGTTTTTCATAGGTTTCCAGCGACGACGCATAGCCATAAGCGCTGTCGGGCCGGCCGAGACTCTTGTGCCACAGCCGTCTGCCGTTGAAATCGAAGCCGGCCACGTCCCCGGTGGGGAAAATCGCATAGACCCGCCGGCCGTCGGTGGCGACCGTCGGGGCCGCGTAACCCGTGTCCTCCATGATCTCGAATTTCTCGCCGGAAGTCGCCGGGGCGGTCGGCACATCGCCCTTCCAAAGCAACTGGCCTGACTTGCCGTCGAAGCAGAGAACCTGCCGCGTGTTCGGGTCCGCGACGGAGAGGAAGACGCGATCCTGCCAAGCGACCGGCGAATTGTGACCCTTCAGAGGCACCGGCGTCTTCCAGAGAATCCCCTCGCCGGTCTTGCCATTCCACGAGGTGGGGATATTGGTATAGGCACTGACGCCCGCGCCGCCGAAGCCCCGAAAGCGATGCCACTGCCCGTGCTTCTCCTCCACAGATGCATAGGGCGATCCGGCGTCGCCGCCCTGCACGAAGTCCACCCAACGGGTCATCGCCAGAAGCAGCATCCCCACGGCCAAGACCGCCAGCCCCCCCGCCACCCCCCAACGGGCTTGTTTCGCTTCTTTCACCTGCGACTCTCCTCTTTCCGGTATCGGCTGTGGCCGCGGCGGCTTCTTCGCCATGCGGGTCGCCAATTTGCCCGCCACTACAAGAACGACAACGCTGCCAAGCAGCATGAAGGCGGCCTTCTCGCTGAAATTCCATCGCCAGGTCCTGTCCCGTCTGATCTTGAGGTCCAACCGGCGAATCTCGGACAGCAATTCCCGATTTCCCGGCTCCTTTGGGACTTGGACCTTCATCGCGGCCAGCCTGTTCTCACGCCACGGTCCTATGACGCCGCTGCCGATGAGATTCTCCACCAGCAGCACCGTGAAGATGGCCGAGAAGACCGCCCCGGCAATCGCCGTCGTTCTCGCGGCCTGATACCACGGGTTTGTGTCGCAAGTGCGAGTTTGTTCCGTTGTCTGCGCCATTAGTGCCCTGCCACCGTGCCTGTGATTTTCTTCAGCCGCTCATGCTCCTTCGGGCAATACTTATAGCATCGCCCGCACGCAAAACAACTCGCGGGATCGGCCTCGTAGTCCATGCGCCTGCGTCGGACAGACAGAGCGACGAGTTTGCCTCCCGCGACAAATCCGATGAACGCGCCAAGCAATGCTCCGCCTGTAGCAAACCGGTTGCGGATCTCCGTGGCGTCCTGGTAGAGCGTCTCGCTGGTCTGGCCGGTCGTCCGGAACGCATCGCTGGCATTGGTCGTCCCTGTGACCTGCCCGCTCTCTTCGAGATAGACCCGCTCGGCGGTCCGGACCCGCGGATGGACCCGGGCCAATCGCTCCTTCAGCGAGGAGCCGGCCCATCCGCCCGCCGCGATCAGGACCGGCAACAACACGAGGAATAACACCAGTCGCCTTTTTGCGATTTTGAACTCGCCCTCGGGCCAGTCCTCCGTCGGCTCGCGGATCGCCCCGAACGGACACGCATCCTCGCACAGGCGACACTTGATGCACTCGCTGGGCGTGATGGTCACGCGCCTCTTGGAAAGCCGCGACAACTGCCGGAGGATCACGCCGTACGGACACAGGAACCGGCAGTACGGCCGGCCCACAAAGAGTCCGATCACCAGCAGACTGGCGCCGAGAGTCAGGATGTTCCAGTTGCCGCTCAGCCGGAAGAACCCGACGAACGGGTCGTACCGGCAGATGAGAAACGCACTGCCGATGGCGGCAAAGAGCACCGCCGCACCGAGATACGTGTAGGCCAGCAGCCGCAGCCCGCTCTCCAGCCAAGGAGGCACGCGGACCGGATGAATCAGCACGGCGTCCTGAATCGCCCCCAGGGGACATACCGCCCCACAGAATACCCGGCCGTTGAACAACGTGAAGACCAGTGGAATGACGAAGAATGCCGCCGCCGCAAGCGGTATGGCATAGCTGCTGTCGAAGGCCGTCAACGTCACGTTTTGGATGGCCCCGATGGGACAGATGCAACCCTCCCGCCAGAAGCCGAAGTAGAACAGGGCCGCAATCATGAGGACAAAAATCGCACGACGGCTACGCTTCCGGAGGATCAGTTGCGACGCGAGCAACAGCGCGACGAGCAACAGCGCCGCGTCGATGTACTCGTAGAGCGCCGAACGTGCTGTGGGTGGATGAGTCGTTTGCGGGAATTGATAGCCGCTCTCGAATTCCGGAGGCGGAAAGCGCATCTCCCCCTGTGCGCCGAGGCATGGGACCAGCAGAGCCATTGTGAACATTGTGATGCAGGCGAAGCGTGTCATTCCTTGGCGTCCACCCCTTTGAGCAAATACGGCTGGTCGGTGGGAACACGCTGGTACGCCTGTGAAGGACACGCGGCCGCGATGGCGCACTCATTGCAATTCTTGCATCGGTCGTGACGCACCTGGAGAAAGAGCGACCCGTTGCCGAAGGCCATGCATCCCTTGACGCACTTGCCGCAGCCGTTGCACAGCGACTCGTCGATCGTGTACTCGTAATAGGGGTCCTCGACGTAGGCCCGCTTGATGGCCCCGGTCGGACAAAGCTCGTTCTCGGCGCCGGTGTCCAACGCCTTGGGCTCCGGCACGAGGTATCCCGTGCACAGATCGCAGTAACCGCAGATCGCATAGGCCTGGACGCACTTGACGGCGGAATGCTCCAGCACGCAGTACGTCGCGCAATTGCCGCAGGCGATGCACTTGTAGGGGTCGATTTGCCAGACGGTGTTGTCCCGGTTATTCCTGGCGACGCTCAGGCCGGCCGCCGTACCCGCTCCCGCCAGGCAAGCGCCCCAGAGACCTTCCCGAAGGAACTTGCGCCGGGTCATATCCTCTTTATTGCTATTCGCCATGGCGAATCCTCGCCAACACAGTCTTAGTCGAGAGCGCTCGGGGCAGACCACATTTATCGAAAACGTCGCAGTCGCGGCAAATCCCTTGGTTGAGACATTTGCCTTCGCGCGTGAGCCGGCGCCGCTTCACCACGACCGCCCCGCCGGCGAGGCCAAGCACGGCCAAGCTCGCATTGCGGAGCAGACGCGTGATGAACAGTCGGCGAGCGGGGACACTCGCCCTACGAAGAAGCTCTCTCATCGGCCCGCTTCTTTCTTCTGAAATACCCTGACCACGTTTTCCGTCACATCCAGGACATAGATTCGTCCATCCGCTGCGACGGCCACATCCAGGCCGCCCCCACGGCACTCCTCCGGAGTGTTGCAGACCTTGATCTGCCCTTCCTTGCCCAACTGGACCGGGCCGGCGACCACCCCCACGAACCCGCCGTCGCTGTTGTAGACCTTCACCCTGACCAAACCCTTCTCGGCGGTGACGAAGCCGCCATCGGGCAGAATTGCGAAATTGACGGGGTTGCAGCACCCGCAGAAACCTTTGATGTCAACCGAGCGTTCGCCCCATGCGAATTCAAGGTCGCCGTCGAGGGTGTACGTCTCGATTCGGTTCCGGCCGGGGTTGGCGATCCGAAGCAGACCATCCCGGGAAACGGCCAGATCGAAGTGGGGACCGGGAATGACGAACCCCGGAATGTTCTTGTCGGCGTTCTTTTCGCCGATGTGACCCACAAGCGTGCCGGCGGCGTCATAACGCAGTACGATGCGGTGGCCGGCATCCGCCACAAAGACATCGTCCTTGTGCCTGGCGATGCTCGTCAACACGGCTTCATCGCCCAGAGGAGCCCAGGAAACCACGGGCTGGCCCTCTGCACTGAGAACCTCCACGTGATCCCCGACACCGACGTAGATCTTCCCATCGTCCGAGACCGTAAGACATCGCGGCTCGCCCGACAAGTCAATCAGTTTCTCCGGGTTGCCGGCCGCACTGAATACGCCAATCGCCCGGTCGCCCGCGATGTACATTCGGCCGCGCGCATCCAGTGCGATCGCCCGCGACTGGCGAAAGCCCGTGCTCACTGGCGGGCCCGACGGCGAATAAAGGATAAGGTTCGGGTCCACGGCAGCGAGTTTGCTGAGATCATAGGCGAATTCCGCACTCAGGCCGCTACCCGACTCACCCGTCGTGTCGAGCCGCAGAATCGAGACAGCGCCAGTGACAACGGCCGCGATCACCAGAGCCGCGACAATCAGACTGCTGTCTATCCTTCTGATTACTCTGTGCACAATCAAATCCTATATCCTTGTACGACAAGAACTTGCACTCGCTGCATTATACGCGATTCGCGAGGTTCGATCAACGCCACCCGTTTGCAGTGACGCCGGAAGACGTTTCTTTTCATGCCCTCACGGGCACACTACAAACCAGATCACTGCCCGGCGATGTCGAGGCAAACCATTCGGGTCAGGTCCCGCACGATCAGTCGGCCGGAGGCGATGGCCATAGGCCCCCAGGATTCGATCCCATCCAGGACCTTCGCCCTGGCCAATTGGACATATACGGAGGAGCCGACCTCAACCAGCGTCAGGATGCCGGAGTCGTTCAGAACGTAGAGCAGCCCGCCGGCGATGGCATAAGGGCCGCTGCCGAACGTGTTTGCGCTCGTGCTGGTCCAGACCGGCTTGCCCTGCAGGTCGAGGCAAATCAACTGCTTGTCCATGCCAACGCCATAGATGTAGCCGTTGTAGAAGATCGGCGTGTGCTGCATCGAGCCAAAGACAGCCGTCGGATGCTTGAATTCGCTCGTGGCCGTGATCTTGCCATCGGATTCGACGAGCCGCAGCATCGTGCACCCGCTATCGTACTGGCCATAGCCGGCGGTCAGGAATATCCTGTCTTCGCCAATCACGAGCGGCATCGGCACGTTGGTCCGCACCTTCCACTCGTCCGTCCTCCACAGGACCTGCCCGTCTTTCGCCGAGACGCCGACAACGCCGCCCGCCTCGGTCGATCCGCCGCAGTAGATGTAGAAACGGCTGCCCTTGAACTCCATCGGCACGATGGATGAATGCGTCATCACCCATTTGTCCAGATTGGGGATCTGCCAGACGATCCCGCCCGTCGCACAATCGACCGCGATCATCAGGGCGCTGCCGGCCGGGGCGACAATCGCTTTGCCATCATCGATCAGCGGACACTGGGCGGCGTACCATTGCGGAATCGTGGTGCCGAATTCCTTGACGAGGTTCACCATCCACCGGAACTCACCTGTCTTTGAATCGAGGCATGTAACGTGCCCCTTGGGCCCCAGGGTCACGACGTACTTGTCAGTCACCGCCGGGACGGTTCGGCTCATGCCGTGGAAGCGTTTGATCTTCACCGGGTAGGAGTATCGCCAGATTTCCTTCCCATCGCTGAGCGAAAGGCATCGAATGACATCGGCCTGTTTGTTCTGGTCATAGTCCAGCAGGTAGACTCTGCCTTCGAGAATGGCGGCCCCCGCGTACCCTTCGCCAACCTCCACGGACCAGAGCACACGAGGCCCCTCCTGGGGCCAGGCTCGGGCGAGCGTCACCTTCTCCAGGCTGATGGCATCGTAGTTCGGGCCCCGGAAGCGAGGCCAGGCGCCGGGCAGATTCGCAGGGACGCCGTCGGCCTTGACCAGTGTGCCGACAATCTTGACCGGCTCATTCGCCCCCGTCGCGTCCTTGGGCTTGTTGTCGCCGCCGGGCAGCCGCTCCTTGAGATCTACGGCGGCATCGGCGCGAAGCCAGAGGTACATCAGCGCGACCACGCCCGCGACGACGAAGGTCATCGGCAGGCAATCGGCTATGAGAAACTTCTTCATCAAACACCCAGATAGGAGCTTCAAGTTTGAAGTTTCACGTTTGAAGAAAGTCCCAAATGGCGATACTTCAAACTTCACACTTCAGACTTCAAACTTCCTCCAGCAGAACTACTCGTGCCGAAGCGCGTCCAACAATCGGCCACGCAACGCCAGTGTCCCTGCGATCCACACCCAGACAGCCCCGCTGATTGCTATGCCGCTCACTATCAGCAGGAGCGAGACATACGGGACCTGCCCGCCCGGGGACTGCACCGCCGGAATCACCGCTACGACAGCGGAGATTACGCCGCACGCCAGCCCTGCGAGCATCAGACCCCAGTGCTCGTAGAAGACCATACGCTTGAGCCGTCCCCTGCCGAAGCCGACGGCCCGGAGCATTGCCAACTCGCCGCGCCTTTCGAGCATGTTGCGGAGCACGACCAAGCCCAAGCCGACGCTGCCGAGGATCAGCCCCAAGCCGCCCAGGACCATGAAGATCGAGAGGTACGTGTTCTCCACCGCGCCAAAAGCGGCCAGCCGCTCCTGGGTCGGTGTCAACACCAACCCGTAGTCCTTCAGACCGGACGACAGCTTCTGCGCGACGGTATCCACCTTGTCCGCCGGGGCGTCGATAAGAAAGACCCGATACCCGTCAACCGACGGGAACCGCCCGATGAACTCATTTTCGGCGATCACCAGGCTCCCCTGCAAGACCGAACTTGCCAGCATGCCCACGATTCGCACGCGGAACGCGCGCCCCATCTCATCCGTATACTCAAGCTCACCACCAATGTTCGTGTGCAAGCCCCAGTTGATCGTCCGCTCGTCACCGACTGCCGGAACGACGCCATTCTCCAAGTCCATTCGAAGCAACCCCCATCCTTGTTCTTTGTCGGTGTCCTTGATCCTCGCAATGAATTTGAATGCGTTCCGTTGCCTGAGAGCATCGGCCTGCACGGCCATCAGGCGGGGCTGTTGTGCCCGATTCAGATTGAGACAACTCGCATCATCCCCATCGCGGACCCGAAACTGGACCACTTGAATGTCCTCAAGCCCTTGTCCTGCAAGTCCGAGCGCCTTTCGCCCTGGTTCGGTGCTCAAGTCGTGCAGGATCGGGATGGACGAGTCCGCATAAAGTGCAAAACCGCCGGTGCCGGAGTCTCGGCCTTTCGTCTCGTCCATTGGATTGCGGCGGTTGGCCCCGACGGCAACGACCATGAACACGCCGCAGGCCAACAGCCCGACAATCGCCAGACTGCGCCCGCTTCGCCGCGTCGCATTCCGCAAACCCAACCCCTGGAGCGAAACCATGGGCCTATTCCAGCCCCCCGCTGCAATCCGCAGCACTGCCTGACTCAAAGCCAGCGTCCCGGCCAGAAGCAGCGCGCCGGCCCCGAAAAACGCGCCGGCCACCGCCTCGCCGCCCCCGACGGGCATAATCAACAGGAAAACACCCACGCTGATGAATGCGACGATGGCTACGACGATGCCGAACCGGCCCGAGTGGCGATGCCAAGTTCTTTGATGGTGCCCCGAGTTCGCGGGTTCTGGTGCGTGCGTGTCATGGGTGGCGTCGTCAAGCGCAGCTTGGCGATGGCGGCCTCGCCTGTGCGTAGAACCATCGCCACCCGTTGTTTCTTCCATGTTGCCGGTCATCAACTGACGCGCGGATTGCGTCGCCTGTTTGCGAAGGGTCAGCCAGATGGCAAATAGCGCCGCACCCAGGCCGCCCAGACCGCCCCATAGCAACGTCAAGTCCCTTGCATGGAAGTAGACCCGGGTCCCACCGACGGCGCCGCTCCACAGGGTGCCAAGGCCATAGACCATCAGGCGGGTGTACAGCAGGCCGGCTCCGACGCCGGCCGCCGTGCCGAGTAACGCGACAAGTCCCCCTTCGGCCAACAACAGCCTTCTCACCCGCCTGGCAGGCCACCCCACGGCCATCAGCATGCCAACCTGCGAACTTCGGCTCTCGACACCGAAGACAAAGAGCAGACCGATCAGGATCACGGCCGAGGCGATCAGGAACATGCTTAGGCCGAGAAACAGCTCCCCGAAATCCGTGCCCTGAAGACTGGCCTGTGTGCCGCGATCGCGCACCGGCTGGAAGAATAGCCCGACAGTCGCCGGATCGATGTTGCTCATCAGTCGCTGCTCGACCTCCTGAGTAAGCCCCTCCCGCCAGGGATACCGCACCGCCGTCAGGTTTCCGTACTGGTTGCGCCATCGCACTTGGCCGGCCTCCAGGGCGATGAAAGCCTTGGGCGTGCCGCGATGCTCGTTCCAGTACTGCTCATCCTTCGGGCGAATCTTGCCCAGATCGACGGGAATGCCCGGCTTCCAGTCCCGGCAGTTCTCGACATCGGCCAGGCCGGGGAACCCCGGCATCAGCTTGGGATCGCAGGCCGGATCGTCCAGCGGCACGATCTTGACAACCTGGAACCGAC